>Ga0194052_1000230_pt1 | contig 38733 bp, 29 predicted proteins | sample SepL226m_MetaG_FD_160117 | JGI IMG/M metagenome (GOLD analysis project Ga0194052, IMG submission 160117) | Anoxic zone freshwater microbial communities from boreal shield lake in IISD Experimental Lakes Area, Ontario, Canada - Sep2016-L227-6m | ecosystem: Environmental > Aquatic > Freshwater >...
TTACCCGGCAACACCACACCGGTCATTTTATTCTGCATTTTATGTTTCCCCTTTTTATTTTTTTTCATTACAAGATTACTTAGTTATTTCGCCATTCAAATCCCACAAATCAATCCACTCCTGCCCGTCTTTCCATAAGAATACCTGGCCTTTTATCAGACGGCAATTTTTGTCGATGGCGGCAATGCGTGACATCTCTTCGGCGGTCAGCGGTTCACTTATCACTGATTGCAGGTTTGCAAGGTAATTGCGACGTTTTACCGAGAAAGGAATTGGCACGCTGCCGCGCTGCTGCGACCATTTTACCGCCAGAGTGGCAGGATGGATATTATACTTGCTGGCAATTTCTATAATTACCGGGTCTTCAATATCTACGGTATCTTCCGGGGTGCGGTCGCGTTCCGGACGGGCAGGTGAGCCAACCGGGCTGTAGGCGATAGGAATTATGCCATTGTCGGTGACAAATTTGAAAAGCTCCGGTTGCTGGAAATGCGGGTGAAGTTCCATTTCATTCACTGCCGGCTTGATTTCCGCGTCGCGCAGCAGTAATTGCAATTTTGGAATTGTCATATTCGATGTGCCGATATGTCTTACCAAACCTATTCGTACCAGTCTTTCCAAATGCCGCCAAATGCGCATGTAGTCGTCATGAATATACGGCATGGCGTCTTTGCTGCGCGATGTAACGTCGCAATGGGGTGGGTGAAAGTTGGGGAAAGGCCAGTGAATAAGGTATAAATCGAGATAGTCCAATTGCAGGTCATCCAGCGACTGGCGGAATGCTGGAACCACGTCGCTGTCTTTATGTTTGTCATTCCACAACTTGCTGGTAATCCATAAATCTTCTCTTTTTATTCCAGCAGCCATCACTTTTTGCAATGCGCAGCCAATCTCTTTTTCATTGCCATACACCGCAGCGCAGTCAAAATGCCGATAACCCGACATCGCCGCATCGTATACCGCATCAGCAATAGTTTGTGCATCCACCGAGTCGTTGCCGAAAGTGCCCAGTCCGATAGCCGGCATTTCGTCGCCATTTGGCAGGCGGCGTTTTGGCACCAGGTCGGGATTGACTTCGTTGAGTAATATATCAGCCATATTTTGCTCCATATTTTTTAGACATGATTAAGAAATACCACTATAAAAGCCCCTCCCCAACCCCTCCCCAATGGGAGAGGGGCTATCATTTAAATCATATTTCTATCATATATAAGCCCCTTCTCCTTCGGGGAAGGGGTTGGGGGATGGGGCTTAAGCTTAAATTTGATTATATATTATCTGCATATCACCACTATCACAATAAAAAATGATATTATTAGTTGCGCAACATGTTGCGCAAAGGATTTTATATGGTTTCATTGCGAAAAATTGCTGGTCTTGCAGGGGTGTCGCCATCTACCGTAACCAGAGCATTGCGGGATGACGTGCGGATTGGTGCGGCTACCCGCGAGAAGATTCATGCACTGGCGACTATGTACCATTATATTCCCAACCGGCTGGCGCAAAGCCTGATGACGGGCAGAAGCTACACCGTCGGGGTGATATTGCCATCGGTGGTAATACCATACAGCGCGCGCATGCTGGAAGGAATATTGCAGGCAACAGGTCCGGCGGGGTACCGGGTGATTATTCAGGAATCCCATGGAAAACTGGCAGATACAATAAGCGCGATACAAATGCTGACCGAGCAGCGAGTTGATGGTGTATTACTGGATACAGGCCATCTGCAGCCGATTCCCAGAAAAACAATATTGGAAATGCGCAGCCATGAGGTAATACCAGTAGGTCTTGATGCGACGGATTTTGAGGATAAAGTAGATATTGTGATGACTGATGAAGCATCACTGGCATTGCAGGCAGTTGATTATTTGTTATCACAAGGGCATAAACAGGTGGTATTTGCCGGTAAAATGTCGGCAGGGAAACTCACTGGTCGTGGAAAATTTATGGCACAGGCTTTTAAAACGCGCATGCTCAACAGTCATTTCATAGATGTTCACGATGACCCACCATATACCAGCTTGCAAGTGGATAATATCGTTGCGGAAATATTAAAGATATCACCACGGCCAACGGCAATTATCACCTGGGAAGACCCGATTGCCGCGTTACTGATGCCTGCTTTGTTGCGCAAAAATATAAAAGTTCCTGGTGATATAAGCATGATAGGATGCGGAAACCTGTCATTTTCCACCTTCATATCTCCAACATTAACTACTTTTGAACAGCACCCGGAACAGGTTGGCGCGTCTGCATTTAAACTGCTTGAAGAAAGGCTGAACGGCGAAGTTTCACCGCCAAAATCAATCAGCATCAAACCAACCTTGATAATTCGTGATAGTGTGAAAAAATTAAATTAAACAATTTTAAGATGATAAAATTGCTTAATGGTGAAACAAAAAATCATGTTAATCATGTTAATCCTGTCAAAACACTAAAAAAAAGCTGCATAACACTTGATATTACATGTAAATATTAAGTATCATAACGAATACCTAATTCATAAAGGAGCTGGCCATGGAAAATCTCATTGGCAGCCGTATTAAAACCTTTCGCGAGCGATTAGATATGTCGCAAGCTGAACTGGCCACCTCTTCCGGTATCGACGCCGCGTTGATTGCCGCTATCGAGGAAGGCAAAGTAACCCCGGTGTTGGGAATTATGGTGAAGATATCCCGCAGCCTGGGGCAGCGTCTTGGCACCTTCATGGATGATCAGGTAAGTGAAGACCCGCACATAGTTCGATATGCCGACAGAAGGCAGGATCTGGCACATCATAAAGAAAACGCAGAACAATATAGCTATTATCCATTGGCTGCCGGTAAAACCGACCGCCACATGGAACCGTTCTTCGTTGAAATTGCTCCCGGTCAGACGAAACAGTTTTCATCTCACGAAGGAGAAGAATTTATTATCGTGATTGCCGGTCAGATTGAACTGACCTATGGCAAGAAAACCTGTCTGCTTACCGCTGGAGATTCCATGTATTACAACTCCATAGTACCCCACCATGTAGGTTGTGTGGGCGATACAACAGCGCAATTATACGCTGTTATTTATATGCCATATTAAAAGGGTGCGAGAAATGATTAATCCTGAGACTGCAACCCATAGCTTGACTCTGGGTCAAGTATTGGATAATACTGTTGCCCGCTACCCGGATAACCTGGCAGTGGTGTATGTTGACCGCGATTATCGCCAAACCTGGCGCGAGTTTTCTGACGAAGTAGACCGTGTCGCCAAAGCGTTAATGGCACTCGGTGTGCAAAAAGGCGAAAAGGTTGGCGTGTGGGCATCTAACGTGCCGCATTGGGTCACTCTGCAATTCGCCACCGCAAAGATAGGGGCTATCCTGCTGACTATTAATACCAATTACAAATGCCACGAAGCTGAATTTGTGCTGGAACAGTCAGACATGGAAAACCTTTTCTTTATAGACGGCTTTCGCGATACTGATTATCTACAAATCATCAACGACCTGATACCGGAACTAAAAACCCAACCGCGCGGCAGTTTAAAATCAAAGAAGTTCCCTTTTCTCAAAAGAGTATTTTATCTTGGTCCACAAAAGCATCGCGGTATCTATTCTATGCCAGAGTTGCTGGCGCTTGGCGATACTGTTTCAGATGAAGAATACTTGGCACGCCAGGCTACATTAGATTGCCATGATGTGGTGAATATGCAATATACCAGCGGTACCACCGGTTTCCCCAAAGGCGTTCAATTAACCCATTACAATATAGGAAATAATGGCTATTGGATTGGCAAAAATCAAAACCTGAGCGGTGTAGATAAGATATGTATTCCTGTCCCGCTGTTCCACTGTTTCGGATGTGTGCTGGCAGTACTGGCGTGCGTCAACCATGGCGCAACCATGGTGTTGTTGGAGAAGTTTGACCCGGTCACTGTAATGATGTCTATTGAAAAAGAAAAATGCACCGGTGTTTATGGCGTTCCGACGATGTTTATTGCCATTTTAGAACATCCGCTCTTCAGCAAATTCGACTATTCATCACTGCGCACCGGCATCATGGCCGGTAGCCCCTGTCCGGTGAAAACGATGAAACAGTGCGTTGAATTGATGAATATGACAGAATTGACCATCTGTTACGGCCTTACCGAGTCTTCGCCGGTTATGACCCAGACTACCTATGATGAGCCTGACCTGATGCGCAAATGCTCTACCATCGGCAAGGCAATGCCGGGTATGGAAGTGAAAGTGGTTAATCCCGAAACAGGCGAAGAATGCACACCTGGCACACCCGGCGAGATGTGCGTGCGCGGTTACAATATCATGAAGGGTTATTACAAAATGCCGGTGGAAACTGCCAAAATAATCGATGCAGACGGCTTTTTGCACAGCGGCGATATCGGCGTGATGGATAAAGAAGGTTATTTTGCCATCACCGGCAGATTGAAAGACCTTATTATTCGCGGTGGTGAAAATATCGACCCGAAAGAAGTGGAAGATTTCATTCATCACATGGAAGGGGTGCGTGATGTACAGGTAATTGGCGTCCCCAGCAAGAAATACGGTGAAGATACCGGCGCGTTCGTGATATTAAAAGCCGGTGCGGAAATAACCGTCGAAGATATTCAGGACCATTGCCGCGGCCAGATAGCCTGGATAAAAATCCCCAAATATATCTATTTCATAACCGAGTTCCCCATGACCGCCAGTGGAAAAATACAGAAATACAAATTGCGTGAAATGGCACACGAATTATGGCCTGACGCGTAAAATAAAAAAGACATCGATTAACAGGATATAAATGATATCTTATCTTGTTAATCCTGTTAATCGATGTAAAATATTATCTTACTTCAAATCCTTCCAAACTTCATCTACCATACTGCAATCGCCTTCCAGAAAATCGCTGGTGTATCTTTTCATCTCGCTTGACATGGCGGATAGTTTGGCGCGCAGGAAAGGGTAGTCATTGCGGTTGTAACATTCGCCAAAACGACGGTAGCCAACACTAAATGGGGTGGCGGTGTCTGATTCTTCTGATAGTGTTACACCGATTGCCCCGGTGTCTAAAGTGCAGATAACGTGAACAAATAGTTTATTGCGCTGGTATTCGGCAATATATGTGGAAGAGTTCTCTTTTTTTATTTTAATGTATTGTATACCATATGCTTCCATGATAGGGGTGAACATTTCATGGCAGATATCGGAGAATGCTTTTTTTGTTACTTTTGCCATATTAATTTACCCCAGTTTATTATACAACTGCCCATAATCGCGTTCCCAAATCAGCGATAATTCACCGCGCAGAAAATCGTTTCCATATCGCAGCAGTTCGAATATTATCATCATAAATTGCCGGCGCATCTCCGGGTGTTCACCTGGTTTCGCTTTTAGTTGTATCCCTTTTGCCAGCGGTATCATTTTCAATATGCCATATTCATCGACATAGCCGATATTTATTGTTGCCTGGCGTTCGCGAATATCGTAAAGGATATCTATTCGCTGGTTGTCGCGGGCGTATTCAACTTTGCTTACCATGCTCATTTCATCAGTAATCTGCATGATTTTAAAGTTGTGTTCTGTTATTAAAAATGAAAAATAATCATCACAAATCTGCTGCAATTCTTTGTTTTTCATATCAATTCCTTCACTTCACGCATAATATTGTCATCCATAGTCTTTCCAGCGACAGGTCGATGTTGGCGTTTCTTTCGATATGCAGTTTTGTACGCATTATTTCGTGCAGCCCGGTACGCAAATCTGCCTGTGAAATAATTCCTGCTATTGCCCTGATTCTATCTTCGTAATCTGTATTAAGCAGCGATGTAGGTTCTCCCATGCTGCAAATCATTAAATCACGCCAGCAGGAGGCGACAATGTCGAGGAGTTCCGGCATGTTGCGTCGGCGAATCTGGTCTTCCGACGGGCCTTTTTTGCCGCCGGTTTCTTCTTCACCCGGTTCTATTAAAATTTCCGCGGCACTGGATAAATCATGCATTATTTTTGCTAATTTCAATGCCGAACGTCTGCCACGCGGCAGGTAACTCATTATCGCATCCATCAATTCCTGGCGGGTTTTTAATACTGCCGGATTTTGCGCGACGGCGATTGCCCATCCTACCCGTCCAGCCGCCATACCGGTAATTGCTTCTGCGGTGATATCGTCAACATCCGGGGCATTTGTAGACAGCGCGTTGCGAACCGCATCTCGCGGAGACAGGTTAAAACGAACTGGTCGGCAGCGTGATACCAATGTCGGCAGCACCGAGTTTGGACGTGAACTGATGAGTATAATTACTACATGGTTGGGTGGTTCTTCCAGGGTGAGCAGCAGCGAATTTCCGGCATCTTCCTGCAGTCCCGGACGGTTGGCAGGATCCAAGATATATACTTTTGTCCTGCCTTCCATCGGCTTTAGCTGGGCATCTTCGCGCAATGGCAGCGGGTGGGTTGGCGACTCGCCGCTTTTCGTGCGGATGGCGTCAATGGGGATAACCGTTTTACCGCCGGTGGTAGCCGGGGTAAATAGGCGCACATCGGGGTGATTCCCTCGATTAATTAGATTGCAGGCGCGGCAAACATCGCAAAAATCACCTTTTGCCCGGTGCGCTTCGTCAAGGCAGTTCAATGCTTTGGCAAATGACATGGCAGTAACTTTTTTCCCGCATCCCTCTGGACCGTAAAACAATAAAGCATGACCAACAGTGCCTTCCACAATGGCACGCTGCAACCACGCGATGGTATTATCCTGACCTATAATATCTGAAAATGGCATGGCTGTATTATACCGTTAAAGGGGGTTGGATGGATAGAGGGAATGGGTAGTTGACAGTGGATAGTTGATAGTTAATCATTATCAGAATAATTCGTAATTCGTAATTCGTAATTCGTAATTCGTAATTCGTAATTCGTAATTCGTAATTCGTAATTCGTAATTCGTAATTCGTAATTCGTATAGGCTCTTGTAAAACCATACTAAATATATAATCAACCCAACCACCCCCTACCCCCTCCTTGTCAAGGAGGGGAGTTATGATAGTTACTTGATAATAATGGTTGCTCAAATAATCAAGACCTTTATTTTAAACTCCCCTCCTTGACAAGGAGGGGTGGCCGAAGGTCGGGGTGGTTTTCGCCTACCACAAACCTGCAACCTAAACATTTGAAAAAATAGGTTATGCAAGAGCCTCCGTAATTATCAATCCCGTTCAACCGTTTAAATATAAACTAAATCCCTGTATAATCTGCTCATACAATTGTAAAGGAAAATTATATGCTGCTTGATTACGGGAAATATTATGATAAGGTGCTGGCCGGGTGGCTGGGCAAATCTATTGGCGGTGTGGTCGGTGCTCCTTACGAGAACCTGAAATGTTATAACAATTTGACATTGGAAACCCTTTGGCCGGCTACCATGGGCGCGAATGATGATCTGGATATTCAGGTTGCCTGGCTGGAAGCGCTGCAGGAACGCGGAGTATTCTTGACTTCCCGCGACCTGGCAGAAGTTTGGCAGGACCGCTGCTGGTACTGGTTTTGCGAATACGGTGTATTCCTGAATAATATGCAGCGCGGCATTGCTCCGCCGTTGTCCGGCACTTGGAATAACAACTATTTCTGGGAGTCGGAAGGCTGCCCGATTCGCAGCGAGATATGGGGATTTGTCGCTCCCGGCAACCCGCAGTTGGCGGCGTCGATGGCACGCCTGGATGGGCAGTTGGACCATGGCGGCAACAGCGTGGAAACAGAGGCGTTTTTGTCGGCGGCGGCAGCGCAGGCAATGGTGACTTCATCGCTGGATGAAGCAATTGAGTCCGGCTTGTCAGTGATTGCGGCGGATAGTCCGGTTGCGCTGGCAGTGCCAAAGGTTCGCGAGATTTGTACTCGCTATCCTGACCCCAAACATGCCTGGATACAGGTTATCCGCACCTTTGGCGACCGTAATGCCAACAAGGCTTTGACCAATCATGCGCTGTCATTAATGGCGTTATTCCTGGGCAAAGGCGATTTCAAGCAAACCATGCTGTTGTGCGTCAACAGTGGCTGGGATACCGACTGTACTGCCGCCACCGCCGGTGCGTTGTTGGGTGCGCTGTCCGGCACTGCCGGATTGCCTGCGGACTGGGTAGAGCAGTTGGGCAAGACGCTGATATGTGGAATTAATGTTAAACATCGCGACGCGCTGATGTCGACATTTGCCGAAGATACCTGCAGAGTTGGCGTGGAGATGGCTGCAGTCCGTAATAACGCAATAACCATTACAAACGCGCCGGAAGTCGAAATACGTTCAATTCCGCCATCAGCAATCTCTATTGAAATTGATTATCCCGTCGAACCGGTGTTGAAAAATGCCGAAGCGACCATCGTAAATATAATTATCAACAATCCAACCACAGAGATAACTCCCGGTGCTTTGTCTATCATCCCGGCACCCGGAACTATCGTCGCCGGTGCTGATGTTGAGATTACTTTAACTCCGGGTTATTCGCAAATGGTGCCGGTGACAATCACCCGCACTGAACCGGGAAGCTGGCTGAATGACAAAAACCTTTTTACAGCACTATTTTCCAATAAGAATGGCGAAATCGCCTCTACTGTATTCGGCCTTGGCGGCGCGCGCCAATGGCAGGCTTACGGCCCATATTGGGAAATGTGGGATTCGGTACGCCAGCCGATATGCCCGTATTATAATGACGAAGTGAAAAAAGCCCCGTTTATGGCTAATTTGACCGGTGATTGCTACAACCATTACGTGCGATTAGACAAGGAATATCTGGACGAGAAACGGCTGATGAAACAGGATATCCCGGAAGAATTTCCATTATTGTTGGAACGCGGCGAAGAGATAATTACCGAAAGTCATCTTGGTGGTTTCACCGGGCAGGGCTGCTACTACATGGTGCGCACTATCCAGGCGACTAAAGGACCGAGTGACGGGACATTACTGATAGGCCGTGTTGGACCATACCGATTATGGATTGACGGTATCGAGATAGCGGCAGAAAATGGCCCGCGCGGCTGGTGTTCTTACGAAGAACCCGGCGTGAAGATAAAACTGACCGGCAAACCCCAGCGGATAGTGGTAAAACTCCTCCGCCAGTCCGACGCTTTCTCATTCAGCCTGAATTTTATGTGCAAAGGCGACCCGGAATACAAACGCGGAATATCCAACATAATGGACAGTTTGGCGGATTTGCCAGTGTAAGAAGAGAGAAGAAAAAAGTGGCGTCACCGTCTCGGTGACGTTAGCTGCGTAAGAGGATGCTAAACGCTGATATTTATTTCCGGTTCATTCTTTTTCCGAGTGAGACGCTCTTGCCACCTCTCGAATGAAAACTGAAAACTGAAAACTGGAGTACCAATGTTTTCCGAACTATTTATTACCAGGATGCGAATAGATATTGCTGATAAGGATAAAAATGAACACCCGTATAATTTGCCGGTGGTTCGCAATAACGCGGGCGTTTCTTTTGACAGTCCGGTAACATTCATAATTGGCGAAAATGGCAGCGGGAAATCTACCCTTATTGAAGCGTTGGCGATTGCTTATGGTTTCAATGCAGAAGGCGGGTCGATGAATTACAACTTTTCCACCCGCAGCACTCACTCCGATTTATCCGAATCCATACACCTCAGCAGGGGAATAAAACGACCACGGGAAGGTTATTTCTTTCGCGGGGAAAGCTTTTACAATACAAAATCATACATGGAAGAGATTGCGTTATCCTATGGCGACAAACCGATGCATGATTATTCTCACGGCGAATCTTTTCTGGTGCTGATTCGCGAACGGTTTAACGGGAATGGCATCTATATTTTTGACGAACCCGAGGCGGCACTATCGCCGCAAAGCCAATTGATATTGCTTACCCGCATGCTCAGACTGGTGAATAACCACTCGCAATTCATCATCGCCACCCATTCACCTATATTACTTGCCTTCCCAAATGCGGTAATTTATCAAATCAACGAAGAAGGCGTCCTTGATAAAGTGAAATATGAAGAAACCGAATACTACACCCTATACAAATATTTCATCAACAACCACCAGGGATTTATTGATAAGATAGTTAATGAAAAAAGGCAGGTATAAATGAACCCGTTTCCATTACCATCCGGTCAATTTTCTGGCGACACATTTCCTGTTTTTCGCGATGGTGTTTGCCACCTGTTTCACATGATGCCGCCTGTTATCGCGCATCATGTCAGTCGTGATATGGTGAATTGGGAAGAGCGACCGGTAGTTGTGGCGCGAGGAGTATCGGGAGAGCCGGATTGCAATAATAATGCGACGGGGTGCGTTGTTGAACATGAAGGCCGCTTTTACATGTTTTACACCGGCAACCAGAATATTTGCTTAACTATCAGCAACGACTTGGATAATTGGACAAAGTATCCGTTAAATCCGGTATTGGCCGGCGATAATAAGCAATATTCTACAGAAAATTTCCGTGATGCATTTGTTTTTTATTATGAACCGGAGAAATGCTGGTGGATGCTGTTTGGTACTCGCACCATGGCACATCCAGGACAAAGGGCAGGATGTGTGGGGTTGGCTAAGTCGCAGGATGTGTTGCATTGGGAACTTCACCCGCCGTTGTGGTCGCCAGAGATTGGCCCGCATTGCGATTGCCCGCAACTTATCAACCACCAGGAAAAATGGTACCTATTTTACCTGCAGCGAAATACAAGGGTAAGGGTTGCTGATTCACCAGAAGGGCCATTTTTACGGGCTGTTATTCGTAATCTGTTTACTCCCCTTTGTTCTGCCGGTTCGCGGCCAGCCTGGGATGGGAAGCGCTGGATAACCTTCCCATTCATTATGCGTCTTGTAAATGAATCAGAAGATGGCGACTGGCAATATGGCGGACCGCTTGCCATTCCACGGCAATTGCAGTTTTTGCCAGATGGTTCAGTTGCTGAAAAAGCTATTGATGAAATGATAAGCACAATACAAAAGTTGCCGAACCCGGGTAATCCTGTTGCGGATGCAGAACCTTTGGTGGGAAGATGGAATCTTCAGGAAAGACAAGTTGCATGTTTATCCGATTCTGGCGGCACTTTGTTATTTCCGTCAGTAACTGCTGATTGTTATCTTGATTTTGATTTGATTCTCAATCATAAAAGCAGCGATTTTCACCTGCTATTGCGCACTGGGGCAGAACTGCTTAATGGCTACCAGCTATCATTGCATCCTACCACCTCTCAAATTTCGTTGCGCCAAATTTCTGAATATGATATCGACCGCGTCATGGTGAACAGGCATTTTGATTTACCAATCGGTTCTCCGATTCATCTTCGCGCATTTCTAAAAGGCGATATTCTGGAAGTCTTTATTAATGAGCATGTGTCATTGACCGCACGATTATATAGCTATAAAGACGGACAAGCAGGCATTGAATTTCGCGATGGATCCGGGATTGTTAAAAATATTCAGTGGCGTGAATTAAAGTAATTTTATTTTCACTTCGCCGCAAATGTAAACAATCTTGCATGGTTCATATGAAATCTTAGACGGATGGTTTTGCCTTTGAATATCGTTTTTCGATCTTGGCTTTATTCCTGCATTGGTTCGCCAGCATCATCAAGCATTTCCATGTTTATTTCACTGTTGCAATCATCAGGGATTTATTGATAAGATAATTAATGAACGGTAACGTGAAATCCTTTTTGGAGCCAAAAAAATGACAGAAGAAAACGACATTAAATTATTAGTTGATCACTCGCGCGAATTGCGGGAGAGATACCTTGATGACCCGTATCGTCCCGGGTATCATTTTGTGGTTCCCGAGGGGTGCCACTCGCCGGTTGACCCGAATGGCGCTTTGTTTTGGAATGGGTTATATCATTTATGCTACATTTACCAGAGCGATAGCAAGCATTACTGGGGGCATATTTCCAGCGTGGATATGGTGCATTGGCGGCATCACCCGCCGGCGCTGGGACCTGGTGACGGGGATGACGGCATCTTCAGCGGCGGCGCATTCATTGATGAGAATGGGGTGGCAACAATTTCTTATTGGGGATTGCGCAGCACTGATGGCATCTGCATCGCCACCAGCACCGACCCGGACTTAAATGTTTGGGTGAAAAATCCCCAAAATCCGGTGATACCATCTACGAAGTGGGGATATGCGGAAATACCTGCAGCGGATGGTGGTGAACCTGTTTATTACGGCACCGCCGACCCGTCGCAGATATGGCATCACGACGGTCGGTATTACATGCTGACGGGCAACCTGTTGGTACTGCGCGAGATAGGCGAAAAGGAAAATAAACCGGAACACCTGGGAGATACCTTGTATCTTTTCGTATCTGATGACCTGACTAATTGGACGTATTTGCATAAGTTTTACGAATCAAAACGCGAATGGACGCGGGATTTTGAGGATGACATGTGCCCGGATTTCTTTCAACTACCCGCCAGTCCGGATGGCGGCAGCATGAGTGATAAGCACATGATTCTTTTTATCAGCCATACCCTGGGATGCCAATACTACATTGGCGATTACAAAAATGATTACTACATCCCGGAGAATCATGGCCGCATGACCTGGGTGGACAATGAATTTTTCGCGCCGGAAAGCTTGCTTGATGACCACGGCCGCCGCATCATGTGGTCGTGGATATTTGACCGCCGCGAACAGGCAACAAAGGAAACATCCGGCTGGTCAGGCGAGTTGAGCCTACCTCGCCTGCTGTGGCTGGGCGAGGATGGGACTTTGCGAATACGTCCGGTACCGGAACTGGAATCGCTGCGTTATAATCCAGCAGCACAGGAAAATATTATTGTTCCTGCAAATTCGACGAAAGTCGTAGAAAAAATCAGTGGAAATTCGCTGGAGTTGGCAATTGAGATATTGCCGGGTGCAGCGTCAAAATGCGGCATTAAACTTTGCTGTTCACCGGATGGCGAGGAAGAAACGCTGGTTTATTACGATGCAACAACACAGACATTGAACGTTGACACCCGTAATTCCAGTCTGGGTGAAGGAACAAAAGCTATTGAATCCGCGCCGTTTGCATTGCAGACTGGTGACACCCTGAAACTGCGAATATTCATCGACAAATCAGTCGTTGATGTATTTGCCAACGACCGCCAGGCAATAGCGCGCCACATATACCCAACCCGCGCCGACAGCACCGTTATAGCATTTTTTGCCGAAGGCGGCGATATGCAGGTGGTGAAAGTGAATAGCTGGCAGATGATACCAAGTAACCCGTGGTAGATTGCAGGCAAAACTGGTACGCTAACCAATCGTGTTAGATGGCAAATTAAACAGCACGCTAAGCAATCGGGTACAGGCACGAATACTGTGTTTTTATGTAGTAGAAAGCAAGTTGGTAGACGCAGTATTCAAGCCAGTCCCCTTGTTCTGCCGCACTTTTTTATTATCACTTATGCTTAATTTTCACTATTATCCTATTAATCGATGTAAAAAAATCACTTCCAATACGATGTCTTATATAACATGCCGTTTTGGAAGGTGGTTTTGTAGGTTTTAAAAGATAGGTTGGCGACGGATTCGCTGGTTTTGCCTTTTGTGTAATAGGCGTAAAGGTTGCGGCGATATGGCCAGGTGCAGGTGGGCGGGTAGACTCCCGGATTCTTGCTGGCGGCTGACGACGGGAAGGTGGCGGTTGTTGCCGGGGTGCCGAAACTGATGGCGAGAATGTCAATCTTTTTCGTGTCGGCAAATGCCGCGGAGACTATGCCAATCCCCTGGATGTCGTAGGCAACCTTATCTACTATTTCAAGGTCATCTTCACAATATGTACCGCGAAATGTATCTACGTCATCGGATATTACTTTTGATTTTGCTCTGATTTTATAATTAGTTTGTCCAGTGAATCCGCCGTCTTTGTAGTATGCTCCAAATCCGCCGGGTGTTTTAAAAGTTGCCGCTGTTTCTGCAATTAACTTGTGTGTAACATCATCTTTTCCCTGAAGATACAACTGCCAGTCGTGTGAGCCATCGGTTAAACCGGATACCGAACGATCCGCGAATTCATACCCATCTGAAGATATGATAGTCTGCAAATCCTGAAGAGTTATTTGCCGCCATTTTCCTTCACCATTTGCACGCCGATAGGTATATTTTGTCAGGTCAATAGAGTTTTTCTTTATGCTGCAATTTTTATTTACCACTACCACCATCGCATCGACGCCAATTTGTACACAGGCGCTTTGACCGCCGACATTTACCGGCGGCGCATCGATAGCGGCAACGCCTTCCAGGTAATCAGCCGGGCGTTTTTTAGTTGATAGTGAACCATTGAACCCGGCATCTTTGTAATTAAACCCGGGCATCATCTTGGTGGCGACTTCGCAGGCTGCCCGGATTATCGGACGAGTCACCGGGTCGCCGCTAATGACGGTATATGATTTTACGGTATCCGCAGGGACGATGCCAAACGGGTTGTCTATCGCGCCGCCCAACCCGGCAGCAGGATTATCAACCAGACCAAGGGCGGTACACATGTAGAATGCCCTGCTAACGCCGCCAAGAGAATCATTGGGAACATAATCAGGGACGGCTGATGCGTGGCCATCAGCATAACCGACTATAACAGAACCCATGTGGCGGCCATCCGGCGAAACTGCCAATTTAGAACCCATCTGTTCCGCACCCGGTTTGCCGCTGAATATCAGTGAAGACCCGCCAATTATCCCACCGCCGCCATAGGTGATACCTTTTTCATCTGCCGTAATTGCCGGGAAAGGAATTCCGGGTAAGGCATCGCAAAGAACACCCACCTGGGTTGCCTGTTTAATATCATCTTCTTTTATGCCGGTTCCATTAGCATTTAACAGGCAAGCGTTATAACCATAGGAGATTGGCATTTCTATTTTACTATCTTTCATTTCCGGGCAATTCATTGTTTCATTTGGTGTGATGATATCTGTACCAGTCTTAAAATAAGTTATGACGTCACCAGCCCATCCGGTGTATGTAGTAGAAAATGTGCCATTATTCAAGCGTTTATAAAGACCGGGTAGTTGATTTTTGTTATCTTGCGAATACATGGTAACCGCCATGGATAATTGACGCAAATTGGATGTGCAGGTTGTTTGAGGACTTCTGGGACGACCATCACGGTATAGAAGTGGTCCCAGTAAAAGCACTAAAAATATGATAACAACAATTATTATCAATGCTTCAAGACAACTGATGCCAGTTTTTTGTGTTCTCATAATCATTCTCCTTTGATTTATTCCATTATATATAGATTTAACCATAAATAATAGCGGGGTGCTTTCGGGAACTGTGCCATCCACAAATAAATTGAATAAAAATATGAAACATTGGGTAGCCAGTTCCCAAAAGCAATTCCTTTATAATGACATCTGACATCATCATAAATATATATTCCCGCTAAAACAAGTGGAAAATTCAAGAAAAAGTTAAAGGATGGTTAAGAAATGATTAAATTGAAGAGAGAAGAGAGAAATTGCGAATTATGAAGGCTCTTGCAAAGCCTATTTTATCAAATGTTTATGTTGCAGGTTTGTGGTAGGCGAAAACCACCCCGACCTTCGGCCACCCCTCCTTGGCAAGGAGGGGAGTTTAAAACAAAGGTTTTGATTATTAAAGCAGCCATTATTTTATCAAGTAACTATCAAAACTCCCCTCCTTGCCAAGGAGGGGGTAGGGGGTGGTTGGGTTGATTATATTTAGTATGGTTTTTCAAGAGCCTGTACAAATTACGAATTAGCGTCACCGGGACGGTGATGCCACGTTTCATTGTCAATTGTCAATCGTCAATTGTCAATTATTTTCTCTCTTCTCTCTTCAAATTACTTCGCCGTCTGTACCGCTAAATGCTGTTCAAACGACTTGCGGAAATGGTATCCGTATGCTGACATTATTATCGCCAGTGGGAATAGTTTGATTCGGTGAAACAGGGTCCAGAAGAACAGCCGCCAGTAATATGTGCGCTCTTTCTCGATTATCCCCAGGGATATCATCGTCTTCAGCAGTGTATAAACAACCTCGAAATTAAACGGTGGTTTATATTTGTTGCGCGGGTGGTATTCTCGCAGGAATGTTTTTAAACGGGTGTAAAAGTTGTTGGGTTTATAGATGGACTCAATGATTTGCTGATATCCGGTCAGCAATGTTTCCGGGTTCATTTTTGGCACGAAATTCAATGTGTAGTCGGTGTTGTCGCCGGTGGCGTTATGCACCAGCCGCTCTTCTGTTTCCAGCCTTTTATACAGCCTGGTGCCATTAAGCGCGCTTAACAGGCCGACCATTGCGGTGACAATGCCGCTGCTTTGAATGAAGGTAATCAGTTGTTCAAAGATAGAGAGCGGGTCATTATCAAACCCGACAATGAATCCCGCCTGCACCTGCAGTCCGGCTTGCTGGATAGTATGTATATTTCTCAGCAGGTCGCGGTTGCGGTTGGGTATTTTGTTGCATTCGTTAAGGCTGGTTTCGTTGGGAGTTTCTATGCCGATGAATACAGCGGTAAAACCTGCCCGTGACATCAAGTCCATCAATTCCGGGTCATCTACCACGTTGATGGAAATCTGGGTGTTGAAATAAAACGGATATTTATGCGCTTCCATCCATCTCATTAATGTTGGCAGCACTTCATTTTTCACCCGGCTTTTTTGCCCGATGAAGTTATCGTCAACAAAAAAGACGCCCCCGCGCCAGCCCATCTGATAAATATTGTCTAATTCCATTATCATTTGTGCTGTTGTTTTCATACGGGGTGCTCTGCCAAACAGCGAAGTAATGTTGCAAAACTCGCAATCGTAAGGGCATCCACGGGAAAGCTGGATATTCATCGCGGAGTAATTTTTAACATTTATCAAATCCCATCGCGGGGCTGGGGTTTCTGCCAAATTAGCCCGGATTTCTGTACTGTAAATATGTTTCGGAGTACCGGCGGTGAAATCATCAAGGAACTCTCGCAGGGTAACTTCCGCTTCATCCAGCACCATGTAATCAACACTATCAAACTCGGAAGCATTCACGGTGAATAGCGGACCGCCGGCTATAATTTTAAGGTCATACATTTTGCAGCGAGATATGACTTCTTTAGTTGATTTCTGCTGGATAGACATGGCGCTGATACATACGATATCCGCCCACACCAGCGATTCATCGCGTAGTTCGGCAACGTTCATATCGACTAATTGCAATTCCCAGTCGGCAGGCAGCATTGACGCAACCGTAAGCAACCCTAACGGCGGGTAAGCAGCCTTTCGTGAGATAAATTTTAAAGCGTATTTGAAGCTCCAAAAAGTTTCCGTACATTCGGGGTAAATAAGCAATGCTTTCATTTTCGTGTTACCTTTCAGGCTCGCGCCTATAATCATCCTTGCATTTTATAAGTCATGGGGGGTTGAAAGGTATGCAGATTCTTTGCCAGAGAACACAGGATTACAATTCAGCACCTCGGCATATATATATTATATCCGTATTATTGGTAAATTAACCATTAATTGTTAAAGGCTTTTGCAAAACCCGTTGGGACAGACACCATCATGGCTTCGCCATTCGGTGTCAGTCCCTAATCTGGTAATCGGCCAATCAGGAGATTGGCGTTTCCGGGGATATTGTTTAATTAATAACTAAAATAATTTCACCCGCATTTATTACAAAACACATTCTATCAGGCAATTTAGTGTATAATTATCAAACCTTAGATTGCAGTTAAGTAATCGGGGAATAGCACCATCTCATAAGGGAGGAACATATCATGGGAGACAAATCGCCAAAGAAAGACACTAAGAAACCTAAAAAAGTTAAGGTTTCAAAAGCACCCAACAGCGGTAAACCTGTGGCATAATGCCATTAAAATTGAAAATAAAAATCCCTGGCAGTATTTTAGCTGCCAGGGATTTTTCGTCTGAACCACGGATTGAGAGGATTTTCTTTTGTGCTCTTTGCGTTGAAATCTGCGCCACTCTGCGGTTAAATTCGTAATTCGTAATTATTAATTCGTAATTGTCTTGACATACATAGAACACCGATGTATATTAATCATAGAGTTTCGATATACCTGTTGGAGGTGGTTGTCATGTCATTTAATACCGAACTGGTGGGGAGTACCGTGGAGATGCTTGTTTTAAAGCTGCTTTCCGAGCGGGCGATGTATGGTTACGAGATAATCCAGATTGTTAATGAACGTACTGAAGGTGCGTTTAATTGGAAGGAAGGAACCTTGTACCCGGTGCTGCACCGGTTGGAAGGGAAAGGTTATTTGCATACGGAATGGCAGGTTGGCGACAGCGGCAAGAAACGAAAGTATTACAAACTGACCACCAAAGGGATGAGCCATGCCACTGAAAAAGCCGCCGAATGGCAGGTGTTTGCCCAGTCCGTGAACTCGGTCATGTGCCAGCCAGCGTAAGGAGAGAAGATATGCAGGAGCAATCCTTTGAGGAATTAGCAAAAGAGGCGGCAACGGGGTTGAAGTCGGACCCGGAGCTTTTTCTGGATGTGAAGCAGGAACTGCAGTCGCATCTGGAAGATAAAGCGCAATATTTCGCCAGCCAGGGGAATAGCGAGGAAGAAAGCGCTGCGCTGTCCCGCCAGTCCTTCGGGTCGCCAATGGATGTAGCCGCCGAACTCCTCGACGCTAATTGTAAGCGTATGAAGTTCCGCAGCCTGCTGAGGTTGGCTATCGGTGCACTTGTGGTGCCGATTGCTATTTTGCTGGCTTTGTATATGGGGTATGGGCGGGTGGCACGGATTATGCAAATTGCAGGTGGTACAACCATAGCACAATATTTTCATTTGCCAATACTGCCATTTCAAGAAGAGCTTTTAAGTAAAGTAGCGCATGATAAATTTCCAGATATAGAATCAAGACTTCTTAATGATTGGGAAACTCATCGCAATGAATCAGATGGTTATATTTATTATGCCTATTATGCTCCATTTGTTTATCCGTTAACCGAAAAAGATTATGTAGACAAAATGCGTAAAGGTGAATTAATTGAACCAGATAATGCGCTTTATAATCTTTTAATAGCACATTATTATCTTTCAAATGGTATAAAATCTGTTGAAAATAAATCTAATAATAATGAGGAAAAACCGTATACCGATGTGATTGCAAATTGCCATTTTTTTGATGCCGGTATTAATGAATTACGTAAAGCTATAACAAAACCATATCTTTCAACTTATGAAACGCAAATTACTCATAAAAATTTATTATTATTACCAGATCCTATTTTGATTGAAGATTATGTCTCACAAATAGCTGTTAGCAGCAGTGTAATGTTTCCATCATCAAACAAGTTAAATGAAATTTCAAGAAATATTCCAATTGGATCTAAATTATTACTAAATGAAGGTAAACCCAAAGAAGCTGAAGAGTTAATGGATATGTGGAAACCATTTGCTCTGTTAATTGCACGCAATTCAAATGGATATCATTTTATCAGACCATTAATGGCACAAGGATGTGCGGCTGCTTTAACAAATACTGATGCTAAGATCTATTCACAATTGGGATTAGTTAGCAAAGCACAAAATTTAAAAAATACAAATGACCGTATTAAACAAATTAAAAATGATTTTAAAAGGAATGGTGTTAATGAAGAATTAATAACAAAGTCATTTCTAAATAAATATGGCGGATCTTTAACCAGATCACTTGTTCCTATTTATGATGGTGTTGGAGTAACTATGGATGAGATATCAGCGTCCCGAATGCTTGAACACACGTTAATTGAGGAAATTATAATACAGGTTATTATTGCATTCATGTTTTTCAGGATGATAAGCTCAATTATTGAGTCGAAGATATGGTTATATAATTTGCGTGGTTCAGCTTCTGTGCCCATTTTACTGTTGCCACCAATTAAAATTATTTTCAAAGCAATATTTTATGGAATAATTTTACCGATGATGATATATTGGATTTATTCTCGTTTTCCGGTAATTGGCGGTCGAGAATACAGTCTGGCTTATATGTGGCCAAGATTTTTGGCAGAATTAATAATCTTGTTTTCAATTTTATATTTGCTGCCTATACATATATTAGGCAAGTATATCCATTCCAGATGCAATGAGTTAGGGATAACAGCTCCTAATAAAAAGATGAATATCAAAGTTATCTTTTATATTGGAATGGCAATAGTATCAATTTTAGTTGTCATTTTAGTTAAACTTATTGAATTAAAAGTTGCAGGAGTTTTAGGTATACTATTAACAATATTTTATGCTATTCGTCAGGCAAATCAATCTAAATTATTTTATGGTTCACTTTCACGTTCAATGATACTTATATATGCATTTTCAATTATCTTCATATCATTAATTGCGCATCCGTGGTTGATGCATCAAGAAACTCAGTGGTTAAAGAAAGATAGTACAGTTTTTGGTGCTATTAATGCCAGACGTAGCAATCGGAGTGAGGTATCATTAGAGGCACGTGCTACAGAAAAGTATCAAAAAATGCTGATTGAAGCGATAGAAGGTAAACCAAAGTAAGCCATTTCATTTCGTCTGAAACACGGATTGAGAGGATTAGTCAGTTTGCAATTAAATCTGAACAAAAAAAGTCATGATTTATAAATAATCACGGAGCGCCGGCTTCCAGCCGGCAAGTATTTTAGCATTAGTGTTACCGGACGATTTCCTGTTTTTTACGCGCCGGCTGGAAGCCGGCGCTCCGTGTTTGCAGTTGCAATCAAATACCTTGTCCAATTTATTTGGATTAAGATGATTTATGGGATTTTCTTTTGTGCTCTTTGTGTTCTTTGCGGTTAAATAATTTACCATTTGCCATTTGCAATTTTATTAGTTCCACTTAAACTCGACTGCGTTCAGGAAGGCGCGGGCGAGGGCCAGGTGTCCCGGCATTCCCGGGTGTTCGCGGTCGCTGGCCAGTGATTGGGTTGTCTGGTATTGCAGCAATCGCACAAACTCTGTCTGGGAATCCGCGAACAGGCAATCAAACTCATCCGCTACGTTGTGAACAATCTCGTTATATTCATCAATGCGTGCCCGCATGGCGTCCCGGGTATTATTCTCTACGATAAATGGTGTCATCAACACCATTCCCAGTACTTTGTCGCGGGTCGCCGCTACCATTTCACGCATATTTTCGCGATATTCATCCGGCAGCACGAAGGCTTCTGGCATTTTCGGCGAATCAAATTGTCGCCAGACATCGTTTATGCCAATCAGTACCGATACCCAGTCCGGCTGTAAATCCAGCGCATCCGTCTGCCAGCGCGCTTTCAGGTCGCGGGTAGTATTTCCGCTGATTCCCTTGTTAATTATCCGAATATTATGTCCCGGGTAACTACAGGCTATCATGGCGTCGACAAGTGCCGGATATCCGGTTCCCAACGCGCCAAACAACCCTTCGCCAGCAGGAAAAGAACGCCCGCACTCAGTAGTGCTGGCGCCAATCATTATTAATTTTGAACCCGGTGCGATTAACATGGTATTTCACTTAATTAACACTTAATTAACATGGATGGGCAGGATAGGCAGGATATATTTAATCATACCCAATTCGTAATTATTTAGGCTTTGGCAAAACCATACTAAATATATAATCAACCCAACCACCCCCTACCCCCTCCTTGCCAAGGAGGGGTGGCCGAAGGTCGGGGTGGTTTTCGCCTTCCACAAACCTGCAACCTAAACATTTGAAAAAACAGGTTTTGCAATTACCTGCGCAATTCGTAATTCATAATTCCTAATTCGTAATTAATTCCACTCAAACCCGACTGCGTTCAGGAATCCGCGGGCTATTGCCATGTGGCCGGTCCAGGTTGGGTGAACGCGGTCCCAGGCAAAGTTGGCGGAATGGTTGAATTCAAGCAGTCGATTGAATTCTGCCTGCATGTCTACGAACAGGGTATTATATTTTGCGGATGTTTTCTTCACTACCGCGCCATATTCATCCATCTTCGCGCGCATGGCATCTTCGGTACAGGTTTCGATATAGAATGGGGTCATCAGCACCATTCCTTTTACCTTGCCTACCGTTTGTGCCACTAATTCGTCCAGGGTAGCGGTATATTCATCAAGATAGACATGGCATTCCGGCATTTTTGGTGAATCAAACTGGCGCCAGACATCATTGGTGCCAATCATTATTGATACCCAATCCGGTTTTAAATCCAATATATCAGTCTGCCAGCGACTTTTAAGTTCGCGAACGGTATGCCCGCTGTTGCCTTTATTTACTACCCGCACGCTAATGTCAGGATAGCTGACACTCAGCAGCGCATCCACCATGGATACATAACCGTTGCCCAGTGCGCCAAACAGGCCTTCACCACCAGGTTGAGCGCGGCCGCAATCGGTTATCGAGTCGCCAATCATTACTAATTTTGAATTAGGTGCAATAATCATAATTTATCTCCCATGGTTATAACGTCAGTTCCCATAAATTGCCGCAGTGCTTCCGGTACTACTACTGTGCCGTCAGCCTGTTGATAATTTTCCATAATAGCTGCCCAGGTGCGGCCGATTGCCAAACCGCTGCCGTTTAATGTGTTTACTAATTCCGGTTTTGCTCCGGCTTCGCGGCGATAGCGAATCTGTCCGCGCCGTGCTTGGAAATCTCCGCAGTTGCTGCAGGACGAGATTTCAACATATTTGCCCATTCCCGGCATCCAAACTTCGATATCGTAAGTTTTCAGCGCGGAGAATCCCATATCGCCAGCGCACAACAGTACAACGCGATACGGCAAACCTAACAGGCGCAGCACATCTTCTGCGTTATCGGTTAGTTTCTCAAGTTCATCCATTGCGGTTTCCGGTTCGACGAACTTGTACATTTCCACTTTGTCGAATTGATGCTGGCGAATTAATCCGCGGCTTTCCTGACCGGCCGCCCCTGCTTCCGCGCGGAAACATGGCGAATACGCGGTGTAACAGCGCGGCAATGCGCCGGCGTCAAATATTTCATCGCGATGCAGGTTGGTTAATTGACATTCCGAGGTGGGTGACAGGTACAACCCTTCGCGAAGGCGGAATAAATCTTCTTCAAACTTCGGCAATTGCCCGCTTGCTTGCAATGAATCTGCCGATACCAGGAATGGCAACCAGAATTCGCGGTAGCCGTGCTTTTCGGTGTGCAGATTAAGCATGAAGTTCATAATGCCGCGTTCCATGCGGGCGCCAATTCCAGTGAATAATGAAAATCTGGACTGGGTAATTTTAGTGGCGCGTTCAAAATCAAGCAGGTTCAACCCGGCGGCAACGTCCCAATGCCCTTTTGGTTCAAATTCGAATTTGCGCGGTTCACCCCAGGTACGTACAACAATGTTATCTTCGCTGTCCGCGCCTTCCGGCACTGATTGGTCGGGAATATTGGGGATGGTGAGCAGAATGGCGAGAAACTCTTCGTCGATTGCCTTTGCTTCTTCGTCCAACAGTTTTATATCATCGCCCACCCGGCGCATTGCTTCTATCTGTTCGGTGGCATCTTCTTTATTGCGTTTCATCACAGAAATAGCCTGCGACACCGCGTTGCGTTCTGCCTTCAGCGAGTCGGCCTTATTTAAAGATGCGCGCCGGCGTTCTTCTAATGACGACAGGGCATCAATATCAATGGTCTTGTTCCTTCTTGTCATCGCTTCGACGACAACTTCAGGAGTATTTCTTATTAATTTAGGGTCGAGCATAACCTCTCCTTTTCCTAAACGGGTATTAACCGCAACAAATAATTTTTTTAGACAGGATTAACATGATTAACAGGATTAAATTTATTTTTGGCAAAGCCAAAAAATCTTGTAAATCATGTTAATCCTATCAAAAAACAAATATTATCAACTATTATCTACCGGCACTTCATTTAAAATTTCGCCGATTAGGACTTATGGTTTTACTATTATCTGATGCCCAGCATCTAAGCGGGTTTTAACCGCAACAAATATTTTTTTATATAGGATTAATTTCATCTTGGCGAAGCCAAAAAATCTTGTTAATCATGTTAATCCTGTCAAAAAACAAATATTATCAACTATTATCTACCGGCACTTCATTTAAAATTTCGCCGATTATTTCATTGGCGGTTGAGCCGCCGATGCGGGCTTCCGGTTTTACAATTACGCGATGCCCCAGCACGAAAGGAGCCATCTCTTTTACGTAATCGGGCAACACGAACTCTTTCTTGTTAATCAATGCCATTGCCTGGGCGGCGCGGAATAGCGCAATTGCTCCGCGCGGGCTGGCACCCAGGTATAAATCGTGGTGGTTTCTGGTTGCTTCTATTACATTTTGCAGGTAATCGGCAGATGCGTCACTGACGTGAATCTTGCGGACGATATTTATCATCTGCAGCAATTCATCAGCATTTGTCACTGGCTTTAAATCTTCCAGCGGGTTGCCGGCGACTTGTGCCATTATCACCGCACGTTCATCTTCCCGCGGGGGATAACCGATACTTTGTTTCATCAAAAATCTGTCCAGTTGCGATTCCGGCAGCGGATATGTGCCTTCGTATTCAATCGGGTTTTGGGTGGCAATTACAAAGAATGGCTGCGGCATTATGCGCGTTGCGCCATCAATGGTTATCTGGCGTTCTTCCATACATTCCAGCAATGCGGATTGCGTCTTTGGCGAGGCGCGGTTAATTTCGTCCGCCAGTACAATATTCGCGAATACCGGACCTTCCATGAACTCAAATTCGGCGGTATTCTGCCGGTAAATTGAAACGCCGGTAATATCAGACGGCAGCAGGTCGGGGGTGAATTGTATGCGTTTGTAATTGCATCCCAGGGTGACCGCGATTGATTTGGCAAGCATGGTTTTACCCACACCCGGCACATCTTCCAGCAGCAAATGGCTGCCGCAGAGAATCGCCGCCAGCGCGCGTTTTATTTCAGTGCGTTTGCCGTGAATGACTTTTTCGATATTATCAATTATCACATCAATTTTTGCTGATGCTTCCGCTACGGTCATTGCTTCCATTTCCGCCATTGTATCCGCCTTTTACGACTGATTTTTTGCCTGTATTACCATATCTAAAAAATATTTATGAATCCGGTTGTCATCCGTTAATTCGGGGTGAAACGCCGACGCCAGCAGCCACCCCTGGCGCACCATCACCGGGTGCGAATTTGTGGTTGCCAGTACCTGGACGCCTTCGCCAAGCCGGGTAACGTACGGGGCGCGAATATATACCGCGCGAACTGGACCGCCGGGAATGCCTTCTATTTGCAGATCTTCCTCAAATGAATCAACCTGGCGTCCGAAAGCATTGCGGCGAATTGTTATATCCATCAGTCCGATGCGATGCTGGTTGGAGTCTTCAATATCTTTCGCCAGCAGAATCATTCCGGTGCAGGTACCATAAATCGGCTTGTTCTGCCCGGGCAATGATCGTACCGCCTGCATCTGGCCAAACCTGTCCAGCAGTTTGCCAACAGTAGTGCTCTCGCCGCCGGGAATTATCAGCCCGTCAACGGCAGATATTTCATCTGCGGTGCGTACCGGTATGCAATCAACATTCAACCCGCGCATCATCGCTATATGTTCGCGCACGTCACCCTGCAAGGCAAGCACGCCAATTTGTATCTTATTTTCTGACATATTTATTTTATTTTCTGTTTTATACTGCCAAGTTCCTGCAAAGTATAATAAAAAAGCCCTTTGCTGATGAGCAAAAGGCAAAGAATTTTATTAAATTAACATGGGTAGGCAGGATGAGCAGGATAAAATATATCTTGTGCATTGATGTTAATTTAAAAACATACTATGGTAGGGGAACTGTCCTCAGTTCCCGCGAAAGCGTCTTTATAATAAAGATGAATCGGATGTAACGACAAACAAGGTTAATAAACACAACACCACTTAAAAAATCTGTCGCTATTTCGCTATATCACATCATTATTCCGGTTCATCGCGGGAATTGGGGACAATTCCCCTACCTTGTAATCCAACATTTAATTGAAAAACTTACGTTTTCGCAGTTCTTAATATTCCTACACCGGATTAGCTACGAATGCGCCGCCGCGGCATGCTTTCAGGTAGTTCAGGCCGTGAACCTGACCCATCATTTCCAATTCGCCGCGATATACCGGGTCGTGCCAGCCTTCGATGTCGATTGAGCCTTTGAATCCGCCCATACGCAGGATGGTGATGATGTCGGTCCAGTTGCTGTCGCCAAAGCCCGGGGTGCGGTGGAACGCGAACTGGTTTGGCCCGATGATGCCTGTTTCACGAATTACATCCCAGTTAATGGTGCAGTCTTTGCCGTGGAGTGCGAAAACTTTGCTTACGTATTTGCGCAGTTGCGGAATGGGGTCGATCAGCTTAACCATCTGGTGGCATGGTTCCCACTGCAGGCCGACATTTTCGGATGGGATAGCGTTAAACATCATTTCCCATGCAATCGGGGTCATGGCGATATTCCAGTCACCTTTTGACCAGGTGCCGCCCATGTCGCAATTCTCGAATGCGATCTTCACGCCTTTGTCTGCGGCGCGCTTTGCCAGCGGTCCCCATACTTCGGCGTAGCGGTCCATCTGCTGGTCAATCGGCACATCAATAAGCCGGCCGGCGAAACCAGTGACAATATTGCAGCCAAACAGGTGGGCATTGTCAATCAATATTTCCCAGCCTTTGCGGGTAACATCATCAATTTCCCGGCGTTCCAGCGGATTGCCGAAACAGCTTACTGAACTGATAACAGCGCCGGCGCCTTCAACGATTGCGCGGGTTTCTGCCGCAAACTTCACGATGTCAACATCAACATTCTGCCAGAAAGTGATGGAGATTGACTCGAAACCGTGGGGCATAATCTGCTTTAAATAATTAACGGTATTTTCACCACCGCTAACCAGCGTGCCAATACGAATATTTTCCTCGTACATTATAAAAACCTCAACAAAAAACGTTCTGGCGAAATGGTAACAACTTGACCGGATGTAGTCAATGAGAAATGGGGGGTGATTTGAAGATAATTTATTGTTTATTATCTATTTTGAAACGATTCAAAAGCATAATGACTTACTACTTCTTCACCACCGGCTCAGCAATCACCATAATCTTGCTATCCAATTGCTGAAGTTTGGTATCAAATAATTTTAAAGTCAACAGCACCAGATAATCCATAAATTTTTGATGAACAATCGAGAAAGACATCCATACAATATTACATTGTAACCTCGTCGATAACAGGTTTATCAACAATTTTCAAATAACGTTCTATTTCCTGCACAATGTATAATGCCTGCATACCATAGTTAATGCCTGTAATCAGCTTCTGGTGGTCACCGTTATTTGAAACCATCCATACAGAAAATCTGCAAACTTCATTTTCTCCGCTCCTTTGATAAGAACTCCTGTCAATACAATATAATTGATTAATCTGCGTAACATCAATGGATTTGCTTTTAGTAAAAGCAAAAGGAATATGTCGAATTTCCAACCGGCTGCTATTAATACGGATTTCCGTATGGTTAATCAGATTATAAAAACCAAAAAGAGAACCGATTACAGCTAAAATTAAAGGTGAAAATGGTTCATATTCCTCCAATGGCGGATGAGCAGGAAGCATATTAAGTACCATCATAATACCAAACAGTGCAAAAGAAAAGCATATAATAAGAATACATAACCATGAAAAATCAAACCACCAACGGGTAATAATTAAATCTTCCCCCTCATTTCTGACGGTAATACCTTTGGGGATTAAAATTAGTGGTTTAGCTGTTACAGACAATAAATTCGCAAATCCAAATACTTCACCGCAATGACTGCATTTTGCTAACGCCGCGGAGATATTGATATCTTGCTGGGCAATATTATCACCACAATTAGGACACTTTAAATTCTGCATCATTTCAACCTTTACGCCAGAGCATCTCGCCATTAATTGGACGATCGATAATTCCCAGCCGATTTTCAATCTGCTGTTCAATGAAAGCTGCCTTATTCATGTGTTTGAGTTTGGAAATCAATGCCACCTTCTTGCCACTCTTCAGCAGCACAATCACATTATAAATATTCTCACGGACATGAACTTCCTCTTCGCAATACAATTGGTCAATGGATTCGACAGGGATTTTTATGTTTTTCGGCCACGGCAAAGGTGAATGGCGTATCACAATTTGAACATTATCGACATAAACAGTAGTGCTGTTAATAAACAAAGCAACTGTTTTATAAGTTCCCCATAAACAAATAGGAATTAGTACAAGAAAGAATGTCCCAAAAAAGAACATGAAAAAGACTCTGTTGTCATTGGGAATATCTATCTTGAAACAAAACCAAATAAGACCAGCTAATACAGCATCCCAAATGAGCATGTTAAACAAAAAGACAAACGCCGATATTGTGAACCAGCGCCAAAATATAGCAATGCCAACCCCCTGCTGCTGGCGAACTGTAAATTCAGTCGGTTTTTCCACCTCAAACTTGACTGCCGCCATCGGCTGTTGTTCGTTCGGCACCATTTCAATAAAACCAAACTCCGCACCACACTGGCGGCATCGAGCCAGCACTTTCTGTATATCAATATCTTCATACAGAATCTTACTTCCGCATTTCCGACAGGTTAATTGCATTGTAATTTTCCTGCTCACAATAAGTTCTCTATATTTATAAAATGATTTTCATTTTATAATAAGTTTTAAGTTAGATATTTCTAATGCTACTACTTCTTCACCACCGGCTCAGCAGTAACCATAATCTTGCCATCCAATTGCTGCAACTTGGTGATGTTTATTTTTACTGGCAGGTTCAGCGCGGTGTTGATGTTTACGATGTCGTTTAGTTTGGCGAGGATGGAGTTTTTTATGAACATTGAGGGGACGGAGAAGCCGGTTACGCGGATTTTCGGGTTTTCCAGGTAGAGGGTTTCACCGTTTCTTATTCGCAGCATTCCGGTGACGCTTACCGGTATGCCAAATGCGGTTTTAGTGGTTCCGGTGACGCTGATTTGATTAGGTGATATCCGCACGGTGGGGTCATTTATCGGCAGTCCGGCGGAGCGCAGGTATGCGCATATTGCCCCTTCGGTAAGCACTATCTCCGCCCGGCACTCGCCGGCGCTGTTGAGTTTGAAGTTGCCGGTAGTTGCGTCCAGTACGTTGATATCGAGGTTGGCGGCGTTAAAATCTATGTGGCTGACGCCGATATCTCCGATGGTGATTTCTTCTCCGCGAATGACAAGTTCTTTCACTTTTATATTCCGGCCTTCACCGGCGGGTGCGGGGTTTTTACTCATGGTGTTCAGTGCCTCCGTTTGTTTTTTTCCTATGACGGCATTATCAACAACTATCTCAATCTTTTCAAATGTGGACGACATGCTTCCGTTCCGCTTCACCTCAACAAAGGCGTTGTCGGGTGTAAGCATGTTGACGATGGCAACTTGAATCCGCGCAGCAATCTCAGAATCCTTCGGCATCGCATCGCCGATGCCAATTAAAGCCAGTAAAAGAATGATAGTCATGGGGTAATTATAGCAAAATGAATTGGGAATTACGAATTGCGGATTTTTGTTACACAGAGATGCACTGAGGAGACACGGAGATTCACTGAGGTAATTATTGGGGAGTAGGGGATAAGGTGTTAGTCAGTTAGCAATCAAATTCGAACAAAAAAAGTTATGATTTTGAATATTGCCAATCATCTAAAGTTAATATTACATCGACCCCGTAGGGTGTCGAACATGCACTGAAGACCGGTAATATTGTGGTGCGACACCCTACGGGGTCGAATTTATTTGCTGTACTATTTCTATAGACGTTTGACCCCTAAACGGGGTCATGACTTACAAATATAAATGTTGTAATTCGATTTTAAAAAAATAAAAGTTGCAGAAGGTAATTTTAATCTGAAAACTGAAAACTGAAAACTACATCTTGACAACGTAACAAAACATTGTTACACTGTATGCGCAAAGGAAAATTATGGTTGATGATTTAATTACAAAAAAAGAACTGCTGGCGATTACCGGGATATCTTATGGTCAGTTGTACCGGTGGAAACGAAAGGGATTGATACCGTCTGACTGGTTTATCCACCGTTCGTCATTCACCGGGCAGGAAACTCTGTTTCCCCGCGGGCAGATACTGGCGCGCATTGCGCAGATAACGAATATGAAGTCGGATGTTTCGCTGGATGATTTGGCGGATATCTTGTCGCCGGACTTGTCAGACATGACGATTTCCGGGATTGAAGCGGTGAACGTTGGTATTATCGGGCAATCAACGCTGGATTTCATCCGGTCAATGCAAAATGACGAAGATATCACAACCTTCGAGCAACTGCTGATTTCCTATATAATCCACGAGCAATTTAGAAGCGGTGATATTAGCCGCGACGAGTGCAAATTGATATATCAAACCGCGGCGCAGCAGTCTGTCGATATTTGCGGCAGTAATTGCGATTTTGTAATAATGCGCAAGATGGGGATATCAACCTGTGTTGTTGTAGATGCGATTAAAATATGGTGCGACCCGGATGCGCGGGTGATAAAAATAATCAATATTCCATCGTCGGTACAGGCGTTGAAATTATTATTAAACGGGAGTAAAAAATGAGCGAAAATAACCTGACAATTAATGGCGCCGGCACAATAAATGGCGGCAAATATGGCGATATCTGCATAAATGGTGCCGGTACTATAAATGGCGATATTGAATGCGACAGGCTGGTGAATAATGGTGCTTCTACAGTGAATGGCGGTGTTATTAGCCAAAATATCGAGATTAATGGCGCATCAACAATAAAGGGCAGGATAGATAGCAAAGCTATCCGCGCTAATGGTTCCTGCACTATTTTGGGTGAAATAATTACCGAAAATTTAAATGTTGCCGGCGCGTTAACCGCCAAAGAAAATATAAAGGCGGAAAAGATCGAGGTAACCGGTGCCATAACAGCGGATAAAGATTGCGAAGCAGAAAAATTTGTTGTCAAAGGCGGAGTGAAAATTGCCGGTATGCTTAATGCCGGCGAGGTGACTATCGCATACAATGGCGACAGCAGCATAAAAGAGATTGGCGGCGATATTATAAAAATAAAGGAAGGCGATTTGTCGCTGAATAACTTTTTTGAAGCTATTTTAATGCCATTCATAAAAACAAAGAAAAGCAGAAAGATGACTATCGACACCATCGAAGGCGACGATATCAACCTTTCTGATGTGACAGTGCGGATAGTGCGCGGAAGAAAAATATATATTGGCGAAGGCTGTGAAATTGAAAATGTCGAATACAATGAAGAATGCTATATAGATGTTAATGCTAAAGTGCTAAAAAGTGCTAAAATTAGTTGAATAAAAGTATTTATTAGTTGCAACAATTGCCATGGATTTGGTGTATAAATATGATATAATGAACCAGCACTTTTTAGGGGTTAACTATGTCTAAAATATTACCAGTTGCTGCAAGTAATAAATTGTTTACTTTTTTATTACCAGTATTTATTTTTTGTTGTATATCTTTCAGTAATTTACAGATTCAGGCTGCCGTTCCAACTGATATCACGTTATCAGCCAGCACTGTTGCTGAAAATCGGGTTAGTGGTACCACAGTAGGGACATTTACATCTACCCCGGCAGGTACCTACACATATTCATTAGTTACCGGTACCGGTAGTAATGATAACGGCTATTTCACCATCAATGGTACAACTTTGCAAACAGCTTATATATTAGATTTTGAGCAAAAGTCCAGTTATTCTATTCGGGTAAAAACCACTAATGCAGAAGGTTCTTTCGAAAAAGTATTTCCAATCGCAATTACAGATGTTGCCGAAGAGCCTACTGATATTATGCTGAGTAAGAGCACAATTATGGAAAATGCAATTGGCGGAACACCCGTTGGAGCATTTACTACTACAGACCCAACCAATGGGGATTCATTTTACTATCAACTGGTTGGTGGCTCTGGCAGTACCGATAATTCCTCGTTTAATATTGTGGGTTCATCACTTCGTACTGCCGACACTGCTAATTTCGATTTTGAGACGAAAAAAACATACTACATCCGGGTGAGAACAACCGACATGACTAATTCGGTTTTCGAGAAGCCTTTCGTTATTTATGTTACCGATGTAAACGAAGCACCGACTAATGTAAAACTTTCTGCTAACACAGTTGCAGAAAACTCAATTATCGGTACACCTATAGGCACATTCAGTTCAACTGACCAGGATGCCAATAATACTTTCACCTACAGTTTAGTGAGCGGTACAGGTAGTACGGACAATGCTTCTTTTAATATTAATGCAACTTCCTTGGAAACTGCTGCAATTTTTGATTATGATACAATACCCAGTTATTCAATCCGCGTAAGAACGACTGATCAAGATGGTTTGTATTACGAAAAAATATTTACTATTAATGTAACAAATGTTAATGAAGTGCCGACTGATATCACATTATCACTCAGCACAGTTGCAGAAAATCAAAATATTGGCACATTGGTAAGTGTGATATCTACCACTGACCCGGATGCCAATAATATTTTTACCTATACACTGGTTAGTGGTATAGGTAGTACTGACAACTCTTTTTTTTATATTTCTTATAATAAGTTGTATACTACCGCCGTTTTTGATTTTGAAACAAAAAACACTTATTCTATCCTGATTAGAACTACTGACCAGGGTGGTCTATATTTAGAAAAGGCATTAATCATTACTGTTACTGATGTTAATGACGCACCAGTGGCAAAAGACGATAGTTACTTTACCCCGCAAAGTATAAATCTGACAGTTTTGGCAACTGGCGTTTTGACGAATGATACCGATGCGGATAGCAATCCGGTCAACCAGTTGACAGCGGTTAAGGTGAGCGACCCATCACATGGCACGGTTACATTGAGTTCTAACGGTTCTTTCATTTATAGACCTACATTAGGTTATTGCGGCATCGACAGTTTTACATATAAAGTATTTGATGGAGTGGTTTATTCAAACACAGCGACGGTTACAATCTATGTTAATGGTCCACCTATAGCAAATAATGATACTGAGATTAGGCAGTCATTTGTATCACCGAATGTACCGATAAGTATTCTTGATAACAATACTATTACTTCATCACTTACTGTAAGTGCAACAGGTACTATTCAGAGAGCAATTGTCACATTAAATGTTACACATGCCTATGATGGTGATCTGACGGTAACATTGGTTGCTCCTGATGGTACTAAAGTTATATTAGCTAAAAACAATGGTGGTGCTGGCAAGAATTATACCGATACGATATTTGATGATTCTTCAACAGTCTTATTATCCTCCGGTACTGCGCCATTCACCAATACATATCATCCTGTAGGGTCATTGAGCACATTAGCTGGCAAGTCTATGAGCGGTAATTGGGGATTGCAGGTTAATGATAATTCAGATGGAGATATCGGCATATTAAACAGTTGGAGTTTGACTTTTGTTAAATCATTTACAGTGGCAGCAAACTCCAGTCTTATTATTGGTGCTCCAGGTGTATTATGTAATGATACTAAATTTAATTCCGGTAACTATTCTAATCCAGGTTCACTTTCCGCTGTTCAATGGAGCAATCCCGCGCATGGCTCGGTAACGGGGAATAGTGATGGTTCTTTTTCGTATACTCCAACGATAAATTATTTTGGTACCGATAGTTTTACATATAAAGCTAATGATGGAACATTTAATTCGAATGCTGCCACTGTTACTATTGTTGTTACCAGTATTAATGTTCCGCCTATAGCCAATAATGACAGTTACAGTATTTCAGAGGATGCCGTGCTGGATATTGCAGCACCTGGAGTATTAACAAATGATACTGATGCGAATGGTGATACATTGACCGCTTTATTAGTCGCTGGACCGTCACATGGTTCATTTATGTTCAATGCTAACGGTTCATTCAGATATACACCGGTATTAAATTATAATGGTACTGATAGTTTTACATATCGTACGTTTGATACTAAAACATACTCTGCGACTACGACAGTGAATTTAACAATCAATCCTGTTAATGACTCACCTACCGATATTAATTTATCATCTACTACGATTGCAGAAAATCAGCCTTCTGGCTCAACTGTAGGTAACTTCAGTACTGCTGATATTGATACTAATGATACTTTCACCTACACTTTTATGACAGGAACAGGGAGTGCAGACAATGCGTCATTCAGCATTACGGGTAATGCATTACTGACTAATACAACATTGAATTATGAAGCCAAATCTATTTATAATATTCGAGTGCGCAGTACTGACCTGGGTGGTAGCTATTTTGACAAAACGTTTACCATTAAGATTACTAATATTAATGAAGCACCTACCGGCATCAGCCTCAGCAATGCTATTATTATAGAACACAAAGCAATCGGCACAACAGTGGGCACTTTAACTTCAATTGACCCCGATGGAGATACCGCTTTCACTTATACTCTGGTTAGTGGTACCGGCAGCACCGATAACAACTGCTTTACCATTACCGGCAACACTCTGCAGAGCGCCGCGATATTAGACTATACTTCCAGCAATACCTACAGCATCCGAGTGCAAACCATGGATTTGGGCGGGCTGGTTTACCAGCAGGTATTCACCATCTATGTTACCGCTCCTCCGGTATTATCACTACCGGCGTCATCGTCAATCACCACCACCACCGCCACCCTGGGCGCGTGTATCAATGATAATTGCGGATCTACAATAAGTTACGCCGGAATCGTATACGGTTTAACGGCAAACCCGACTTCTGCAAACAGCAAATTACTGACCAGCGCGGTGCTGGGGACATATACCGTATCGGCAGCAAACCTGATACCCAATACCGAATATCATTACCGTGGTTTTGCAGTCAACAGCGCAGGTATCAGCTACACCAGCGACGCGACATTTATCACCTTACCGACAGCACCAACTGCCATCGCCGCTTCGTCAATCAATCCCGCTGGCTTTATCACCGGCTGGACTGCACCAACAACCGGCGGCACTATACCGCTGACCTATACCCTGGATATCGCCACCAATACCGGATTCACCAATATCGCGGCGACCTATACTGATGTCACCGCGTTAAACAAAACCATTACCGGATTGGCGAATACAAACCAATATTTTTACCGTGTAAAAGCGGTAAATGCCACCGGCGGCGGCGCGTATTCAAACGTAATCGCGGTAACGCTGCCCTACCTGGTAACCGCTTCCGCGGGTACCGGCGGCACCATATCGCCAACCGGCGACAACAGCATCAGCTATGGCAATGAACTTGTTTTCACCGCCACGGAGAATACCGGCTATCACATCACCGCCTGGTACGTAGATTCCGCAAAAGTACAGGATGGCGGATTGACATATAAACTGAGCAATATCACCGCCAATCATACTGTACAGGCGACCTTTACTGCTATCTCATTACCAACCATCAGCAGCTTCTCGCCAACCAGCGGTGTCCCGGGAACAGTGGTCACCATAACCGGTAAAGATTTCACCAATGCCAGCGCGGTATCCATCGGCACTGCATCCGCTGTATTTACCCTGGTGAACGATACCAGTATCACCATGACGATTCCTGCCGGTGCGGCAAGCGGACCGATATCAATCACTACTCCGCCTGGCAAGAGCACCAGCAAAGATTCATTCGCCGTCCTGCTTTCCAGCGTATCGCTGACATTCTCACCCGCCGTACAATGCGTGATAGGCAAGCCTGTCATCATGGGTGCTACCGCAGTTGGCGGCACAACGGTACAATTCAAGTTCATGAATGATCAGGCAGTATTGCAGGACTTTTCAACAAAAAGCTATTTCGTATGGAATCCGCAAACAGTTGGAACATACCAGTTAACAGCAGTTGCCAAAGATGCCAATGGCACCGTTGTATACAACAGCCAAAGCTATATCATAAAACCGACATTGTCAGCAGTAACTGCAACATCATCAACCAGCGTTGTATTAGTGGGCAGTCCGGTAACTATAACCGCTGCCGCCACCGGCGGCGCGTCGGTACAATATAAGTTCATGAGCGGCACTTCCCTGCTGCGCAGTTTTGCCAGCAGCAATACTTACACATTCACACCCACCAGTGTAAAAACTTACAGCATAACTGTGGTTGCCCAGGATGCAACGGGTATTGACCCCGCTGCTACCGTCACTTCGCCAGCGGTGAATATAACAGTAAACGCGGCACTGTCTGCGGTCAGCCTGGCGACATCCCCAACCGGTTCGCTGATATATGGTTCGTCGGTCACATTAACCGCAGCCGGAACTGGCGGAATATCGCTGCAGTATAAGTTCATGTCCGGTACCACCCTTATCCGCGATTTCGCTGCCAGCAATACCTGCACCTGGATGCCGTTAGCATTAAAGACGTATCCGATTACCGTAATAGCCCGCGATGCCATGGGAGCGAATCCCACCGCGACCGTTACCTCGCCAAATGTATACTTAACCGTCAATGCGCCATTAACCGCAACAGCATTGACTTCGTCACCGGCTAATACTGTTGCGCTGGGAAGCAGCGTGACCTTTACTGCCACCGCCACCGGCGGTGCATCAGTACAATATAAGTTCATGAGCGGCACTTCCCTGCTGCGCAGCTTTGCCACCAGCAATACCTACACATTGTCGACTTCTGTTCTTAAAACCTATAACATTACAGTGGTAGCCAAAGATATTAATGCAATCGACCCTAACGCTGTTGTTACTTCGTCAGTAGTCAGCATAACCGTTAAACCGGCTCTGACTGCGGTAAACTTGATAACAGTACCGTCAGGAACCGCATTGCTTGCAGTTCCAGTAACGCTGTATTCCACCGTCACCGGCGGCGCTTCGGTACAATACAAGTTCATGGCGGGTGAAACTATCCTGCGCGATTTCACTGCTGACAACAACCTCACCTGGATACCCAATACTGTGGGAACTATCCCATTGACTGTGGTTGTACGCGACCTGAACAGCAGTACTCCAGACGCTACGCTAACTTCGGCAGTAACGAACTTTATCGTTGCTAACGATAAATCAGTAAGTCCTGTTGATTTGGCTAAGATGGTCTGGGTAACTCCCGGCACATTCACCATGGGTAGCGCTGCCGGCATCGGTCCGTCAACTGAATCACCCGCTCATCCGGTAACGCTGTCAGGCTACTGGATATATAAAAATGTTGTTACTGTGGCGCAATACCGGGCATTCTGCACCGCTACCGCGCGGGCATTGCCGGTATTCCCCAGCGGTTATAACAGTTGGGCTGGCAAAACCGGCTGGTCCGACCCGTTATTGCAGCAGCATCCGATAGTGAATGTATCATGGAATGATGCAAAGGCTTACGCCGATTGGGCCGGGGTGAAATTGCCCACCGAGGCGCAATGGGAATACGCCGCCCGCGGCAGCGATGGCAGAAATTATCCATGGGGCGGTATTGCCACCGCAAATGACCTTTACAACGGATATGACGCATCAAAATCTGCGAACTATACCAACTCATCCTCTGTCGGCAAAAGCACCTGGCCGGTTGGTTCATTCCCCGCTGGCAACAGTTGGGTGGGCGCGCAAGATATGGCCGGCAATGTGTGGCAGTGGTGCGCGGACTGGTACGATGTATACACGGCCGCAACAGCGACTGATCCAACCGGTCCAATTACTGGAACATACCGGGTAATACGCGGCGGTTCCTGGGCGAACTACGGCGAAGGCTACAGCCGCTGCACCTTCCGCACTAAGAATTCGCCGACTACCATATACACCTCAATAGGTTTCCGCTGTGTATCAAACACCCCCGGACCGTAGCCGATAATAGGTTATAAAATTAAACAATCCCCGTCATTTTATCTTTAATGACGGGGATTTTCGTTTATAACAAAAACTGTCCACTGTCCACTATCAACTATCTCTATAGCTTTCCGGTGTAGTTCCAAAATAGGTGCGGAATCGGCGGCAGAAATGCGAGGCGTCGGGAAATCCTACGGACTTGCCTATTTCGTAAACCGGCATATCGGATTGGGTCAGCAATTCGGCGGCGCGTTTCATACGCAGGTTAAATAACCGATCCATGATGGTTTCGCCGGTGATGGATGGGTACATACGAAAAAGGGTGCGGGTTTTCATATTTACCAGGTACGCAATATCTTCAATCTTTATCTGATGCGAAAGGTTGTCGGCAAGGTATTCGTCTATCACCCGTATCAGGTTCACCTCGGTCAGTTGCGGCACTTCTTCTACCTGGGTATTTTCTGTCAGCGTTAAAATCTGTGACAAAATCAGCGACATTCGCGCTATCACCCGGTCGCGCCAACCGGGTTTTTCTGCCCGGGAATCTATTAATAATGCATACAATTCGTCCAGCATAACTAACCAGGTGGGCCAATTTTGCGGTCCTTTTACCGGCAGTTCATTATCCATCTTAAACCATATCAGCATGCGGGTCCACGATTCTTCTGCTTCTGCCCAACCGTGGGGTGACGCCGGTGCGTGCAGCAATACCGCTCCCGGGCCTAATCGCTGCGGCTTTCCAATGTCATAGGTGCTGCTGCCATTAAGAATGATGTGGCTTTCGTAATATGCGTGAATATGCGGAACCGTACCCATGCGCGCCGGCAGTATGTCGGGATGGATATCTATTATGTGCACATTGCGTCCCAGTAACCGAAATACCGGGCATACCATGGTAATCCGTCGGCACAAAAATCGCATCTCTTGTATTGAAATATCATTTATCTGGTGATTGTTCATCGCCTGCTTCTAAAGTTGTTGGCGTAAATATACCATAAAAAGCGGAAAAACTATATAGCGGATAACAAGTATATGAGTTCACCTTTTATAGATTTTTTGTTTTTTACATCGATTAATAGGATTGAAAAGATAAAAATGCCTTAAGGG
>Ga0194052_1000233_pt1 | contig 38626 bp, 38 predicted proteins | sample SepL226m_MetaG_FD_160117 | JGI IMG/M metagenome (GOLD analysis project Ga0194052, IMG submission 160117) | Anoxic zone freshwater microbial communities from boreal shield lake in IISD Experimental Lakes Area, Ontario, Canada - Sep2016-L227-6m | ecosystem: Environmental > Aquatic > Freshwater >...
ACAGATACAGGCTAATGATATTCAAGGAACAATCAATAACTTGAGCGATCAAATTGATGGCATGCAGAAAGATATTGATTACAGTTTAAGTAAAATTAATTTAACTAATCAGCAGATTTCGGCGACTGAGTCTAGTATCGATGCAAATATGATTGAGCTAAAAAAGCAAAAAGATAGTCTTTATGAAACGATCAGGGCTTATTATGAGAATCAAAGTCCATCGACTTTAGAAATTGTAGTTAGCTCCAATTCTTTATCAGATATTTTAAATAAAAGTCAGTATTTAGACTCAATTTCGGAAGATTTGAATAAGCAAATTACCAGTATTAATAAAACAATGTCAGACCTTCAGGCACAAAAAGTAGACTTGGAAAGCCAAAAGTCTGATTTAGAGACTCAAAAAGACATTTTAGTTCAACAACAAAATGGAATTCAGATAGAGCAGCAAAATAAGGCTGGCATTTTGAGTAATACCAAAAGTGCAATTGCCGATTTACAGAATCAGCAAAAAGCGGCTCAAGCTAGAATTGATGAAATTAATAATCAGATGGCTGTCTTAACCGGTAAGAGTAATTGGGGTAGTCAAATTGTTTCTCAAGAGGCTAGCAGCTGGTATTATATGCAAACCGGTAATTATACCAGATTGGGTCGTAGCCCATATACGGTTAGTAGCTATGGTTGTTTAATTACTTCAATTGCCATGATTGATACCTATTATGGCAAAAAAATGACTCCAACCAATATTGCTCAAATGTGGTGGTTATTTGATCGTGAAGGCTACTTGAATTCAACCGCTATTCCTGGTGTAAGTGTCGGTCCGAGTCAGCCAATTGACTGGAATACAGTTAATAGTGAACTTAGCTCTAAACACCCGGTTATTGTCAGTATTTATTTACCGTCGGTCGGAGCCATTAATAGAGATGGTTCGTCGCATTTTATTGTGATCAAAGGTGTATCTGGTGGGAAATATTTAATGCATGACCCGATTGGCCCTGGTCGAAGTTATAATTTGAACCAAGTTCGATCAATGAAGATAGTTAGACCATCTTAGTCTTTTATTTATAATTTAATCTGTTATGATTTAATTATGAAAATATTTTTAGATTTATATTTTATTTTTCTAGTACTGTATATCATTTTTAATGTATATGCTATTTTTCGTGTTTACTCAATGAGACTAAAGCATGATCGAACCAGATTGCTTTTGGTTGTTTATGCTGTAATGATGGTTCTAATTATCATTATTTCTTTATCAATTATGGCCAATCTTGATTGGAATACCAATTTAAATATCAATTTGATTCAAAGCCAATAAGGTTTAATATGAGTTTATCAATTAATTCTATTCCGGGTCACGAAAAAGATCATGTGATCGTGATCACCAGAAGACATATAGCTTCAATGATCAAGCCTATTTTTATGAGTTTGGTAATGTTTCTAATGCCAATTTTTATCATTTCTGTTTTAAAATCGCTCAATCCAGAAATTTTTTCAACACTTTGGGCTAATATTCTAACTATTTTTGGTTCAATTTACTATCTAGTTTTCTTGTCTTTTTTCTTCACTACCTGGATTAGCTATTATTATAATGTTTTTGTAATTACCGACAACGAGGTGATTGATATCGATCAAAGTGGTTTATTTGATCGAAGGATTACGGAAATATCGCTTCTTCGGATTCAAGATGTTTCGGCTAGGGTTAAAGGTTTGTTACCAACTTTGTTTAATTACGGTGATTTGATTGCTGAAAGTGCGGGTGAGAATACCCGAACATATGTGGTTGAGAGTATTCCTGATCCGGCTTCTATTGCTGATAAAATTTTAGATTTACATAATGAGCATATTGCCAAAGAAGAGAGAATTGGTGAGGCGGCTATTGCTGATGGAGATTTTCGCGGCGGTTTGATCGTTAGAAATAAATCTTTAATCAGTACTGGCCAAGTAGATACAACAAAATCAGTGGAAAAAGAGTGTGTTTGTCCGCCACCGCCAATTTGTCCGCCACTGATTGAGTCAAGACATGAAGTAAAAAAAGATACTGTTGTCAAAGAAGGTGATATTTCAAATGATGATTTAGCCAAGGGTGGTGAAATAAAATTCTAGAAACCTTAAAATGTTTAGACGTTTTTTTATTTTTTTCATTTTTTCTTTTTTTGTTCTATTTTTAAATTTCTCAAAAGTTCAGGCTGCTAGTCAGTCTATTTTTATAAATGAATTAATGTGGTCTGGTGGTAAAACATCTTATGATGAATGGGTTGAGCTTTATAATGCTGGCGATACTGATGTTGACATCTCTGGTTGGCAAATAACCTATTTAAGTGGTGGTACGGAGAAGCTAATGTTGACTTTTCCTGCGGATAGTAAGATTGAATCAGATTCATATTTTTTAATCTCACATTATGCAAAAGGCTCAAGTTCGATTTTAGACATAAGTCCTGATTTAGTTGATAAGGGCGTAAGTTTGTCTAATGATACTTTGCAAATAAAGCTTTATAAGGGTGATTGGCAGGATAAAACTTTATTGGTTGATGTAGCTGGCGATGGTAAGACGCCTTTAGCTGGAAAAAATACAAGTTCGGAAAAATTTTCTATGGAAAGAACCAGTGACTATGACGACGGTAGTTTGAGTGATAGTTGGCAAACGGCCGTGAAGTTAGTAAATTTATTGGCTTCTGATACAGTTTCTTACCTTGGAACGCCTGGTGAAGAAAATTCCAGTAAGCCAAAAATGTTAAAACCTTTAGCGCCAACAGAACTTTTGCCTGACAATAAATCAATTGAAAATACTCAAAATATTACTTTTTCTTGGCAGGAAAAAGATACTCAAAATTTAACTTATGAATTTTTATTATCAAAGAATGAAGATCTTTCTGATCCGATTGTCGATGAAGTGAAATTATCAAAACTTGAATATAATATTCCTGATTTAACCTGGGGTGATTATTATTGGCAAGTGATTGCAACGAATGACACCGATAAGACCGAGTCAGAAATTTACAAAATTTCATTAGTTGAACCGGTTTATTCCGATGCAATTGCGGTTAATGAATTAATGGCTGATCCTTCAGGTGACGAGACGACTTATGAATGGATTGAGCTTTATAATAAATCAGATGAAAAAGTTGATTTATCTGGTTGGTATCTTGAGGACATGGAAGGTGCAATTAAACGTTATCAGATTACAGATGGTCAGATCGAGCCGTTGGGTTATTTAATTTTCGCTCGTAGTAAAACTGGTATTACGCTAAATAATGATAAAGACGGTGTTAGATTGTACTATCCAAATGATAAAATCGCGTATGAAACACCAGTTTTTAGTGGCGGAAAAGAAACTTATACTTGGGCCAGGAATAGTAGCAATGATTGGGCTTGGACAAGTAAGGCGACGTCTGGTGAAGAAAATATTTTTTATTTACCGGCCGTAGAAGTGACAAGTGCTGACGAAGAAGAAAAGCCGGTTATTAATAAAAAACCAATCAAAATAAAAACTAAAGATTATAAGCATAATAAAGATAAATTAGTTGAAGTTGAAGGTGAGGTGACGCAAACTGCGGGTAATACTTTTTATTTAAATGATGGTTCCGGTCAGGTTAAAATTTATATTCAAGCCAAAACCGAAATAAAAAAACCGCCAATGCGTAAGGGCGATATTTTTGGCGTAATTGGAGTGGTCAATTTATATCGTGAGACTTGGCGAATTTTACCTAGAGTTCAAGATGATATTTGGATTATTAAAAAAGATGCGACTACTAAAAACGAATCTGAACCAAAGCCAAAAACAGTTAAAAAATCGGTTGTGGCGAGTTCTGTGCAAAAGAATACTGGTGCAAATAAGCCTCGGGCCCCGGCGGCCACTGATTTTATTGGTCAAGCTAAAGCGGCTTCAGTAAATACCGAGACACAGTCTAATTTGAGTGAAAATCAGGATAATTCGAATCCGGTTTTGGTGCAGATTGCGAAGTTTTTGATTGGACTTGGTGTAATTTTTATGTTATTATTAGTTATTAAAATAAAAGGATTTGAAAGAATTAATATTACCGGAGGCCATTTTGGTGACGACGACACTTAATACTTTAGAGACAATTGAGCTGGCGCAGAGCTTTGCCAGTTCTCTTGTCGGTGGGGAAATTTTGGCGCTGCATGGAGATTTAGGTGGCGGTAAAACTACGTTTACTAAAGGTTTGGCTGAGGCGCTCAGGGTTGAAGAGATCGTGACTTCACCAACCTTTGTCATTATGAAGGTTTATCCTGGTAAAATCGGTGATAAAAAAATTGAATTTGTGCATATCGACGCGTATAGGTGTGAAAATATTGAAGATATTAAATCAGTTGGTATTGAGGATTATTTGGGTCGTGATGATGTTGTGATGGCTGTCGAATGGGCTGAAAAAATTATGAAAATTTTGCCAAAAAATATGATTAATATTGATTTTGCATTTATCGATGAAAAAACCAGAAAAATTGAAATTAAAGGATGCGATGAAGCTAATAATTGATACAACCGATCGAAATAAATTAAAAATCGGATTATTTGTTAATAATAATTTAGATTTTTCAGAATTTGAAACTCAGGATCAATCGGCTGATATTTTGTCAAAAATTAATCAAGTAATAGTGAAAGCCAAAATTGAATCTCGAGATTTGATTGCAATTTTAGTTTGTGCCGGTCCTGGTTCTTATACTGGTTTGAGAGTGGCAATGGCTGTGGCTAATGTTATGGCTTGGTCTTTGGACATTCCGGTTTTGGCTTATAATAAAGATGAATTAGAAAAGGTTTTATCGCAAAACCTTGATCAAAAGTTTTCTAAAATAGCATTACCAGATTATTCAAATTAAAAAATCCCCTGAATAATCAGGGGAAATAGGTTAGCTTAGGATGAGTTCTAAGATCGCCATGCGAATAAATAGGCCGTAATTGGCTTGGTCAAAGTAGACGGCTCTCGAGTCGTCGTCGACTGCAAGTTTAATTTCGTTAATTTTGGGTAAAGGATGCATAATAATAGCATCCTTTTTCATTTTATTGACAAAATCCATGCCAAGAATGCAACTATCTTTAACCGCCAAAAAATCCTCCTTCTTTTTAAAACGTTCTTTTTGAATTCTGGTCATATAAAGAACGTCAAGTTGATCAGGCTCGATATCATCTAAGGCCTCGTATTCATAATAGTTGATATTGCGATCATTTAGCATTTTTTTAATATATTCAGGCATTTGTAAACTCGGTGGTGAAACTAAAAACATGTTAACATTTTTGTAAAATTGGCTTAAGCCATTGGCAAGCGAATGAACTGTGCGACCATTGGCTAAGTCTCCAGCCATACCGATTGTCAGATTGTCGATGGTACCCTTTTTCTCTTGGATTGTGTATAAGTCGCCTAAAGTTTGAGTTGGATGTTCGCCCTTGCCATCGCCGGCATTGATGATTGGAACAGTAGAAATTTCAGCAGCTTTTTGAGCCGATCCAGTTTGGTTATGACGTAAGACAATTGCATGAACATAGTTCCCCAAAACCTTAATTGTATCTTGTAAATTTTCACCTTTAACGGCGGAGGAAAATTTACTTGCGTCTTCGGTGCCGATAACGTGACCGCCAAATCGATAGATGGCTGATTCAAAAGAGAATTTCGTTCTGGTACTGGGTTCATAAAACAGACTACCAATGATTTTGTTGGTTAAAATCTGGTCAATTGGTTCGGCTTTATACTTTTTATGAATGTCGGCTCGTTTGAAAATCAGGTCGATCCATTCTTTACTTAGGTCATCGACACTGACTAAGTGCTTCAATTTTTCTGGCATAATAAGTCTCCTTTGATTGTTAAGTTACTAGCCTTATCTTAACAACCGAGATTTTTTTGTCAAGCAAGAGAAAAAATGATACACTATGTTTAAAGCTTAAGGGGATTTTTTAATTTAAGAGGAATAAATGGTTTATAGAAATAAAAGAAATGTCTCAGATTTAGTTAAAACTAAATCAAAAACAATTTGGTGGATTGTGTTTGCTGTTGTGGTCTTGATCGTTGGCGTCGGTTCTTGGCTTGGTTATGATATTTTCCATTCGATTAAAAATATCACATCGGATTCGAAAAAGAATTCTCTATTGTCTTTGTTTGATGGTAAGACGATCAAAGGTCAAAGCGAAGGTAGAACTAATATTTTGCTACTTGGTAATGGCGGGTTGAATCACCCTGGTGGCGGTTTAACTGATACCATGATGGTTTTATCGATCAATTGGCAGGAAAAAAAGATGGCCATGATTTCTGTACCAAGAGATTTATGGGTTAAAGTGCCAAATTATCATTATTCTAAGATTAACGAGGCCTTTTTTGCTGGAAACCAGAATCCGAAAATTTCTGGCGGCGGTGGTAAAGTTGCCTCAACCGTGATTAGCGAAGTTTTGGGTATACCGATTCATTATTATGTCAGTCTGGATTTTGATGGCTTTCGCAAAACTGTTGATGCGCTCGGCGGAGTCGATATTTATGTTGACAAGGCTTTGTATGACCCTTATTATCCAGCAGCCAATATGGTTGATTACGATCCGTTTAAGATTACGGTCGGGCTTCATCATATGGATGGCGCAACCGCGCTTAAATATGCTCGTTCCCGTGAAACTACTTCTGATTTTGATCGAGCCAGACGCCAACAACAAGTTTTAACAGCGGTTAAGGAAAAAATATTTTCACTCGAAACTTTATCAAATATTAAAAAAATCACAGAATTGTTGAATATTTTAGGGACGCATATTCGAACAAATATGTCGGTTAATGAAATTATGACTCTTTGGAGCGGGATTAAGACAATCGATACGGCGAATATGACAAATAAAGTTTTCGATACGGCGCCAGGCAGTGTTTTGGTGGCGTTACAAGATGAACGCGGTTATATTATTTTGCCTAAAAAAGGCATTGATAATTATTCGGATATGCAAAAGATCGCTCAAAATATTTTTGTGCCAGAAGTGACTTTAGCGCCAGTTTTAAAAATTCAAGTTCTAAATAGTACTGGTAAAGCCGGTATTGCAACCGAAGCTTCACAATTATTAAAAACATATAATTATTCAGTGTCGTCAGTTGGTAATTCAGCAACAGGTTCAATTCCGAGTACGATTGTTTATAATTGTACCGGTACAACAGGTGAATCGACGGCGATTAGTATTGCTAAAATCTTGCAAGCTACGGTAAAAACTAAAACTAGTTGTACAAACTATGATATTCAGGTTATATTAGGTCAGGATAGAGTATTAGATCAACGGTCAACTTCTAGTCTATAAAATATTTAATAAAAGGTCGCCATGTTGAATGATCAGTGGTTATTAAGAGGAAAATTGATTTTAGCAGCTATTTTAGCTGTGTCTGTTTACGGTTTTTTCTATTTTGAAACATCGATCATTTTGAAAGTTTTAGTAGTGGTGATTGCAGGAGTAAGCTTTTATATGGGGATCCGCCATGAGGCCGAAAAGCCGCCTTTGACCAGTCATAGAGAGTTTTTAATTTTATTTGTTTTGTATTTAGCTGTTTTTACGCTTTATAATTTACTCTATGGTCTTGGTATTCAGCTTTATTTGATTATGATTGCGGTTTGGCTACTGGTGACACTTTTATTTCTCTGTATGTTGATTTTGGACAAAATTGATACACTCATGAGACGGGCGTTATTTTGGTTATTTGCCAGTCTAAATGGGTTAGTGGTTTTGGAAGTATTTTTAAGTCTGGCTTTTTGGCCAGTTGACCCAAAAATTAAAAGTTTAATTTTAGTGGTAGTTTTTTATCTAATTACAAACCTGATTTACTTGTATACACACAATGTGTTAAGATTTAAAAAGGTTTTAGGCTATTTCGTGGTGAGTGTTTTAATTTTGGGTTTATTGATTTTAAGTACTTGGCTTGGTTTTAAAGGAGGACAATGAAATTTTTAGAAATTTTGAAAAATCTTTGGCTTAATTTATTAAATAGATTGAAGCCTAGAAAAACTTTTCGTTGGATTTTTTCAGCGGTTTTTTGTACTCTCATTTTGATCTATATCGGTTTTGGTATTTATTTTGGCATAGAAATTTATGGCAAAAAAAATGATAGTCCGATCATCAAAACTTCGACTTATTTTTACCCGTTCCCGGCCGCCTTTGTTAATGGTAAAGTGGTTTGGGCCAGTGCTTATTATCAACAATTAAATTATATTCAGCAATTTTCATCGAAAACTAAACAAACCTTTTCTGATCAAACCGATTTAAGAAAAAAAATTATTGATCAATTGACCGAAGATCAAATTTTGCAATTTCAGGCCTTGCGTTATAATATCAAGGTTAGTAATAAAGATTTTAATGATGCTTATCAGCAAGTGATTGATCAGGCTGGTGGTCGTACCGAAGTTAAAAAAGTTTTGAATGACTTATACGGTATGAGCGAGCGTGAATTTAAAACATTGGTTAGACAAAAATTGATTAAAGAGGCGATTCGTAATAATTTAATGGTTCAAGTTCAGGTTGCTCATGTTTTTACAAAAGATGAAAATCGGGCTAAAGATGTGGCAGCTAGAGCTCAAAAAGGCGAGGATTTTGCAGGCTTAGCCAAGCAGTTTTCGGAAGACACTAAGTCTCGAGATAACAATGGTGAGTTAGGTTGGTTGGGTAAAGGTCAATTAGTGGCCGATGGTAGTTCCTTGCCAGAGTTTGATAATGCGGTTTTTGGTGCAAAGGTTGGCGATATCGTTGGTCCCGTTAAGACTTCGGCAGGATTCGAGGTTGTTAAGGTTGAGGCCAAAAAAGGTGTGATTAACGATAGTTTTGATAATTGGTTGGCTAATTTAAAAAAACAAACTCGAACATGGCGTTTTATTAAGTAGAAGATCGTGAGCTAAAACTCGCCAAAGGGTTGAAAAAATCCTGGTTTTAGTTTATAATAATATTATCATATGGACCGGTAGCTCAGTTGGCTAGAGCGCCTCCCTGTCACGGAGGAGGTCGCGGGTTCGAGTCCCGTCCGGTCCGCCAAAAAGAGAGTTTGTCACAAAGTGATAAATTCTCTTTTTGGTAGATGGGTTGATGAAGCCGCGAGGCAAAAGTTAATCCAAGATAATTATTAAAAAGTTGGAAGCACTCTTTAAAGCCAAGATTTAGTGTAAAAGGTAGAGTAGAAGACGGGCAGGGTCCCGTCCTTCGAGTCCCGTCCGGTCCGCCACGAAAATACACCAGGAAACTGGTGTTTTTTCGTGGCTATTTTTAAACGCCTCAGTCCATTGAGGCGTTTAAGGTTAAGGTTAAATTTATATTAAAAAACCTCCTGTAAAGGAGGTTGGGGTTTAGCCGCAGTCGATTGAGCCAGAATCAGAGTAGGTTGCATCTCTGATATCACCAGCCATCGCATTTAAATGGTTGATGTTTGTTCGGTCGTAAACACCGATAATGGCGCCGCCATCTTTAATAGGTTGGCGAATGGCTGAGCCGATTCTGTTGCTACGATGAGGTTCATGGTCACCATTTCTAAACCAAGTTTTGGTTACCAGATTAATGGTGACGTCTTTTGGTTTTTTGTCTGTCACTTTGATATAACATGGATTAGCAGCAAAAACCAAAAAAATCAAATTTTGGACATTGATTTCTTTTGTATTATTCATATTTACCCCCTTGAATAATTGTAATACGATTTTAACATGAATCTAGAGCAGTATCAATAGTTAGATTTAGATGCTAGCTATCAAGGTTTAAATGATTCGATGATATTTTTTTATAGATTATCATCGTTTATACTAAGAGTGTAACAATTCGAATTAAAAAATGGAGTAAAAGTGAAAAAAGTTCATGTTAACGACAAGATGCAAAAAAATTATAGTTATGAGTTAGTTGAGCCAATGGGTAAGAATTTTCATTCGGAATTTAAGCCAGATTTGACCCCTAAAGATATGCTTGAATTAGGTGTTTTTGGCGGTAAATATATGACCGATTGTTTGCAAGAATTTCCTGACGATTGGTTTGCTAAGGCAAAATTGAATTCTAATTTTCATGAGGCAAAGTTAAATTTCTTTGGAGTTAATGCGAGTCAACCGCTTTCGGTTTGGTGTGAAAAAGGTTGGATTTACAAAGATGATCCCAGGGGTTGGTTCCAGTGGTATTGTCGATATTTTATGGGACGACGTTTGCAAGAGGAAGATGATAGGCAAATTAAGCGCTGGAAGGCAATGAAAAGGCATGTTGCGCAAGTGGTCAGAAATTGTCATAAAGGTGATTGGTTGTGTCGAAAAAAACAACGACAGGCTTTGTTGCACTGGGCTTATGATAGTCGAAAAATGTAATTTTCCTTGATAAAATATTTTAATTACCATATTATAAATTTATGGAAAAAGACAGTCAGTACTCTCTGGAAGTTGAAAAGTTTCTGGAGAAATTTATTATACTTGCGACCGGCGAAAAGCATTTGAATAAGGGCAATGACAAAATGATGCACTCGGCTTTTTTGTATGAAAAATTTCGGACAGCTGTAGAATATCAGGAAGACCATTTGATTTTTAAAAATGCCGTTAGTCGAATTATTCGTCGCAAATATGCTTTGTCTGTCTCGCTTGATGCCGAAATGTTATTTAATGATTTATTAAACGAATTGGCTTGGGCTGATTATATTAATATTGATACTTTAACTGATGACGAAGTCGCTAAAGTCAAAAAAGTCATTAACCGTTATTTGGTATTACTTAGCTCGCTTCGGTCAAGAAATATGGCTAAATATGACGCTCAAAAGATCGTTATTGGCTGGATGGCTTGCGAGATTGATGAAATATTTTTTTGTCGTAAGCGTCAAGAAATTATGGTCGATTTTGCCTATAATTGCCTAAAAGATAATTTAAAGTTTGCAAGTGTTTCTCAAGAAAAGATCAGTGAAATTCAATTAAAACTTTCTATTTTAACTTTGATTTTTAAACCAGATTACTCTTATGCGCAATATTGGTTGATTAGGAAAATTTTTCCTTATTTTGTAGATTTTAGTCTTGATCATGCAAAGGAAATTGGTCATCATTTTGATAATATTGTTGGTCAGGCAGACCAGGTTTTTAAAAATCCATATAGTAAGGATTATTTTGCTTACTCGAAAAAATACATTGCGCCTTTTGTTCTAATTAAGGAATTGCCTAATTATCAGAGTAATTTAACCTTAATTAGTGGTAATAGAGAAAAGTTGGTTGATTGGTTGATGGGAGTTTATGACAAATTGATCGATAAAACCAAAACAAAGGTTTGGCGAGGTACGTTTCGAGCTTTAATTTTTATTCTGTTAACTAAGGTTTCATTAGCTTTTATTATTGAAATGCCTTTTGATCAGATTTTAAGGAAATCGATCGATTATTTACCATTAGCAATTAATATATTTGCCCCACCGATCATCATGTTGTTTGCCGGATTGTCGGTCAAGACCCCGTCTCAGGCAAATCGGCAAACAGTTTTAAATTCTATTAATAATATTTTAACTTACCGAAAAATTGAATCAAAACCATTTTTTATTGGTGAGCGTAAAAAAACTCATATCGAAATGTTTTTTGACACCCTTTATGTTATTTTCAATATTGCAATTATTATCGGGGTGATAATATTGCTGACAAAGTTAGGGTTCAATGTTGTTAGTATATCTTTGTTTTTTATTTTTATTTCCGCGGTTTCGTTTTTTTCATTTAGAATTCGAAATATTGCATTGGAACTAGCGATGCAGAAAACTCGGGATAGTTTTTTGGTTTCAATGGTAGAATTCGCGTTTTTACCATTTATTTTGATTGGTAAATTTTTGTCTAACGCGATTACGAAGCAAAATCCATTTACTATTACTTTGGATTTTTTGATCGAAGCACCGCTTAAAAGTATTATTAAAATTAGTAATTCATGGTTTCGTTTTATTAAGCAAAAACAGGACGATTTGGATTTTTAACCTTTTATTTTAGGTTAAAATTTGCTATAATAGTGTTAATATAAGAAATTTTGCAGATATGGTTTAGTGGCAGAACACATCCTTCCCATGATTTCCCAGAGCGGGATTGGTTCAGTGGTAGAACGTGTCCTTCCCAAGGATAAGATGCCAGTTCGATTCTGGTATCCCGCTCTGGGAAATCAGATTCTTAGGATGGGATGCGGGTTCGATTCCCGCTATCTGCTCCAAAATAAATTGTAGGATGAAAAAAATGCCAATGTAGCTTAGTGGTAAAGCAGCGGTTTCGTAAATCGTCGACGGCAGTCCGATTCTGCCCATTGGCTCCAAATAAAAAAATATGAAAAAAGTTTTTAAATTTATCGCTAATCAAATCAAGTATTTTTTTGTAAATCCATTTTGGAGTTCAAAAATGGTTTGGTTATTGGTGGGCGTATCGCTCTTGACCAACAGCGCCATTTGGTTTCTTTATATTAAATTTTATCGGGAATTAATTGGAATTATACCGATTAGTTACGCTTTGGCAGTATTAATATTGAACATTTTTTTATCAAATATTATTTATCGAAAACAAACGTTGATTTGTTTTATCTTGCTTGGCGGTAGTGCTTTAGTTCAAATATTATTTATTATATTTTTAAGACTATTTGCCATGAGTCAGGCTTTTTAAGGTTTGATTTAGTGGTAAATCGAGGCTGAATCTATGAAGAAAACATTTTTATGGCGATCATTGGAAATTTTGCCAGGTGCGGCGACATGGTTTTCTTTTATTGCACCAATCGTACTATCTTTTTTCATTCCGGTAGTTGTGGCCACGTACATTTTGCTTTTAGATATTTATTGGATGTACAGATCTTTGGTGATTGGCGTGAATTTAATTATCGGTTATCGAAATTTAAAACACGATCTTCATGTCGACTGGGTTAGGCGAATGGAATCGGTTAAGCCGACAGAGGTGATTAAGGACTGGCGGGAGATTTATCAAGTGGTGATTTTGGCTACTTATAAAGAAAGTTTTGAGACCCTAGACACTTCAATTCAGGCTCTAGCCGATTCGCATTATAATTTAAAAAAAGTCATTTTGGTTTTGGCAACAGAGGAGCGTGATAAGGCTAATGCTCGTCAAATTGCTAAGAGATTGGTGGATAAATACGGTAGTAAATTTTATAAGTTTTTGGTAACCGAACACCCGGATGGAATTATTGGCGAGCATAAGGCAAAGGGTGCAAATGTGACCTGGGCGGCTAAAAAATTAAGATTATTTTTAGATGAAAAAAGTATTGCTTACGATAATGCCGTGGTCACAACAGCCGATGCCGATACTAGGATTCATCGTCAATACTTGGCATGTTTATCTTATAATTATTGTATTGAGCCAAATCGTGATCGACGTAGCTTCCAGCCAATTACGCTTTATTCAAATAATATTTGGCAGGCGCCAGCGATTTGTAGGATTATTGCCTTTGGTAACTCTTTTTGGCAAATGATTGAGGCAAGTCGGCCATGGCGTTTAGTCAATTTTGCGACGCATGCCATGAGTATGAAAATGTTGATTCAGATTAATTATTGGGAAGTTGGTGTGGTTAATGAGGATTCAAGGCAATTTTGGCGAGCTTATTTTACCTTTGATGGCGATCATAAGGCTGTGCCACTTTTTATACCAGTGTATATGGATGCAGTTTTGGCTCATGATTTTTGGGGGACGATCAAGAATCAGTATTTGCAAAAACAACGTTGGGCTTATGGTGTAGAACATGTGCCATACGTCGTAATTGAATCATATAAAAACAGAAAAATTGCATTTTGGGATAAGACAGTAAAGATTTATCGATTATTAGAGGGTAATTATTCTTGGGCAACTGCTTCGATTTTTATTGCCATCATGGCTTGGTTTCCATTATTGTTTGGTCCAGGGTTTAGTCATACAGTGTTAGGTGCGAATTTGTTAGTTTTAATCAGAACCTTAATGTCGTTTACCTGGGCTGGTATTGTGGTTTCGGTTTGGATTTCGTTATTGTTGTTGCCGCCTCGACCAGCGCAATATGGTAAAAGTAAAATGGCCGAAATGGTTTTACAGTGGTTTTTAGTGCCAGTTCAAGCAGTTTTATTCTCAAGTTTTCCAGCAATTGATGCACAAACTCGTTTGATGCTAGGGAAATATTTAACTTTTCGAGTAACCGAAAAGAAGGCTGTTTAAAAATTGTTGATTTTTTTAGTTTTTTAAGGTATAATATAAAAGTGTCGGGGAGTGGCGCAGCTGGTAGCGCGCGTCGTTTGGGACGATGAGGCCGCAGGTTCGAATCCTGTCTCCCCGACCATTTTTAAAATTAAATAGAAATATATGAAGTGTGCGGGCGGGTGTAGCTCAATGGTAGAGCACAAGTTTTCCAAACTTGCTACGAGAGTTCGATTCTCTTCACCCGCTCCAAAATGCCCCAGTAGCTCAGTGGATTAGAGCGGGACGGTTCTAACGTTTAGGTCGGGGGTTCGAATCCCTCCTGGGGCACCATAAAATTTACAAAGAAACAGCATTGGCTGATTTTTTGTATCACATAAGGTTAATATTGAGAAAGGTAAATATGCGTACAAAAATTATTTGCACAATTGGTCCAAATACTGAATCAGAAGAAAAAATCAAAGAGTTAATCGAGAATGGCATGAATATTGCCAGACTTAACTTTTCTCACGATAGTCATGAAAATCATGCCAAGAGAATTGATAATATTCGAAAATGGGCTAAAAAACTCGATAAAAAAGTGGCTATTCTTTGTGATTTACAGGGTCCAAAAATCAGAACGGCCCCTTTTGAAAACGCGCCAAGAAAGGTTCACGATGGCGATATCGTTGTTTTGACCAGCTCTGTTTGTAATGATTGTAAATCAAAAGAAATCATGATTATGGATCCATATATTCATACTGATGTTAAGCCAAAAGATTTAATTTTGATTGATGATGGTACGATCGAATTGATAGTTTTGAGTGTGGAAAATCATAAAATTACTTGCAAAGTTTTGCATGGTGGTGAAATCTATCCTAAAAAAGGTGTTAATTTGCCTTTAACCGTGACTACAACTTCAAGCTTGACCGATAAAGACCGAGCCGATTTAGAGTTTATCTTAACCAAAGAACCAGAGTGGATTGCTATTTCGTTTGTTCAAACCGTGGAAGATGTTAAGCTTTTGAAGAGTTTGATGGGTAAAAGCAAAGCTAAAATTATGTGCAAGATTGAAACTGCTGTAGCGCTAGATAATATTGATTCGATCATTACTTTATCCGATGGAATTATGGTGGCTCGCGGTGATTTGGGTGTGGAAATGCCAATCGAAAGATTGCCGATTATTCAAAAACAAATCATTAAACGTTGCAATTATGATGGTACACCGGTTGTAACTGCTACTCATATGCTTTCGACTATGACTCATTGTGCTTTTCCAACTCGTGCCGAAGTGACTGATATTGCTAATGCGGTTTTTGACGGAACCGATGCCGTGATGCTTTCAAATGAAACTACAATTGGTGAGTATCCTGTCGAAGCTTTGAAAACCATGAAAAAAATTGTCGAAGAAACTGAAAATTATATTTACCATCGGTCAAATAATATTTAGTATTTCTTGATAAAAACGTAAATTTATGGTATGATTTAATAGATATTTAGGTCATATCGTATGGTGGCTGTAGCTCAGTTGGTAGAGCACTTGGTTGTGGTCCAAGCTGTCGCCGGTCCGAGTCCGGTCAGCCACCCCATTAACTTCTAATACTATCAGATTTAAAAGAAGTGTAATTTATCAAAAAATCAGCGTGAAAGCGCTGGTTTTTTGTATTATCTTGATTTTGTCTTGACAATTTGACAAAAATCGTGTAAAATAGACATTCGTACGTGAAAAATTTAGTATAGAAAAAAAAGGGGGGCAAAAATGAAATCAGTTTTTGCAGCAGTTCTAGCCGGAGGTACCGGCACGCGTTTGAAGTTGCTGACTCAGAATATGGCCAAACCGGTTGTACCAATTGCTGGGACAACCAATACACTTTCGTTAGCGCTTGGTGCTCTCTTGGGTTGTAATTTTCAGCAAATTGATGTTTATACTCAGTATCAACATCAATCGATCGAGGATTATATACAGAAGTATTGGCGACCAATTCTGGATCATTCGGTGAGTTTGCAAACTGTGCCGTCGACTAAGGGTCATACCTATAAGGGTACGGCTCATGCGGCTTTTTGTAATTTGGCAAAAATTAAGGCCAGTGGTTGTAGTCACGTGATTATAACGGCTGCCGACCATGCCACTTGGATTGACTATGAAAAAGTTTGGAAGTTTTGTCTTTCAAAACATGCTGATGTTGTCATTATGGCTATGCCTGTCCCAAGAGAACGTGCCGCCAAAAGTTTAGGTGTACTGGAAGTGGATGAGGATCATAAGGTTCGTCATTTCGACGAAAAACCAGATGAACCAAAATCAATGCCTGGTCACCCTGAAAAGGCTTTAGCTTCGATGGGGATATATGTTTTTAAAGCTGATTTTCTGATCAAAGCATTAGAGTCAATTTGTGCTAATGGTAATGGTCGTGATGATTTTGGCAAAGATGTTATTCCGATGATTTTAGAGCAAGGCGCTAAAGTGTTTGCCTATTATTTTACCGGTTACTGGGAAGATTTAGGTGATTTCAAATCATACTATAATTTTCATATTAAGGATTTACTTGGTAGTAAACCGGTTTTTAATCCTTATATAAATCCATTTAATTCGGATTTATGCTTTAGACAATTAGTTTTGCCGCCGGCCAATATTCATGATGCTGTAGTAACCGATGGAGCTATTATCTCCAGTGGTTGTACGGTGAGTAAAAGCATGTTGACTAAAGTGGTGTTGTCGCCTGGCGTAGTGATCGAAACCGACGTGAATTTAAATGGAGCGATTGTCCATTATAATTCGAAAATTGGGCATGGGTCCCATTTAGAACAAGTGATTATTGGCAGCGGAATTGTTATTCCGCCAAACACAATCATTACTCCTGAAAAAATCGATTATCAGGGAGAGTATCGTCGCGAACATGGAATCACTATGATCGCATAACTAACAAGTCCGTAGAGTTTCTACGGACTTTTTTAATATCAATTTTTATTTATCTTCTGGCGTGTTCGAGAATTATTTTAGTTTTCTCTACAAACTGATTCATGAATGGTACAAATTCAAGATGGTTAAGTATGTAGATCAAGCCTGATATAACGATAGCGGCGCCAATAGAGGCTCCGAGACCGGCAATAACGCCTCGACCAAAAACTCTGTACCAAGCCATAGTTTTAATGTTTTGATGCATAAGCTTATGATGTCGATCAAGCTTATCTTCAAGTGTTTTTTGATTGTATTCTTGCATACGCTCCTTTTACTATTAATTATATTATATCTTAAAATCATTGACAAATGAAGAAAAAAGGAGTAAAATTCAACTATTGACCTCGTAAAAATCAAAAGTCGATTTTCGGCAAACACTCACCAGTGTTTTTTAATTTATCTAAAGGTGTTTATGAACATAAGAAACGTTGCGATTATTGCTCACGTTGACCATGGTAAAACTACTCTAGTCGATGGGCTATTAAAACAATCTAAAACTTTCCGTGATAATGAGGCAGAAATGTCTCAGGTTTTGATTATGGATTCAAATGATCAAGAGCGCGAACGCGGTATTACAATTTTAGCTAAAAATACAGCTGTAAATTTTAATGATACAAAAATTAATATTATCGACACTCCAGGACATGCTGATTTTGGTGGAGAAGTCGAACGAACTCTTAATATGGCCGATGGCGCCATTTTAGTGGTTGATGCTCAAGAAGGGCCAATGCCACAGACTAAATTTGTACTTAAAAAAGCGATGGAACTTGGTTTAAGACTGATAGTCGTTATTAATAAAATTGACAAACGTGACGCTGATATTCCAAGTACGATTAATAAAATCCATGATTTGTTTTTAGATTTGGCTACAACCGACGATCAATTAGAATTTCCGGTTTATTATGCCATTGGTCGTGAAGGTAAAGCCTGGCATGAAATGCCGGTCGATCCAACTGAACCAGCCGATTTAACTTGTATTTTCGAAGCTATTTTAGAATACGTGCCAGCACCAAAAGAAGCTGATGACGAACCTTTCCAGATGTTGGTCAGCGCACTTGATTGGGATAATTTTCAGGGCAAATATGCAATCGGTCGTATTAATCGCGGCATTGCCAAGCCTGGCTTAAGTGTTGTTCTGATCAATAAAGACGGTGAGAAAGAAACCGCCAGAATTGAAAAAGTTTATTCAAGTCAGGGTTTAAAAAGAATTGAATTACCTCAAGCGACTTCAGGCGATATCGTTTCTATTACCGGTGTAAAAAACGCTGGTATTGGTAATACGATTGCTGATGCGCAAAATCCTGAAGCTTTGCCAACTATTAAAATTGAAGAGCCGACTTTAAGAATGGCGCTTTCAGCCAATACCTCACCGTTTGCTGGTCGTGAAGGTCAATTTGTGACTGGTCGCCAGATTTTAGATCGAATTAAAAAAGAATTACAAACTAATGTGGCTTTAAAATTAGAAGAAAAAGACGGTGAATTTATTTTGTCAGGTCGTGGTGAGCTTCATCTTTCGGTTTTCATTGAAACGCTTCGTCGTGAGGGTTTTGAAATGCAAGTTTCTAAGCCTCAAGTTATCAATAAAATGATTGACGGCGTTCTTTCTGAGCCAGTTGAGGAATTGACGATTGATGTTGATACCGATAAGGTTGGTCCGGTGGTGGCTGAAGTCGGTCGTCGTAAAGGTATTATGCTTAGTCAAGATGAAAACGCTGATGGCTCGACTCGTATTTTGTTTGAAATTTCAACTCGTGGTTTATTAGGACTTCGTAATCAGCTTTTGACTTTAACTAAAGGTACAGCTATTATGAACTCCATGTTTTTAAGGTTTGATCCTGTTGGTGCCGATATTCCAAAATTAAGAAACGGTGTTTTAATCGCTTCTGGTCCGGGCAAGGCTGTTACTTATGGTTTAGATATTGCTCAGGGTCGCGGTATTACCTTTATTCCGCCACAAACCGAAGTTTATGAAGGTATGATTATTGGTATTAATTCTCGTGAAGAAGATATTGAAATTAATGTCGCAAAAGAAAAGAAGCAAACTAACGTTCGTGCATCGAGCTCAGATTTCTCAGTTATTTTAACGCCGCCAACCATTTTATCTCTTGAGCAATCTTTAGACTTTTTGGAAGACGATGAACTTTTAGAGGCAACACCAAAAAGTATTCGACTTCGAAAAAAGATTTTAAATGGCAGTGCGCGTGCTAAAAATCGAAAATAATTGAAATAAAAAAGCCCGGTACGATTAAATACCGGGCTTTTTTGATATTTTAAATTTTATCCAATCGGCGATCTGGGATTGGTTTGACGGGAATATTTTCGTCGATGGCTTTTTGGCTGACATAAAGTCCGCAAAAACAAGTGTCATATTCGGCCACATCTTGGCCGCGATATTCGCATGGGCAAATAATATCGGCATCTTCAGTTTTTTTGCCAGAAGCCAATCTGCAAGGGCAAGCCGCATAACCGTAGCGCTCTACATTGACTTTAAGGTTTTTTAAGACCTCGTCGGTAAATGATTTGTCTGGATTAAGTAAGGATTTTGGTTTATTTTCCATTTTCAAATAGTTCCTTTATTCTAGCTTCGTCAAAACCGGTAATAACTTCTTGACCATCTTCGATGATGATAGTTGGAAAAGAAATATTATTTGTGTATTTTTTAAATTCATCCATTAACTCTTGTTCAGCATTGCCTGAAACTAAATCAACATCAATGTAATCGTACATTACGCCTAAATCATTTAGTAGTTGTTTAGTTTTCTTGCACCATACGCAGGTGCTTAAGGCAAATATAAAGATTTTACCTTTATCTTGCCCGGGAACTTTAATAATTCTTTCTTCGAAACTCATAAAATCCTTTCTATTGAATTTAAATATATCATATCATATCTTGTCAATTAAAGTATTCTTTGGCTTAAAAGATTTTAAAAGAATGGAACTAGTCACGACCGATATAGAGCTTAGGGCCATGGCGAGACCGGCAAATTCCGGTCGTAAAACCAGTCCGAGACCCGCAAAAGCGCCAGCGGCGATTGGGATACCTAAAGTGTTGTAAAACAGGGCAAAGAAAAGATTTTGTTTAACTTTAGAAAATGTTTTGCGCGAAAGTTCGATCGCCGTAATTATGTTTATTAAGTCATTTTTTATAATAACTATTTGGCCGTTTTCAAGGGCGACATCGGTGCCAGAGCCCATAGCAATACCTAGATCGGCTTGGGCCAGGGCCGGTGCGTCATTAATACCATCTCCTACCATGGCGACAATATGATTTCCATTTTGTATTTTTTTAATTTCTTGCGCCTTTTGTTCTGGTAAAATTTCGGCCAAAATATGATTAATACCGATTTCTTTAGCAATGGCATTGGCGGTCCTTGCATTATCACCAGTCATCATGTAAATGGTTAAGCCTATCGATCTTAATTTAGCAATTGCCTGCTTGGTTGTAGTTTTAATGGTATCGGCCACCGCGATTAGGCCAATGATAGTATCACTTGCTAAAATCATAACGGTCTTGCCTTGGCTTTCTAATGCTTCGATTTTATCATTAAAATCATCAATTTTAATTTTATTATCTATCATTAATTTTCGATTACCTAAATAATATTTTTTATCATCAATTTCGCCGGTAATGCCATGACCGGCAATTGCCTTGAAATTTGTAACTTCAACTAATTTGATATTATCTTTTTTGGCTTTATTGATAATTGCCTCGGCAATCGGGTGTTCAGATCCAAATTCGAGCGATGCAGCTATTTTTAGTATTTCATTCGGATTTCGTAATTCGGATTTTGGATTTAACTCAATATCAGTTACGACTAATTTTCCCTCAGTCAGTGTTCCAGTTTTATCAAAAACTATGGTGTTTACCTTTTGGGCGATTTCGAGCGGTTCCCCACCTTTAATTAAAATACCGTATTTAGCACCCAGTCCAACCCCAACCATGATCGCGGTTGGTGTAGCTAGGCCCAAGGCGCAAGGGCAAGCAATGACTAAGACGGCCGTGGCAAACAAAAGAGATTTTTCAAAACCAATATTAAGTGCAAAAAACCAAATACAAAAAGTTAAAATCGCAATAACAATAACTGCTGGAACAAACCAACTTGACACCTTGTCGGCAAAAGCTTGAATTGGCGCTTTAGCCCCTTGCGCCTCCTCAACAAATTTGATGATTTGAGCGATTAATGTGTCGCTGCCAACTTTTTCGGCGCGAAATTCAAATGAGCCAGTTTCGTTTATTGTCGCACCTATGACATTATTGCCAATAGTTTTATCAACTGGTAAACTTTCGCCAGTCACCATTGATTCATCAAGAGTCGAACTGCCTTTGGTAATGACGCCGTCGACTGGGACTTTTTCGCCCGGTCTGACTAAAATTATATCACCAATTTTTACTTCCTCAATCGGGATATCTTGAATTTTGCCATTTGTGATAATTCGGGCCGTTTTGGCCTGTAAACCAACCAGTTTTTTAACTGAATCATTTGTCCGAGCTTTAGCCTTGGCTTCAAGGAATTTACCAAGTAAGACAAATGTAATTAAAAGGGCGGAGGTTTCAAAGTAAAGCGCACCGTCATGGAAAAAATTATAAATAGAGAAAAAGTAGGCAGCCGAAGTGCCGATAGCTACCAAAGAATCCATATTGAAAGTTTTATTTTTTAATCCTTGCCACATGCCTTTGTAAAAGCTGGCGCCAATAATAAACTGAACTGGCGTGGCTAAAATCAAGGAGATGATTCTAATGTAAGGATTCATCGGTAAAAACATAAATATGATTAATGGCAAGCTAAGGCTGGCGGCCCAAAGAAAGTTTCGCCAAACCATTTTGTCGTGATCGTGGTGCATGTGATCCATTTGATTATCATTTTTTTTATTTATCAATACGGCTTTATAGCCACCATTTACAATAGTTTTAATTAGAGTGTTATCGTCAGAAAAATCTTCTTTAACATCAATCGTGGCTTTTTCTGAAGCATAATTAACGTCAGCATCGATGACGCCCGGTATTTTAAGTAAACTATTTTCGATGTTGGCGGCACAACTGGTACAGTGCATACCAATGATTTGAATTTGTTTTTTCATGATAGCTCCTTTATAAATTACTCGACAACAAATTCGCCTTGATACATGCCCATGGAGCAGGTAAATGGAATTTTGCCTAGTTTGGTCGGGGTAAATTTAATAATCAATGGTTCTTTCTCTGGCACGACTTTATTGACTTTGAGACTTGGAATGACGAAAACTCTGACGCAAGTAGTGGCACTATTGGCGTAAACCGAAAGTTCAACGGGCACATCTTTTTTAAGAATAATAGAATTTGGAGTATAACCAATTTTGTTGTCGAGTTTAATGGTGACTTTTTGAGTGTTATCATCAATCACGCTGTTTCGACTGATACTGTTTTTTGGGGTACTCAAGTTGATCCCACTTAAGCGCAGGCCATGATTAAAAGTATAAATCGATAGAATGATTAAAAATACGGCTACAATTTTGTAGAATATGTTTTTGAATTTTTCACCAATTTCGCTGGCAAAATAAGCTAGAATAAAGAAAACTGGAATAGTACCAAGGATAAAGAAAAACATGGTGGTAGCACCGACCAGAGGTCTGCCGGTACTGACAGCGAGCGCCATCATAGCTTGAGTCACACCGCAAGGAATTAAAACTGTAAATATGCCTAAGATGATGGCAGTGAAACTGCTTTTTTCGTTTTCTTGCTTAAAGATTAGACGGCGTAAAAATTTCGGTGGCTGCAAAAGAAAAAACTTAAAAATCGGGTGAACTTTTAAGGTTTCCAAAGCGACCCCAAGCATAAATAGGGCAATAAAAATATTGAGTCCGCCTAAAACTTTTGGCGAAAGTGTAAAAACTTCGCCCAAAAATCCTAATATTAATCCAAGTATGGTATAGGCAGTGAGCTTAGAAATTAAAAAAAGTATGATGCTGCGAATACGGGCTGATTTGGTTTGACTCTCAACCATGGTTGAGGTAAGCAATCCGCCTTGAAGTGCTAGACAGGAAAGTCCGCCGGTGGTTAATCCAGTAAAAAATATGATCCAATAGTTCAAATCTTCCTCCTAAAAATCAGTAAGTAATTATTTGTTTGCAAGTTTTGAGACTTTTAAAATTTCCTCAATCATTTCTTGTTTTCTTTTTTCACTAGCTGAATTCATAGCGCTTTTAAAGCAAGTATTAAGGTGTCCTTCCATTAATATTTGGTGAGCCGATTTTAATAGACCGATTACGGCCAGGTTTTGTTGCATAATGTTAATACAATACTCGCCATCTTCAGTCATTTTGATAATTTTATCCAAGTGGCTTTTGGCTTTTTTAAAATTAGTGATGATATTTTTACGGTTTTGGTCCAAAATATTCCTTTATTGACCCATACCTATGGTAGGGGTATTTAATATATATTTAGCATAACTTTGTATTAAATATATGTCAAATTTTTTCCATTTACTCTTGGCAAAAATCGTATTTTATTGTACAGTGAAAACATGAATAAATTAATTTTACCAATCATTATTGTTTTGATTGTAATTGGTTTTTTTGGTTTTTCAAGAACGAACAAAGTTCAAGAAAAAACGTCTGAACCAGCTAAAAAGGAAGAAACAGTGTCTAACTACAAATTTCCTGGCATTTTGCCAGACGACAAAATTAAAAATAAAAAAGCCGTCATTACAACCAGTAAAGGTGTAATCGAATTAGATCTTTATGCTGACAGGGCACCAAAAACTGTCAGTAACTTTATTTACTTGGCCGAACTTGGCTACTATAATGGTTTGAACTTTCATCGAGTAGTGCCAGGTTTTGTGATTCAGGGTGGCGATCCGACCGGTACCGGCGCAGGTGGTCCTGGCTACAAGTTTGAAGACGAAAAGGTAGTAGGTGATTACAAAGAAGGAACGTTGGCTATGGCTAACGCTGGTCCAAATACAAATGGGTCACAATTTTTCATTTGTTTAGAAGATTTGCCGACTCTACCAAAGCTTTATAATCTTTTCGGTCAAGTGACTTCTGGTATGGATGTGGTTAAAAAAATCCAAATGGGCGATAAAATAGAATCTATTATTATTAAATAAATTTTATTGTAAATTCACAGAATTTCAGTAATCCGAAATATTTAATCAATTGAAATAAAAAACAAATAATAAAAAAGGAGAACATGGACGTTTCGATTATTAAAGAGAGAATGGAGCAATTAGAGACTTTTAAAAATGAGAACAAAATTGCTCGTGAGGCCCTGAAGAATGAATTAGAGAACGATACTGATTACTTGGCGGTTTGCGAAGAGATCAAAGCTTTGATGGATAAGAAAAAAAGGATTAAAGACGCGATTTGGGCTAAGGCAGAAACTCAGAAATTAATTTCAGATATTAAAGAAAATCGTGATGAGTTAGGCACACTTGAGGAAATTTTATCTTCTGAGCTAATGGAGTACTTTAGTGATCACAAAACCAATGAGATCGAAGATCAAAAAGGTGAAGTGAGAAAATTTAAGGTTGTTGCTAAACTTTTGCCAAAGAAAAACAAAACTGATGATGAGTCACGAGATACGGATGGAAAATATGCCGCTCAGATCAATCCGAGTATTACAGAGATTGTTGAAGAGGCTGATGATGAAGAAATTGAGGACGAGACCGAAGAGGATGAAGAAAAATAATTAATTTTTTTAAGCGTTTTTACTAGTTGGTTTTCGACCGATTAAGAAAGGCGCTTTTTTGTTAATAAAAATTATAAATGGACAAATTAATAATATGGTAATAATAGTATAAATAAAAGCAAAAATAGTGCTGGTTTTTGGATAGATATGTAAAAATATTCGAAAAAAATCGGAAACATAATAATAAAAAACTGTATGTAAGCCTAAAATGATTAAAGAATTTTGACCTAAAAATTCTATGATAGTATTGTTTTTGAGTATAGTTTGTTTTAAGAATTTAGCTAAAATTATGTAGCCTAAAATGCCAAAAATAGCCGTTAAGACAAATAGCCATTCTTGACCGTAGGCTCGATAGAACATGCTGGCTTGAATATCAAGGAGAAAAGCTAGAAAATAGTTGATGATAATAAATATTAGACCCAACAAATACAGCCATACATTTTGTGTTTTTTCGATTAAATCATTCTTTTTGATAATAAAGCCAAGATAGTAAAAACTCGTTGATACTAGGGCAATATCGATTCCCCATGGTAGATGGTAATGATTATTGGCCAAAATAAACCCGGTAATTGTACAGACAATTATTGCTAAAAACAATTTAAAAGATTTAAATTGTCGCTCTAATGTGAAAAAAATTATTTCAAGGGCAAAAAGACAGGTTAGAAACCAAAGCGGAATAAATGGGGCAGACAGAGTATCTGTAGAGTAGATCATTTTGATAATTGGGTCAAAGTACTGCTTGGAGTTAAAAAATAAAACCCAGTAAATAAAATTAAATATGAAGAAGAATAAATATGGCCAAAGTAAAGTGCCTGCCTTTCGCTTAATTAACGACCATAAATTCTGATATTTTTCTGGATTATAAAGATAGCCTGATAAAAAGAAAAACATCGGCATGTGAAAAGAAAAAACGTAAATCAACCAGTTATATGGCAAAATAGTATGGCCCAAAACCACTAGAAAAATAGTAATGCCTTTGGCTGTATCAACCCAATCGATCCTTTTGTTCATAATTATTTTTTATGAGCTTTAATAAAAGTTTTATAAGAAGTAAAAACTTTTCTGAGTTTACCAAAAGTGTAATTCGAGCCTTTTTTAACACCTTGGATTAAACCATAATAATCTTTGTATTGGCTTGGGTTGCTAATATTGTCGACTAATTCGAAAGCGTAGAAGCCTTTAACTGTGTCGCGATGGTCCCAGGCCCATTGGGCAGTTTGCATGGTAAAACTATTTTGTTTAGTCTCGTCGACAATAGTTTTAGATTTACTCGAGGCATTAGCACCTTTAGGCATAGCGGCAACTTCCATAAAAGTTAATGGTTTTCCGTAACTTTTTAATTTTTCATAAAGCGATTGACCGTTAGATAATTTACTGCTACCAAAATCGCCCATCCAGTCGTACCAATCGATGCCAATCATATCAAATTTAACACCATCTTTGACGAGTCTATCTAAAAATCCAACATGGGTCCAGCTGATTGTGACAATCTTTTTGGCAGATGGGTCGCCAGCAGAAATACCGTCCGACAAACCTTTCATATAGTCGCGAACTTTATTGTATTCATTAACGTTATAATCGGTCATGGTTTGACCATTAGATGTACCGTTTTTGAGTGATTGAGCGCCACCTTCATTCATTAATTGGTAGTAGGCAACTTTTTTCTTGTAGTATTTAGCAATACATTTACCATCATTATAACCGTTTTTATAAAGATTGTTGTTTCCATCATTTGGGTTGTGTTCAATGACCAAGACGACATTGATTTTATTTTGAATCAAAGTGTTAATGACTTCGGTATTCCTGACGAAAGGCTTGCCGTTGTAGTCCCAGGTGATTCTGGCCCAGCCAGCGCCGAGGCTTTTAGCTTTAACAATTTGTTTAGTCCAGCCACTCTTACTGTAGCTACCAAGAGCATAAGGTCTCATGGTCACGCCCCATTGAAAGGTGGTTGGAATTGACGCGGCAAAAGTTTGACCAGGGTTTACAAATAAGACAAGGCTAAAAGTTAATAAAATAGACAGGGTTAATAAGATTTTTTTCAAAAAAACTCCTTTTTGATTATTTTATAAAATTAATAATTAAATATAAAGTTGATACACCAAGAACGGTCATGACTGTTGTCCAAATCGTTGGGTGACGGTGATGACTTTCTGGTATTAATTCACTAGCGCCGATATAAAGAAAGAGTCCGGTAAAAACAGATAAGATTAAACCTAAAACTGGTTGAGATACAGTTAAAAATATCGCAGTCGTAATGCCAAGTGCTGGTGCTAACGCGTCGATAATAAGCCATTTATAAGCTTCTTTTTTATTGTTTTTATTTTTTAAGATCATATTAACTGTATTGATACCATCGGAAAAATCATGCGTTAAAACCGCGGCAGCAACGATCCAGCCAACGGTTGGAGAAACTTTAAAGGCTAAACCAATACCAAGACCATCCAAGAAACTATGGACGCAAAGAGTGAATGCGCCAAGTTTATTTTGATGGTTTGGATTTTCACAATGATCGTCTTCGTGAGAATGAATCGAGAAAAAACGGTCAACAATAAGGTATAGTATAAAACCAATGACTATTAGAAGGGTTATGGTTTGCGTGGGGTAGAAACCGGCGGTCAGATTAATCGATTCCGGCAGCAAATCGAAAAATGTTACACCGATAACAGCGCCAGCACTGAAGCCTAAAATTAAGTGGAGTTTGTCGCGAAAACGAATGGCGAATAAACCACCTAAAAAAGTGCTTATAATTGTAACAACAATAATCAAGTAATTCATATTTATATTTTAACAGGTTTTCTTTTAATTTTAAACTCTAAAGAGCTTAAAATACTAAAACAGATTGGATTGTATATATTTTTTGTTAATTTTGGCGTATTATTATATTAGATATTAAATTCATATTGATTTTGAGTCAAGGTATTATAAGAGTTAGAGGAGGGTTGATGATCAAGAATAAAAAAGCTTTTACGCTTATCGAGCTAATTTTAACGGTCGCCGTGGTTGCTGTTTTGGTTGTAGTAATTTTTATTGTTTTTAAGCCGACAAAAATATTAAAAGATTCCAATGATTCTCGACGGGCTAGTGATATTCAAAATATTTTAGTGGCTGTTCATTCATATTTTATAGATAATAAGGGTTCTTATCCAACTGGTCTTTTGGTTGGTATGGCCGAAAGACAGATTGGTACCGCTGAAAGTGGTGCCATGATCTCTAAAGGTGGTTGTAATGTTACTGCAACATCTGCTATAGATTTAACTTCTTCCTTGTCAAAATATTTAAAATCTATTCCTATTGATCCAAATGGGACGTCTGCTTTAACTGGCTATTCAATTTCAATTGATTCAAATGGGATCGTAACCGTTAAAGCTTGTGATGCGGAAAACAATATTATTTCTGTTTCGCAATAAAAATAAATAAATACTCTTTATCTCTTTACATTTAGTTGAAAATGTGTTATAGTATACTTTAGTCAATATCTTGCTCTCAAGTTTTAAAAAGAATTTTGCGAGCAAATCGTTTGCCAGTAAGTTGGTAAGCGTCTCGCATTGCATATTATTTCCGATTAATTTCGAAGTTTTATTATTGCAATTGTGAAATTAATTAATTGCACACTTTTTGTGTGCCAAAGGAAAAAACATGCAACGAAACAGTTCAGCTGGTAATTTCGGTCGTAGACCAGGTTCAAAATTTAGATCTAATAGCGGAATGTCTAATGGTAATAGTAGACCATCTTTTTCTCGATCAAATAATCGAGGCAATTCTGGTAGACAGAAATTTAGAGGTGAACGAATCGATGTCTCTAAGTTTATAAACAAATCAATTGATAAAAAACCAGTAGTTGCCGTTGAGATTAAAAATGCTTTTAGTGATTTCCCGTTTTGTAAAGAATTACAAGACAATTTAAAGCAGAGAAATTATTTATCGCCAACTCCAATTCAGGATCAGTCAATTAATTATATTCTTGATGGACGCGATTTGATTGGTTTGGCTAATACCGGAACCGGTAAAACCGCCGCTTTTTTATTGCCATTAATTAATAAGGTTTATAATGATCGAAGCCAAAAAGTTTTGATTATTACGCCAACTAGAGAATTGGCCTTTCAAATTGAAGAAGAATTACGTAAATTTTCTTGGGGCATGCGTATCTTTTTTGCTTGTTGCGTTGGCGGCGCGCCAATCCATAAGCAAATGGGTAATTTGCGTCGTGAGCCAAATTTTGTAATTGGTACGCCAGGTAGATTAAATGATTTAATTGATCGTGGATATATTAAACTTCCAGAATTCAATAATATTGTTTTGGACGAAGTTGATCGTATGTTGGATATGGGTTTCATTAATACAATCACAGAAATGTTAAAGGTTATGCCGGTTGAACGACAATCATTGTTCTTTTCGGCAACTTTGCCAATCAAAATCCGTGGATTTATTGGTCAGTTTTTGAAAAATCCGGTGACGATTGAGGTTAAAACGGGTGATACGGCTGAAAATATTGATCAAGATGTGGTTCGCTTTGAAAATGAAACAACTAAATTTGATCATCTTTCCAATCTTTTAAAATCGCCTGATTTTCAACGAGTTTTAGTTTTTGCTGAAACTAAAATGGAGGTTGAGCGTTTAACTTCAAGTTTGTTGGTTGGTGGATTTAAGGTTGAATCGATTCATTCGAATAAAAATCAGTCACAGCGATCACGTACTTTGAGTCAGTTTAAGACTGGTGCAATTAATATTATGGTTGCAACCGATGTAGCTGCTCGTGGACTTGATATTAAAGATGTTACCCATGTGATTAATTATACTATTCCTCAGACCTATAATGATTATGTTCACCGTATTGGTCGAACTGGTCGTGGAGCGAGTTCTGGTAAAGCTTTAACTTTTGTTCAAGCTTAAAAAATAAATTAAATTAAAAAATACGACCCAATTGGATCGTATTTTTTAATACTAAAAAAGACCTTAAAAGGTCATTTTCATTTAGCTCGTCATGAGCTGGTTGAATGGTAGACTTAATGCACTTTCCTTCGAACACCTTTTGAAGTGGCTCGATCAAATTATGAGAGCATATCTACCCAAAGATCAGGATAAATTTATATCTTGATCTCTTTTATTTTTAAAACTTCTTTAACTTCTCGCACCTTTTCAACTGAGGGATTAACTTCATCGCGTTCCATCTGCGCGTAGTAATTAGTGCTTATTTCAGCTTTTTCGGCTACCTCCAATTGGGTCAGGTGAAGTTTTTCCCTAGCTGCTTTGAACTGTTCGCCGATTGTTTGATTCATTTTTAGAGAATTATCAGTACCCATGCTGTTATTTTAGCAGATTTTACACCTAAACGCCAGTGAGTAAGAGAAAACTAGCTATTCAGCCGTTTGATCGCTCTGCGGGCCGCCGGATTCCAAGACATCAAGAAGTCGTTTTAGCCATTCTACTTTGCCGATTTCGTCAATCATCTTAGCGTTAGCCTTGACCCAAGTTTCCTTGGAGACCATCGGCTCATGTTCCAAGCAAAGTGACGGCAAAATATTAACAGCATAAAACGGGTTGGCAAACATTTCTTCAAGTTCTTTTTCGTTCATATTATTCCTTTCATATTACAAGGCGAGTATAACACAAAGTCATAATCTATATCAAAATAAATTAAGGAGGGCACAATGTTACGACAATCACCGGCATATAGGCAGCATCTTACAAATATCCAAAATGAAGTTGATGCCAAGAAATTGAAAGAAATGCAAAAAGGCAATCTTTTTAATGAAAAGAGTTTTTATCAGGCATTCGTTAAAGATATGTTGGCCGCCAAAAAAGAAGTGGTTATTTACAGCCCGTTTGTTTCAAAGTTTCGATCGGAATTTTTCAGACGGACGCTTATTGAACTTCGGAAAAGAAACATACCGGTTTTTATTTTTACCAGACCGCTTGAAGAACATGATTATTTCATGAAAGCGGAAATTTCTTGTGCACTTAAGGATTATGAAGAGTCCGGCGCCCATATTACTCATCTGCCAGGATTTGTTCATGAAAAATTAGCCATTATTGATCGCGAAATACTTTGGGAAGGGAGCTTAAATATTCTTTCGCAAAGACAAAGTCGTGAAATGATGAGGCGAATCTCGGATGAGATATTGGTGCAAGAAACTATGTCTTATCTGGGGCTAAGCAAAAAGCTGGCTGAAGCCTACAAGTTTCAGTATGAGCGGCTATATCGCAATATGGCCAAGAATCTTGAAGAGAATAAACTGGCTAAGATCAAATTGTTCTTTTTGGGAGTAGTTGTTCCGTTTCTCGCGTGGTGGTTATTTGCCATCGTTAAAGTATTAATAGTATCGTTGAAAGGAGCAAAATTTGTTTTCGGCTTGATAAGTTTTCTTTACAAATAAAAGTGTGATTTTGTCATACTATGCTTGCTGTGAAATATGGACTTTTTGAATTAATAATTTACCACTTTCTGATATAATCAAGATATGGATATTAATGAATTTAAAACTGTTGCCGAATGGTATAAAAAAATGAAAGCAGATGGCTACACTGTGCCGCTGGCTCTTTATTTTACATTGGAAAGAATGGTTAAAGAAAAACGAATGACCTTCCAGCAGGCTTTTAATGAGTTGCAAACCAAAAACCGAATTCAAATAAACAATAAAAATGTTAGTTTCAATCTAAATGAAGAAAGACGAGATTAATCTTGTATTGATTCCTAAATAATTAACTCTTTCCCAAAAAAATATTGATAATTCTTGGAATTCTTGACCAGGTGTTTTTGTAAACTTGAATAAATCCCTCCAGAAGCGTAAAATAAAGCTAATGAATTTGCAAAAAGAAATTACAAAACTAATTTCTCATTTAGCTTGGACATTTGCCAAAACCATGCCGGAAATTCCGCATGAATATGTTGTTATCGATGATTATCCAGACAAATCAGACGAAATAAAAATGTTCGTAAGAGAAATAGATTCAAATGGTTACATTAAGCCATTTTATGACAAAGAATATAAATACTTAGAGATTGCTGGCTATAAATATTGGGTCATTGAAAATATTATTAATCGGGCGAAAATTGAGGAATAAAATATGAAAGCAGTAGAAACAAGTCTAACGAAATTTTTACAAGGCACGAAACAATTTATTATACCTATTTACCAGAGAACCTATAGCTGGACGACTAAACAATGCGATGAACTCTGGAGCGACATCTTGCGCGCGGTAAAAAGTGAAGAAACCGGCGGTCATTTTATTGGATCGATCGTTTATATTGAAAATGGACTATATCAGGTCGCAGCTGTTTCTAAACTTCTAGTGATTGACGGCCAGCAAAGGCTAACCACCCTTTCTTTATTGATGATGGCAATCCGTGATTCTATCGCAGATCAAGATGAAACCTCGGATATGTCAAAAAGAAAAATAAATAACTACTATTTGATTAATAGTGAAGAAGAAGGCGACCTAAAATACAGATTAATGTTAACCAAAAGCGACAGAGAAGCTTTTATTAATTTGCTTGAAGGTAGAAGCGCTGTAGAAAATCAATCTGGCAGAATAAATGAAAATTATAATTTTTTTATAAACAAAATAAAAGAATTGAATATTGATGTTGAAGAATTATACAAGGGAATCAGCAAGCTAATTATCGTGGATATAGCTCTTGATAGGGATAGAGACAATCCACAATTAATATTTGAAAGTCTCAATTCAACTGGACTAGATTTATCCCAAGCTGATTTAATTCGTAATTATGTTTTAATGGGACTTGAACAAGATGATCAAGTGGAAGTGTATGAAAAGTCATGGTACCCGATGGAACAAAGTTTTGGTCACGCTGAATATTCAGTTCTTTTTGATAGATTTATGCGCGATTATTTAACAATCAAAACTGGAAGAATTCCTAATATAAACCAAATTTATGAAAATTTTAAAGTTTACGCTAGTAGTTGTAAATTAACGATTTCCGAGATAGTTGCCGATGTCTATCATCACTCCAAGCGTTTTGTTGAACTTGCATTTGAGAGAGTTAACGATACTGAAATAAGGGGTACGATTAAAGACATTAATACGCTAAAGGTTGATGTTGCGTATCCATTTCTAATGGTGGTCTTAGAAGATTATGATCAAAATAGAATTATAAAAGAAGAGCTAATCGAGATATTGCGTTTAGTCGAATCGTATGTGTTTAGACGTGGAGTTTGTGGTATCCCAACAAATTCAATGAATAAAACTTTCGGCAATTTGGCCAAGTTTATTGATCGAGATAATTATTTAGAAAGCGTTAAGGCGGTATTGCTGGCGAAAGATTCCTACCGGAGATTCCCAAATGACGAAGAATTTATGAGCGAACTTCTTATAAAAGATGTATATAACTTTTCTAGACGCAATTATCTTTTAGACAAATTAGAAAATTTTGGCCGAAAAGAAAAGGTATCTGTCGATACCTTCACAATTGAACATATAATGCCACAAAATCCGAAGTTATCAAGCGAGTGGCAGGCCAATTTGGGTGATAATTGGAAAGAGATTCAGGAGAAGTATCTTCATACGATCGGAAACCTAACATTGACAGGCTATAATCCCGAACTGAGCGACAAAGCTTTTGCGGATAAACAATCGATGGAGGGAGGATTCAAAGATAGCCCTATTAGATTGAATTATTCATTAGCAAATTTGCCGTCATGGAACGAAGAAGAGATTACCAAAAGAGGTAAAGAACTCGCGGTGAAAGCGGTGAAAATTTGGATTGCCCCATCCTTGCCAAGTGAAATTATTCAAAAATATAAGCAAGTCGATACTGATGAAACGGAACAAATATATACACTAGATATTTATAAGGAATATTTGCAAGGAAATATTTTGGATCTTTTTAATAAACTGAGACAGCGTATATTAAACATTGATTCTTCTGTAAAAGAGGTTATAAAAGCCAAGTATATTGCTTACAAAAATAGTACGAATTTTGTCGACATTATACCGCAGAAAAACCAATTAAAGGTTTGTATGAACATGGATTATAACGAAATTATCGATCCGGAGAAGATGTCTTATGATGTAACTGGTCTTGGCCATTGGGGTAATGGCAATGTAGAAGCAAAAATTAATTCCGAAACTCAAATTGATTATTTGATGACTTTAATAGAACAATCTTTTCAAAAAAATAGGGAATCAGACGAAATAAGTGAGGAATAAAAATGGCAAAAGATAATTCATTTTCAGAGGATTCTAGAGTAAAGATTCCATCGTTACTTCATTTTACTCGTTTAGGCTACAAATACTTCTCTCTGAAAGACAAAAATTATAATATTGATCCCGAAACAAGTATTATTGTGAATGAGTTTCGTGATCAGTTTAATAAAATAAATAACATCACAGACTCGCAAAATGGTGAGTTCGATGGATTTTTTTCTGATGTAAAGCAATCTCTTGGCAATGATGACTTGGGGCGAGAATTTTACAAAAAACTCATCGGCACGGACGGAGGAAATTATAAGCTAGTAGATTTTGAAAATCCAGAAAAAAACTCATATCTTGTTACGACCGAACTCGCCAATAAAAATGGAGAAGATGAGTTCCGACCAGATATCACAATCTTTATTAACGGTTTGCCGCTGGCTTTCATAGAGGTGAAGAAACCAAACAACCCAGAAGGTATCAAGGCTGAGCGTGACCGTATCAACATGCGGTTTGCAAACGAAAAGTTTCGTAAGTTTATCAATATTACCCAATTGCTCGTATTTTCAAACAATATGGAATACGACGATACAACTGCCGATCAGCTTCAGGGTGCATTCTACGCGACTACTGCCAAGAACTCTCGTGCAAAGTTTAACAATTTTCGCGAAGAACGAAAGAGCGAGATTATTGATGAAATTCACAACCTCGACGAAGTAGTCGAAGATTTTGTATTAAGAGACACTAATCTCGAAGTTATAAAACACTCGCCAGAGTTTATCAGTAATAAAGATATTGATGCTCCAACCAATCGAGTTATTAGCTCTTTATTCGAAAAGAAACGTCTCATCATGATTCTTCGATATGGTATCGCGTATGTTGATGAGATTGACGAAATAACCGGCGAGACGGTTATTCAAAAGCACATTATGCGCTACCCGCAATTTTTTGCAACAAAAGCTATTGCACGCTATTTGGACGCAGGCAATGATCGCGGTATTATATGGCACACCCAAGGATCTGGAAAAACCGCTTTGAGTTACTATGGTGTTAAATATTTGACCGATTACTACGCCAAAAAAGGTGTTATTTCAAAATTCTATTTTATAGTTGACCGCCTAGATTTAGCAAAACAAGCTCGCAATGAATTTAGAAAGCGCGGTCTTGAAGTACAGACTATCGACAACAAAGAATCACTAGTGCGTGATTTTGCCTCAAACACTACTACAGCCGGTATTACGGTCGTGAATATACAAAAATTTAAAGATGACACTACCGCATTTAACAATTCTGGCTATGATATTAATGTTCAACGTATATTTTTTATCGATGAAGCCCATCGAAGCTATGATCCAAAAGGATCATTTCTCGCTAATCTATATAATTCCGACAAATCAGCTGTTAAAATTGCGCTTACCGGTACACCGCTAATAGTTTACGGTGAACATAAAGAAGATGACGAAGAGCTAAGTGATAAGCAAGATGTAAGAACTACTCGCAATATTTTTGGTAACTACATTCATAAATATTATTATAATAATTCGATCAAAGATGGATATACTTTAAAGCTACTGCGCGAAGAAATTGAAACGAGTTACAAGGCCAAGTTAAACGAGATTGTTCATGAAATAGAAACTAAACTCGGTTCGATTGATCGTAAAGAAATACGATCTCATAGTAACTTTGTCGATCCAATGCTCGAATACATTATTAAGGATTTCAAAAATTCTCGCATTCGTTTCGGGGACAAAACTATTGGGGGTATGGTTGTAGCAGATAGCTCTGATCAAGCGCGCGAAATGTTTCGACAGTTTAATGAAAAATCTAGTGAACATGGTCTTAAAGCAGCCCTTATTCTCCATGATGAAGATGATAAAGAAACACGCGAAACGGAAATCAAAGACTTTAAAGACGGTAAACTGGATTTATTGTTTGTATATTCAATGCTTCTAACCGGTTTTGATGCTCCAAGACTTAAGAAACTCTATCTCGGTAGAAAAATACGCGCCCATAATCTATTACAGACACTCACACGCGTCAACCGACCATACCGTGATTTTCGCATTGGCTATGTAGTGGATTTTGCTGATATCAGCAAAGAGTTCGAAGTCACCAACCAGGCCTACTTTGACGAATTGAATCGTGAATATAGCGAAGGTATGGATGAAAACGATGATCCAAACAACATTTTTGGTTCACTTTTTATGAGTAAGTCTGAAATTGATGAAGAGATCGCTATTGTTTTAAGTATGCTTTCCGAATTCTCAACAGATAATCTTGAAACCTTCAGTCGTCAAATAAGTGCAATTAACGACAAAGAAACAATAAATCAATTAAAGAAATCGCTAGAGTCGGCACGCGATATATATAATATTGCGAGGCTGCTAGGTTACACAGAAATCCTTGAAAAAATTGATTTTAAACTCATTGCCAAATTGCTTACCGAAGTTAGTAATCGCTTGAAGCTCCTCAATTTAAAGGATGCTACAAATGATATTAATAGTAAGGAACTACTCAATACTGCTATCGAGGGAGTAATTTTTGAATTTACTAAGACTGGCGAAGAAGAGTTAAAGCTGTTGGCAAATGATTTACAGGAGATTGCCCGGAACACTCGCTTGGAACTGGATAGGAACTATAATCAGAAAGACCCAGAATGGGTAACCTTATACGAGGAATTCACTCGCCTGCTTTCTGAATACAATGAAAGTGAAGCTAGTGGCAATAAAGAAAAGATGGAATATGCTTCAACCGAGTTAAAACACATTTACGATCGAATCCGAGAGCTAAACCGCAAGAATCAAGTCGTACTTGAGAAATTTGACGGTGACCGTAAGTATGCCCGCACCTTCAAATTGCTTGAACCGACTGGTCGTGTCAACCAAAATCAGCCTTTGTTCGATGTGCTATCAGATATTAAAAAATTGATAGCCGAGAAACTTGGTAAAAACAAAAACTTGGTTGATAATGATGGTTATTTCTCTAATTTTATCGGTCAGGCTACAGTCGATAGTTTTGAGAATTCACAAGTCCCAGTTCTTGATGTCGCAAATGCAGGCCGGATAAGAGATATTCTGGCTGATGAGTATACTAGCGAATATAAAGGAGAAAACTAATGGAAACAGAGTATAACAATAAAACGAAACAATTAGTTGATGATATAAAGGCTATTTGTGCTCACAATGGTCTTGGTGGTGATGCGAATGAATATAAAATTGTAACGCAATGTTTCCTCTACAAGTTTTTAAACGATAGATTCATTTACGAAGTTTCAAAAATTGATTCATCGCTTCAAACATATGATGACTTAAAAAAGCTGAGTAATAATGAATACGGTTTGTTATTAATGAAACTTGGAAACAATTCAGCCCATTTAAAACCGGAACATCTGCTATCTTATCTTTTTAAACATCAAGAAGACTCTGATTTTGCTAAAAAATTTGACGATACGCTCAACGATATTGCTGTAACTAACTCCGCAGTTTTCTCAGTTCATACAGATGGCAAAACAGAGATTCGTTTGTTTGAAGAACAGCTCATACAGAGTGCTGTTTCCGATCGTTCAAAACACAACGCTGTTGCAAAATCCATTATCAACAAACTGGCCGACAGCAAGTTTAACTTTGATGACATTTTTTCAGCTGGCTTCGATTTCTTCTCAACGCTTTTTGAGTATATGATTAAGGACTATAACAAGGACGGCGGCGGCAAATATGCCGAATATTTCACCCCTCATTCAGTCGCTAAAGTTATGGCGGAAATTCTTGTAGGTAATTCAAAGCCAACAAATGTGAAGGTTTACGACCCAGGTGCCGGCTCTGGAACACTGCTTATGAATATTGCGAGTAAAATCGGCACAGATAAAAGCACGATTTACAGCCAAGACATCAGCCAGAAATCATCAAACCTTTTACGGTTAAACCTGATTCTAAATGGTCTCAGCCATAGTATCAACAATATTGTGCAAGGTAACACAATTCTTAACAATCGCCATCCACAGAAGATGGATTTCATTGTAAGCAATCCGCCTTTCAAATTGGACTTCTCGGATTGGCGTGATGATCTAGAATCACTGCCACAGTTTAATGAGCGTTTTTTTGCCGGCATACCGAATACCCCAAATAAAGACAAAGACAAAATGTCAATTTATTTACTGTTTATTCAACACATTATGCGGAGCCTGAATGATACCGGAAAAGCGGCCATTGTTGTGCCTACCGGCTTTATTACCGCGCAGAGCGGGATTGAAAAAAAGATTCGTGAGAAATTAGTAGAAAAGAAATGGCTTAAGGGTGTTGTTTCGATGCCATCGAATATATTTGCGACTACCGGTACGAATGTGTCCATTCTTTTTATCGACAAAACTAACACTGATAAAGTTGTGCTAGTCGATGCTTCGAAACTTGGGAAAAAAGTAAAAGATGGCAAAAATCAGAAAACTCTACTTAGCTGTGAAGATGAATCAAAAATTATTTCTGCTTTCAAGACTAAAGAGCCAATCGAAAATTTTTCTGTTGTTATTGAATATAGCGAGATTAAAGAAAAGAATTATTCGTTATCAGCCGGGCAATATTTTGATGTCAAAATTGAGTATGTAGATATCACACCAGAACAATTTTCTAGTAAGATCGATGACTATAAAAAGAATTTGAATGAGCTTTTCACCGACTCAAAAAATCTAGAATCTGAAATTAAAAAACAGTTAAATGGATTAAAATATGACTAGAGTGGGTTTCAAAACCAAGCTTTCAAATGTTGCTCTTGTAGTGCAAGGGCAATCGCCAGAATCTATTTATTAT
>Ga0194052_1000235_pt1 | contig 38542 bp, 30 predicted proteins | sample SepL226m_MetaG_FD_160117 | JGI IMG/M metagenome (GOLD analysis project Ga0194052, IMG submission 160117) | Anoxic zone freshwater microbial communities from boreal shield lake in IISD Experimental Lakes Area, Ontario, Canada - Sep2016-L227-6m | ecosystem: Environmental > Aquatic > Freshwater >...
CCTATTTTTGGCGGCGGTTTTTTGGGCGGCGGCCTTCGCCGGCACCTTCTTGGCGGGGGCTTGCTTGGCGGGGGCTTTCGCGGCGGCCTCCTCGCGGCGTCTGCGAACACTGGCCTCGAGTTTGGCCAGCAGATCCGAGACGTCGTCGGTCTCATCCAGACGTGCGGGCTTCTCCGTGGTGACGAACGCCTCGCCACCGGCCAGTTTGGCCTCCACCAGTTCGCGCAACTGCTCCTGGTAGGTGTCGGTGAACTCCTCGGGCTTGAAGTCCCCGGCCATGGAGTCCACCACCTGACCGGCCATCTTCAGCTCCGCCGGGCGGACGTCCACCTTGGCGTCCAGCGACGGGAAGTCGGGGTCGCGGATCTCATCGGGCCACAGCAGGGTGTGGACCACCATGATGTTGCGCTTGGAGAACTCCCGTACCCGCAGTGCCGCCAGGCGGGTCTTGTTGCGCAGGGCGAAATGGACGATCGCCACCCGGTCGGTCTCGGTCAGCGCTTTGGCCAGCAGCACATACGATTTCGGCGACTTCCCGTCGGGTTCGAGGTAGTAGCTGCGGTCGTACCACATGGGGTCGATCTCGCCTGCCGGCACGAATTCGAGGACCTCGATCTCGTGGCTGCGCTCCTCGGGGAGGGTGGCGATGTCCTCGTCGGTGATCACCACGGTCTGCCCACTGTCGGCCTCGTAGGCCTTGGCGATGTCGCGGTACTCCACCACCTCACCGCATTCCTCACACACCCGCTGATAGCGGATGCGGCCGTGGTCTTTGGCGTGCACCTGATGGAACTTCAGATCGTGATCCTCGGTGGCGCTGTAGACCTTCACCGGGACGTTGACCAAGCCGAAGGCGACGGAGCCCTTCCAGATCGACCGCATCAGCACAGTATGCCCAGCCTCAGTAAGCCCAGCCACCGGCGGACATCACGCTTCCGCTAGTTGGGTAACGGGAATCCAACGGGCGGGGTGGGTCCGAGGGGAAGGTTGATGGGTACGTCGAAGGGAGTCAGCCCAAGGGCGATGACGACGGGGAAGTTCCGAGGCATCGGCCCGGGCGGCAGGCCCGGATTCGCGCCGGGGAACGCGCCGGGAATCAGGCCGCCCGGGAAGAGGTCCCCTTTCGATGCGTTGGCCCCCTCGGTGTCCAGCGATTCGGGGGCGCACTCGCCGGTCTGGGCCTCGCCCTCACCGCAACCGGGAACCAGTATCTGCGGATCGGCGTGAGCCGCCGGCGCACAGATCAACGCGATGAACGCCAACGGCGCAGCGATCGCGGTTCGAATCATTGGGCCAGCGTAGCAACGGGTAATACGTTGTCATGGTGAACGAGGTGTGGCCGCCGGGAGCGACGAGTGGCGCACTGGTGACACTGACCAACCCCGACAAGGTGCTCTACCCGGCAACTGGCACACCCAAGTCGGAGGTTTTCCGCTACTACACACACATCGCCGACGTGATGCTGCCGCACATCGCCGGCCGCCCGGCGACCCGCAAGCGATGGCCCAACGGTGTGGAGGGGACCGCGTTTTTCGAGAAGAAACTCGCGAAGTCGGCACCGGCCTGGCTGAGCCGCGGCACGCTGGTGCACCGCTCGGGTGCCACGGTGTACCCGATCATCGACAGTGCGGAGGGCCTGGCGTGGATCGCACAACAGGCAGCCTTGGAAGTTCATGTGCCGCAATGGCGTTTCGGCCTGGACGGCACTCCCGGCCCGGCCACTCGGTTGGTGTTCGATCTCGACCCGGGTGAGGGGGTGACGATGAGTCAGCTGTGCGATGTCGCCGTCGCGGTGCGCGAGTTGGTCGATGACATGGGTCTGAGTCTTTATCCGGTCACCAGCGGCAGCAAGGGTCTGCATCTCTACGCCCCGCTGCGCGACCCGATCGGCAGCGCAGGTGCCGCTACTGTGGCCCGCCGGATCGCCGAGCAGCTTGAGCGCAGCATGCCCGACCGGGTGACCGCCACCATGGCCCGCAGGGTGCGCACCGGCAAGGTGTTTCTCGACTGGAGCCAGAACAACGCCGCCAAGACCACCATCGCGCCCTATTCACTGCGTGGCCGCGAATTCCCCACGGTCGCCGCTCCGCGCACCTGGGACGAGATCGCCGACCCGGGCCTTCGTCAGCTTCGCTATGACGAGGTGCTCGAACGGGTGACCCGGCTCGGCGATCTGCTGGAAGGTCTCGACGACGATCCGCCGCGCGGCGACCGGCTCACCACCTACCGGCGTAAGCGTCATGCGGCGAAGACAGCGGAGCCGGTGCCCGATGCGCCACGGCGATCCGGTGATGGCAACCGTTTCGTCATCCAGGAGCACCGCGCACGGCGTCTGCACTACGACTTCAGGCTTGAGCGCGACGGCGTGCTGGTGTCGTGGGCGGTGCCGAAGAACCTGCCGGAGTCGCCGTCGGAGAACCACCTCGCGGTACACACCGAGGACCACCCGCTGGAATACGCCACTTTCTCCGGAACCATCCCCAAGGGCGAGTACGGCGCCGGCGAGGTGAGCATCTGGGACTCCGGCACCTATGTCGCTGAGAAGTTCACCGACGCGGAGGTCATCGTCGATCTTTCCGGCCGGCGGGTCTCCGGGCGCTACGCGCTGATCCGCACCAACGGTGATCAGTGGCTGGCACACCGGATGAAGGAGCAGACGCCTGCCGCCGGCGCCCACGTCACAGACTTCTCCCCGATGCTGGCCACGCTGGGATCAGTGGACCGGCTGACCGGCGCGCAATGGGCGTTCGAGGGCAAATTCGACGGCTACCGCATGCTCGCCGAAGCCGACCACGGACGGTTGCGCCTGCAATCCCGCAGCGGCCGTGACGTCACCGCCGAGTACCCCCAGCTCGAGCCGCTCGCCGAGGTGCTGGCAACCCACCACGTCATCCTCGACGGCGAGGCGGTCGCCCTGGACTCCCACGGGGTGCCCAGCTTCCACGAGATGCAGAACCGGGCCCGTGCCACCCGGATCGAGTTCTGGGCCTTCGACGTCCTACACCTCGACGGTCGCTCGTTGTTGCGGGTGAAGTACCGCGACCGGCGGCGCGTTCTGGAAACCCTGGCCGCCGCGACGGGACTCATCGTGCCGCCGCTGATCGAGTCCGAGGGATCCGCCGCGCTGGCCTACTCCCGCGCGCGCAAGTGGGAGGGCGTGGTCGCCAAGAAATGGGACTCGACCTACCGGTTAGGCCGGCGATCGAACTCATGGATCAAGGACAAGAACTGGAACACCCAGGAGGTGGTGATCGGCGGCTGGCGCCGGGGCGAGGGCGGGCGCTCATCGGGCATCGGGGCTCTGCTGGTGGGCATTCCCTCAGAGCGGGGCTTGACGTTCCTCGGTCGCGTCGGCACCGGTTTCACCGAGAAGGATCTCGCGCACCTGAAGACGATGCTGGCGCCCCTGCACAGCGACACCTCGCCGTTCGCCGCCCCGCTGCCCAAGGCTGAGGGCACCGGTGTCACCTATGTCCGTCCCGAACTGGTGGGAGAGGTGCGCTACGGCGAACTGACGTCCGACGGCCGGTTGCGGCACCCGAGCTGGCGTGGGTTGCGGCCGGACATGCAACCGAACGACGTGCTCGATGAGACGGGCGCCGTCACAAATACGTAATCGTCAAATGTCGGACCCGGCTGTGCCGTGGCGACAAGCATGTGGATTCTCGGCGTAACGCCACCGCGCCGAGGGGGAGCGGGGAGTATTCATGATCACCCTTAGCATCGGTCAACTCGTCGTCATCGGTCTGGTGTTCATCGTCTTGATGGCGCTCACCATGCGCTCGGTGATCCTGCGCGACCGCGCCATGATCCGGCAGCGCGAGGATGCCGCGAACAAATCCGAGTACGAGAAGCGCTGGCGAAAGCCTGAGGCGGGCTGAGCCATCCGGGCCATCCGGGCCATCCGGGGCCGTTCGGGGCCGTCCGGGCTCACCCGCGCAGGATCTCCCGCAGCGCATCGAGCACGTCGGCGTCCTCGATCGTCGAGGGCACCGGCTCGTCGCGACCGCCGGCGATACCGCGCATCGTCTTGCGCAGGATCTTTCCCGACCTGGTCTTCGGTAGCGCCGCCACCACGTCGACCTGCCCGAGGCAGGCCAGTGCGCCGATCTCTTCTCGGACGGCGGCTATCAGTTCCTCGGCCAGACCGTCGGCCGAGGCGCCGGCCTTGAGCACCACCAGCCCGCGCGGAACCTGACCCTTGATCTCATCGGCGACCCCGATCACCGCGCACTCGGCGACCGCCGGATGGCTCGCCAGCACCGCCTCGATGGAGCCGGTGGAGAGCCGGTGCCCGGCGACGTTGATGACGTCGTCGATGCGGCCCATCACGAACAGGTAGCCATCGTCATCGATGTAGCCGCCGTCGCCGGTGAGGTAGTAGCCCGGATGTTCGCAGAGGTAGGAGGCTTCGAAGCGGGCATCGTCTCCCCACAGTGTGGGAAGCGTTCCCGGCGGCAGCGGCAGACCGATGCAGATCGAGCCCTCTTCGCCGGGTTCGCGGGGCGATCCGTCGGCCGAGAGGATCGTGACGTCGTAGCCGGGCATCGGCACCGTGGGGGACCCCGCCTTCAGCGGCAGCGTGTCGATGCCCACCGGGTTGGCCGCGATGGCCCAGCCGGTCTCGGTCTGCCACCAGTGGTCGATCACCGGGATGGCCAGCTTCTGCGAAGCCCAGGTGTAGGTGTCGGGATCCAGCCGCTCACCGGCCTGGAACAGATACCGCAACGACGACAGGTCATACCGTGCGATGTGGGTGCCGTCGGGATCTTCCTTCCGGATCGCCCGGATCGCCGTCGGGGCGCTGAAGAGCACCTTCACGCCGTGATCGGACACCACCCGCCAGAACGCCCCCGGGTCGGGCGTGCCGACCGGCTTGCCTTCGTAGAGCACCGTGGTCGCGCCCGCCAGCAGCGGTCCGTACACGATGTAGGAGTGGCCCACTACCCAGCCGACGTCGGAAGCGGCCCAGAAGACCTCACCGGGCCCGACGTCGTAGATGTTGCGCATGCTCCACATCAGTGCGACGGCGTGGCCGCCGTTGTCGCGCACGATGCCCTTCGGCTTTCCGGTGGTGCCGGAGGTGTAGAGGATGTAGAGCGGATCGGTGGCGGCCACCGGCACCGGGCCGGCGGGCTCGGCCCCGGCCATCACCTCCGCCCAGTCCACATCGCGGCCCTCGGTCAGGTCGCAGCGGTGCCGATCACGCTGGACTATCACGCAGGCGCGGGGTTGATGCTCGGCTAACTCCAGCGCGTGATCCAGTATCGGCTTGTACTCGATCACGCGCGACGGTTCGATCCCGCACGACGCCGACACGATCACCGTCGGCTGCGCGTCGTCGATCCGGGTCGCCAGCTCATGGGCGGCGAATCCGCCGAACACCACCGAGTGCACCGCGCCCAGGCGTGCGCAGGCCAGCATGGCGATCACCGCTTCGGGGATCATCGGCATGTACAGCACCACCCGATCGCCCTTGTCCACTCCCAGCCCGCGCAGCGCACCGGCGAAACGGGCTGTCTCGGCAAGCAACTCGCGGTAGGTGAAACGTCCTCTGGTGGCTGTGAGAGGGGAGTCGTAGATCAGGGCGGTCTGGTCACCGCGTGCGGCGATGTGCCGGTCGAGGGCATTGGCACAGGTGTTCAGTTCGGCTCCGGTGAACCAGCGGTAGAACGGCGGGTTGTCGTCGTCGAGGATCCGCTGCGGGGCCCGGGTCCACGTCACCGCCTCGGCCGCCTCGCGCCAGAACATATCCGGATCGGCCAGGCTGGCCTGGAACACCTCGTCATATCGCGGCACGGATAGCGGCACGGATAGCACGGTAACGCGGACTCGCCGTTATCGTCGTCGCATGCCCGCCGTTCAATCCCCAGTGCTCTTCGATGACACCGGCGACGGGATCGCCGTCGTCACGCTCAACCGTCCACCGCTACTCAACGCCATCGACGGCGCCCTGCTCGACGGGCTGGATGAGGCTCTGACGCGCCTGGAGGCCGGCGCCTACCGGGTGGGTATCCTGACCGGTGCCGGCCGCGGTTTCTGCGCCGGCGCCGACCTGTCCGGCACCGGTGAACCGTGGACTCCGCCGGCGGCCACTGCGTTCAAGACCACCTACGACGGTCAGGTCCGGCTGGCCGACCAGATGACCCGGCTCTACGAACTGCCCATCCCGGTTCTGGCCGCCGTCAACGGAGTCGCAGTCGGTGGTGGGCTGGCTTACGCGCTGCACTGCGACGTCCGCATCGCCGCACAGGGCGCCCGGTTCGGTTCGGTATTCATCAAAGCGGGGTTCTCCTCGATGGACATGGGAACCTCCTATCTGTTGCCGCGCATCGTCGGAGCCGGCGTAGCCCGCGAACTCATGCTCACCGGGAGGATCATCGACGCCGACGAGGCGTACCGGATCCATCTCGTGCACGAGGTCACCGCGGCTGAGAACCTGATGGATGCCGCACTGGCGATGGCCCGCTGCATCGCCGCCAACAATGCCTACGGCGTGTGGCAGACCAAGATCGGCCTCAACGCCGCTCTCGACGCGCCGAGTCTGCGGCATGCCAAGGAGATCGAGAACCGCACCCAGGTTCTCAGCGGATTCACCAACAACCCTCGGGAGGCGGCGATGGCCCACCGCGAGAAGCGGGCGCCGCGCTGGGATCCGCTCTGAACCTTAGGTATTCACCTTGCTCATGACGTGCTCGGCGAACATCTCCAGGTTGCGGATCTTGGCGTCCAGAGGTTCGGTGTCCGGCCCGTTGACGTAGGGAATCCGGAATCCGACCATCACGTCGGTGACGCCCTTGTCCTCGAGCCGTTTGATGCCGTCGGGTGTGTACGCGTCCAGCGAGATGACGTGGATCTCGAAATCCTTGTCGGCGGTGCCTTCTTCTTCGCGATAGCGGTTCAGCGTGGCCAGAAGCTCGTCGAGATCCTCCTCGCCGCCGCCGTGCATCCAGCCGTCGTTGCGGGCCGCGCGGCGTAGCGCGGCGTCCGCATGGCCGCCGATCAGGATCGGCACCGGTTTGGTGGGTGCCGGCGTCATCTTGATCTTCGGGATGTCGTAGAACTCCCCGTGGTATTCGAAGTAGTCCCCAGAGGTCAGGCCACGGATGATGTCGATGCATTCGTCCATCCGCTTACCGCGTTTGGCGAAGGGCACACCCATGATTTCGTAGTCCTCCGGCCACGGACTGGTCCCCACGCCCAGGCCCAGCCGGTTGTTGAACAGGGCGGCCAGCGATCCGGCCTGTTTGGCCACCAGGGCAGGCGGGCGGATCGGGAGTTTCAGGACGAAGAAGTTGAAGTGCAGCCTCTCGGTCACCGCGCCGATAGCGGCAGCGATCACGAAGCTCTCGATGAAGGGCTTGCCGTCGAGGAATTCCCGATTGCCGTCCGGGGTGTAGGGGTACTTCGAATCGGACTCGAACGGGTAGGCGATGCTGTCGGGAATGGTCATCGCGTGATAGCCCGCGGCCTCAGCAGCTTTGGCGAGTGGGATGTAGTAGCTCGGGTCGGTCATCGCTTCGGCGAAGGTGAATCTCACCCGCCGATAGTAGAACGTGTTCTAATTCGTGTCGGCGGTTTAGGCCGACCGGTCAGCTATTCGCCTGCTTCCTTCTCCGCGCCGGCGCCCACGAGTGCGTCACCCCACACCGAATGCGCGCCGCTGTCACCGATCCGGTAGACCTGCCACGTCGTCGCGGCACCGGCCAGGACCACTAAGGCCGCGATCAATCCGGACAGCACCGCCGACAGCGGCCGGCCCCGCCCCGCGCGCACGTGCAGGACCGCCAGCAGGATTGCGGCGACAAGCAGTGCCAGCGAGAAGTAGATCATCGTGTCGCCCAGCGCGGCGTGCTGCTCGATCAGCTCCGAATGCTCGAGCTGGTGCTCCAGCCATTCACCGGATTCGGTGGTCAGTGGCGTCATGGCTGTGGTGACGACCGCCAGCGCCAGCACCAACCACACCAGCCGCTGCCGGGCGGCGGGCCACACCGCGCACAGGATGGCCAGCAGGGCGGTCAGTAAAGCCAGCACGACGATGAAGTGCACCAGCAGCGGGTGGGCGGGAAGTCCGGCGAACGTCGACATTGGGCGAATGCTACAAGCCGGGTAGGGCATTCGCAGGCCAGACTCGCACTGCAGACTAGTGACACCATGATGAATACGCGCTGGCTTCTTCTCGGGGTCTCGGCGACGGCGTTGATCGCCGGCGGCGCAGCCCGGCTGACAGGTGCTTCACAGGTGGCCGATTACTTATGGATCGCCGGGACGGTGGCGGCCCTGCTGCCGGCGCTCTGGTGGGTGGTCGCCGGCCTTCGCGCCGGGCGCTTCGGTGTTGACGTGCTGGCTGTCATTTCGCTGTTGGGAGCGCTCGCGGTGCGGGAGTACCTGGCCGGCGCTCTGATAGCGGTCATGCTCGCCACCGGCCAGGCTCTCGACGCCGCTGCGGAGCGCCGGGCGACCAAGGATCTGCGCGCCCTGCTGGACCGGGTGCCGCACACCGCCCGCCGGCTCACTGCCGACGGCGTCGAGACGGTGGCACTGGAGGCGATCGCCGTCGACGACGTGGTGGCGGTCGGGCCCGGCGAGGTGCTGCCGGTCGACGGACTGGTGCACTGCGAATACGCGGTCATCGACGATTCCGCGCTCACCGGCGAACCGCTGCAGGTGCGTTACGACCACGGTCAAGCGGTCCGAAGCGGCGCCGTCAACGCCGGCGCCGGCATCCAGATACTGGCCTGCGCCACCGCCGCGGACAGCACCTATGCGGGCATTGTGCGGTTGGCCAAAGAGGCCGCCGCCGAGACCGCCCCCCTGGTCCGCATCGCTGACCGGGTGGCCGCCTGGTTCGTGCCGCTCGCGCTACTGATCGCCGGTGGCGCGTGGTTGCTCAGCGGCTCGGCGACCCGCGGCGTCGCCGTGCTCGTAGTCGCCACGCCGTGCCCGCTGCTACTGGCCGCACCGGTCGCGATCGTGTCGGGGCTCTCACGCGCCTCGAGGATCGGTGTGCTGGTGCGCGGCGGTGGCCCTCTTGAGGCCCTCGGTCGGGCAACGACTCTCGTCCTCGACAAGACGGGAACGCTGACGTCCGGACGACCCCGAGGCACCGATGTGGTGGTGGCGCCGGGGCGCACGGTCGACGAGGTGTTGGGTCTGGCGGCCTCAGCCGACCAGCTCTCACCGCACGTCCTGGCGGCGGCGATCGTCGAGGAAGCGAAGACCCGCGGTCTGACCCTGATCGTGCCCAGCGTCGTCGAGGAGGAGGCCGGCACCGGCGTCTCGGCGCTGGTCGATGGGCGACAGGTGCACGTCGGCAATCTGGGAGTCGACGGCGAGATCGCCGACTGGACGGCATCGGTGCTCGCCCGGGCCGCACTGGACGGCGCGGTGGTGGCCTGGGTGCGCATCGACGGCGAGCTTGCCGGGGCGATCATGCTGAGCGACCCGCTGCGCGCTGACGCCCCACGCACCCTGCGCCGGCTCCGTGCGGCCGGGATCACCAAGATCGTGATGCTGACCGGTGACCGCCCCGCGCCGGCCCGGGAGATCGGCACCGTCCTGGGGCTCGACGAGGTGGCCGCCCAGCAGACGCCCGAGGACAAGGTGGCCCGGGTGCGGGCCGAGCGCACGCTCGCGGTGACGGCCATGGTCGGCGACGGGGTGAACGACGCGCCGGCGCTGGCCGCGGCCGACGTCGGGATCGCCATGGGCGCGCGCGGATCGACGGCGAGCTCCGAGGCGGCCGACATCGTGTTGACCGCCGATCGCCTGGACCGGCTCGCCGACGCCAAGCTGATCGCCCGCCGGTCGCGTCGTATCGCTGTCCAGAGCGCGGTCATCGGCATGGGTCTGTCGCTGGTGGCCATGGGCTTCGCTGCGGCCGGCTGGCTGCCACCCGCGTACGGGGCGCTGCTGCAGGAGGGCATCGACCTCGCGGTGATCCTGAACGCGTTGCGCGCGTTGCGAACCGACCATGACGGATTCTCGCCCCTGAGCACCGATGCCGAAGCCCTGGTGCGTCGGTTCGCCGGTGAGCACGACCGGATGCGTGATGATCTGTCGATCCTGCGTGACGCCGCCGCGCAGCTCGCCGCGGGCGATCGGCAGGCGGCACTGCAGACACTGCGCGCCGCCGACAGCTTCCTTCAGGACACGCTGCTGCCGCATGAGGACGCCGAGGACTCGGTGCTGTATCCGGCGCTGGCCGCGCCGCTGGGAAGCCCTGAGGCGACCGCCACCATGAGCCGGATGCATGCCGAGATCCACCGGCTTGCCGAACGATTGCACACCCACCGCCAGATGGCCGATGACGCCGGTAAGTTGACGCCCGAGCAGTCCGACGATCTGCTTGCCTGTCTGTACGGCCTCTACGCGCTGCTGTGTCTGCACTTCGTGCAGGAGGAGGAGAACTTCTTCGTGCTCGCACCCACCTCCGAGACGTCGTGACGTGGCTCAACCGCAACGTGCGGGTGCTGTCGGCCATCTCTTTCCTTCAGGACACCGCAAGCGAGTTGCTTTATCCGCTGTTGCCGGTCTATCTCACCGCGGTCCTCGGTGCGCCTGCGGCGGTCGTCGGCGCCATCGAGGGAGCGGCGGAGGGTGCGGCATCGCTGACCAAGATCGCCGTCGGGCCACTCGGTGACCGCTTCGCCAAACGCCCTCTGATCGCCACCGGGTACGGCATGGCCGCACTTGGCAAAGTTATGGTCGCGGCGGCCGGCGCCTGGCCCGGTGTGCTGGCCGGCCGTGTCGTCGACCGCCTGGGCAAGGGTCTGCGCGGAGCACCGCGGGATGCCCTTCTGGTTGACGGCATCGAACCCGAGGCGCGCGGAAGGGTTTTCGGGTTCCACCGGACCATGGACACCCTCGGCGCAGTCATCGGACCGCTGATCGGACTGGCCGGCTACGAGCTGCTCGACCACCGCATCAAACCGCTGCTTTTCGTGGCGATCGTGCCTGCTGTGCTGTCGGTACTGCTGATCGCGCTGGTGCGGGAGAAGCCCCGGGTCGGTCCACGTCCGGCGCGGCGGCCGATCATGGCGGGGATGCGGGACCTGCCGCGGCGCTTCTGGCGGGTGACCGCCGTCGTCGTCACCTTCGGGCTGGTCAACTTCCCCGATGCTCTTCTACTGTTGCGACTCAGTGAGATCGGCTTCAGCGTCGTCGGGGTCATCCTCGCCTACGTCACCTACAACCTGGTGTACGCGCTCGGAAGTTTTCCGGCCGGACTGCTCGCGGACCGTCTGCCGCGCCCCGCGGTGTTCGGCATCGGACTCGCGTTCTTCGCCATCGGCTACCTCGGACTCGGCCTCACCCACGACCACGTGCTGGCATGGATCTTCATCGCGGTGTACGGCATCTTCGCCGCCTGCACCGACGGTGTGGGCAAGGCGTGGGTCTCCTCGCTGGCCGACGCCGGCCACCAGTCCACCGCCCAGGGTGTGTTCCAGGGCGGCAGCGGTCTGGCGATCCTGGTCGCCGGTCTGTGGGCCGGACTGCTCTGGGGTGCAGACGGCACACTGCCACTGGTCTTCTCCGGTGTCGTCGGCGCGTGTTTCGCCGCGGGACTGTTGGGCCGGTGGGCGCTGACCGGATCGCGACGGAGCATGGTCTAGTGCGCACCATTCACGTCATCGGAATCGGGGCGGGCGATCCGGACTACGTCACCGCGCAGGCCGTCCGGGCGCTCAACGACACCGCTGTGTTCTTCGCGATGGACAAGGGTGAGGCAAAGAGCGATCTGATCGGGTTGCGGCGCGGGATCTGCCGTCGTTTCATCACCCACAACGACTACCGGTTCGTCGAACTGCCCGACCCGCAGCGCGCCACCGACGGCGATTACACCACCGCGGTCGCCGATTGGCACGAGGCCCGGGCCCGGCTGTGGGCGGAGGCGATCGAAACCGAACTGCCGCCCGACGGCGTCGGTGCGTTTCTCGCCTGGGGTGACCCGTCGCTCTACGACAGCACCTTGCGCATCCTGGACCTGGTGGCCGAACATGTCGGACTGCGCTACGACGTGATCCCCGGCATCACCGCGATCCAGGCGCTGACCGCGCGGCATCGCATCCCGCTCAACGACGTCGGCGAACCCGTGCTGATCACCACCGGACGCCAACTGCGCGCCACCGGCGTATCGGGTTCGGCGGTGGTGATGCTCGACGGTGACTGCGCATTCCTGCACTGTCCGCCGCAGACCCGGATCTGGTGGGGCGCCTACCTGGGCACCCCGGACGAACTTCTGGTGGCCGGCACGGTCGGGGAAGTCGGAGAGCACATCGCCGCGGTCCGGGCCGAGGCCCGAGCCCGCCACGGCTGGATCATGGATACCTACCTACTGCGCGCGTGACATGATCGGAGGTATGGGATTCCTCCTGCGCGCTTCGTTCACCGGACTCGCCCTGTGGCTGGTGACCCTCATCGTTCCCGGTATGAAATTCGTCGGCGGCAGTTCGACACTGCAGCGCATCGGCATTGTGCTGGTCGTCGCGGTGATCTTCGGTCTGGTGAATGCCTTCATCAAGCCGATCGTCCAGGTGCTGTCCATTCCGCTGTACATCCTCACGCTCGGACTGTTCCACATCGTGATCAACGCCCTGATGCTCTGGATCACGTCATGGATCACCGATCACACCACCCACTGGGGTCTGACCATCGACAAATTCTGGTGGACGGCCATCTGGGCGGCACTGCTGCTCTCGATCGTTGGCTGGGTGCTCTCGATCCCGTTCCGCAGCGCCGAGCGCGCTCTGGGCTGAACGGACCCCGGTCGGATGCCCGAGCTTCCCGAAGTCGAGGCACTCGCCGACCACCTTCGACGGCATGCCGTCGGCAGGACCGTCGCGCGCGTCGACGTCGCATCGCTGTCGGTGTGCAAGACCTTCGATCCGCCGATGACCGCGTTGCACGGCCGCACCGTCACCGCCGCGCATCGCTGGGGCAAGTACCTCGGGGTGCAGGCCGGCGAGGTCTACCTCATCGCGCACCTGTCGCGGGCCGGCTGGTTGCGCTGGTCGGATTCGCTGAGTTCCGCGCCGCGCAAGCCCGGTAAAGGGCCGATCGCGCTGCGGGTGCACCTTGACGGCGCTTCCGGTTTCGATCTCACCGAGGCCGGCACTCAGAAGCGCCTCGCGGTGTGGCTGGTGTCCGATCCCGGAGCGGTTCCCGGCATCGCCGGACTAGGACCCGATGCGCTCGCCGTCTCCGGTGCGGAACTCGAGGAGTTGCTGGCACGGCACAGCGGACGCATCAAGACCGTCATCACCGACCAGAAGGTGATCGCCGGGATCGGCAACGCCTACAGCGACGAGATCCTGCACACGGCGGGAATCTCGCCGTTCGCAACGGCGTCCAAACTCACCGAGTCGCAGATGTCCGCGCTGCACGAGGCGATGGTGTCGATCCTCACCGATGCGGTGGTGCGTTCGGTGGGGCAGCAGGCGGCGATGTTGAAGGGCGAGAAACGATCCGGCCTGCGCGTGCATGCGCGCACGGGGTTGCCGTGCCCGGTGTGCGGCGACACCGTGCGGGAGGTGTCCTTCGCCGACAAGTCCTTGCAGTACTGCCCCGGATGTCAGACCGGAGGCAAGGTGCTCGCCGACCGCCGGATGTCGCGACTGCTCAAGTGAGACCTCAGCCGGCCCGGCCCCGTTGGGTGCGGTAGCGGCGCACCAGGGCGTCGGTGGAGGAGTCGGACTGCTCCGGCGGCGAGGCGTCCTCGGTGATCACCGGCAGCAGCGCCATCGCCTGCGTCTTGCCCAGTTCCACACCCCACTGGTCGAAGGAGTCCACACCCCAGATCACTCCCTCGGTGAACACCTGATGTTCGTAGAGCGCGATCAGCTGACCGAGCACCGACGGCGTCAGCCGCGTCGCCAGGATCGACGTTGTCGGCTTGTTGCCCGGCATCACCTTGTGCGGCACCACACTCGGCGGTGTGCCCTCGGCGGCGATCTCCTCGGCGGTCTTACCGAAGGCCAGCACCTGGGTCTGGGCGAAGAAGTTACTCATCAGCAGGTCGTGCATGCTCCCCGAACCATCGGCGGTGGGCAGATCATCGGTGGGCTGGGAGAACCCGATGAAGTCAGCCGGCACCAACCTGGTGCCCTGATGCAGCAGTTGATAGAAGGCGTGCTGTCCGTTGGTACCCGGCTCACCCCAGAAGATCTCACCGGTCGCGGCGCTCACCGGCGTGCCGTCAGCGCGCACCGACTTGCCGTTGGACTCCATGGTCAGCTGCTGTAGATAGGCGGCGAAGCGCGCCATGTCATTCGAGTACGGCAGCACCGCCCGGGTTTCGGCACCGAAGAAGTCCGAATACCACAGTCCGATGAGGCCCAGCAGCGCCGGCGCGTTGGACTCCAGTGGCGCGGTGGCGAAATGCCGGTCGACGATGTGGAAGCCGGACAGGAAATCAGCGAACGCCTCGCGGCCGATCACCGCCATCAGCGATAGACCGATCGCGGAGTCCACCGAGTAGCGACCCCCCACCCAGTCCCAGAAGCCGAACATGTTCGCACTGTCGATGCCGAAACCCTCGACCAGTTTCTTGTTGGTCGACACCGCGACGAAGTGCTTGGCCACCGCATCGTCACCGAGGGCGGCGGTCAGCCAACGGCGGGCCGCGGTGGCGTTGGTCAGGGTCTCCAGTGTCGTGAACGTCTTGGAGGCGACGACGAACAGGGTGGTGGCCGGGTCCAGCCCGTCGAGTTTGGCGACGAGGTCGGCCGGGTCGACGTTGGAGACGAAGCGGGCGGAGATGCCGGCGTCGGCGTAATGGCGCAGCGCCTGGTATGCCATCGCGGGGCCGAGATCTGAGCCGCCGATGCCGATGTTCACCACCGTGGCGATGCGCTTGCCGGTCGCGCCGGTCCACTCACCGGAGCGCAACCGGTTGGTGAACTCGCCCATCGCGTCGAGCACCGCGTGGACGTCGGCCACGACGTCCTGTTCGTCGACGACGAGTTGCGCGCCCCGGGGCAGTCGCAGCGCGGTGTGCAGGACGGCGCGGTCCTCGGAGGTGTTGATGTGCTCGCCGGCGAACATGGCGTCGCGGCGCTGCTCGAGCCCGGCGGCCCGGGCCAGGGCGACCAGCAGCGTCAGCGTCTCCCTGGTGAGGCGGTGCTTGCTGTAGTCGATGTAGAGGTCTCCGACGCTCAGGGTGAGTTCCCGGCCGCGGGCCGGGTCCTCGGCGAAGAACTCGCGCAGGTGCACCCCGGCGATCTGGGTGTAGTGGCGTTTCAGCGCCTCCCAGGCTGATGACAGATCCATTCCCCAGACCCTATGCGCAGGCGGCCCACACGGTGTAGATGATTGACCCATGGCTATTCCAGATATTCACCGGCTGTTGTCCTCGGTTCCCACCGGGCTGTGGATCGGCGGCGAGGAGCGATCGGCGACCTCGACATTCGACGTGCTGAACCCGGCGACCGACGAGGTGCTGACCTCTGTGGCCAACGCCGGAGCCGCCGACGCGATCGCCGCCCTGGACGCCGCCTGTGCGGTCGGGGATTCCTGGGCGGCCACCCCGGCGCGGGAGCGCGGGGAGATCCTGCGGTCGGTGTTCGAGACGATCATCGACAAGGCCGACGACATCGCCACCCTGATGACGCTGGAAATGGGCAAGGTGCTGCCGGAGAGCATGGGCGAGGTGAAATACGGCGCCGAGTTCTTCCGCTGGTTCGCCGAGGAGGCGGTGCGCATCCACGGCCGCTACACCCCGAGCCCGGCCGGAACCGGACGCATCGTGGTGACCAAGCAGCCCGTCGGCCCCTGCTATGCCATCACGCCGTGGAACTTCCCGCTGGCGATGGGCACCCGCAAGATCGGCCCCGCGCTGGCCGCCGGCTGCACGATGATCGTCAAGCCGGCGCAGGAGACGCCGCTGACGATGCTGCTGCTGGCCAAACTGATGGCCGATGCGGGTCTGCCCGCCGGTGTGCTGTCGGTGCTGCCGAGCAATCAGCCCCGCGAGGTGACGACCGCGCTGATCGACGACGGCCGGTTGCGCAAGCTGACCTTCACCGGTTCGACGGGAGTCGGCAAGGCCCTGGTGAAGCAGTCCGCCGACGCTCTGCTGCGCACCTCGATGGAACTCGGCGGCAACGCCCCCTTCGTGGTGTTCGACGACGCCGACGTCGACGCCGCCGTCGAGGGCGCCATGCTGGCCAAGATGCGCAACGGTGGTGAGGCCTGCACCGCGGCCAACCGGCTCTACATCGCCGCGCCGCTGCTCGAGGATTTCACCGACAAGTTCGTCAAGAGGATGGGTGAGCTGACAGTAGGCAACGGTCTGGACCCGTCTTCCAAACTCGGTCCAATGGTCAACCCCAACCAGGTCAAGACCGTCCAGGAACTCGTCGACGACGCGGTGGACAAAGGTGCCACCGTCGCCCTCGGCGGGCAGGCCCCGGGCGGACCCGGCAACTTCTACCCGGCGACTGTGCTCACCAACGTCCCGCCGAATGCCCGGATCCTCAAGGAGGAGGTGTTCGGCCCGGTGGCTCCGATCGTCGCGTTCGACACCGAAGCGCAGGGCGTCGCGGCGGCCAATGACACCGAATACGGTCTGGCGGCCTACATCTGGACGCAATCACTGGACCGCGCGCTGCGGGTGGCCGAGGCGGTGCATGCGGGCATGGTCGGGGTGAACCGCGGGGTGATCTCCGATCCGGCGGCGCCGTTCGGCGGTGTCAAGGCGTCCGGTTTCGGGCGTGAGGGCGGCTTCGAGGGCATCGACGAGTACCTCGACATCAAGTACATCGGGCTGACGCCGTAGAACGCCCCGAGCCGGCTGGGTTGGAGGGCCGGCTCAGTGGCCGAGCCGGCTGGGTTGGAGGGCCGGCTCAGTGGCCGAGCCGGCTGGGTTGGAGGGCCGGCTCAGTGGCCGAGCCGGCCGCGACCCATGCGCAGTAGCAGCATCGCCAGTTCCTTGCCGTCCTGGCCCAGTGCGCTGTAGCGCTCGATCACCTTCATCTCCCGGCTGTGCACCAGCCGGGTGCCGCCGGAGGCCATCCGGACCTTGCCGATCTCCTGGGAGACCTCGGTCCGGCGGCGCACCGCGGCCAGGATCGCGGCGTCGAGCCGATCGATCTCCTCGCGCAATGCGTCGATGTCGGTGAGTTCCTCGGTGCCCATGTCGTCGTTCTCCTCGGGTGGGGTAGGTGGTGTCATCCGCTCCCGGGCCTCACACGAAAGGAGCCCCGGATCGCTGATGCGACCGCGGGGCTCTCGGGTTTGAGCAGCTAAGCCTCCACGGGCACCGCGATGCGGTACCCGTGAAAAAATCGCTGCGAGATATGCACGTCTGACAGTGTGACATCCGGTGGCGCGCCTTCGCAAAGGACCGTCGTCGTACGGCGGTAGGTTGGGGGGGATATGAGTGTGCAGGCATTGGACGCCGGGCTGCTCGACGGCCTCAATCCCCAACAACGCCAGGCCGTGCTGCATTCGGGCGCCCCGCTGCTGATCGTCGCCGGCGCCGGATCCGGCAAGACTGCCGTGCTGACCCGTCGCATCGCCTACCTGCTGGCGGCGCGTGACGTCGGGCCGGGGCAGATCCTCGCGATCACCTTCACCAACAAGGCCGCCGCCGAGATGCGGGAACGGGTCAGCGGACTGATCGGCCCGCGGGCGCGCAACATGTGGGTCTCGACATTCCACTCCACCTGCGTGCGGATCCTCCGGAACCAGGCCTCGCTGCTGCCCGGACTGAACTCGAACTTCTCCATCTATGACGCCGACGACTCCCGCCGGTTGCTGCTGATGATCGGCCGGGACATGGGTATCGACGTCAAGCGGTATTCACCGCGGCTGCTGGCCACCGGAATCTCGAACCTGAAGAACGAACTGATCAGTCCCGAGCAGGCCACCGAAGCGCTCGACGATTCCTCCGACGACATGGCCAGGACGGTGGCGTCGGTGTACGGGGAGTACCAGCGGCGGCTGCGCGGCGCGAACGCGCTGGACTTCGACGATCTGATCGGTGAGACGGTCTCGGTGCTCCAACGCCACCCGCAGATCGCGCAGTACTACCGTCGCCGGTTCCGCCACGTCCTGGTCGACGAATATCAGGACACCAACCATGCGCAGTACGTCCTGGTGCGTGAACTCGTCGGCCACGGCGCGGCGGGCGCCGGTGAGGTACCGCCGTCGGAGCTGTGTGTGGTGGGCGACGCCGACCAGTCGATCTATGCGTTCCGCGGCGCGACGATCCGCAATATCGAGGATTTCGAACGCGACTTCCCCGACGCGACGACTATTCTGCTCGAACAAAACTACCGGTCCACTCAGACGATCCTCTCGGCAGCCAATGCGGTGATCGCCCGCAACTCCGGCCGGCGGGAGAAGCGGTTGTGGACCGATGCCGGCGACGGCGAACCGATCGTGGGTTACGTCGCCGACAACGAACACGACGAGGCCAGGTTCGTCGCTGCCGAGATCGACGAACTCGTCGATTCCACCGACGCGACCTACAATGACGTCGCGGTGTTCTACCGCACCAACAACTCCTCGCGCGCTCTGGAGGAGGTGTTCATCCGGTCCGGCATCCCGTACAAGGTCGTCGGCGGGGTGCGGTTCTACGAGCGCAAGGAGATCCGCGACGTCGTTGCATATCTGCGGGTCCTCGATAATCCCGGCGATGCGGTGAGCCTGCGGCGGATCCTGAACACCCCGCGCCGCGGCATCGGTGACCGGGCTCAGGCCTGTGTGGCGATCTACGCCGAGAACACCGGCGCGTCCTTCGCCGACGCACTGGTGGCCGCGGCCGAGGGCCGCGTCCCGATGCTCAACAGCCGATCGGAGAAGGCCATCGCGGCGTTCGTCGAACTGCTCGACGATCTGCGGGGTCACCTCGACGCGGAGTTGGGCGATCTGGTGGAGGCGGTGCTGGAGCGCACCGGATACCGGCGTGAACTGGAGAACTCCAACGACCCGCAGGATCTGGCCCGTCTGGACAACCTCAACGAGTTGGTCAGCGTCGCACACGAATTCAGCATCGACAGGGCCAACGCTGATGCGCTCGCCAGTGCTGATGATGATGAGGGCATCGACGAGGATGTGCCCCCCACCGGGGTTCTTGCCGAATTCCTGGAGCGGGTGTCCCTGGTCGCCGACGCCGACGACATCCCGGAGAACGATGCGGGAGTGGTGACCATGATGACGCTGCACACCGCCAAAGGACTGGAGTTCCCGTTGGTGTTCGTCACCGGCTGGGAGGACGGCATGTTCCCGCACATGCGTGCCCTCGGCGATCCGCGCGAACTCAGCGAGGAGCGGCGCCTGGCCTACGTCGGCATCACCCGGGCCCGCCAGCGGCTCTATCTGAGCCGCGCCAAGGTGCGCTCGTCGTGGGGCCAGCCGATGCTCAACCCGGAATCCCGCTTCCTGCAGGAGATCCCGCAGGAGCTGATCGACTGGCGTCGCACTGATGCAGCGCCATCGACGGGGCCCAGCGCTCCTGTCATCGGACGGATGGGAACACCCCGGCCGTCGCCGCTGGGTTCGGCGGGTGCTAAACGGCCGCTGATCGTGCTGGCGCCGGGCGACCGGGTCAATCACGACAAGTACGGTCTGGGCTGCGTCGAGGAGGTCTCCGGTTCAGGAGAGGCCGCGATGTCACTGATCGACTTCGGCAGCGCCGGCCGGGTGAAGTTGATGCACAACCATGCTCCGCTCCAGAAAATCTAGTTCGCGCTCAGCCCGGCTTACAAATGTGTGCAAATGTGTGCGCTCACCGGCCGCCGGAGTATGCCTTCGCCACACGGGTTACGAATTGGTAGACGCCGTCCTCCTGTGGGGCCAACGGCCCGGGTTTGGCATGTGGCGAACTCAGCCCGCGCTGAACGGACTCGCATGCCGTCCAGTCCTGTCGGTTGGTCAGATCCCAGAAGTCGACGGCGTAGGACGGATCGAAGCCGGGCCGCTCGACGGCCTCCTTCGGGAACGCCCATGCGCATTCGACGTGGGTGCGGTCCACCGCAAGCGGCGTCATCGTATGCGTCATCACGTAGTCGGGGTGCAGGCTCACTAGGAGGTTGGGGTACCCGACGATGTACATAACTGAGCGCAGTTCGTGCTCGGAAAGGCCCTTGATCGCAACCCCGCCGCTGCGGCCGCTCAATGACATGGTCTCGGCCTCGGCGATCATCGACATCCAGCCGCCCATCCAGTCACCGGGCATCTCAATGTTCTCGCCACTGGTCGGCGGGCTGATTCGGGACAACTCGGGATGGATCGACGGACAGTGGTAGCACTCCTGGTAGTTTTCGACGATCACTTTCCAGTTGGTCGCGAGTTCGTATGAGTGCCGCGCGACGACGGTCAGGTCCTCGGGCCGGTAGGGGCCGATGATCTCCTCGGTCCCGGCGACATGATCGGCGAACTCACCGCTCTGGCCGCTGGGATCGACGAAAAGCCAGCCGTGCCAATCGACCAGCCGCAACTCGGTCAGCCCGAGCTGTGAGGGGTCGAAAGATTCGAGCTCATCGAACCCTGGCGCATTCCGCAACTCCCCGTCGAGTTTGTACGACCAGGCGTGATACGGGCACACGACACCGCGGCGCTTGACGCTCGCTCCGCAGGGCAGCAGTTCGTGTCCGCGATGCCGGCAGACGTTGGCGAACGCCCGGACCGCACAGTCATCGCCGCGAACCAGCAGGATGCCGTTGGCGCCGGACCCTACCGCCCGCTGCGCGCCTACCCCGTCGAGATCGCTGGCGTGGCCGACGCAATGCCACCCGGAGAAGATGTTGCGCTGCTCCCATTCGAACACCGCCGGGTCGACGTAGGCCTCACGCGGCAGCATGCGGGATGAACCGAACGGCGCCAGTGATGCGGCGAGGGCGTCGGCGGGTACGGGGGCTGCCTCAGACTGTTTGAACACCCGTTCAGTTTAGTACCCGGACGGGTTGCGGTAAAGCCGTGAAACGCTTACGCCTCGCCGGCGAACGCTGCGATACCGCCGCCGGCGGTGTTGTCGCCACGAGTCATCCTTCGATAGACGAGGTAACCCACGGTGATCGTCAGCAGTGCAGCGAACAACAGCAGGGTCGCCAGGGCATTGAGCGCCGGTGTCGGCGCGGCGCGTGCGGTGTTGTAGATCTTGACCGAGACCGGTTCGGTCGAGGAACTTCCGGACAGGTAGCGCACCAGAACGAAGTCGTCGATCACGTCGGCGAACACCAGGACGGTGCTGGCGAATATCGCCGGAAGCAACATCGGTAGCGTCACCCGGCGCAAGGCCGCCAGCGGTGAGGCCCCGAGATCCATTGCAGCCTCTTCGTATTGGGTGCCGATGGTGGCTAGGCGCGCCCGAACCAGCACGGCCGGATAGGCGATCTGGAACGTCACCAAACCGAGCACCTGGGCACCGGTGCCCAACTTGATCGGCAACGGCAACGTGGTGACGACGAAGAGCAGTGCGACCGCGAGCAACACCTCGGGAAGAACGAACGACACCAGCATGAGCACGTTCGCCCCGGCGGGCAGTCGGCCACGCCAGCGATCGATCCCGATGGCGAACATCACCCCGAGTGGCACCGTGATCAGGGTGGTGATCAGGCCCAGCTTCAGTGTCTGAAACAGGGCGGTGTGCAGTGCGGCGTCATGCCATACCGACTTGACCGGATCGCCGAAGTACCAGCGCGTCGAGAAGCCCTGCCAGACCGTCCGCGACCGTCCGTCGTTGAACGAGAACATGACCGCGATCAGGACCGGGATCAGCGACCATGCCAGGTAGCCGAAAGTGACCGCCAGCAGGATCCGGGGCGGCCGCCACGGGTCGTTCCACCATGTCACCGGGCTTCTCATGACGCCGTGTCCCCGCGGGAGGTGACCCGTACGTAGTAGAACATCGGCAGCACCGCGACCAGCAGCACCAGCATCACCAGCGCGCCGGCCTGACCGGTCTGGCCGGGAGACTGCACGCTGTCATTGATGAGGTTGCCCACCATCGCGGTCTTCGGTGACGCCGAGAGCATGTCGGAGGTGAAATAGTCGCCGAGCATCGGTAGACAGGTGAGCAGGACCGCAGCCACTATCGTCGGCCGGCACATCGGCAGGGTGACTCGCCAGAAGGACGCGAACCGGCCGGCACCAAGATCGCGGGCCGCCTCCAAGGTTGACTGCGGAAGCCGATCCAGCCCGGCATACAACGGCAGGATCATGTATGCCACGTAGCCGTACACCAGCCCCAGCACGACGACCACCGGCTGACCGGTCAACCAGTGCACCCGGACGTCGAAGATGCCTCCCATGCTGAACAGCCGGTTGACCAGGCCGTCATCCTGCAGCAGATTCACCCAGGCCAGCATCCGCATCATGTAGCTGATCCAGAATGGCGCAATCAGAAGCGCCAGCAGCAGGCCCTTCCACCGTCCGGATAACCGGGCGGTGTAGTAGGCAACCGGGAATGCGAGAAGCAGGCACAGCAACCCGGCCGCGAGTACGTAGAGCGCGGTGCGAAGCAGCGCTGGGCCGAATATGCCGTCAGCCCCGACGATGCGACTTAGCACATAGTTGAACTGAGACGGGTTCCACTGCAGCGGATTCCACACCGGAACGGCCGTGCGAAAGATCGGATCGGTGCGGCCGAAAACTATCGCGAGGACCACGTAGAGCGGACCGAGGAAGAACAACAGCAGCCAGATGACACCCGGCGCGGCTAGAATTGGCCCGAGCGTATTGCCTCGCGCCCGCGTCGACCGCGGCTTTGCCTGCGCCGCAACCTCGGCCAGCGTCACCGGGGTCAGGATCCCCCAGCCTTGAAGGCCCGCCAGACGTTGTGCCAGGCGGCATCGTTGTCGGGTTCGAGTTCAAGGATCCGGTAGCCGACTTCGTAGTACTCCGGTCGAACGATCGCGGTCTTGATGTTCTCCGCAACGAAGCCGTCCGCCACCAGCGAGTCCGGGCTCATCGACACCTGCGGTGGTTGGTAGCCGATCTGCTTGAAATTCTGCTTGGCGGATTCGGTTTCCAGCATGTGGTTGATGAACAGATGCGACAGCACCGGGTTCTTACCGCCGCGCAGGATGACCATCAGATCGTTGTCCACCAACCCTTTTCCATCGGTTGGGAACCAGTAGCGCAGCACTTCGGCCGTCGTGCCCTCAGGCAGGTAGTTCTGCGCGTTGATGATGTCACCTGACCACATTTGCGTCAGCCCGATCTGACCAGTGGGCACATCGGTGTACATCGTGATGGTGACCTTGGGCGAGGTCGCCGCCACCAATGCGGTCAACTGCTCGCCGACCTGCTTCAGATTGTCCGCAGACGAGGTGTTCACATCGGTGATGCCGAGCTTGAGCAGCACCATCGACATCGCCGTATGCCAGTCGTCGATAACGGCGGTCTTGTTCTTGTACGCCGGATCCCACAGCGCCTCGTAGGGATTCTTGAGCGCACCGATATCGGCGGGCACCACCGTATTGTTCCAACCGATGCCGGTCGTGTACACGGTGTAGGGCGTTGTGTAGCGCCACTGCTGGTCATAGAACGGGTTCGTGAACACCGGCCAGACATTCTTTATGTTGGGGATATAGGCGTGGTTGAGCGGTCGCAACAGCGAGCCGTTCACGAGCTTTCCGATCTGGTCGTAACTGGGGAAGAAGACGTCGTAATCGACACTGCCTGCCCGGATCTTGGTGATTGCCTCATCGGTGTCGTTGAATGTTGACACCTGAACAGTGGTTCCGTACTTCTCTTGAAACGATTTGATGGCACCCGGTGAGACGTAGTCGGCGTAGCTGTACAGCTGCAGCGTCGCGGCCTTCTCCGGCGCAAGCCCATCTGCGATCGGCTCGTTGTCCACGGCGATGTCCCAGGTGACCGGTTTGTCTGGCGAGGCGATCTTCATGGTCGGGGCCGACAACGACGTCTGATCGGTCTTCGCGCAGGCGTCGAGAAAGGCCATCAGGGCGGGCGTTCCGCCCGCCAGCAGTGCGGCGCGCAGCAGGAACTGCCGGCGGCTCGAACCGTGTCGGTTGGGAACTGCCATTCGGACCTCCGGAAACCACGCGGTTGATCGTTAACCAGGACTCTCGCACACTTCGGGTGTTGATGCCCGTCGTTAGATCAACCCGCGTTTCCCTGCTTGTAGCCGAAGGGTCTCTGACATAGACTGAACGCTCAGTCAGGAATTGTCCGTGCCGCCTCTCCCCGGGTCGACAGGGCAATCGAGCGGAGGTTCCCGTGGTATCGCCGGCTATCGAAAGACCGGTCCGGGGCGACGTCGCCGCCCTTATCGCCGAACAGGAGCAGGTGTTCCTGCGCCGCCAACCGCGCAGCACCGAACTAATCGCGCAGGCCGGCGAGCATCTGGCCGGCAGCGCGACCTCGAACTGGCAGATCGCGCAGCCGCAGGCGGTGTGGATGAGCCACGGGGCCGGGTCGAAGATTTACGACGTCGACGGCGGCGAGTATGTCGACATGCACGGCGGATACGGCGCGTCCATTGCCGGACACGCACACCCGGCGATCGTCGCCGCGGTCAGTGAACGGGTGCGCCGCGGAACACATTTTGCTCAACCCACCGAGGACGCGATCTGGAACGCCCGCGAACTGGCGCGCCGCTTCGGCCTGCCGCAGTGGCGCTTCGCGAACTCGGGAACCGAAGCCACCATGGACGCCGTACATTTGGCCCGGGCGGTGACCGGACGCGACAAAATCATCAAAGTCGAAGGCTGCTACCACGGCCACCACGACTCGGTCCAGGTGTCAGTCCTGCCGGAAGCCGACGAGGTCGGCCCCCGCGACCACCCCATCGGTGTTCCCGGTAACAGTGGAATCCCCTCCGCAATTACGGATCTGGTCGTCATCGTTCCGTTCAACGATCCCGAAGCGGTGGCCCGGGCGCTGGCCGAGAATCCGGGTGAGATTGCCGGCATGATCGTTGAGCCGGCGATGATGAATGCCGGCATCATCCCCCCCGACGACGGCTACCTCGCCGCGATCCGCGAGTTGCTGCACGCAGCCGGCGCACTGCTGATTTTCGATGAGGTAAAAACCGGATTCACCACGGGGCCGGCCGGAATCACCGGGCTGTCCGGCGTGACACCCGATATGGTTTGCCTCGCCAAGGCGCTGGGCGGTGGTATCTCGGTTGCGGCTATCGGCGGCACCACCGCGGTCATGTCGGCGGTCGCCGACGGTCTCTACGAACAGGTGGGCACCTTCAACGGCAACCCACTCGCGATGGCCGCAACCCGGGCCAATCTTTCCGAGGTCCTCAACCCGGCGGGCTACGCGCAACTCGATCGACTCGCCGCTAGGCTGCGGGCCAGTCTCGAAGACACCATCGCCGAGCACGGGTATGGCTGGCGCGTGGTCAGCATCGGAGCCAAGGGGTGCGTGACCTTCCGCTCCGAGCCGGTGCGGGAGTTCCGCGATTTCCTGCAGATCGACACCGGGATCGGGCACTTGCACTGGCTCATGCAGCACAACGGCGGAGTTTTCCTACCGCCATGGGGCAAGATCGAGCAATGGTTGTTGTCCGTCCAGCACGACGATGCCGATGTGGACCGCTTCGCCGCGAACTTCGCCCGACTGGCCACGGTGGTAGCAGGCTGACCGCTAGCCGGAGAGTGCGGTGAGCGGCGGCGCGATCCGACTCGACAATCTGGCTAAGGCGTACGACGGGGTCCCCGCGGTCACCGGTATCGACCTCGACATCCCGGCGGGACAGTTCTACTCGCTGCTCGGCGCCTCCGGGTGCGGTAAGACCACGACGTTGCGGATGATCGCCGGCTTTGAGCAGCCGGATTCCGGACGTATCGAACTCGACGGCCGCGACGTCGTCTCGGATCCACCGCATAAGCGACCCGTCAACACGGTGTTCCAGTCATATGCGCTGTTCCCTTTCATGAGCGTGTGGGACAACGTCGCCTTCGGGTTGCGCTATCACAACGCGACCAAAGCAGACACCAAGCAGAGGGTCGGCGCCGCTCTCGACCTCGTTCAGATGAACGACTTCGGCAAGCGCAAACCCACTCAGCTGTCCGGCGGCCAGCAGCAGCGGGTTGCACTCGCCCGCGCCCTGGTGCTGCGACCGCGGGTGCTGCTACTCGACGAGCCACTCGGGGCACTGGATGCCAAGCTGCGCAAGCAATTACAGCTGGAGTTGCGCACGGTTCAACGTGAAGTCGGCATCACTTTCGTCTACGTCACCCACGATCAAGAGGAAGCGCTCACCATGAGCGACCAGATCGCGGTTTTGGCCGAGGGCCGGGTTGAACAGGTGGGTCCGCCGCAGGAGATCTACACCGCGCCGGCAACGACCTACGTCGCAGGATTCCTGGGTGCAGCGAATATTTTCGACACCCAAGTGCTGGAGACCTCCGGCGGCACCGCGGTGTGCTCGGCGATGTCCACACGGCTCGCCGCGGCAGTCGACAGCGGATGCGTGCCCGGACCGGCCGCTATCGTGATCCGGCCCGAACGAGTCACGGTGCAACAGCCCGACGATCCAGTTCCGGCGGGCTACAACGTCATCGGCGGCACCGTGACCGAGGTCGTGTACCTCGGGGCATCGACACAGGTACATGTCGACGTCGGCGAGTCCAGCGCTCTGGTGGTCGACGTGCCCAATCACTCCGGACCGCAGTCCGTCGGCTACGCGTCGGGCATGGTCGTGAGATGTGTGTGCGCACCCGATGCGGTCCGGGTGTTGCGAGCAAGTCCGGCATCAGTGCCCGCCGCGGCCGCCGGGCACGCAGAGTAAGGCGCCTCAGCGGATCCGACTGCGGGCAGCCGAATGGGCTTTCGCCCGCGTGCGCCGGACCGCGATGGGAAGATTGAGTTCCCGCTCGGCGAATCGCATCGCGATGTCGTAGGCGACCTTTGAATTCACCTCCGGGTCGTCCAGTGCGACCTGGATCGACAACCCGTCGAGCAGTGCGGCGAACTCAAGAGCGAACATCGACGGATCAACCTTGCCGTGGACATCATCCGATTCGATCGCGTCAACGATCATCCGGCGCCACCGTGCATCGCGTTCCACCCGACCTGCCTTGACCTCCTCATGCCGGAAGGCCTGCACCCACAGGTCGAACCACAGTCCCCACGCGCCGGCGACCTCACCGTCGCGCGACGGAATGCAGGTCCACTCGATCAGCAATGAAATACGTTCCCGCACAGAGGAAACCTCGGCCAGCATCGCCTCGGCAGCCTCATAGAACGCTTCTTCCGAAAAACGCAGCGCATCGACCAGCAACCGATCACGCGTCCCGAAGTAATAGATCACCAGGGCCGAACTCACTCCTGCACGCTTGGCGACATCGGAGATCCGGGTCTCGGAAAACCCGCGTTCGCAGATGAGTTCAGTGGCTGCGCGTAACATTTGGATGCGACGCGCTTCATTGCCTTCGGTTGCTGGTGCGGGTTCGGCCACCTGTCGTCCTCCCCGTTATGGGCGTTGGCTCTTGTTGAAATCCTAACACTTCGGTTAGATTGAACAGTCAGTCAGGACGTCCGCTCGGGGCCAACGGAAATGGGGTGCACTATGTCGAACTCTTACGATGCCATCGTCATCGGAGGCGGCCACAACGGGTTGGTGTCGGCCGCCTATCTCGCTCGCTCCGGAGCCAGGACCCTGGTGCTCGAATCACGCGGATCCCTCGGCGGATCGGCGACCACCGAGGCGCCGTGGGAGGACGCTCCGCATCTGCGGGTGACCCGACTGTCGTACGTGATGAGCCTGATGCCGCCGACCATCACGCGAGAACTGCAACTGGAACAACACGGCTACAAGGTGCACCCGATGGGTCCGTACTACCAGGCCTTCCCCGAGGGCGGCTCGCTGTGCATCTACGAGGACGACCCGGCCCGCACCCACGAGCAATTGGCCAAGTGGTCAAAGAGGGATGCCGACACCTGGCCTAAGTGGAACGCCTGGATGGAGGGCCTCGGCGACTTTCTCGGCCCACTGCTGACACAGGTGCCACCCAAGGTCGGATCGCGGCGGCCGTCGGATCTGGCCGACCTGGCCAAGCTCGCGTGGAGCAAGCGGGACATCACAGTCCGCAGCACCGCTGACGTCACCCGACTGCTCACGATGAGCGTCGCCGATCTGCTCGACGACTGGTTCGAGTCGCCGCAGATCAAAGGCGCGCTGGCGGTCAACGGCGTGATCGGGACCTGGGCCGGCCCCTATGAGCCCGGCACCGCCTACGTCATGGCGCACCACTCGATCGGTGACGTCGGCGACGGCCAAATGGGCAGCTGGGGTTACCCCGAAGGTGGCATGGGCGGGGTGTCCGAGGCGATCGCCCGTTCGGCCCGCGGCTTCGGCGCCGAGATCCGCACCAAGGCTCGAGTATCGAAAGTCTTGGTGCGCAGCGGACGCGTGCAGGGAGTCGCGCTCGACAACGGTGACGAGGTCCATGCCCCGCTGGTGGTGACCACACTGCATCCCCGTACGGCATTCCTGGATCAGATCCCGCGCCATGAACTCCCCGACGACTTCGTCAACGATATCGAGCACTGGAAGACCCGCAGTGGCGTGGTGAAGATCAACCTTGCCCTGGGCGAATTGCCGAACTTCACCGCCGATCCCAGCCACGGCCAGGCCGAGCACCACACCGGTTCGGTAGAGATGGCCCCGACGATGGAGTTCATTGAGGCCGCCTTCCAGGATGCCCGGGCCGGGCGGCCGGCACTGGCTCCGTTCAGCGACGGCACCATCCCCACAACGCTGGACAAGACGCTGAATCCCGATGGCACACACATCATGTCGATGTTCACCCAGTGGGTGCCCTCCGAGTGGGCGAGCGAACCGCACACTGAAGAACTCGAGGCCTACGCCGACCGGCTGATCGACCTCTACGACGAGGTGGCGCCCGGGTTCAAGGGCTCGATCCTGCACCGCGATATCGTCGGCCCGCACGAGATGGAAGTGGAGTACGGCCTGATCGGCGGCAACATTTTCCACGGCGAACTGTCCCTGGAGCAGTTGTTCCACATGCGGCCCGCGCCGGGATACGCCGATTACCGGACCCCGATCGCCGGGTTGTACAACGGGAGTTCGGCCACCCATGCCGGCGGGGGCGTCTGCGGTATCCCCGGCTGGCAGGCCGCCAAGGCGGCATTGGCCGATAAGAAGCGCGGCAACCGGAAGTTGCTCTCGGCACTGGGCAGGCGCTCCTGACCCCAAGGCCGCCCGAGGGCAGACTCCGCAGCACCGCGGTGGACGCGATGCTCGGCGCACGGTCGGTGGCGCTAGTCGGCGCCAGCGCCCGACCCGGCAGCTTCGGCGCCCGGATGATCGTCGAAGGCATGCGTAGTTCAGCGCGGATGCATCTGGTGAATCCGCGCTACGACCACATCAACGGTGTCGCCTGCGCACCGTCGCTGGCCGCTCTCGACGAGCCGGTGGATCTCGTGCTGCTCGGCGTACCGGACGCGGCATTGCGCGGCGAACTCGAAGCCGCGGCGGCCGCAGGGGCTCGCGGGGCGGTCGTGTTCGGCTCCGCGCATGCCCCGGGCCTGCGGGAGGAGATCTCCGCCGTAGCGATCGCGGCCGACATGGCGCTCTGTGGCGCGGGGTGCATGGGGTTCGTCAACAATGCAACCGGGTTGCGGGCCCTGGGCTATCTGGAACCCGATCCGCTTGCGGCCGGCGGTGTTTCGCTGATCACCCACTCCGGCTCTGCGTTCTCCACGCTACTCCGCGCCAACCGAGGGTTCGGGTTCCGGCTGGCAGTCTCCTCCGGCCAGGAACTGGTCACCGGCGCCGCCGACTACGTCGACTACGCGCTCGACGATCCTGGCACCACCCTGATCGCACTGCTACTGGAGACTCCCCGGGTGATAGGCAGGCTGCGCGCCGCCCTGCGCCGTGCGGCCGGACAGGACGTGCCCGTCGTGATTTTGTCGGTCGGCCACTCCCCGCGCGGCCGGGAGATGGTGGCAGCGCACTCCGGAGCGCTGGCCGGCGAGGACATCGGATGGCAGGCCTTCTGCGCGCAGACCGGGGCGATCCGGGTGCGCGATTTGGCCGAGTTGTGCGACACCATTGAGCTTTTCGAGTCCGGCCGTCGGCGCCGGCCAGGTTCACGCGGGATCGCCACCGTCCATGACTCCGGTGCGGAACGGGCGCTGTGTGCCGATCTCGCGCACGATCTGGGCGTCGAGTTCGCCGAACTGGGCGACGTGACGCTGGCCACCGTCACCGATCTGCTCGACGAGGGACTGATCGCCACCAATCCGCTGGACCTGTGGGGCACCGGCGCCGACACCCGGACCCTGTTCAGCTGCAGCCTGAAAGCGATCGTCGACGATCCCGCGGTCGCGGTGACGGCACTGGCTGTGGATCTGGTCACCGAATTCGACGGTGACACCGCCTACCCCGATGCTGTCATCGCGGTTGCGGCCACCACCGATTCGCCGATCGCGGTGCTGGCGTCGGTGTCATCCGCCGTCGACCGCACCGCCGCGGAACGCCTGCGCAGCAGCGGTATTGCAGTGTTGGAGAACGCGCGAAGCGGGATTGCGGCGCTGGGCCATCTGGCCCGCTGGCCGCTGGCCGCTGGAACCACCGCCGCGCTCATCGACCCCGATCGGCAGCGCCGCTGGTTATCGCGGCTGGCCGCACCCGACTGGGACGGCCATGCGGCGTTCGCACTGCTGGCGGACTACGGCATTGCGGTTACCGCAACCGGCGTTGCCGACGATCTCGATGATGTGCTGGCCCTCGCCGATACCGTCGGCTATCCGGTGGCACTGAAAACCTCAGGAGCCGAGCACAAGAGCGATGTGGGCGGTGTCGTCCTTGGTATCGCCGATGCGGCGGCGTTGAGCGAGGCCTACCGGTCGATGGCAGATCGTCTGGGTCCGGCCGTGAGCGTGCACGCCATGGCCGAGGCCGGCGTCGAGGTCTCCATCGGCGTGGTCCGCGATGAGAACTTCGGCTCGCTCATCGTGGTCGCGGCCGGCGGGACCATGGTCGAATTGCTCGCCGACCGCGCCGTCGCCTGCCCCCCGGTCGCGTCAGCCGATGCCATGCGGATGCTGCGCTCGCTGCGCATTGCTCCGTTGCTGGCCGGCTGGCGTGGCCAGCCTCCGGTAGATATCGACGCACTGGTCGACGTCATTGCCGGATTCTCGCAACTGGCACTCGAACTCGGCGACGTCATCGATGCCGTCGAGGCCAATCCGGTGATCGCTTCACCCACCGGTGCGATCGCGGTGGACGCGCTGGTGCTCGCGCGGGATCAGAAGATCGAGTAGACCTTGCGGACGGTCTCGTGGATCTCCCAGGTTCCCGACCAACCCAGCGGAAACACCGCGATATCGCCCACGCCGATTTCCTTGGACTGGCCGCCGTCCGGGGTGACCGTCATCCGTCCGGCCACCAGGTAGATCACCTCGTTGGTGTCCAGCACCCAATGCGACGGGCCGGGTGCACACTGCCATATGCCTGCCGACGCTGTGCCCTGGGCCCAGAGTTCGACACCGTGGGTCGCCATCGAATGACCGGTGGCCTCATCCAGTGGGCCCCAGTCCTCCAACTCGGCGTTGACGGCATCGGCCAGTACGGGGGTGGTGACAGCTTCACTCATCGGGTGATCCTTGCTTTCTCTTGTTGGGCAACGCTTTCTGGGAACGGCAGGGAGATCGGATCGGGCACCAGGCGACTGTTGCCGTGCGTGTCGAACCGGTCCAGGCCAAGATCGGTGATATCCAGCCACGAACACTTTTCGGTAATGACGAGATCGGCAGCTACCTCCGCGACCGCGGGGCCCCACATCATGCCGTGTCCGGCCGCACTTGCCACCACCGTGCCCGAAACCGGGCCATCCTCGGTGAGCAGTGGGCCCAGTATCGGGGTGTGATCGCTGGTGTAGTCGATGGTGGCCGCCCAGGTACGCCGCAGGCCCAGACCGGCCACCGCCGGGAAGATCTCCTCGATGCGTTCGCGGGCCTGCGCGTAGTAGACCGGGTCGAAACCCACAGCCGCACCGGGTTGCTCGTCGGGATTGCTCATGCCCCACAGCAATCCTCCGGCCGCGCCGGGACGCCAGTAGATCCCAGAGGTCACGTCGAACACCATCGGCAGTTGGTGGACATCCACGGACGGCACCGGTTCGGTCACCACCACCTGGTGACGAGCGCCGCCGGCCGGGATTCGGCCACCGGCCAGCGCCCCCACCTCGCCGAGGGTCGGACCGCCGGTCAGCACCACCCGGTCGGCATCGATGGGTCCCGACGAGGTGTTCACGCCGACCACCCGCCCGCCTGCGGTGCGCAGACCGGTGAACGCGCACCGTTCCCGGATGTCGACGCGGTGGGCAACCAGTGCGGCGGTGTAGGCCAACACATTGCGCGACGCTTCGATGTAACCGTCTCCGGGCGCGTAGGAGGCGCCCATCGTCACCCCGGGCGCCAAGCCCGTTTTCCGGCTGTCGATCTGAGCACTCGATACCCACTCGACATCCAGGCCGAGGCGCTGCTGCAGCGCGATCCGCTCACGCGCCTGAGACACCTCATCCTCGGTGAAGCACGGCATCAGGTACCCCTGGGCGATAAAGCCGCAGTCCAGTGGAAAACGGTCGCCGGTGGATCGATAGAAGTCCTGAGTTCGCATGCCAAGTCGGATGGCGGTCTCGGTGCCGCCCTGGGCACGCACCATCCCGGCGGCCCGACTGCTGGCGCCTGCACCGAGGGTTTTGGTCTCAAGCAGCACCACACGCCCGACGCCTCGCTCGGCGAGTTGGACCGCGGTCCATGCCCCGACCGTCCCGCCGCCGACCACCACCACATCGACGCTCGCGGAAATGGTCATATCAGCAGACCGTGGCATAGACTGAATGCTCAGTCAAGAGGAGGGAGAGCGCGGGCGATGTATGGGTTGACAGCCGAGGACATCAGGATCCAGAACACCGCGCGGGCCTTCGTCGACAGCCTGATCCCCTATGAGGTCGAGGCAGAACTGGCCGGTGGTTACCTCTCCAAGGAACTCACCGCCGAACACCACCGTCGTGCGATTGAATTGGGCCTGTACGCCACCAACATGCCGACATCGGTGGGTGGCCCGGGATTGACTGCGCTGCAACAGGTTCTGGTTCAGGAGCAGACCGGCCGGGCCACCAATGCACTGGCCTGGGTGATGCACACCCCTCCCCAATGGTGGGCCGATGTCGCTACCGACTACCAGCTGCAGCGCTGGTTGCTTCCCGGTGTGCGGGGCGAGAGGCACGAGGCCTACGCGATCACCGAGGAGTTCGCCGGCTCGGATGTCTCGGCGTTGGAGACCACCGCCCGTCGAGACGGCGATGACTACATCATCAACGGCGTGAAGTGGCACGTCACCTCCTTCAACCTCGCCGACTACGTCTTCGTTCAGGCCCGACTCGAGGGCGGCGATCACGAGGGCGACCATGTCCTGCTGGTGGTGGATCTGCCGTGGCCAGGTGTGGAGGTGGTGCGCAGTCCGCGCTACACCCACAACATCCCTGACGAGCATCCGATCGTGTCGTTCGTCGATGTCCGCGTGCCGGCAACCCATCTCGTCGGCGCCGAGGGACAGGGAATGACGTTCACCCAGGACTGGTTCCGCTTCGAGCGCATCATGGTCTCTTCGCGTTGTGTGGGCGCGGCGCAACGCCTCGTCGACGAGATGACGGCGTTTGCACGCGAGCGGATCGTCGACGGCAAGCCCCTCGGCGAGCACCAGTTGGTCGCCGGCATGCTCGCCGACAGCGCCACCGAGTTGTTCGCGGCGCGCAGCCTGCTTTACGAGGTGGCCCGCGGTATCGATGCCGGCCTGGACCGCAAGGCACTGCACGGCCAAGCGTCGATGGCCAAGCTGTACTGCTCGGAGATGGCCGGCCGGGTTGCCGACCGGGCGGTGCAGATCTTCGGCGGTCGCGGCTACATGCGCGAGAACGTCGCCGAGCGGATGTTCCGGGAGTTGAGGGTGGAACGGATCTGGGAGGGCGCGAGCGAGATCCAGCGGATCATCATCGGCAGGCAGCTGATGCTCCGCGGCCCGCAGGCGGTGCTCGAACCCCGGTAGACGGGTGTCAGACCCGGGAGCCGGTCAGCGCGGCGCTGACCTGTTTCGCCGTCGTCCGGCCGGCCTCGATGGCTCCGTCGACCCATCCCGACCACACTCCGGCGAAGTCGGCACCGGTCAGGTGAATCCGGCCCCACTGCAACTCCACCTCGGCGCACGCCGTCGCCTGTCCCGGCCGGATCGCCAGCCAGGTCCCCTTCGAGTACGGGTCGCGCAGCCAGTCGTGGCCGAAGACCTCCTCGACGGTGGCATTGAGGCCCAGCTGATCAAGACCGGCCTGCAGGAGGTCGGCCCGGTCGAAGGTGATGTCAGGTTCCAGGCCGAAGGACGCCAGGATGCCCTTGACACCGGACTCCTCGGTGACGGTGTCCTTCAGGGTGCACTCCACCACGCCCGGCCAGCCCATCGCGAACACGTGCTTCAAGCCGGCCATCTTCGCCCAGACCTTCACGCACCGGCCGGTGTGACCCTGCGCGACCAGCGTGGCGAGCACGGGCGGGTAGCCCGGCGTGAAGGCGATGTCGCCCAGGGTGTTCAGCGGAGCGGCCAGCACGCACTGGCGGGCCGCGAAGCGCTTGCCCGTAGCGGAAGACACCTCCACGCCGTCGGCGGTCTCGGTGACGGCGGTCACCGGTTCGCCCAGGCGGACGTGGGAGGCGATCTCGTCGGCGACCCGTTGCGCCAAGCCGCCGCTGCCGATGTCGACCCGGGCCAGCGATGCGAAGAACGAATATGCGGGATCGTTGTCGAAACCCGCGATTTCGCGGAGGTAGACGAACGCCGAGAACTCGGTGGGCAGCGCACCGGTGAGGGTGTAGGACTGCGCGCGGAGGAGGTCGGCGATGGCCGGCGGCGCATCGAGGTTGGCGAGGTACTCGCTGAACGGGATGTCCAACGCCGCGGTGTTGACCTGATCAAACCTGTTCGCGAACACCACCGGTGCGATGTCGGCCTTTATGCGGTCGAGGACATTGTCGAGTTCCGCCATGTCGATGAGGGCGTCGGGCTCCTCACCGTCGGCCTGCCGGCCGTCGAGGTACCAGCGGTTGGCGCCCTCCCGGTCGGCCTCGACGAAGCGGGCACCGTAGCGCTCCACTTCGGCGGCCATGAAGTGATGGCGCGCCGGATCGAACCACTCGGCGCCGAGGTCGACCACCACGTCCGTGCCGGGGAACGTGGTGGAGTAGGTGCGTCCCCCCGCCCGGTCCCGGGCTTCGAGGACCACCACCCGATGGCCCGCTTCGATCAGATCCCGCGCGGCCACCAGTCCGGCGAAGCCGGCCCCGATCACGACGGCGTCGAAGATTTCAGATTCGCCCATTGGCGAATTGTGTCACGCTGATTGAGTGTTCAGACACCGGTTCGCTCAGTTGGAGAATGACGGTCGAGGCCGCGCGCGGTGAGCAGCCCGAAAGTCCTGCCCGAACGAGCACGCGTGGTCATCGTGGGCGGCGGGGTGACCGGGTGCAGTATCGCCTACCACCTGGCGCACCTGGGGTGGACCGACGTCGTCTTGCTCGAACAACACGAACTGACCGCCGGCACCACCTGGCATGCGGCCGGGCTGATCACCTCCGCGGGCATGACGGATGAGACCGCGCTGTTCTTCAGCCGCTACTCCCGTGATCTTTATGAGCGACTCGAGGCGGAGACCGGCCATTCCACCGGCTTCAACCCGGTCGGACACGTCAGCCTGGCCACCAGTCCGCAACGACTGGAGGCGCTGCGCCGGTCGTCGGCCTGGATGCACGGCTTCGGTGTCACCGAGCATGAGATCTCGGCGCGCGAACTGCAGGATATGTGGCCGCTGCTGGAGACCTCCGACGTGCTGGCCGGCTTCTATGTGCCCGACGAGGGCCGCGCCGATCCGGTCGGTGTCGCCACCTCAATGGCCAAGGGAGCCAAAGCGCTGGGGGCATGTGTCATCGAGGGCATCAGGGTCACCGGCGTCGAGACCAAACGCGGCAGGGTAAGCGCGGTGCTGACCGAGCAGGGCCGCATCGAGACCGAGATCGTGGTGAACGCGGCCGGGATGTGGGCCCGGCAGCTCGGTGCGCGCAACGACGTCTGCATCCCGCTGCAGGCGGCCGAGCACTACTACCTGATCACCGACGCGGTCCCCGGCATGGACAAGAATCTCGCCGTGATCGAGGATCCGGATCGCTACGGCTATTACCGACCCGAGGGCGACGGCATGCTGGTCGGCCTGTTCGAACCGGTCGGTGCCCCGTGGTCGCTGGACGGCGTGTCCGACGGCTTCGCCTTCGGCAGCCTGCCGCCGGACTGGGAGCGGATGGGCCCGTATCTGGGCACCGCCCTCGAACGCATCCCGTCGCTGTCCGACGTCGGAGTGCGACTGTTCTTCTGCGGCCCGGAGTCGTTCACCCCCGACATCCGGCCGATGCTCGGTCCCGCACCCGAGTTGGAGGGCTACTTCGTCGCCGCCGGGATGAACTCGCTGGGGATCCTGATGGGCGGCGGCGTCGGAAATGTCATGGCGCACTGGATCGTCGACGGTTTACCGCCGGTCGATATCACCGGCTACGCCATCGACCGGGCTGCCGGGCACGAGACCTCCCGGCGCTTCCGTGCCGAACGGACCGTCGAACAACTCGGTGTACTTTTCGGCGATGCAGTCTGGCCCGCCTGGAAGCCCGGCTCGGCCCGGGACGTACGGCGTTCGGTGCTGCACGACCGTCTGGTGGCCGCCGGCGGACACTTCAACGCCTCGGTGGGCTGGGAGTTCGCCGAGTGGTACGACGCCGACGGCGCCCATCCGGCCACCACCCTGGACTACGCCAGGCAGGGCTCCTTCGAGATCGTGGGTCGCGAGCACCGGGCGGTGCGCGAGGACGTCGGCGTTCTGGACATGAGCCTGATGGCCAAGTTCCTGGTGCAGGGACCTTCCGCCGCCGCGGTGCTCGACCGCCTCTCGGTCAGCGTCGTCGACCGGGAGATCGGCCGGCTGGTCTACACCCAGTGGCTCAACAACGCCGGCGGCATCGCCACCGACCTCACGGTCACCCGACTCGGCGAGGAAAAGTTCCTCGTGGTGGCCAGTGACCTGATTCACCGGCGCGTCGAGCCGATGATCCGGCGACAGACCCGCGCCGGGGAGTTCGTCACGGTCACCGATGTCACCTCCGGAACGACGCTGCTCTCGGTACAGGGACCGAAGTCGCGGGCCCTGCTGTCCAGGCTCACCGATGCCGATCTTTCCAATGACGCCTTCCCATACCTGTCGGCCCGGCACATCCACGTTGGATACGCACCGGTGTTGGCTATCCGGGTGACCTATCTCGGCGAGCTCGGCTGGGAGTTGCACGTGCCCGCCGAGTACGCCGCCGGTGTCTTTGACGAGTTAACCGGAGCCGGAGCAGATCTCGGGTTCCGGCCGGTCGGACTCGCGGCGATGTCGAGCCTTCGGCTGGAGAAGGGCTACCGCGACATCGGCGTGGACATCGACAACACCGACAACCCCATCGAGGCGGGTTTGGGATTCACCATCGCTTGGGACAAGCCGGGGGGCTTCGTCGGCCGCGACGCATTGCTGGAGTTCAAGGCGCAGGGCGCTGCGCGCAACCGCGTGGTGAGCCTTTTTGTGGACGACGCCGGGGCTGATCTGTTCGGCAACGAGCCGGTGCTCGCCGACGGCCGCTGGGTCGGCTACGTCCGGGCCGCTGCGTACGGCTACACCCTCGGCGGGCCGGTAGGTCTGGCGCAGGTGTTCCACGAAGGCGGGGTCACCGCGGCCTGGTTGCGCGAGCAGTCGTTCACGGTGCACGCACCCGCTGGCGACTATCCGGTCCGGCTGCAGTTCCAGCCGTTCTACGACCCGCAGCGCTCGCGCATCCTCGATGCCTGAAGTTCGGGGCCCGTACCGGGTGGGCAGCCCGCGACAGCGGCCGCGTCAGCCGGTGTAGGCGCCGACGCTGATACCGCGGGCGGCCAGCCATGCCACCGGATCGGTGGGGTTGCCGCCGCCGAGCAGAACAGAGAAGTGCAGGTGCGGTCCGGTGGAGTTGCCTCGGTTGCCGATCGTGGCGATCTGGTCGCCGGCGAACACTCGCTGTCCCACCTGGACAGTCCAGCTGTTGATGTGGCCGTAGCGGGTCACCGTGCCGTCGGCGTGCTGCAGCAGAACCCAGGCGCCGTAACCGGAGTTGGTGTAGCCGGCCTCTTTGACGATGCCGTCGGAAGCGGCGCAGATCGGCGTGCCGATCGGGCCGGCGAGATCGATGCCGTCGTGCAGCGCACCCCACCGGTAGCCGAAACCGGAGGTGAAGAGGCCGCGCGCCGGCAGGACGAACAGTGGCCGCTGCAGCCGGGCCTCTCGCTGCGCGCGTTCGGCGGCGTACGCCACGGCCTTGGCGAGTTCCTCGGCGTGCACCGCGGCGTCGGCGACGGGCTTGACGGTGATCAGTTCGACGCCGCGGGTGCCCGGCAGCGCTGCACTCTCCATCGGAGCCCTGTCCGCGGCCAGGACGGTGCGGGTCTGGGCGATCTCAGGCCGCGGACAGGGCTCCGATGGAG
>Ga0194052_1000236_pt1 | contig 38515 bp, 36 predicted proteins | sample SepL226m_MetaG_FD_160117 | JGI IMG/M metagenome (GOLD analysis project Ga0194052, IMG submission 160117) | Anoxic zone freshwater microbial communities from boreal shield lake in IISD Experimental Lakes Area, Ontario, Canada - Sep2016-L227-6m | ecosystem: Environmental > Aquatic > Freshwater >...
GAGTCTTGGCCGGCGGGGGCGGTGCGGGCACCCCCGCATAACCGCCCACCTCGGTCGGCGTGGGGAACGACTCGAAGTCGGTGCCCTGCAGGGCGCCGTCCATCGTCGCCTTCCAGATGTCGGCCGGTAGCCCGGCGCCGTAGACCGGACCGCCCCAACCGTTGACCAGTGGCTTGTCGCCTTTGACGGTGCCCACCCAGACCGCGGTGGACAGCTGCGGGGTGAAGCCGACCATCCAGGCGTCGCGGTTGGCGCCGGTGTCACCGAGCTGGTGCGTGCCGGTCTTCGCCGCAGCCGGCCGCCCACCGGCCAGGGTGTGGCCGTTGGACCAGCCGGGGATCGGCTGCATCGCGGCGATGACGTTGTCGGCCACCGGCTTCTCGATGCGTCGTTCTCCGGTGTTGTCCTCGGTCGTGGCGTCGAAGAGGACCTCACCGCCGGCGTTGACGACCTTCTGCACGAAGTGCGGCGCGTGGTAGATGCCGGAGGCTGCGATGGTGGCGTACGCCGAGGCCATGTCGATGACGCGGCTCTCGTACTTGCCCAGGACCACACCCGGAGCGGCCGGGCCACCCAGCCCGTCCTCGGAGAGTGTGTGATCCACACCCGGGAAGCTCTCCGCTACGCCGGCGCGGTGCGCGGCGTCGGCCACGTCCTGCGGGCCGTTGCGCAGCTTCAGCATCAGCCGGTAGTAGACGGTATTGAGCGAACGTTTGAGGCCCTCGGCGATGTTGCAGGTGCCGCAACTCTCGCCCTCGGAGTTGTTGATCGTCAGTTTTTCGTCGACCTTCAGTGGCGAGCTGTCCACCTGATAGCCCAGACCCATGCCCTGCTCGAGCGCGGCGACCAACGCGAACACCTTGAACGACGATCCGGTCGGCAGCCCGGCCTGTGCGAAGTCGAAGCCGGTCGCGTCCGAGCCGCCGTAGTAAGCCTTCACCGCACCGTCGCTCGGGTCGATCGACACCACCGCCGCCCGCATGTCGGGCATCTGGCCATCGAGGTAATTCGTCACGGCGTTATCGGCGGCCTTCTGCGCCCGCGGGTCGATGGTGGTCGTGATCTGCAGACCCTGCGTGTTGAGGGTGTCCTGATCGATGTTGAAGAGATCGAGGAGTTCCTTGATGACCTGGCGCTCGATGAGTCCGTTGGGACCTGTGGTGAGATTCTCGGTCTTCGCCTGATCGGGGGGCACCGTCTCGGGGAAGACCTGCTGAGCCCGTTCCTCCTTGGAGAGCGCTCCGATGGTGACCATGCCGTCGAGAACCCAGTTCCAGCGCGCTTCCGCCGCCTCCCGGTTGACCGCCGGGTCGAGGGTGGACGGACGCTGGATGAGAGCGGCCAGCAGTGCGCCCTCGGAGACGGTGAGTTGTTCCACGGGCTTGTCGAAGTACGCGTTGGACGCCGCGGAGATCCCGTACGCACTGCGGCCGAAGTAGATGATGTTCAGGTAGGCCTGCAGCACTTCGTCCTTGGACCACTGCTGGCTCATCTTCGTGGAGATCACCAGTTCCTTGGCCTTGCGGATGAGTCCGCCTATGCCGGAGCGCTGATCGCCCACCAGGGCGTTTTTGACGTACTGCTGAGTGATCGTGGAGCCGCCCTGAATGTCGTTGCCCAACAGATTGTTACGCAACGCACGGCCGAACCCGGAGATGGAGAATCCGGGGTTGCTGTAGAAATCGCGGTCCTCGGCCGCCATCACCGCGTTGCGTGTCTGCAGGGGAACCTGGTTGATGTCGACGTCGACCCGGTTGCCCTCCGGCGGAACAATTCTCGCGAGCTCGGAACCATCACTTGCCAGGATCGTCGACACCTGATTGGTGCGGAGGTCACCCGGCTTGGGAACGTTGACGATCAGGTAGGCCAGGGCGAAAGTGACCATCGGCAATACGACGAAGACGCCGGCGGCGGCGGCGAACCAGCGTCGCCAGCTCCATTCGCGCAACCGGTGCACGTACTGATGCCATCCCGGTGGCGGCTCGTCACCACCGCCGCCTGCGGAGGACGGCGCCGGGGGCGCGGCCGGCGCCGAGGTGGCGGGCTTGCCGTCGAGTGCGGCCTTCACGGCCTGCACCTGATCGCCGACCGGTTGCGTCTCAGCGTGCACCGGCGCCATGACGGTGGTCAGCCGGTCGTCGGGTGGGGTGGGTATCCGCGCCGTGTCTTGGGCGCGGTGGCGGCCAGCAGACTCACTGTCCGCGCGTGGATCGTTGGTCACTGGCCTGAGCGCGCCGTTCGAGTGCGTGGTGTCGATTTGGCGGGCCGCGGTGCGCCGAGTACGTAGGACTTGACGAGATGGTTCCAACTGCAGGTGCGGCACACCTCGACCACGTGCACCGAGAACTCGGCGAAGCGCGTCGTGAGAAGCACCAACTCCTCGGCCGAGCGCGCCGATCCCGACACCGCACCAAGATGATCGCCGAACACCCACGACACCAGGGTCAGTTGCTCCTTGCGGCAGATCGGACACATCACCGAACTCTGCTTGCCGTGAAACTTCGCGGCGCGCAGCAGATAGGGATTGGCGTCGCAGACTTCCGAGACGCCGGTGCGACCGGAGTACACCTCGGCCAGCAGGGACCGCCGCCGAAGGGCGTAGTCCACCACCTGCCGCTGTAAACGCACGGTGACCAGAGTACGTCGGTGACGTCGGCTTCGGGTGTGCGACCGGCCACCGAACTCCTACGATCAGCTGATGGCGCCCGGTCAGACGCCCAGCACGCGGGCCAAGGACAGCGATCGCACCGACACCTGCCAGATCCTCGATACCGCACTGGCCGAGGGCCAGCTCTCGATGTCCGAGCACGCTGACCGGGTGAAGGCCGCGACCAATGCCGCGACCCTGGGCGAGCTTCGCGCTCTGGTGGCCGATCTGCAAACGGCGAACGCGCCCGTGCAGCTTCCGGATCTGAGATCCCCGCGGCGCTCGGGCACCCGGGCCGGGTGGGGCATCCGGATCGCGACCGCTGCGGTGCTCGTTCTCGCCGGCGTGGGTGTCGGCTGGGGTCTGTACGGGAACACCGACTCCCCGTTGAGTTTCACCGCCGATCCCGGCGCGAAACCGGACGGCGTGGCGCCCGTCGTGCTGACACCACCGCGACAGCTGCACTCGTTGGGCGGATTGAGCGGGCTTTTCGAGCAGATGCGCACGAAATTCGGCGACACCGCGGGCTACCGGATGGTGGTCTATCCCGACTACGCGGTTCTGGACCGGCCCGACCCGGGTGATGAGCGCCGCACACTGAGCTACGTCTACCGCGGCGGCTGGGACGACCCGTCGAGCGGAGCCAGGGGCAGCGATGCCACGGTCATCGACCTCGCGGCGTTCGATGTCAAGGCGATCGTCGGCGTGCTCCGCGGGGCCCCGGAGAGCCTCAACATCAAGCCGGGTGACGTCACGAGCACCTACCTCAACATCGACCCCGCCCGGGACCCGACCACACCGGGTGCCCCGGCGATCTCGGTGAACGTCTCCAGCGACTTCGGCAGCGGATACATCGCGCTTAACCCGGACGGCTCCGTCAAGCGGATCAATTACCCGTAATACACCTACCTGCTGGTTTGGCGCCGAATATATCGCGCCGATACTATTCGTAGAGGTGTTGTGAGGCCCTAACGATCCGTAGCGGAGGTGATTCGAATGCTGGAGCTGGCCGTTCTGGGTCTTCTGCTCGAATCGCCTATGCACGGGTATGAACTCCGCAAGCGGCTCACCGGCCTGCTCGGGGCCTTCCGGGCCTTCTCCTACGGCTCGCTCTACCCGGCGCTGCGGCGCATGCAGGCCGACGGACTGATCGTCGAGGACGCCGCCCCCGAGGGCACCGCGGTACTGCGCCGCGCCCGGCGGGTCTACCAGCTCACCGACGCCGGCCGGCAACGCTTCACCGAACTCGTCGCCGACACGGGCCCGCAGAACTACACCGACGACGGCTTCGGGGTTCACCTCGCCTTCTTCAACCGCACGCCCGCAGAGGCCCGGATGCGGATCCTCGAAGGCCGCCGCCGGCAGGTGGAGGAACGTCGGGAAGGCCTTCGCGAGGCGATCGCCCGCGCCAGTAACTCGCTCGACCGCTACACCCGCCAGTTGCACCAGCTGGGTTTGGAGTCCAGCGAGCGGGAAGTCACATGGCTCAACGAACTCATCGCCGCGGAACGGATGGCCGCGGCAAAAGCTGAAGCAGGAAGTACAAGAAGGAGTAACGCCCATGACTGAGCACACGGCGTCGAGTGTGAACGGATCCAACGACGTGCGGGTCGCCATCGTCGGCGTCGGCAACTGCGCTTCCTCGCTGGTGCAGGGTGTTCAGTACTACAGGGACGCCGACGCGAACGCGAGCGTCCCCGGCCTGATGCACGTCACCTTCGGTCAGTACCACGTACGCGACGTGAAGTTCGTCGCCGCGTTCGACGTGGACGCCAAGAAGGTCGGCTTCGATCTCTCCGAGGCCATCTTCGCCTCGGAGAACAACACCATCAAGATCGCTGACGTGCCGCCCACTGACGTCGTCGTGCGCCGAGGCCCCACCCTTGACGGCATCGGCAAGTACTACGCCGAGACCATCGAACTCTCTGACGAGGAACCCGTCGACGTTGTCAAGGTGCTCAAGGAGAACAAGGTCGACGTCATGGTGTCCTACCTTCCGGTGGGTTCGGAGGAGGCCGACAAGTTCTACGCGCAATGCGCGATCGACGCCGGTGTGGCGTTCGTCAACGCGCTGCCGGTGTTCATCGCCTCCGACCCGGTGTGGGCCAAGAAGTTCGCCGATGCCGGTGTGCCGATCGTCGGTGACGACATCAAGAGTCAGGTCGGCGCGACGATCACCCACCGCGTGATGGCCAAGCTGTTCGAGGACCGCGGTGTCTCCCTGGACCGCACCTATCAGCTCAACGTCGGCGGAAACATGGACTTCAAGAACATGCTCGAGCGCGAGCGTCTGGAGTCCAAGAAGGTTTCCAAGACCCAGGCCGTGACCTCCAACCTGACCGGCTCGCTGGCCGGGAAGATCGAGGACAAGAACGTCCACATCGGCCCGTCGGATCACGTCGCGTGGCTCGACGACCGCAAGTGGGCCTATGTGCGCCTCGAGGGTCGCGCTTTCGGTGACGTGCCGCTCAACCTCGAGTACAAGCTCGAGGTGTGGGACTCGCCGAACTCCGCCGGCATCATCATCGACGCGGTGCGCGCGGCCAAGATCGCCAAGGACCGCGGTATCGGCGGACCGATCATCCCGGCATCGGCGTACCTGATGAAGAGCCCGCCGGAGCAGCTTCCCGACGACGTCGCGCGCGAGCAGCTCGAAGAGTTCATCGCCGGCGTCCACACGGGATAGCTTTCCCGCGTGGACGAGTTCGGGTTCCTGACTGCGAACGCCGAACAGGCCGGTGTCTCCGGCCCGCTACCGTCGGTGCAGCGGATCGAGCGCGGAGATATCAGCGCGCTGCGCTGGGGAACCGAGTCCGTCAAGGTTGTGTTCCTGCATGGCGGCGGTCAGAACGCGCACACCTGGGACACCGTGATCCTCGGTCTGGGGCTCCCTGCGTTGGCAATCGACCTTCCCGGCCACGGCCACTCGGCCTGGCGTGAGGACGGCGACTACGGGCCCAAGCTCAACGCCGACGCCGTCGCACCGGTGATCGCCGAACTGGCGCCGGACGCCGATCTGGTGGTGGGCATGTCACTGGGCGGACTCACCGCGATGCGGTTGGCCGTGACGCGACCGCAATTGGTGCGCCGGCTGGTGATGGTGGACGTCACCCCGTCGGCACCGGAGCGCCACGAGCAGATGACCCAGGCCCAGATGGGCGCGGTGGCCCTGGTGCAGGGTGACCGCAGCTTCCCCAGCTTCGAGGCGATGGTAGAGGTGACCGTCGCGGCATCACCGCACCGATCACGGGAATCGCTGGAGCGCGGGGTGTTTCACAATTCCAAACAGCTCGGCGACGGAACCTGGACGTGGCGGTATGACACCTTTCGCAAGGGTGACGGCTTCGAAGGGCTGTGGGACGACGCCCCGGCCTTGCACGTTTCAACGACTCTGGTGCGCGGCGCCAACTCGTTCTTCGTCAACGACGAGGACGCGGCCGAATTCGCGAACATGGCGCCGGGCTTCCGGAGCGTGATAGTCGTGCCCGATTCGGGGCACTCCGTTCAGGGCGATCAGCCCCGGGCTCTGGTGGAGATCCTGCGCACGGTGCTTGACTGAGCCGTGACCAACTCCGGTAGCTTCCCCATCCGCATCGGCGTGCAGCTTCAACCGCAGCACTCCAGCAACTACGGCTATATTCGCGACGCGGTGCGCCGCTGCGAGGATCTGGGCGTCGACGTGGTGTTCAACTGGGACCACTTCTATCCGCTCTACGGAGATCCCGACGGTGCGCACTTCGAATGCTGGACCATGCTCGGCGCGTGGGCTGAGCAGACCTCCCGGGTGCAGATCGGCGCATTGGTGAGTTGCAACTCCTACCGCAACCCCGAACTGCTCGCCGACATGGCGCGCACCGTCGACCACATCTCCGAGGGCCGGCTGATCCTGGGCATCGGTTCGGGCTGGATGCGCAAGGACTACGACGAGTACGGCTACGAGTTCGGCACGGCCGGCAGCCGGCTCGACGACCTCGCCGCAGCTCTGCCGCGGATCAAGTCGCGTCTGGCCAGACTCAATCCCGCACCCACGCGGCAGATCCCGATCCTCATCGGCGGCCAGGGTGAGAAGAAAACACTGCGCCTGGTGGCCGAGCACGGCGACTCATGGCACTCGTTCACCAACGCCGACACCTACCCCGGCAAGGCCGCCGCGCTGCAGGCGCACTGCGAGAACGTCGGCCGCGACCCGGCCACCATCGAACGATCCTGCGGCGTCACCGGCGCCGACTCCGCGGCGTTGGTGGCCGACGCAGAGGCCCTCGCGCGCCTCGGCGTGACGCTGATGACGGTCGGTTGCGACGGGCCGGACTACGACCTCGGACCGGCGCAGACACTAGTGCGCTGGCGCGACGGCCGCGGTGGTTAATCCTCACCGTGAGGGCAAACCTGGGCGAATGGGGCGCAGGCGCGTAGGTTTCGGCGGATGACCACCCGCCGGTTCGCGATAGTCCTGGCGGCGCTCTTCGCGCTCGGACTGGTCGCGGCGGCGCCGGCGGCCGCCGACCAGTGCGCACCGCCCGGCGAGCAGGCGGCGAGTGCGCTGCCCACCAACCTGGCCGCCGCGGCCGCCGGTCCCGGTGAGGACAAGTACACGACCGCGGGCACCGAACCGCTGGCATCGGTCGAACTGCCCGCACTGCGGCTGATCACGCCGGGAACGCTCACGGTCGGCACGCTGTCCGATGCGCCGCCGAGTGTGTGCATCAACGCCGGCGGCCAGTTCACCGGTTTCGACAACGAGTTGCTGCGTACCATCGCCGGCAAGCTCGGCCTGCAGGTCAAGTTCGTGGGTACCGACTTCTCCGGGCTGCTCGCCCAGACCGCGTCGCGCCGATTCGACGTCGCGTCCTCATCGATCACCACGACCGACGCACGGCGGCGCACCGTGGGGTTCACCAACGGCTACGACTTCGGCTACTTCTCGCTGGTGGTGCCCTCGGGTTCGTCGATCACTGGATTCGACCAACTCGGGCCGACACAGCGGATCGGGGTGGTGCAGGGCACCGTGCAGGAGGCCTACGTCGTCGACACGCTCGGTCTGCAGCCGGTGAAGTTCCCCGACTACAACACCGTCTACGCCAGCCTGAAGACCAAGCAGATCGACGCCTGGGTGGCGCCGTCGCAGCAGGCGCAGGGCACCGTGAAGCAAGGCGACCCGGCGACGATCGTGGAGAACACGTTCAGCCTGGACAACTTCGTCGCCTACGCGGTGGCCAAGGAGAACACCCCGCTGATCGACGCGCTCAACGCCGGACTGGACGCGGCAATCGCAGACGGCACCTGGTCGAAGCTGTACTCCGACTGGGTTCCGCGGACGCTTCCACCAGGATGGAAACCCGGATCCAAAGCCGCGCCGCTGCCGCAACTGCCCGACTTCAACGCCATCGCCGCCGCGCGTCCGGCGCCGGCCGCGGCCGCGCCCTCGGCGACCAAGTCGGTGCTCACCCAGTTGCGTGAGTCGTTCCTCGATTGGGAGCTGTACAAGAAGGCCATCCCGGATCTGCTCACGACCGGGCTGCCGAACACGCTGATCCTCACCGTCAGCGCCGCGGTCATCGGACTGGTGCTCGGCCTGGTGCTGGCCGTCGCCGGGATCTCGCGCTCACCGTGGCTGCGCTGGCCCGCGCGGGTCTACACCGACGTCTTCCGCGGGCTGCCCGAGGTGGTGATCATCCTCATCATCGGACTGGGCATCGGCCCCATCGTCGGCGGTCTCACTGGAAACAACCCCTACCCACTCGGGATCGCCGCGCTGGGACTCATGGCCGCCGCCTACATCGGAGAGATATTCCGCTCCGGCATTCAGAGCGTGGAGGCCGGACAACTCGAGGCTTCCCGGGCCCTGGGCTTCAGCTACCCCGCGGCGATGCGTCTGGTGGTGGTGCCGCAGGGCGTTCGCCGGGTGCTGCCCGCACTGGTGAATCAGTTCATCTCACTGCTGAAGGCGTCGTCTCTGGTGTATTTCCTCGGCCTGGTCGCCAGCCAGCGCGAACTGTTCCAGGTCGGCCGCGACCTCAACGCGCAGACCGGGAACCTCTCACCACTGGTTGCCGCCGGGCTGTTCTACCTGGCACTGACCATCCCACTGACGCATCTGGTCAACCACATCGACAACCGGCTTCGTCGGGGTAAGCCGGCCGCCGATGAGGAGCCGCTCGATCCCAGCGTCACCGCCCAGGAGATGGTGTGATGGGCGGTGCGGATCCGGTGTCGTTGACCGCCCGGGACATTCACCTCTCTTTCGGCTTAAACGCGGTACTTCGCGGAGTCGACCTCGACGTGCCCGCCGGCACCACAGCGGCGATCATCGGCCCGTCCGGGTCCGGTAAGTCCACACTGCTACGTAGCCTCAACCGCCTCCACGAACCCGACCGCGGCGACATTCTGCTCGACGGCCGTTCAGTGCTTGGCGACGATCCCGACGAGTTGCGCCAGCGCATCGGCATGGTCTTCCAGCACTTCAATCTCTTTCCCCACAAAAGCGTCCTGGACAACGTCGCCCTCGGTCCGCGCAAGCTGCGCGGGCTTTCCGCCGAGGCCGCCCGTGAGTTGGCTTTGACACAACTGGAACGGGTCGGGTTGCGGCACAAGGCCGACGCCCGGCCGGGCACGCTATCGGGCGGCCAGCAGCAGCGAGTCGCCATCGCCCGCGCTCTGGCGATGGAACCTCAGGTGATGTTCTTCGACGAAGCCACCTCAGCGCTGGATCCGGAGTTGGTGAAGGGCATCCTGGCGCTGATCGCCGACCTCGGCAGCGATGGAATGACCATGCTCGCGGTCACCCACGAGATGGGCTTCGCCCGATCCACCGCCGACACGGTGGTGTTCATGGACCGCGGCGTGGTGGTGGAATCCGGACCGCCCGAGCAGATCTTCACAGCGGCGAGCACCGAGCGGCTGCAGAGGTTCCTGTCCCAAGTCCTCTGACCCGGGATTACACTCGCACACCATGTCCGAGACCCGCACGCAGGTCGCCGAACTGGCGAGCGATCTGCAACGGGTGCTCGCCAAGCTCGTGACGGTCATGCGCCGCGGGGACACCAACAGCGGATCGCGCCCCGACCTCACCATGGCGCAGGTGTCGATTCTGTTGACTCTGCTCGACAGCGGCCCGATCAGGATGACCGAGTTGGCCGCTCGTGAGAAGGTGCGCACACCGACCACCACGGTGGCGATCCGCCGGCTTGAGAAACTCGGGCTCGTCAAGCGTTCCCGCGATACGCGCGATATGCGGGCGGTGCTGGTCGAGGTCACTCCGGACGGTCTGGTGCAGTACCAGGACGCGCTGCACGCGCGACGGACTCATCTCGCCGAGTTACTGACCCGGCTCACCGAATCCGAACGCGCCGATCTGGTGCGTGCGCTCAAACCGCTTGAACGGCTCACCGCCGAGGACTGATTCAGCCCAGCCAGTCCAGCACCGCGGCAGCGGTCCAGGACTGCTGCATGCTGCCCAGCGGCTCACCGGTGAACGGTTCGTAGTATTCGGCGAAGGTTCCGTCGGCGGTCTGGCGCAGACCCTCCCGCCTCAGCGACGCCGCACGCTGCGCCCACCCGCGGCGGGTGAAAGCCCAGGAGAACAACCAGTTCATCACCGGCCACACCGGACCGCGCCAGTACTCGCGCGGACGGAATTCCCGCGACACCGGCGACGTCGAGGGGATCAGCGCGTACTTCAGGTCGGGATGCCCGCAGAAGCGCGGGCCCTCGAAGATCTTCAGCAGCGCCCGCTCGCGCTCGTGATCGAGGCCGCCGCAGATCAGCGGCGCGAACTGCGCGACGGTGTCGGTGGTGATCCATGTGGCAGAACGCAGGTTGTAATCACGTGCTGCGCCTGTTCTCTGGTCCGCGGTCTCGATGACACCCGCACGGAATCGCTGCGCCCAGACTCGTAGGTCGCGGACGTCGGCGTTCGGCCGCTTATGGTCCTCGCCGATGGTGGCCAATACGTCGCAGGCGACGGCCAGTATCGCGGTGAAGAACACGTCCTCCACGGCGAAGCTCATGACCTCCGGGAGGCGGGAGTCGTCATAGTGGACCGCCTTCATCTCCTCGATGAGCCCGAGGTAGCGGTCGTACTCCCCGTCGGACGGACGCTGGCTGGGATCGGTGATGATCGTCGTGTCGGCGCGCTCGTACTCGGGCACGTGCGAAGCGGTGACCGCGGCGTATGCCGCATCCCACCGGGGTGAGTTGTCCATCCCCGATTCCCAGCCGTGGTAGAGCGTGACCCGCCCGTGGCGCTGCGGGTCGCGCGCCTCGGCCAGCCAGCGGTGCCAGCGCATCAGGTTGTTCCAGCGACGGTCCAGGAACTCTTCGGCGGCCGCGCGGGTGGTGCGGCCCCGATCGCGGGACCTGTCGAGGATGCGCTGCACCGCGATGGCGTGTACGGGCGGCTGCGTGATGCCGGAGGTCTGCCTGCCCCGAGGTGCATCGGTGGACGACTGCTGACACGCCCACCGCTCGGGGCCGGGAAAGTACCCGTCGACCCCTTCGGCGAACACGATGTGCGGGATCATCCCGTTGGCCCACTGCGAGGACAGCAGCGTGTCGAGTTCGACGATGGCGCGCTCGACGCTCAGCGACGCCAGCCCGACGGCGACGAATGCCGCGTCCCAACTCCACATGTGTGGGTAGAGCCTGGGAGCTGCCGACGTCATCGCACCCAGGTCGTTACCGCGTAACAGGTATGCCGCCCGTGCCGCGAGCTGCGTCGGTGTGAAGCCCGGATCGGATACCACCGGTCCATTCTGCGGTGCGCACGCGTGGGATGCGCATCGGTAGGGTTGCCGACATGCCGGGAACAGCTCTGATCACCGGAGCCGGCGGTGGTCTCGGCGCCGCGATCGCCGAGGCGCTCGCACCCGATTACGCGCTGCTGCTGGCGGGGCGGCCCTCGGCTCGGCTGGACGCAGTGGCCTCACGGCTGGGTGCGACGACGTGGCCGCTGGACCTCACCGACGCCGAGGGCATCGAGACCGCCGCGGAGGTTCTCACCGAACTCGACGTGCTGGTGCACAACGCGGGCGTGGCCCACCCCGGCCGAGTCGACGAATCCGCCGTCGAACAGTGGCGGGCCAGTTTCGAGGTGAACGTCACCGGTGCGGTGGCCCTGACGCTGGCGCTGTTGCCCGCGCTGCGCGCGGCGCGCGGACAGGTGGTGTTCATCAACTCCGGCGCCGGTCTGACGGTGTCACCGGGGCTGGCTTCGTACTCGGCGAGCAAGTTCGCGCTGCGCGCGTTCGCCGATTCGCTGCGCGCCGACGAACCGCTACTGCGCGTCACCAGTGTCCATCCGGGCCGGGTGGATACCGATATGCAACGCGATCTGGTGGCCTATGAGGGCGGCGACTACGACCCCACCCGATTCCTCACACCGCAGACCGTGGCGGGGGTCGTCGCACAAGTGGTGGCCACGCCCGCGGATGCGCACACCCACCAGGTGGTGATCAGGCCACGACGTTGACGAGTCGACCCGGGACGACGATGACCTTCTTCGGCGCGGCGCCGGCGAGGAAGCCCAGCACCTTCTCGTCAGCAAGTGCGGCGGCTTGGACCTCCGCCGTGTCGGCGTCGGCGGCGACGGTGATGTGGCCGCGCACCTTGCCGTTGACCTGAACCGGATACTCGACAGTCTCGCTCACCAGATAGCGCCCATCGGCGACCGGGAAAGGTCCGTGCGCCAAGGATCCATCGTGGCCGAGCCTGCGCCACAGTTCCTCGGCTAGGTGCGGTGCCAGCGGGGCGACCATGAGGACCAGCGGTTCGAGTGCCGCGCGCGCAGTCACCCCGGACTTGGTGAGGTGGTTGGTGTACTCGATCAGCTTGGCGGCTGCGGTGTTGTTCCGAAGCTGGGTGTAATCGTCAGCGACGCCGGCGATGGTCCGGTGCAACACCCGCAGCGTCGCGTCGTCGAGGCTGTCCTCGGAAACCCTTGTGGCGCCTGTGCTCTCATCCACCAGCAATCGCCATACGCGTTGCAGGAAGCGGTGCGCACCGACGACATCCTTGGTCGCCCATGGGCGCGAGGCCTCCAGCGGCCCCATCGACATCTCGTAGACGCGAAGCGTGTCCGCTCCGTAGGAGTCGCAGATCTCGTCGGGCGAGATCGAGTTCTTGAGGCTCTTGCCGATCTTCCCGAACTCCTGGAAGACTTCACTCTCCCCATCCGGGCCGGGAAGAAAGAACCTGCCGTCGCGTTCGACGACGTCGGCAGCCGGCACGTAGGCGCCGCGGGAGTCGGTGTAGGCGAAGGCCTGGATATAGCCCTGGTTGACCAGCCGGCGGTAGGGCTCACGGGAACTCACATGGCCGAGGTCGTGGAGCACCTTGTGCCAGAAGCGGGAGTACAGCAGGTGCAGCACCGCGTGCTCCACGCCGCCGACGTAGAGGTCCACCCCGCCGGGATCGCCGGGGCCGTGCTCGGCGGGACGCGGCCCCATCCAGTACGCCTCGTTCTCCGGCGCACAGAACTGCTCGCTGTTGTACGGGTCGGCGTAGCGCAACTCATACCAGGAACTGCCCGCCCACTGCGGCATCACGTTGGTGTCGCGGGTGTAGGCCTTGAGCCCGTCGCCGAGATCGAGGTCCACATGCACCCAGTCGGTCGCCTTGTTCAGTGGCGGCGAAGGCTCGCTGTCGGCGCTGTCCGGATCGAACAGCACCGGCGAATAGTCCTCGATATCGGGAAGTTCCACCGGCAGCATCGAGTCCGGCAGCGGGTGCGCCCGCCCGTCGACGTCGTAGACGATAGGGAACGGTTCACCCCAGTAGCGCTGACGGGCGAAGAGCCAATCGCGCAGTTTGAACTCCACCCGGCCGCGCCCACGACCGTCGGCCTCGAGCCGTTCGACGACGGTCTTCTTCGCCTCCTCGACCCCGAGACCGTCGAGATACCCGGAGTTCACCAGTGCGCCGTCACCGGTATGGGCTTCCTGAGTGACGTCGCCGCCGGCGATCACCTCGATGATCGGTAGACCGAATTGGGTGGCGAACTCCCAGTCGCGCTGATCGTGGCCGGGAACCGCCATGATCGCCCCGGTGCCGTAGCCCAGCAGCACGTAGTCGGCGATGAAAACGGGGACGGGCTTTCCGTTGAGGGGATTGGTGGCGAAGGCGCCGGTGAAGACACCGGTCTTGGTCTTGTTCTCCTGGCGTTCCAGATCCGACTTCGCAGCGATGGACCGCCGGTAGTCGGCCACCGCCTCGCGCGGCGTCGCGGCGCCGCCGGTCCAGCGCGGGTCGACCCCGTCCGGCCACGCGGCCGTGACCAGGTGGTCGACCAGCTCGTGCTCGGGTGCGAGCACCATGTAGGTGGCGCCGAAGAGGGTGTCCGGCCGCGTCGTGAACACTTCGATGTCCTCGGAACCGGCCGCGAACAGTACGGCGGCGCCGGTGGACCGGCCGATCCAGTTGCGTTGCATGGCTTTGACCTTCTCCGGCCAGTCGAGGACGTCGAGGTCCTCCAGCAGGCGATCGGAGTAGGCGGTGATGCGCATCATCCACTGCCGCAGGCGCTTGCGGAACACCGGGAAGTTGCCGCGCTCGCTGCGGCCCTCGGAGGTGACCTCCTCGTTGGCCAGAACAGTGCCCAACCCGGGACACCAGTTGACCATCGAATCCGCCCGGTACACCAGCCGGTAGGAGTCGATCACGTCGGCGCGTTCGCCGGCGGTGAGTTCCGACCAGGAGCGTCCCCCGTCGGGAACCCTTGTTCCGCTTTCGAATTCGGCGATGAGGTCGGCGATCGGTCTCGCTCTGTTGGCTTCCGCGTCGAACCAGGCGTTGTAGATCTGGAGGAAGATCCACTGCGTCCATCTGTAGAAGTCGACGTCGGTGGTGGAGAAACTGCGGCGCTGATCGTGTCCCAGGCCGAGTCGGCCCAATTGGCGCCGGAAATTCTCGATATTGGCCTCGGTGCGGGTACGCGGATGGGTACCGGTCTGAACGGCGTACTGCTCGGCAGGCAGACCGAAGGAATCGAAGCCCAGCGCGTGCAGGACGTTGCGGCCCGTCATCCGGAAGTACCGCGCATAGACATCGGTGGCGATGTAGCCCAGGGGGTGGCCGACGTGCAGACCCTCGCCGGAGGGGTAGGGGAACATGTCCTGGACGAACATCTTGTCGGCTGGTACCGGGTTGCCGTCGGCCGGTGCCAGTGAGCCGACCGGGTTGGGGACGTTGAACGTGCCGCGGCGTTGCCAGTACTGCTGCCAGTCCGCCTCGATGCGGCTCGCCAGCGCAGCGTTGTAGCGATGCGCCGACTCGTCCGGTTCCGTCACGTCCGACAGGGTATCGACTGCGTCGGCAACGGCTCGGTATCGGTTGCGTTGCAGGCCGGTCAGATGTTGGTTCCAGGTCTGTGCCGCGAGCCTCTGAGCCGCTAAACCGTGGCACATTCGACCCTGAGAGAAGCTGGAGGAACTGGCTTCCGCGCTGTACGCGAAGTTAGTCAAAGTGCGACGTTTGCGAAAAGGACACCTGAAGATGACTCGTATTGCCCGAAACTGGCGAGTGCTCATCGGCACAGCGGCCGCCGGTTCAGCCGTGTTCGTCGGCTTCACCGGCGCGAGCGCGTCCGCCGAGCCCGTGGTTCCCGCACCGCCCGCACCCGCGCCGGCCACCGTGACGCAGACGGTGACGGTGACTCCGCAGGCAGCACCGGCGGCGGCCGGTGCGCCGGCTGCCGCTCCGGCGGCGACGCCTGCGGTCGCTGCGGCGGCACCTGCTGCCGCACCCGCGGTTGCCCCGGCCGCTGTGCCCGCCGCCGCCCCGGCCGCTGTGCCCGCCGCGGTCTCCGCCGCGCCTGCCGTCACGCCGACACCGGTGATCCCGCCGGCCACCAGCGGAACACTGGCCGAATTCTTCAAGGACAAGGGCGTGGCCCTGGAGCCGCAGAAGGCGACCGGATTCACCGCGCTGAACCTGGTGCTTCCGATGCCGACCGGCTGGAGCATGGTGCCCGATCCCAACGTGCCGAACGCCTTCACCGTGATCGCCGACCGCAACGGGGCTGACGCCTTTTACACGCCGAATGCGCAGCTGATCGTCTACAAGCTCATCGGTGACTTCGACCCGCGCGAGGCCATCAGCCATGGCTACGTCGAGAGCCAGCAGCTGCCGGTCTGGCAATCCACCTCGGCGTCGATGGCCGACTTCGGCGGATTCCCCTCCTCGGTGATCAGCGGCACCTACCGCGAAGGTGACGTCACGCTCAACACCTCGCGGCGTCATGTGATCGCGACGTCCGGCGAGGACCGCTATCTCGTGTCACTGTTCGTCACGACGTCGGCCAATCAGGTGGTGGCCACCGCCGCCGCCACCGACGGAATCATCAACGGCTTCCGCGTAACCGTTCCCGGCGCCACCCCCGCGCCGGTCGCCGCCGCGCCTGCCGCGACTGCAGTCGCACCTGCGGCCGCGGCGCCGGTGACGGATGCGGCCGCCCAGGCCGTGCCGGCACCGGCGGTGGCCCCTGCGCCCGCAGCAGTGACGGCGCCGGCAGCAGTGGCAGCGCCGGCAGCAGTCACAGCGGTGGCGGCACCGAGCGTTGCGGCCCTGCCGCCGGCACTGCCCGCCCGCTGAGGTTTCCGACCGGCTCGTATCCTTAGGCCCCATGATCCCCAGCGCCGTGGTCAGTCTGCTGCTGGCCGCGCTGATCGGTGGATCCGGAGTGTGGACCATGTCGCGCGGCGGCTCAGGCGGTGACGTGAACACCGCCGTGCAGCGACTGGTGGCGCCGACTCAACTGGCCGCCGCGGTGATGCTCGCCGCGGGCGGCATCATCGCACTGGCCGCCGGTGGCCGGATCGGTCTGGCGGCGCTGATCCTCGGCGGGATCGGTGCGCTGGGCACGATCGGCGCCGGATCCTGGCGTGGAGCGCGCTACGCCGCGCAACGCGAGGCGGCCAGCGGATGCGGTTCCGGCAGCGGCTGTGCCGGATGCGAGCAGGTCTGCGGAGACAGTCGCGGCTAGTTGCGGCTGACGTCGATGGGGTGGGTCGCCAGCATCGACAGCGGCAGGGGCTGACGGCGCAGCACTCGCGCCCACAGATCCACCCGCGGCGCGACCAGGACATCGGACGGCAGCGCCGAAAGCACGATCCAATCGTCTCGCTCGATCTCGCCCTCCAGTTGCCCGATGGTCCACCCGGAATAGCCCGCGAAGATGCGCACGCCCTCAACCGCAGTGGCGATCATCTCCGGGTCGGCGTCGAGGTCGACCATCACGACGCGTCCGGAGACGTGCCGGATGCCCGACACGCCGTCGGGGTCGGTGCCGATCCGCAGCGAGCCCAGGCACAGGGCCGCATCGCGTTTCACCGGACCGCCGATGAACATCGTCTTCGGCTTGGACACGAGATCCGCCCATTGCGGGAGCACGTTGTAGACGGCGGTCTCACTCGGCCGGTTCAGGACGACTCCGAGCGTGCCGCCGTCATTGTGCTCAACCACGTAGATGACGCTGCGGCGGAAAGTCGGCTCCATCAGATCGGTGTTGGCCAGCAGCAGCGTTCCCGCCCGCACCCGATTCGCCGCGGGCGCGACGAAGTCCTCGGGATCCTCCTGGTGCGCCACCACTCCATAATGGCACGGGGCAGCGCTGTGAACAGGCAACGATCGCGGTGCGCAGATGTTTGTAGTGTGAGTAAGTGACCGACGCCCCCGCTGCAGGATCCCCGGGCGCCGGATCCCCGGCTGGATCCCCGGCTAGATCCCCGGCTGGATCCCCGGCTAGATCCCCGGCTAGATCCCCGGCTGGATCACTGTGGCGTTCGGTCCGGGACCTACCGGACTTCTGGCGGCTGCTGAAGGTGCGCACCGCAAGTCAGTTCGGCGACGGGCTCTTCCAGGCGGGACTGGCCGGGGGGCTGCTCTTCAACCCCGAGCGCGCCGCCTCACCCTGGGCAGTCGCCGGAGCGTTCGCGGTGCTGTTCCTGCCGTACTCGCTGTTGGGCCCGTTCGCCGGCGCACTGCTGGACCGGTGGGACCGTCGCGCAGTGCTCATCGGCGCCAACGCCGCCCGCGTGGTGCTGGTGCTCGCGGTGGCGGCTCTGCTGGCGCTGGGCGCGCGCGACCTGATCGTGCTGTGCGGCGCACTGATCGTCAACGGGTTCAGCAGATTCGTCACCTCCGGTTTGTCGGCCGCCCTGCCGGATGTCGTACCGCGCGAACAGGTGGTGACGATGAACTCCGTCGCCTCCGCCGTCGGCGCCACCGCGACATTCCTCGGCGCCAACTTCATGCTGGTGCCGCGCGGGATCGTCGGCTCCGGTGATACCGGTGCGGCGACGGTGCTCGTGCTCGTCGCGATCCCCATCGCGATCGCTCTGGTGCTCTCCACCCGATTCCGGCCGCACACTCTGGGCCCCGATCACACCGCGGTCGGTGGCTCGGCGTTCTACGCGGTACTCACGGGTTGGCGCTACGGCGCCGGCGCCGTGATCGCGACACCCTCGGTCGCGGCAACGCTGAGCGGACTGGCCGCACACCGGATGGTGTTCGGCATCAACTCGCTTCTGGTGCTTGTTCTGGTGCGCCACACCGGCGCTACCGGGATCGCCGGTCTGGGAACGGCGGTCGTCTTCGTCGCCGCCACCGGAAGTGGATCGTTTCTCGCCAATCTGGTGACGCCCGGCGCTGTGCGACGGTGGGGCCGGTACGTCACCGCCAATGGTGCGCTGCTGGCCGCCGCTGCGATACAACTGGCCGGTGCCAGCCTGCACCTGATGGTCATGGTGGCGTGCGGGTTCCTCCTCGGCCTCGCCGGCCAGATGGTGAAACTGTGTGCCGACACCGCGATGCAGATCGACGTCGGCGACGCGCTGCGCGGTCACGTGTTCGCCGTCCAGGATGCGCTGTTCTGGATGGCGTTCATCGCGGCGATCACCGCTGCGGCCGCCGTGATCCCCGCCGACGGGCATTCCCCGTTGCTGGCCGTAGCGGGTTCGTTTCTGTATCTCGCCGGACTGGCCGCGCACGCATTCATCGGGCGCGGCCGACGCGCTGCGAATTAGGCTGGTAGGCATGTCCGTCGCCGGCGCCGTCATCGAGGACCTGCGGGGCGAAAGCGCAGCCGTCGATGCCCTCGTCGCGTCGCTGCCCCCGCAGCGTTGGTCGGTCAGCACGCCTGCTCCCGGCTGGACGATCGCCCACCAGATCGGCCACCTGTGGTGGACCGACCGAGCCGCACTGGCATCCATCACCGACGAGACGGCCTTCGGCCGGCTCCTGGAGGACGCCGACACCAACCCGCGGGGCTTCGTCGACAAGGCCGCCGACGAGGCCGCGCGCCTACCGCCGGCGGAACTCCTCGAGCAGTGGCGTTCGACCCGCAGCCGTCTGCACACCGAACTGGCCGCCGTCGCCGACGGCCGCAAGCTGATCTGGTTCGGCCCGCCGATGAGCGCGGCGTCGATGGCGACGGCGCGGTTGATGGAGACCTGGGCGCACGGCCTGGACATCGCCGACGCACTCGGAGAGACTGCGCCGGTCTCACCTCGGTTGAAACAGATCGCCCATCTGGGCGTGCGCACCCGCGACTTCGCCTTCACGCTGCACCGTCTGACCCCACCCGCCGAGCCGTTCCGCGTCGAACTGAATGCGCCCGACGGACAGCTGTGGGCGTGGGGACCCGAGGGCGCGGCCCAGCGGGTCAGCGGTTCCGCGCTCGACTTCTGCTATCTCGTCACGCAGCGCCGGCCGATCGCCGAACTCGACATCGCGGCCGAGGGTGCCGACGCGACGACGTGGCTGGGCATCGCACAGGCCTTCGCCGGCCCGCCCGGCGCTGGGCGCTAGACGCCGCAGCGCGGGGCGCTACTGCGTCAGCGGCGTGCGCCCGGCATACCGAGCCACGGGAACACCGGCAGGTTGGCCGGCGGTGCCGTGGTGCCCGGACGTGCCTTGATCGACACACTGCCGTTGGTCTGGCAAATGGTCGTGGTCGCGGTGTCCTGGCAGGTGGGGCGGGCATTGGCCGCAGGGGCCACCACCAACGCCGCAACCGCAATGCCCGTCATCAGCGAAGCTCTCGTGGCCAGCTTGGTCCGATCCTTCATGTCTTTGTCGCCTTTCGGATTCGCGCTCACGGGCACGAGGAGATGAGGACGGCGGCGTCCGCGGGAAGCGGTGTGCCGTTGGCGGCCGCACGCCCGATCGCGTCGAGACGAGCGGCTTCGACGGTCGGTCCGGCTCCGCCGGCCGCCACGTGACTCACCGGGTCGAACACGGAGACGATGCAGAGGTTGGCGTTGGTGTACTCATCAGCGGTGCAGTCCACCCCGCCGGCGGCCTGGCAGGCGGCGATCACCGCCGCCTGAGCCGCTTCGGCGGTGGGGCCGGTCGCGGTGAAGCCCGCCTCGAAGCCGTTGCGCCCGACGCCGTCCTGGAAGTCTTCGAACGTGCCGCTGCCGACCGCGGCGAACAGATCGGCGGGGGTGTCCTCGACTGTCCCGCCTGGTCCGCCCGCCCACGCGGTCCCTGCCGCAACCGCAGAGGCGATTCCCCCCGAAGCCACGAACGCCCAAACCCAACGCTTGCTGACCATCCCGGTCCTCTCGTCACTGAACTTCCGTACAAGTTAACACCGCGACCGGTTTCCGGCCTGTTCAACACCGTGGTTTCCGGCTCTACACCGGGCCCGAGCCGTCGGCGTGGCCGTCGGCGTCGGCGTCGGTCAGCACCAGATCCCATCGCCCATCTGAGTCGGTGTCGACGTAGGCCTGCTGCGCCCCGGGGAGCAGAACCCGGTCGGCAAGGCCGTCGCTGTTGGTGTCGAGAAGTTCATCCGGCTGCCCGTCGCCGTCCACATCGGCCGGCAGTCGGGCGTGTTCGGCGCCGTCGAGGGCGAACCACCTCAGCGGTGCGGCGGCCGCTCCCCCGGTCAGCGCCCAGCCGCCCGACCCGTCGTCGGTGCGGCCGGTCTCCGGTTCGCCGTCGTCGTCGAGATCGAGGGCGGCGTGGTCGGCGAGCCCGTCGTCGTCGGCGTCGGACAGCGCGTCGTCGAAGACGCCGTCGCCGTCGAGGTCGATGCGCACCCCGTCGAGCACACCGTCGCCGTCGAGGTCGATGTCGGGGGCGGCCGTCCACAACGACGCCGACCCGTCGCCGGCGTCCAAGCAGTAGTCCACGCCGATTAGACGGGCGGTTCGCCCCCGCGGTTCCGCTGATCCCACCACGCGAGCAGTTCGGCGGTCGCCTCCTCGCGGGACAGCGGCCCGCGATCCAGACGGAGTTCCTTGAGGTGGTCCCACGCCTCGCCGACCAGCGGTCCGGGTGGGATGCCGAGGATCTCGATGATCGCGTTGCCGTCCAGGTCGGGACGGACTCGCGCCAGATCCTCCTTGGCGGCGAGTTCGGCGATCCGCGCCTCGAGACTGTCGTAGTTCGCCTGCAGGGTCGCGGCCCGGCGCTTGTTGCGGGTCGTGCAATCCGCGCGCACCAGCTTGTGCAGACGCGGCAGCAGCGGGCCGGCGTCGTTGACGTAGCGGCGCACCGCCGAGTCGGTCCAGCGGCCCTCCCCGTAACCGTGGAAGCGCAGATGCAGATACACCAGCTGAGAGACGTCGTCGACCATCTGCTTGGAGTACTTCAGCGTCCGCATCCGCTTGCGGACCATCTTGGCGCCGACGACCTCGTGGTGGTGGAAGCTCACCCCGCCGTCGGGTTCATGGCGGCGGGTCGCGGGCTTGCCGACGTCGTGCAGAAGCGCCGCCCACCGCAGCACCAGATCCTTCTCGCCCGTCTCCTCCAACGCGACCGCCTGGCGAAGCACCGTCAGTGAATGCTGATAGACATCCTTGTGCTGGTGGTGCTCGTCGATGGCCATCTTCATGCCGCCCACCTCGGGCAGCACCACCTCACCCATCCCGGTCGTCACCATCAGTTCGACGCCCGCCACCGGATCGGCGCCCAGCAGCATCTTGTCCAGTTCGGCGGCAACCCGCTCCACGGTGATCCGGGCCAACTGAGGGGCCATCGACACGATCGCGTCGTGAACGCGTTGGGTGACCGCGAATTCCAGCTGCGACACGAATCGCGCCGCGCGCAGCATCCGCAGCGGATCATCCCCGAACGACACCTCGGGCTCGGCCGGCGTATCGAGGATCCGTGCAGCAATCGCGTCGAGGCCCCCCAGCGGATCGAGGAACTCCCCGATACCGGCGGCGGTTATCTGCACGGCCATCGCGTTGGCGGTGAAGTCGCGGCGCACCAGATCGTCCTCGAGCCGATCGCCGAAGCGCACCTGGGGATTACGCGACACCTGGTCATAGCTGTCAGCACGGAAGGTGGTGATCTCCAACCGTTGACCGCCTTTGCCGGCGCCGACGGTGCCGTACTCGATGCCGGTGTCCCAGAGGGCATCCGCCCAGGGGCGCATGATCTCCTGCACGGTCTGCGGCCGCGCGTCGGTGGTGAAATCCAGATCGGTGGTCAGCCGGCCGAGGGCCGCATCCCGGACACTTCCGCCGACGAGGTAAAGCCGGTGGCCCGCGTGGTCGAACAGCGCACCGATATCACGCAGCAGCGGCTCCTGCGGCTGCAGCTGGGCGGCGGCACTGCCGAGCAGCTCATCGCGCGACGGTGCTCCGGCCACGTCGGGAGAGCCTAGTGCTCACCGCACCGCCGTTGGGCGGCGAGTGCACGCCGGTGCGATATCCGTTGGCAGCTACTATCGCTTGGGTGTCGGAGGGCGAACGGTCCAAACCGCGACGCCGCCGGGGTCGGCGTCGCGGACGTCGCGCGGAAGGCTCCGCCGAGGACTCCCCGCAGCCCACGACCACGCCCGCCGCTGCCGATGCCGATCCAGATGCCGATACCGATACCGCCGCCGGGGGCACCCCGGCCGCCGTGGCGAACAGACCGAAGCCCCGCCGCTCCGACCCGCGACTGCGGACCGTCCATGAGACCTCCGCCGGCGGACTGGTCATCGACGGGATCGACCGGCCGCGCGACGAACAGCTGGCGGCCCTCATCGGACGGATGGACCGACGTGGCCGGATGCTGTGGTCGCTGCCCAAAGGCCACATCGAACAGGGCGAGACCGCTGAGCAGACCGCCATCCGGGAGGTCGCCGAGGAGACCGGAATCCAGGGCGACGTCCTGGCCGCGCTGGGCAGCATCGACTACTGGTTCGTCACCGAGGGCCGCCGCGTGCACAAGACGGTGCATCACTATCTGATGCGGTTCTCCGGCGGGGAGCTGTGCGACGCCGACGTCGAAGTCACCGAGGTGGCCTGGGTTCCGGTGGCCGAGCTGCCCCGCCGGCTGGCCTACGCCGATGAGCGTCGGCTGGCGAAAGTGGCCCACGAGCTGATCGAACTGCTGCAGACCGACGGACCCACGGCGCTGCCGCCGCTTCCGCGCAGTGCGCCACGGCGCCATCCCCAGACGCATTCGCGCACCCGCAACCACTCCTCGCCGGATCGCCGGGCGAACGGCCGCGGTCCGGAGTCGTGACGGTGCCGCGATTGGCCCTCGCGCTCGCCGTGCTCCTCGGGTTCGGACTGCCGGCCGCTCCGGCAGGCGCCGAACCGCAGACACCAGCGCAGTTTCTCGACGTCCGGATCGACAGCGTGACGCCCGACGTCGTCACCACCGCCGCCGATCCCACCGTCACCATCACCGCCACGGTGACCAATGTGGGTGACCGTCCGGTGCGCGACGTCGTGGCACGCCTCGAACGCTCCGGGGAGATCGGATCCTCGACCGGTCTGCGGACAGCCGTCGATCCGAACGTCAACGACTTTGTCGCCGTAGGCGAATTCCTGACCGTCGCAGGCGAACTCGACCGCGGCCAGGCCGCTGGGCTGACATTCACCGTCGCGGTTCACGGCGGTGCCCCGCCGTCACTGGGTATCGACGCACCCGGTGTCTATCCGCTCCTGATCAACGTCAACGGCACACCGGACTACGGATCGCCCGCGCGCCTGGATGAGGACCGCTTCCTGCTCCCGGTGACGGGAGTGCCGGCATCGGCGTCATCGGGCAATCCGCTGACCGACGTGGTGGCCCCGGATACCAGCCGACCCGTCGCGGTGACCATGCTGTGGCCGCTGGCGGACAGGCCGCGGCTTGCGCCCGGGGTGCCCGGCGGCACCGGGCCGGTGCGGTTGATGAACGACGATCTGGCCGTGTCGCTGGCGCCCGGCGGGCGGCTGGACACCCTGCTGGCAGCCGCGGAGTTCGCCACCAGTCCCGGAGCAATCGACACCTCCGGCGGACTGGACCGCGCCCTGTGTCTGGCCGTCGACGCCGATCTGCTGGTGACGGTCAACGCCATGACGGCCGGTTACGTGGTGGCCGACGCCTCGGACGGCCTCGGCACGGCCGCGCACCCCGGTGCCGGGCAGTCGGCGGCGGCGGGGTGGCTGGACCGCCTGCGCGGACTCGCCAAGCGGATGTGCGTGGTCGCCACGCCGTACGCCCAGGCCGACCTCGGAGCTCTGCAGCAGATCTCGGCCACCGGGTTGGGCACGACGGCCACCGCCGGCGCCGCCGACGTGGTCGATGCCATCCTGGGCGTCAGTTCACTGCGGGGGGCCACGATCCTCGGCGACGGGCAGCTGACCGCCGACGCCGCCGCACTGCTGGAGTCGCAGGGCCCCACGACGGTGATCAGCCCGGGCACCGGCGGCGGTGATCTCTCGGCCCGTCGGCTGTCCCCCCAGCTGGTTGCGCTGCCGTTCGATCCGGCCGTGGGCGGTGCGCTGGCGGCTGTGGGAACAGATCCGGGTGTGCCGGCCTATCTGACCGGCCCGCTGCAGGTTCGAGCAGACGGCGACTCGCCGGTCGCGCGGCGGGAGAGCGCCGTCGCCGCCGCGCTGTGGCGGACACTGCAGCCCGGGCTTGAGCCGCGGTCGGAAATCCTTGTGCCGCCGATGAAGTGGGGTCCGCAAGCCGATGACGCGCGCGCGATCCTGACCGCAGTCGCCAACGCCGTGCGCGCCGGACTGGCCACGCCGCTGCCGCTGGCCAACGTCATCACCGATGCGGCCAGCGCAGCTGCCGACGAGAACACGCAGTTGCCCTCCGATGTCGAAGGCCGGTTCGACGACGACGTCATCGCCACCATCGGTGGGCAGCTGGGCCGGCTGGGGCAGCTCACGCCGGCGCTCATGACCGATCCGCGCACCGGGGTGACCGGTGCCCAGTACATCGCGCCGTTGCGTGAGGACATGCTGCGCGCGTTGAGTCAGACCGAACCCGTCGAAGGCCGCAACGAGACCGCGCGCCGGCGCCTCACGGCGGTGGGCAAGACCATCGAGGACTTCTTCGGCGCGGTGACGATCGTCAACCCCGGTGACTCCTACACGCTGGCGACCGAGCGCAGCGCACTGCCCCTGGCTCTGCGCAATGACCTGGCGGTGCCGATCCGGGTGCGGCTGCAGGTCGACGCGCCCCCGGGAATGACGGTCACCGACCTCGGCGAGCAGGAACTGCCGCCGGGCTACCTTCCCTTGCGGGTTCCCGTCGAGCTCCACGTGAGCCAGCGCGTGGCGGTCGATGTGACGCTGCGAACCCCAGACGGTGTTCAACTCGGTGAACCGGTGCGGCTCTCGGTGCACTCCAACGCCTACGGCAAGTTGCTGTTCGGCATCACGCTCACCGGTGGAGTGATCCTGGCGCTGCTGGTCGGCAGGCGTCTTTACCACCGGTTCCGTGGTCAGCCCGACCGCGCCGACATCGACCGGCCGCTGATCGTCGAACGGGAGCGTCCGTGACGGCCCCGCGGCCGGCGGCCCGACCGGAACTCTCCGACGCGGCCGTGGTGTCGCGGTCATGGGGCATGGCGCTGGCCACGCTGGTCAGCCGGATCACCGGCTTCATCCGCATCGTGCTGCTCGCCGCCATCCTCGGTGCCGCGTTGTCGAGTGCGTTCTCGGTGGCCAACCAGCTGCCGAACCTCATCGCCGCACTGGTGCTGGAGGCGACGTTCACCGCGATCTTCGTACCGGTGCTGGCCCGGGCCGAACGCGACGACCCCGACGGCGGTGAGGCCTTCGTCCGGCGGCTGGTGACCCTGGCCACCACGGTGCTGCTGGCCGCGACCATCCTGTCGGTGGCGGCGGCGCCGGCGCTGGTCGGACTGATGCTGGGCTCTGACCCCCAGGTCAACCAGCCGCTCACCCGAGCCTTCGCCTACCTGCTGCTCCCTCAGGTGGTCTTCTACGGGTTGTCGTCGGTCTTCATGGCGATTCTGAACAACCGCAACGTATTCGGGCCGCCGGCCTGGGCGCCGGTGGTCAATAACATCGTCGCCATCGCCACCCTTGGCGTGTATCTGCTTGTGCCCGGGGAACTCTCCGTCGATCCGGTCCGGATGGGCAACGCCAAGCTTCTGGTGCTCGGGCTGGGAACGACGCTGGGCGTGGCCACGCAGGCGGCGGTGCTGCTGCGCGCCATCCGCACCGAACGGATCAGTTTGCGCCCACTGTGGGGAATCGATCAGCGGCTCAGGCGATTCGGAACGATGGCCGCCGCGATGGTGCTCTACGTCCTCATCAGTCAGGTGGGTCTGGTGGTGGGCAACCGGATCGCCAGCACCGCCGCCGCGTCGGGGCCGGCGATCTACAACTACACCTGGCTGGTGCTGATGCTGCCCTTCGGCATGATCGGGGTGACGATCCTCACCGTCGTGATGCCCCGGTTGAGCCGCAACGCCGCCGCCGATGACATCCCGGCGGTGCTCGCCGACTTCTCGCTGGCCGCACGACTGACGATGGTGACCCTCATCCCGGTGGTGGCATTCATGACCGTCGCCGGGCCGGCGATCGGCAGCGCACTGTTCGCCTACGGAAACTTCGGCCGGGTCGACGCCAACTATCTGGGCACGGCCATCACACTGTCGGCGTTCACGCTGATCCCCTACGGACTGGTGCTGCTTCAGCTGCGGGTGTTCTATGCGCGCGACGAACCCTGGACTCCGATCCTCATCATCGTCGCGATCACGGTCCTGAAGATCGTCGCCTCGTTGGCGGCGCCGCATCTGACCGGCGACCCCGAACTCGTCGCGGGGTACCTCGGTGCAGCCAACGGACTCGGTTTCGCCGCCGGAGCGGTGCTGGGCCATCTACTTCTGCGCCGATCGCTGCGGCCGCCGGACGGCCACCTGCTCGACCGCGCGACGGTGCGCACGGTGGTTGCCACCACGGGAGCCTCGATCCTGGCCGCCGTCATCGCCGTGGGCTTCGATCGGGCGCTGGGCCTGCCGGCGCTGACCGCGCAGGGCGGAGCCGCCGGCTCGATGCTTCGACTGCTGCTTCTGGCACTGCTGATGATCCCGGTGCTCGCCGCCGTCATGCTGACCGCCGGCGTCCCGGACGCGACCGCGGCGGTGGCCGCGGTGCGGCGTCGCCTCACCGCGCTGCGCGCCGCACCCGACTCGTTGATACGCCGGCCGATACCCCCTGTCACGTACGCTAATTCGGGATCATCGGCGTATCCCGCCGGTGCCGCGGCGAAAGGACCGGAGCTGAGCGATTTCCGCCCGGACGCGCCGTCGCCCGGCCCGCCAGAGCAGGCCACCGCTCATATCCCGGTCCCGGCCTTCGGCGATGTCGCGTCCGCGCACCTTGTTCCGGGCACCAGCATCGCCGACGGCCGCTACCGGCTGCTGGTTTTCCACGGCGGACCGCCAGGTCTGCAGTTCTGGCAGGCGCTGGACACCGCGTTGGACCGGCAGGTGGCCCTGACCTTCATCGACCCCGCTCACACGGCGGCTCCCGAACAGCTCGGTGAGATGCTGGCGCGCACCCGCACCCTCGGCAGCATCGACCGGCCCGGACTGGCCCGCATCCTCGACGTCACCGCGCTGGGCACCGCCGGACTGGTCGTCTCGGAGTGGATCCGCGGCGGCTCGCTCAAAGAAGTCGCCGCCACCGCGCCGTCGGCGATGGGCGCCGCGCGAGCCGTGCAATCGCTGGCCGCGGTCGCCGATGAGGCACACCGCGCCGGAGTCGCCCTGTCGATCGACCACCCCAGCCGCATTCGCGTCAGCATCGACGGCGACGTCGTCCTGGCCTTCCCCGCGACGCTGTCCAACGCCTCCGCCGGCGCTGACGTCCGCGGCGTCGGCGCGGCCCTCTACGCCCTTCTCGTCGACCGCTGGCCGCTGCCCGAACTCGGCACCCCGAGCGGGTTGCGCCCGGCAGAGCGCGACCCCGCCGGAGAGATCGTCGAACCGCGGGCGCTCAACAATGCCATCCCCTTCCAGATCTCCGCTGCCGCGATACGCGCCGTCCAGCCCGGCGGGGGCATCAGCAGCGCGCCGACGCTGCTGAACCTGCTCAACCAGGCGACCGCCGCCGCCGAGCGCACCGACCTTGTGGAGCCGGTCGCCGAGCCGGTCGGCCGCCCCGCGCCCCGGCCCCCGCTGACCGGTGCACAGGCCGAGGCCGCCCGGCGGCGCACCATCGTGATCGGGGTCGCCGCCGGAGCGGCGGTACTGCTCATCGCACTGCTCGTGCTGGCGTCGGTGCTGGGCCGCATCTTCGGTGACGTCGGCGGCGGCCTCAAGGGCGATCAGCTCGGGCTCACCACGACTCCGAGCGCGTCGGCGAGCGGTCCGGTGGTGAAACCCGTTGCGGCAACAGTGTTCTCACCCCAGGGCGGTGCCGATGCGCCCAGCCTGGCCGGACTCGCCATCGACGGTGATCCCTCCACCGTCTGGCCCACCGACACCTACACCGACTCGGTTCCGTTCCCGAACTTCAAAAACGGTGTCGGTCTGATGCTGCAACTGCCCTCACCCACCGTCGTCGGCAGCGTGACGATCTCGGTGTCGAGCACCGGAACCCAGGTCCAGATCCGCTCCGCGACGACACCGAACGCGACCGACCTCGAAGACACCACCCTGCTGACCGGACCGACGGCGCTCAAGCCCGGCTCCAACACCATCTCCGTGCCGTCGGCGGCGCCCACGTCCTACCTTCTGGTGTGGATCTCCACCCTCGGTCAGACCGATGGCAAAAACCGCACCGACGTCGCGGAGCTCTCCGTTCGCGCCGCTGAGTGACAGCGGTGAAGTGCGTCCCGCGCCGGTCCGGATTAGCGTCCGGCCGTGGGTGCTTACCCGGACGATCACCGCACCGACGCGGACCTGCTGGCGGCGCACGCCGACGGTGACCGATCGGCATTCGGTGAGCTGTTCCGCCGCCACCGGACCCGACTCCTGCGCACGGCCCGCCGGCGAGGTGCCAGCGCCGAGGACGCCGATGACACGCTGCAGGACGCCATGATCTCGGCCTACCGCGCCGCCGGGTCCTTTCGGCACGAGTCGGCGGTGAGCAGTTGGCTGCACCGGATCACCGTGAACGCCTGCACCGACGTGCAGCGGCGCAAAGGGCCGCACACGGTGCCGCTGTCAGCGGACCACCCCCCGCCCGTCGCGGACCGCAGCGGCCACATCGAGACGGCCGTCGTCGTTCGGCAGGCCATGATGCGGCTGCCGGCCGAGCAGCGGGCGGCCGTCCTCGCGGTCGATATGCACGGCTATTCGGTCTCCGACGCCGCGGCGCTGCTGAACGTCGCCGAGGGGACGGTCAAGAGCCGCTGCTCCCGGGGACGCGCCAGGCTGGCGGTACTGCTGCGACACCTCGCCCCGGCCGCACCGGGCTGATCCCGCCCGGGAACAGCCGCACCTAGGCTGTTGGTTGAATAGGTGTCGCACTGTTCGGTGTCGACCATCGGGGAAGGAAGGCCGGCATGTCAGAGAAAACCCTGCACGAGGTCATCGTGATCGGATCCGGCCCGGCCGGCTACACCGCCGCCATCTACACCGCGCGGGCTCAGCTCAACCCGCTCGTCTTCGAAGGGACCGCATTCGGCGGCGCCCTGATGACCACCACCGAGGTGGAGAACTATCCGGGCTTCCGGTCCGGCATCACCGGCCCGGAGCTGATGGACGAGATGCGCGAACAGGCACTGCGGTTCGGGGCGGACCTGCAGATGGAGGACGTCGAATCGGTCTCCCTGGACGGCCCGGTCAAAGAGGTGGTCACCGGCGGCGGGGAAACCCACCGCGCCCGCGCGGTGATCCTGGCCATGGGGGCCGCGCCGCGGTACCTCGGCGTCCCCGGCGAGCAGGAACTCCTGGGGCGCGGGGTCAGCTCGTGCGCCACCTGCGACGGGTTCTTCTTCAAGGACCAGGACATCGCGGTCATCGGCGGGGGCGATTCCGCCATGGAGGAGGCGACCTTCCTCACCCGCTTCGCCCGCACTGTGACCCTGGTTCACCGCCGCGACGAGTTCCGTGCCTCGCGCATCATGCTCGAGCGCGCCCGGACCAACGACAAGATCCGGTTCCTGACCAACACCACCGTCCTGGGTGTCGAGGGCGACACCACCGTGACGGGTCTGCGGATCCACAACGTCCTCACCGGTGAGGACTCCACCCTTCCGGTCACCGGCGTCTTCATCGCCATCGGCCACGATCCGCGCTCGGAACTGGTCCGCGATGCCCTCGAGGTCGACGCCGCCGGGTACGTGGTCGTTCGCGCGCCGGGCACCGCCACCTCACTGCCGGGGGTGTTCGCGGCCGGTGACCTGGTGGACCATACCTACCGGCAGGCGATCACCGCCGCCGGCAGCGGATGCGCCGCCGCGATCGACGCCGAACGCTGGCTGACCGAGACCCAGGGCGCCGACGCCGCCATGATCGGGGCGCACCGGTGAGCGCGGCCACTGTCGCGGTGACCGACGCCTCATTCCCCGAGGCGGTGCTGTCCAGCAGCACACCGGTTCTGGTCGACTTCTGGGCCACCTGGTGTGGCCCGTGCCGGATGGTCGCCCCGGTGCTCGAGGAGATCGCCGCCGAGAAGGCCGGTGCGCTCACCGTCGCCAAGATCGACGTCGACGCCAACCCCGGCACGGCTCGGGACTATCAGGTCGTCTCGATCCCCACGCTGATTCTCTTCAAGGCCGGTCAGCCGGTGAAACGCATCGTCGGCGCCAAGAGCAAGGCGGCGTTGCTACGAGAGCTCGCCGACGAGTTGTAGGCCGCACCGGAGACGAATTCGTGACCGTCGGGCTACCCGAACGGTTTCCGGAAAAGCCTCCCGGTCTGGGACAATTCCCCCCATGTCGACCCCCGGCCACGGCAATGCGCTGCGCCGTGGCGACCGCGGGAGTGCCGTGGTGGAGATCCGCGCCGCCCTTGCCGCCCTCGGTCTGCTGGAGAACGCGGACGAGGATCTGACCACCGGGCGGCACGTGGCGCTGGACTCCTTCGACGACGAACTCGACCACGCGGTCCGGGCCTTTCAGCAGCGGCGCGGTCTGTTGGTCGACGGCGTCGTCGGCGAGGCCACCTACCGGGCACTCAAGGAGGCCTCCTACCGGCTGGGCGCACGCACCCTGGCACACCAGTTCGGCGCGCCCATGTACGGCGACGACGTCGCGACACTGCAGGCGCGACTGCAGGACCTGGGTTTCTACACCGCCCTGGTGGACGGGTACTTCGGCCTGCAGACCCACAACGCGCTGATGTCCTACCAACGCGAATACGGTCTGGCGCCGGACGGCATCTGCGGCCCGGAAACGTTGCGCTCCTTGTACTTTCTGGGTTCCCGGGTCACCGGCGGATCGCTGCACGCCATCCGCGAGGAGGAGCATGTGCGCCGCTCGGGACCGCGCTTGTCGGGCAAGCGGATCATCCTCGACCCCGGCCGCGGCGGTGACGACCTCGGCATGATCGTGCAGGGGCCGGAGGGCCCCATCAGCGAGGCCGACATCCTCTGGGATCTGGCCAGCCGGCTGGAGGGCCGCATGACGGCCATCGGCATGGAGACCTTCCTGTCCCGTCCGGTCAACCGCAGCCCCGGCGACGGTGAACGCGCCGCCACCGCCAACACCATGGGTGCGGATCTCATGATCAGCCTCAGGTTCGAGTGCCAGCCCAACCCGTCGGCCAACGGCGTCGCGTCGTTCTACTTCGGAAGCTCGCACGGGTCGGTCTCCACCATCGGCCGCAACCTGGCGGACTTCATCCAACGCGAAGTCGTCGCGCGCACCGGAATGCTGGATTGCCGGACCCACGGACGCACCTGGGATCTGTTGCGGCTCACCAGGATGCCGACTGTTCAGGTGGACGTCGGATACATCACCAACGCCGGCGACAGCCAGTTGCTGGCGGGCGGATCGGTCCGGGACGCCGTCGCCGAGGGAATCCTCGCGGCCGTCAAACGGCTCTACCTGCTGGGCAAGAACGACCGCCCCACCGGAACCTTCACCTTCGCCGAACTGCTCGCCCACGAGCAGTCCCTCGGCCAGGGACGCTCGGCGGTGTAGAGGAATTCGGGGTAGGGGTCTAGAGCCGTTGCAACTGCGGCGTCTCCAGCAATCGGTCCAGCGCGGCCTCCACTTCGGCCTTCCAGCCCAGCCCGCGGTCCAGTTCCAACCGCAGTCTCGGGAAGTACCGGTGCGGGGCGACGATGGTGAAACCCACCGCCTGCAGGAAATGCGCGTCGATCATGCAGGTCTCGAGCGAGCAGTCGCCGAGTGCTTCGATCGCCGGCCGCAGCCGCGGGTCGATGCGGGCCCCCGACACGTCGCCGACAAGTTCGCCGGCCTCCGGCGTGCGTCCGAATACCTCGAGCGCACGCACACCACGCCGCACCAGCTCGGTGACCACCCCGGCGATCAGCATCTCCGAGACGTCGGCGGGATCGGTGCCGTGGCCGGCTTCGGCAGCCATCGACGTCAGCAGCACCGCGTCCGGACTCACCGGGCCGGTCGGCATCCGCTGCGCCCGAGGGACCAGCCGGGGCGGTGCATAGAGGACATAGCCCTGGCAGGGTTCGCCCTCGTCGTCATCGCGCGCGGACTCGGCCGGGCCGGAGGCCGCGATCTGCCCGCAGGAGCCCCACTCCAGCATGACCATCGACAGCCACGCCTCTTTTTCGAACTCCGGGTCGAGCAGTTGTTCCCCGGTGCTCAGAGTCTCCGGATCAACCTCCCAGAACACGCAGCGGCGTGCATGCTTGGGCAGCTGCTCGAACCCGTCGAGCCGCAGCGGTCTGATGTGAACGGACACTGATTCTCCCGGCTTTCCCACGGTGCGAGGCCCGCACTGCAGCACACTCAAGGATAGGAGAGCCGGCCCCCTACCGCCCGCTATCCGGCGGACCACCCGAAAGCCCCCGAAAGCCCCCGAAAGCCGTTGCACCGCTGAGGTTTTCACCGTCCGGCCCCGCCCGCGCGACCCGCGGAATATTCGTCACAGTGACGAATTGGTCCGCCGTCGAGGGTTGGCCTATTTCCGCGCCGTGGGGTCCATCAGGTCGACCAACCGCTGAAGGTCCTCCACCGATCCGAACTCGACGACGATCTTGCCTTTGCGCTTGCCGAGATTCACCGTGACGCGGGTGTCGTAACTGGTGGACAAGCGCTCGGCGATGTCCTGGAGACCCGGCATCTTGATCGGCTTGCGGCGCGGCGCCGGCGGCTTGGCGCCGCCGCGGTTGGCCAGGGTCACCGTCTCCTCCGTCGCACGAACCGACAGCCCCTCGGCCACGATGCGCGCCGCCAATTCCTCCTGTGCCTCCGGCCCCGCCTCCAGTGCGAGCAGCGCACGCGCGTGGCCGGCCGAGAGCACTCCGGCCGCAACCCGCCGCTGGACGGGGATCGGCAGGCGCAACAGCCGGATCATGTTGCTGATCACCGGTCGGGACCGGCCGATCCGGTCCGCGAGTTCCTCGTGCGTCACCTTGAACTCTTCGAGCAGCTGCTGGTAGGCCGCTGCCTCCTCAAGCGGGTTGAGCTGAGCCCGGTGGATGTTCTCCAGGAGCGCGTCGCGCAGCAGGTTGTCCTCGGCGGTCTGCCGGACGATTGCGGGGATGACGGTCAGGCCGGCCTGCTGGGCGGCCCGCCACCGCCGCTCCCCCATGACCAGCTGATAGCGCCGCTCCCCGGGCCGGTCGTCAACCTCACGCACGACGATCGGCTGCATCAGGCCGAACTCCCGGATGGAGTGCACCAGTTCGGCCAGGGCTTCCTCGTCGAAGACGGTGCGGGGCTGTCGCGGGTTGGGTTCGATGGCCGCCGGGTCGATCTCGCGGTAGACCGCGCCCACGTCGGCCGGGCTGGGGGCCCCTGTCTGCTGGCCGCCGATGACGACGTCGGCGGCGGCTTCACCCAACCGGTGACCCCCGTCCGACGGGCCGGTCGGAATCAGGGACGCCAGGCCGCGACCGAGGCCTCCCCTGCGCTTGGATGACTGATTCATGCGGATCCCTCCGTTGGTCCGGGGCGGTAGGCCAGTTCCCGGCTCGCGTCCAGATAACTCATGGCCCCGCGTGAGCCGGGGTCGTAGTCGATGATCGTCATGCTGTACCCGGGCGCCTCGGACACCTTAACGCTGCGTGGGATGACCGTGCTGAGCACCCTGTCGCCGAAGAACCCCCTGACCTCGGAGGCCACCTGATCAGCCAGTTTGGTCCGTCCGTCGTACATCGTCAGAACGACCGTGCTGACGTTCAGGCGCGGGTTGAGGTGGGCTTTGACCATCTCGATATTCTTCATCAGCTGTGAGACACCCTCCAGCGCGTAATACTCGCACTGGATGGGAATCAACACTTCCGGGGCCGCTACCAGGGCGTTTATCGTCAGCAGGCCCAGGGAGGGCGGGCAGTCGATGAAGACGTAGTCGAAGTCCGTCTGGTCGAGTTCAGCCAGGGCGTTGCGGAGCCTGTTCTCCCGGGCGACCATGCTGACCAGCTCGATCTCGGCCCCGGCGAGGTCGATGGTGGCCGGCACACAGAACAAACGCTCGCTGTGCGGGCTCTGCCGGATGGCCGATTTCAGGGGGATCTCGCCGATCAGGACCTCGTAGGAGGACGGCGTTCCCGAATGGCGCTCGGTGATCCCGAGGGCGGTGCTCGCATTGCCCTGGGGGTCGAGGTCGATCACCAGGGTCTTGATTCCCTGCACCGCGAGTGCCGCGGCGAGGTTCACCGCCGTGGTGGTCTTGCCGACGCCGCCCTTCTGGTTCGCAACCGTGAACACCCGCCGATGGGCGGGCCGCGGGAGCTGGCCAGCCGCGGTGTGCAGGACCTTCATCGCGCGTTCGGCGGCGGCGCCGATCGGGGTGTCCGCGTCGGCCACCCATGTTTCACGTGAAACACCCGGATCGGGTGGGACGGTCATCGGCGTCTCCTCTCCGGCGGGCTGCTCCGGACGGCGACCACGACCGTGGCCGGCGGACTCACCCGTCCCGATCCACATCTCACCACGTGGATATCCTTCGCGCCTAACGCGGTCATGACGGTGCGCGCGGCGGCCACCTCGGCCTCCGCCCGCTCCCCCTTGAGCGCCAGCATCCGCCCACCCGTCCGCAGCAGGGGCATGCTCCAGCGGGTCAGTTTGTCGACCGGCGCCACCGCGCGCGACACGACCGTATCGGCACCACCCACCCGGGTGATGACGCCCGCCTCCTCGGCGCGCCCCCGCACGACGTCCACGGCGATCCCGAGTTCGCCGATCACCATCTCCAAGAAGTCGACCCGGCGCAGCATCGGCTCAACGAGGTTGATCCTCAGGTCGCCGCGCGCGATCGCCAGGGGCACCCCCGGCAACCCGGCGCCACTGCCGATGTCGACCACCCGCTCGCCCGGCGGGATCAGTTCGGCGACCACCACGCTATTGAGCAGGTGCCGATCCCAGAGGCGGTCAACCTCCCGGGGGCCGATCAGGCCGCGCTCGACCCCCGGGCCGGCGAGGAGCTCGGCATAGCGGCGCGCGACGTCCAGGCCTTCGCCGAAGATCTCGACTGCGCCCTCCGGAGCCGGTGGCGCCATTGTGTGTTTCACGTGAAACGTCACCCCCGACGCGGCCCGGAACTACACGGCTGTAACTCGCGGATGTTCAATCCCTCAGGACGACCACTCGGCGGGCCGGCTCGACGCCCTCGCTCTCGCTGTGTACCCCGTCGACCGCGGCCACCGCATCATGGACGATCTTGCGTTCGAACGGCGTCATCGGCGCGAGCTCCTCGCGCTCGCCCGACTCCAGAACCCGCCGGGCGACCTTGTCGCCGAGGGCGCTGAGTTCGTCGCGGCGGCGCCGCCGCCAGCCCGCGACGTCGAGCATCAGCCGGCTCCGCTCACCGGTCTTCTGGTGCACCGCCAGCCGCGTGAGCTCTTGCAGCGCGTCGAGCACCTCGCCGCGGCGGCCCACCAGCTTGGTCAGATCCTGGCCACCGTCGATGCTGACCACGGCGCGGTCGCCCTCGACGTCGAGGTCGATATCGCCGTCGAAATCCAGCAGGTCCAGCAGTTCCTCGAGGTAATCGCCGGCGATCTCACCCTCGGCGACGAGACGGTCCTCCAGGTCGTCCGACCGGGTCGGCGCGGCACCCGTCTCGTGTTCGGTCTCGGTGTCTGTCATGTGTTTCTCCCTTGTCCGCCGGAGCTACCGTCCGGTCAGCGTTTACGTTTCTTGGGCCGCGCGCCTGGCTTCGGCGTCCGGCTCGGGCCGCCGTTGGAGCCCGCCCTGGGTGCGGCTTCGGCCGCGGCGTCGCCTTCCGTCGTCGCGAGCCCGGCCTCCTGTGACGCCGGCTGCGACCCGGCGGCCGAGGCCACGTCCCCCTTGCGGGACTTGGCGGGTTTGGCGCCCGGGGCAGGCGCGTTGGCCGATCGGCGGGCCAGTGCCTCCTCCTTCTCGGCCGCCTCCTCCTTCTCGATCTTGCCGAAGACGAGGTGCTGCTGACCGAAGGTCCAGATGTTGTTGGACACCCAGTAGATGATGATCGCGATCGGCAGGAACGGGCCGCCCACGATCACCCCGAGTGGGAACACGTAGAGGGCGAGTTTGTTCATCAACGCCGTCTGCGGGTTGGCGGCCGCCTCGGGACTCTGGCGGGCGATCGACGCCCGGCTGTTGAAGTACGTGGCGATACCCGCGAGGATCATCAGCGGGATCGACACCGCCGCGACGGCTGGCCGGCTGAACACGGTGAACGCATCCAGCCCGTGCTGCTGGGTGATCGCCGCGCCGATCGGGGCTCCGAAGAGGTGCGCATCGAGGAAGTGGCCGACGTCACCGGCGCTGAACACGTAGTTGGGCAGGCGGCGGTTCTCCTCGACCGACAAGCCCAGCCTGCCGAAGCCGCTCTGGGTCCGGTTGAAGGACATCAGCACGTGGTAGAGGCCGAGGAACACCGGCACCTGCGCCAGCATCGGCAGGCAACCCAGGATCGGGTTGAAGTCGTGCTCGCGCTGCAGCTTCTGAATCTCCAGCGCCATGCGCTGGCGGTCCTTGCTGTACTTCTTCTGCAGGGCCTTGATCTGCGGCTGGAGCTCCTGCATCTTGCGCGTCGTCCGGATCTGTCGGACGAACGGCCGATACAGCACCGCGCGCAGCGTGAAGACCAGGAACATCACCGACAGCGCCCAGGCGAAGAAATTGCTGGGGCCCAGCAACATCCCGAACAGCTTGTACCAGAGCCACATGATCCCCGACACCGGGTAGTAGACGTAGTCGAGGCTGAACCAGTTAAACATCGGCGCTCCTGAGCTGACTCTGCGAGCCGTCGCCGGCGCCGCACCGTTCGGGTATCGGATCCCATCCGCCGGCATGCCATGGTCCGCACTTCGCCAGCCGCACCAGCGTCAGCCACGTCCCCCGGATCGCCCCGTACTCGGTCAGAGCGTCGACCGCATAGCCGCTGCAGGTGGGCATGAACCGGCATGACGCCGGGCGCAGTGGGGAGATCATGTGCCGGTACAGCTCGATCGCCCCGACGAGCAGCCGCACCGCCGGCCGGGCGCCGGGCACCCGCGCACCGGTGCAGAGCCTCACCGCGATTCCCCCAACCGACGGACCGCGCGCACACCGGCCACCATCTCAGCTTCGAGTTGGGAGGACTCCGCATCGCGGCAGCCGGGCAGAGCGCGGATCACGATGCGGTCGCCGGGGCACAGTTCGCCGATGACGCTCCGGGCGGCGTGACGCAGCCGGCGGGCAACACGGTGGCGTTGCACCGCGTTGCCGACTGCTTTGCTGACCACGAACCCGACTCGAGGACCGGCCGAATGGGCGGGGTCAGGATGAGCACCGACGTGAGCGTGGACGACGAGATCGCGCTGTGCTGCGCGCACACCACAGCGAATCGTGGTGGCGAATTCCGCAGACCGTGTCATCCGGTACCGCGCCGGGAGCACGTTGACTCGACCGGGGATCAGGCAGTCAGAGAGCGGCGGCCCTTGCGGCGGCGCCCGGACACGATCGCGCGGCCGGCCCGGGTGCGCATCCGCAGCCGGAACCCGTGGACCTTGGCCCGGCGACGGTTGTTCGGCTGATACGTCCGTTTGCCCTTGGCCACGGCTCTCGTCTCCTCGTCACATAGACCGGCCTGACACTCGATGCCCTGCGGCATCGGGCGGCAATGCCTGCCCTCGGTTGAAGTTCCCGCTGGTAACCGGCGCGGCCCCGGAATAAAACTCCGATCGCAGCCGAGTCGCCGACGTTCGGGCGACGATTCGAGGGTACTGACGTCACTTGCGCAGGTCAAACCGTGCCCATTGGCACTCGGAGTCAGGCTGTGGATAGCTTTCGCCCACCGGTTGGCACTCGTGGTGAAACCTGTTAGTTTCTGGCGGAACACTAAAGACCAGCAGCCGATTCGCCGCGTTTAACGACCACAACAGAACTGATCCCGATATGGTGACCGTCTCAGGCAGGCCCTGTCCACACCTGTGGATAACCGTGTGGACAGTTGCAGAAAACGCAGCCCGGTGCCTGAATCCGCAGGTAGAGGGGGGCTTCCGTTGAGCGACAACACCGTCCCCGACTTTGCGTCGGTGTGGACATCGGTGGTCGCAGAACTCAACGGGAACGAGGACGGCACATTCGGTGACGCCGGTACCGGCG
>Ga0194052_1000237_pt1 | contig 38478 bp, 37 predicted proteins | sample SepL226m_MetaG_FD_160117 | JGI IMG/M metagenome (GOLD analysis project Ga0194052, IMG submission 160117) | Anoxic zone freshwater microbial communities from boreal shield lake in IISD Experimental Lakes Area, Ontario, Canada - Sep2016-L227-6m | ecosystem: Environmental > Aquatic > Freshwater >...
CCGTCGGCGCTGGTGGGGTCGCCGGTGAGGGCGCGGCGGAGGTAGCCGACCTGGCCCAGGTGGAAGGCCAGGTGTGCGGCCAGGTGGAGTAGGAAGCGCCCTGTGGGCGGCTGCACGCCCGCGACGGGAACAGGAAAGGCGGCATCCAGCGCCGCAGGCTCCAGGGCCACCAGGGTGCGTTCCACCTCGGCCAGGGCCGCCTCGAGGGCCGCCGCTACCTCCGCGCGAGTGCCCTCCCGCTGGGCGAACTCCTGCTCCCGCTGGCGCACATAGCCCGAGCCACCCAGCACGGTGCCCACGAAGTGCTGGAGGTTGCCCGCCACATGCAGCGCCAGGTTGCCGGCGCTGTTGGCGATGCCGGGCACCGTGCGCCACAGTGCGAGGTTATCCGGGAAGAGAGCCACCTCACGGGCCAGGCAGCGCAGGTCGCGGCGGAGCAGGATCAGGAGGTCGGCGGCGAGGGGTGTCATGGCGACCATGCTACCTCCGCTTGGCCCCGACGATCCTGGTGGCATGGTCATCCAGGAGCTGGTGGTTCCCCTGCCGTGAATTGCCATCTCGATATCGGCGCAGCCGATATCGAGCAAGCCCGGGTGACCAAAGCTTGAGTCGCCTCGCCTCCGGGCGGAGAATCGAACGCACGCACCCAGGAGGCTCCATGTCCCTCGCAGGAGAAGTCGCTCTCGTCACCGGCGCCAGCCGGGGCATCGGCGCGGCCATCGCCAAGGCCCTCGCGGCCCAGGGCGTGCTGGTGGCCGTCAACTACTTCGCCTCGGAGGCCGCAGCCCAGACGGTGGTTGCCGAGATTCGCGCCAAGGGCGGACGGGCCCTGGCCGTGAAGGCGGACGCCCGGGACCAGAGCCAGGTGGAGGCCATGGCCGCCACCGTGAAGGCTGAGCTGGGCCCCATCGGCATCCTGGTGCTGAACGCCTCCATCGGCTTCCCGATGGAAGGCTTCTCAAGCTATCCCTGGGAGGCCTTCCAGGCCAAGCTGCTCGGCGAGCTGGGCGCGGCCTTCCACGGCTGCCAGGCGGTGCTCCCCCAGATGCTCGAGCAGAAGGGTGGCTCCATCGTGGCCATCACCAGCGGCCTGGCCCGGGATCCCGGCTGGGGCTTCTGCGCCCATAGCGCTGCCAAAGCGGGCCTGGAGGGCTTCGTCCGGGCCCTCGCCTTCGAGCTGGGCCCCCTGGGCATCCGCGTGAACGCCGTGGCGCCGGGCCTCACTCTGACAGACGCCACCGCGCGCCTGCCCGAGCCACACAAGGCTGCGGCGGCGGCGCACACGCCCCTGCGCAGGAACGGCCTGGCGGAGGATGTGGCCGAGGCGGTAATGGGCATCCTGCAGGCGGGCTTCGTCTCCGGCGCCACCCTGCCCGTCAACGGCGGCGTCTACGTCTTCTGAAGGCCGGGATGGACCCGGCACCGCCCCGGACCCACACTGGTGCCTTTCGGAGAAGCCCATGCCCCCACCCATCCGCGCCGGCCTTGTCCTGGGATTCTCCGTGGCGGCCTGGACCTTCATCATGGGGTTCACCGGGTGGTACCGGCACCCGTCCCTGCTGCGCCTCTTCTGGCTGGTGGTGCCCATGCAGGTCGGCATCCTGGTCTGGGGCCTGCGGACCACCGCCCGGGACAGCGGCTACCTGCGCCAGGTCATGCACGGGCTCAACGCCACCGTCCTGGGGGCGATGATCATCGTCACCGGCAGCCTGCTCTTCACCACCGTGGTGTTCCCCACCTACTTCGCAGACCTGGAGGCCCTGGGCCGGGACCTGATGGCAAAGCAGGGCCTCAGCGCCGCCCAGATCGAGGCTGCGGTGAAAGCCCAGGCCCCCTTGCAGACCCCCCGGGCCAGCGCCATGGCGGGAGCCATCGGCACGGTGGTGACGGGCGTCCTCACCTCGCTCCTCGCCGCGATCTGGCTGCGGAAAAAAGCCTAGTCCCGGGTCATTTCACACTCATTACTCGTAAATATCATCTGGGTTTAGACTTGCAAATTGTGTCGTGACCGGGACAATGATCAGATTCCCGGTCGAGGCGCCATGTCGTTCTTCGAGATGCACGATCCAGAAGGCTCCGTCCGCGATTGTTACGCGGAGGTGCAGCGCTGGATTGACGAGACCGGCGTCACGGGATTGCACCGTCGACTGGAGGAGGCTGAGGCCATCTTCCGGCGCATTGGCATCACCTTCGCGGTCTACGGCGAAGGGGGGGACCCGGAGCGGCTGATCCCCTTCGACCTCCTGCCCCGCATCTTCAGCCGCCTGGAGTGGGAGCGCCTGGATCGGGGCATCCGCCAGCGGGCCCAGGCCCTCAACGCTTTCCTCTATGACGTCTATCACCGCGGCGAGATCCTGCGGGCGGGGCGGATCCCCCAGGATCTGGTCTACCAGAACGAGGCCTTCCGGCCGGAGATGATCGGCTTTGATCCTCCGGGTCGGGTCTACAGCCACATCGTCGGCATCGATATCGTCCGCACCGGACCGGATCGCTTCGAGGTGTTGGAGGACAACTGCCGCACCCCCTCCGGGGTCTCCTACATGCTGGAGAACCGGGAGATCATGACCCGGATGTTCCCGGATCTCTTCAGCCGGGGCCGGGTGACGCCGGTGGACAACTACCCCGCCCAGCTGCTGAGGACCCTCAAGGAGGTCGCGCCTCCGGCCTGCAGCGGCGACCCGGTGGTGGTCCTGCTGACACCGGGATCGCTCAACTCCGCCTACTACGAGCACAGCTACCTGGCGGACCTCATGGGCATCGAGCTCGTCGAGCCCGTGGACCTCTTCGTGGAGGACGGCCGGGTCTGGAAGAAGACCACCGCCGGCCCCAAGGCCGTGGATGTCATCTACCGGCGCATCGATGACGACTACCTGGATCCCCTGGCCTTCCGTCCCGACAGCCTCCTGGGCGTCCCCGGGCTCTTCCACGCCTACCGCTCCGGCGGTGTCACCCTCTGCTCGGCACCCGGCGCCGGCATCGCCGATGACAAGGCGATCTACGTCTACGTCCCCGAGATGATCCGCTTCTACCTGGGCGAGGAGCCCATCCTGGCCAACATCCCCACCTGGCAGTGCGGCACCAAGGATGGCCTGGCCTACGTCCTGGAGCACCTCAGCGAGCTGGTCGCCAAGGAGGTCCATGGCTCCGGGGGCTACGGCATGCTCATCGGCCCCAAGTCCACCGCCGCGGAGATCGCGGCCTACGCCGACCGCATCCGGGCCAACCCCGGCGGCTTCATCGCGCAGCCCACCCTGGACCTGTCCACGGTCCCCACCCTGGGAGAGGCTGGGGTGGTCCGGCGGCACGCGGACTTCCGCCCCTACTGCCTGGTGGGCAAGCGCATGCGGCTGGTGGCGGGAGGGCTGACCCGCGTGGCCCTCACGGAAGGCTCCCTCGTGGTCAACTCGAGCCAGGGCGGCGGCGTCAAGGACACCTGGGTATTAAGGGATTAGGGGCTGTTTTCAAATTGGAATACCGATGCTGAGCCGAACCGCCGACAACCTCTTCTGGATGGCCCGCTACCTCGAGCGGGCCGAGTCCACTGCCCGCCTGCTCACCATGGGCCAGCGCATGGCCGTGCTTCCGGGCTCGGCCTACCGCGACGAGTGGCGCTCGGTCCTGCGCGTCACCGGCTGTGAGTCCTTCCTGAAAGGCACTGGCCCGGTCACCGAGGCGGATGTCGTCGCCATCCTCCTCCTTGATCCGGAGAACGCCGCCTCGATCCAAGCCTGCCTGGTGCGGGCACGGGCCAATGGCCGCTCGGTGCGGACCAAGCTCACCCAGGACATGTGGGAGGCGCTGAACATGAGCTGGCGCCACTTCGAGGGCTGCACCGTGGCCGAGGCCGTGCAGGAGCTGCCGGTGCTCATCGACTGGGTGAAGACCCGGACCGCGGTCTTCAAGGGCGCCATGGAGACGGGCCTCATGCGCCACGCGGGCCATGACTTCATCCGCATCGGCGGCGCCATCGAGCGGGCCCAGATGACCCTCCGCCTGCTGGACGTGAAGTACTACGTCCTGCTGCCTGAGACGGACGTGGTCGGCGGCGGCCGCGACCACTACCAGTGGACCTCGGTGCTCCACGCCCTCTCCGGCAGCCGGGCCTACCATCACGTCTACGGCGGCGTGCACACCCCGGCCCAGATCGTGGACTTCCTGATGGTAAACCGCACGTTCCCCCGCTCCGTGGCCTTCTGTGTGGACCAGATGCGGACCCACCTGGCGCGGCTGGCCAAGGAGCACGGCACCCGGGCCGCCTGCCACGAGACCGCCGATGAGCTTTTCGCCTTGCTCAAGACCGGCCGGAATGGGGTCTTCATCGAACGGGGCCTGCACGAGTCCGTGCAACACTGCCTGTTGCTGACCAACCGACTGGCCAGTGAAATTGCAGACTCGTACCACTTCTAGGAAGAGCATGGAACTCGCCGTCCGCCACCAGACGACCTACCGCTACGCGACGCCAGCCAACCAGGTCTCGCTGCTGCTGCGCCTGCAGCCGGGCCAGCTGGACTGCCAGCAGACCCGGTCCTGGGAGGTCACCGTGAATGGGACCCCGGTCACGGAGTTTCCGCTCAACGCCTTCGGGGATGGCGAGGGTTTCTACCACCGCCGGGGCGCCTTCAGCGAGATGGAGATCGTGGCCTCGGGGACCGTGGAGACCCAGGAGCGCCACGGCATCGTCTCGGGATTTCTCCAGGAAGCCCCGCTGCCCATCTTCCTCAGGCAGACCAAGCTCACCCAGCCGGATGCGGCGATCCACGCCCTCGCCCGCTCCCTGGCCGAGTCGGAGCCCATCCCCCGCCTGCACGCCCTGTCGGCGCGGGTGCGCGAGGCCATTGCCTACGAGGGTGGCACCACCACCTCCGCCACCTCCGCCGCAGAGGCCCTGGCCCTGGGCCGTGGGGTCTGCCAGGACCACACGCACCTCTTCGTGAGCGCCGCCCGGAGCCTCGGCATCCCGGCCCGCTACGTCAGCGGCTACCTACTGGCCGACGAGGCCGGCCACGCCCTGCGGGAGACCCACGCCTGGGCCGAGGCCTGGGTGGACGGCCTGGGCTGGATCGGCTTCGATGCCACCAACGGCCTCTGCGTTACGGAGCTGTATGTCCGTCTCTGCTCAGGACTTGATGCTCATGATGCCGCCCCGGTACGGGGCTCGGTCTACGGCACCACTGAGATCGGAATCCAGGCTGATGTCATGATCTCTCTGGCGGCCCCCAGCGGGTCCCAGCAGGTTCAACAGCAGCAGTGAGGATGACGAAAGGGCTGGTTCGATGACGTATTGCGTGGGCCTGCGGGTGGCCGAGGGGCTGGTGCTCCTGGCCGATACCCGGACCAATGCCGGGATGGACAATGTCTCCCGCTTCACCAAGATGGTCACCTTCGAAAAGACCGGTGAGCGGGTCATTGCCCTGCTCACCGCGGGGAACCTCTCCATCACCCAGGGCATCATCGCCCGGCTCAAGCACGGGATCCAGAAGGGTGACCGGGATCCCGCCTTCCGGTCGATCATGAACGTGGAGAGCATGTTCGAGGTGGCCGAGATCGTGGGCGCCGAGATGCGGCGCATGCAGGAGATCCACCGCGAGGCCATCCTCGAGCAGGGCACCGGGGCAGATGCCACCATCCTGGTCGCGGGCCAGCGCCGGGGCGGCAAGCACCGGCTGTTCCTGATCTACTCGGCGGGGAACTTCATCCAGGCCACGGACGACACCCCCTACTTTCAGCTGGGTGAGCACAAGTACGGGAAGCCCATCCTGGACCGGGTCATCGGCCCGAGCAGCTCCCTCGAAGAGTCCATGAAGGCCGTCTGCGTCTCCATGGATTCCACCATCCGCAGCAACCTCTCCGTGGGCATGCCCTTGGACCTGGCTGTCATCGAGAAGGACGCCCTCACTTTCCGGATCCACCGTCGTATCGAACGCACGGACGCCCGCTTCTCGGCCATCTCCGACAGCTGGGCCAAGGCCCTCAGCCAGGGCTTCCAGGAGCTGCCGAACCTGCTGGAGCCCGAGCAGCCCTGATAGCGCTCAGCGCTCGGTGTGCACCTGGGCCAGTAGGTCCATGGGAAAGCGCCGCCCCGCCAGGGCTTCGTCCAGGCACCGCAGCACCAGCCCCGACCGCAGGGGCGCTGCTGCCAGCTCCGCCCGGGTGAGCCAGTGACAGGCGAAGATGGCGGGATCCTCCGGGATCGCCACGGCCCCCGCCGGCACAGTGCCCACGAAGCACATGCGGAAGTAGTCCTGCCCGTTGGCGGCCCGCAGCGGGTAGATCCCTACCAGGGCCTCCGGGGTGAAGTCCAGGCCGGTCTCCTCGCGGGTCTCGCGCACCACCGCCGCCAGCACGGACTCACCGGGATCCACGTGACCTGCAGGCTGGTTGAAGACATGGTAGGGGGACACCCCGTCCGTCTCCTCCACGACCAGGAAGCGGCCCTCCCGCTCGATGATGGCGGCCACCGTCAGGGCCCACATCAGGCGGGCATGAAGAGCAGGAACCCGTTGGCGAAATAGACGAGCCCCACGACACCCACCAGGAGACCTAGGTAGTAGACGGGCTTCTTCTTCAGCAGGGCGGCGATGGAGGAGAGCAGGATGCCAATCTGCAGGAAGATCACGGCATTCCCGAAGCCGGCGCCATGCCTCTGGGCGTCGGCCTTGGCCTTCTCGAAGCCCTGGGCCACTTTCTGGATCTCGGCCTTCTCGCCGTCGTACTTGAGCACCTTCTTCTCCACATCGGCGAGGCTCTTTTCCAGCAGGGGTACGGCAGTCCGGGGCGCCAGTTCCAGCTCCCGCTTGAGCCGCATGGCCTCCACCTCGTAGAGGTTCCCCTTGATGCCCTTGGCCTGGTAGTGGGCCCACTCGTCCGAGGCCTGGCTCTGGCTCAGCACGACCTTGGTGGAATAGCCCCCGCCCTTGGACGTGGCCAGGGTGGCGCAGACCGCCAGAATCACGGTGGTCAGTGCCAGCAGGTTCAGCCAACCTTCCTTCTTTTCTTCGGCCATGGGAATGCTCTCTCCTGGGACTTAATTTACCATGCACCGGCCCGCCCCTGCTTGACCCGCCTCCCTGCCGGCCTATGGTTGGGGATGGAGTCCGCCGGGATGTGCGTCGTCTGCCGCAGTCCTCCGCCGATACGTCGGATGTCCTGTCTTTTCTGACGGGCAGGTGTTGTCCGTTCCCCTGACAACCCGCGCAAGGGGCCTTCTGCGCGCTCCGCCTGGACCGCGTGGCGGGGTCCTGGGAGGATTCCCATGCTCCATCGAAATGCGCTTTGCGTCGGGATCAACCAATACCAGCACTTCCCGGCCGCGAACCTCAACGGCTGCGTCAACGACGCGCTGAACATGGTATCGCTGCTGAAGGAAGTCCTGGGCTTCGAGGATTCCGATATCACCCTGCTGACGGATCAGGCCGCCACCAAAATCAATATCCTGCGCGAGCTGAAGCGCATGGTGGATGGCGCCCTGGCGGGACGGTACAACCACCTGATCTTCAGCTTCTCCGGCCACGGCACCCAGGTGCCGGACCTGAACCTCGACGAGTTCGACCGGGCCGACGAGGCCTTCTGTCCCCACGACCTGGCCCCCCTCGGCAGCCAGTGGGACCGCGATCACCTCATCGTGGATGACGAACTGCACGACCTGCTGGTGCGCCTGCCGTCCAGTGTCCTCCTGGAGGTCTTCCTGGACACCTGCCACAGCGGCATGGGGCTGCAGGCCGCGGACCTGCTCATGGACCGCAGGCCCCGCTACCTGCCGCCGCCCTCAGTCGATGCTTTCCGCGACATCGAGTTCCGCCGCGCCCGGCCGGCCCACCAGAAGCTTTTGGAGAAGGGCCTCTCCCACCACATCCTGTGGAGCGCCTGCAAGGAGAGCCAGACCGCCGCGGACGCCTTCATCCGGGGTGACTGGCATGGCGCTTTCACCTGGCACTTCTGCCGGGAGGCCCGGGCCAGCGGCAACCACCTGTCCCGCGCCAAGGTGCTGGCCAAAGTCCGCTCGGAACTCAGCACCGGCCACTTCACTCAGACCCCGCAGCTGGACTGCGAGGCCGTCACGCGCCACGCGGTGCTCAAGGCCATCGAAGTTCCGCCCACTGTCCTGCCGCTGCCTACGGAGATGCCCTCCTGACGGAATCAGTTGCCAGCAAACAAGCACGGCGCCTCACGGCGCCGTGCTATCTGAAACGCGTCGCGTTTCAGCAGAGGCTGAAAGTTAGTACCGGTACTGATCCGCCTTGTAGGGCCCTTCCACCGGCACGCTGATGTAGCTGGCCTGCTCGGGGCGCAAGGTGGTGAGCCGCGCGTTGAGCGTCTGCAACTGCAGGCGTGCCACCTGCTCGTCCAGGTGCTTGGGCAGGGTGTAGACACCCACGGCGTACTGACCCTGCTTGGTCCAGAGCTCAATCTGGGCCAGGGTCTGGTTGGCGAAGGAAGATGACATGACGTAGCTGGGGTGGCCCGTGCCGCAGCCCAGGTTCACCAGCCGGCCCTTGGCCAGGAGGAGGATGCGGTGGCCGTCCGGGAAGATCACGTGGTCCACCTGGGGCTTGATCTGCTCCCACTGATACTTCTCGAGGCTCGCCACGTCGATCTCGCTGTCGAAGTGGCCGATGTTGCAGACGATGGCGTTGTGCTTCATGCGGGCCATGTGGTCGTGGGTGATGACGCGGAGGTTGCCGGTGCAGGTGACGAAGATGTCGCCCTGGTCCGCCACCTCGTCCATGGTCACCACGCGGTAGCCCTCCATGGCCGCCTGCAGGGCACAGATGGGATCGATCTCAGTCACCCACACCTGGGCGCTGAGGGCGCGCAGGGCCTGGGCGCTGCCCTTACCCACATCGCCATAGCCACAGACCACCGCGATCTTGCCGGCGACCATGACATCCGTGGCGCGCTTGATGGCGTCCACCAGGGACTCCCGGCAGCCGTAGAGGTTGTCGAACTTGCTCTTGGTGACGCTGTCATTGACGTTAATGGCGGGGAACTTCAGCTCGCCCTTCTTGGCCATCTCGTAGAGGCGGTGGACGCCGGTGGTGGTCTCTTCCGTCACGCCCAGCACCTTGGCCAGCTGGGTCGAGTACCAGCCCGGCTTCTCGGCCAGGCGGCTGCGGATGGCCGCGAAGAGCACCGTGGCCTCCTCGCTGTCCGGGTGGTCGAGGACGCTGAGGTCCTGCTCGGCCCGGGCGCCCAGGTGCAGCAGCAGCGTGGCGTCGCCGCCGTCATCGAGGATCATGTTGGCGCCGTCCGCGAAGTCGAAGATGCGGTGCGTGTAGTCCCAGTACTCGGGCAGGGTCTCGCCCTTGATGGCGAAGACCGGCGTGCCCCCAGCGGCGATGGCGGCGGCGGCATGGTCCTGGGTGCTGTAGATGTTGCAGCTGGCCCAGCGGACGTCAGCGCCCAGGGCGTTCAGGGTCTCGATGAGGACGGCGGTCTGGATGGTCATGTGCAGCGAGCCGGCGATGCGCGCGCCCCTCAGGGGCTGCCCGGCAGCGTACTGCTGGCGGATGGCCATGAGCGCGGGCATCTCACCCTCGGCAATGGCCATTTCCTTGCGGCCCCAAGGGGCGAGGGAAAGATCGGCGACGGTGAAGTCGGCGGCGGTGACGGTCATGAGGACCTCCTCGAAAGCCGGTACGGCAAGGCGAATCCACCTCTTCGGCCCGGTTCAGGGTTGAGGTGAGCGCCGTTCCTGTGAGGAAGTGTCCGAGCCTGAGATCCCGCGCAGCCAATCTGCCGGGTCCTGCAGCGCTCCTCGGACCCCCTCAGATTAATCGGTCCGGAGCCTGGTGTCTGGTGGGTTATTGAAGTCCCCCTCTTGCTGTCATGTTGTAATTTTTTCTATCGAAAAAATTACAACCATTAAAAGATTACAAATGAATGAGTTGCTATGTTTTTGAGACTTTTTTGTCATTTTTTAATGACATGAATTTCTTGCAAAGAAATTCATCAAGAGCAACCCCAACACTTAACGACTGGCACAACCCTCGATTGGACTTGATCGCCTGAAAGGAGGCAACCATGTCCAACCTCTTCACCTCCACGGCCCTGGCGCTCGTCCTGGCCCTACCCCTCGGCGCCGCCCCGGTCCGCGCCGTCCGGGCCCCCCAGCGGCCCGTGAACCTCAACACTGCCACGGTCACGGAGCTGATGCAGCTGCCCCGAATCGGCCAGAAGACCGCCGAGCGCATCTTGAGCTTCCGGAAACAGCACGGGGGCTTCCAGAGGCCCGAGGAACTGATGAACGTCAAGGGTATCGGCGAGAAGTCCTACGCCAAGCTGAAGCCCTTCCTGGCGCTCTCCGCCCCCTCCGCCGCTGCGAAGAAGTAGGCAGCGGCGGTGCGGACCTCCTCCTGCCGACAGTCCACCCAGCGGGGTTCCTCCTTGCTGGAAGTCACCCTGGTCATGGCCATGGCGGCGGTCCTCCTGGCCGTGGGCACCGCCCTCTGGGACACGGACGCGGTGGACCTCATGGCCGCCCAGCGGGAGATCCGCAGCAGCGTCGAGGAGGCCTTCATCCTGGCCTACGCCCGGGGCACCGACGTCAAGGTGGCCCTGGGCGCGGCCAGCGGCGCCGGCGAGCACCTGCCCGTCCAGCTCAGCCGCAAGGTGAAGTGGGGCAAGCCGGCCCACATCCCCCTGCCGCCGGGCATGGACGCGCCCGTGGTGGCTGCCCGCACAGGTGAGTCCCATCCCGTCATCACCGTGACCCCGCGCCACACGACCCTCGCCAGCGCCTGGTTCCTGAACAATGGCAAAGAGGCTCTCTGCATGCGCCTCTCCGGGAATGGTCACCTGCAGGTGCTGCGCTGGCGACAGGACCGCATGAAGTGGACGAGGGTGTGATGGACTTCTCCGCCTCCGCCCTCCAGCAGAGTGCCCGGGCACTCGCCGCGCTGCTGCTGCCCGCGCCCCTGAGCCCACCCCTGCACGCCGCACGCCTGGAACTGCGCCGCTGCCTCCAGCTCGCCTTCCGGCTGGCCGCCACGCACCACCACCCGGTGATGCTGGAACCCGGCGGTGGGGCCATCCGGGGCCGGATCGCCCTGCAGTTGCCCCCGAACATCCTCTGGGGCTGCCCCCCGGCGATCCCGCTGCCGCCCAACCTGGTCGGCAGCGGCTGGACCAGCGGCTTCCCCCACCCCATCCTCGTCATGCCCGAGCGCCGGGCCGTGGCGAACGTCTGGTTCCTGCACCACGACCGCGAGGCGCTCTGCCTGCAGCTGCGGCTGTCCGGCGCGGTGGAGCTGCTCTGCTACCGACCCCGGCTGGGGGCCTGGGTCAGCTGCTGAAAGGGGACCCCATGCGCATCCTCGATCTCTCCCCCGACCAGCGCCCCCGGGAGCGCCTGCTGGCAGGGCTTGGCGAGGGCCTGGCTGACGCAGAGCTGCTGGCTCTGCTGTGGGGCACGGGACGCCGGGGCCAGAGCGTCGTAGAACTGGCCCAGTCCGCCCTCGGCCACACGGGCGGCCTGGCGGGCCTCCTGGCCCTGGGCCTCAACGACTGGCTGGAGCAGCCGGGCCTGGGCCCCGCCAAGGCCGGTCAGCTGTGGGCGGCCCTGGAGCTGGTGCGGCGGGGCCAGCGAGGCGCGGAGCGGCCTCGCATCACCAGTCCCCGAGCCGCCGGCGACTACCTGCTGCCCCGCTGCCAGGGCTGGACCGAGGAGCGCTTCGGCCTGCTGGCCCTCAACGCCAAGGGCGACCTGCTGGCTGAGCGCATCCTCAGCCAGGGCACCGCCACGGCCACGCTGATCAGCCCCCGGGAGTTCTTCCGGGAGGCCCTGCGCTACGGCGCTTCCACCGCCCTGGCCTACCACAACCACCCCAGCGGCGACCCCACGCCCAGCCGCGAGGACATCCAGCTCACGCGCCGCCTGCAGGCAGCCGGCGAGTCCCTCGGCGTCCCTCTGGCGGACCACCTCATCCTCGGCCAGGACCGCTATCACAGCTTCCGCGCCGCCGAAGGCTGGGACGCGAGGGGCTAAGAGGTCGTAACAAAACCCGGCGCGGCCGCGGGGGGTTTTGTTACCACCTCTAAAATCCAGATAGAGTCAACGGGCGAGGAGCCGACCACGATGCCGCTGTCGACCTGGGCCAACGACTACGTGCACCTGGTGCTCGCCACCGGGCGCCATGATCCCGACTTCGTGGACGCCTACTACGGGCCCCCCGCCTGGAAGGCCGCCGCCGAGGCGGGGGATCCGAAGGCCCTCCCCACCCTGCGGGCGGAGGCAGGACGGCTCCTCGCGGGCGTCCAGGCGGCCCAGGCCGGGCCAGACGAGATCGTGCGCCGCGACTATCTCCAGGGCCAGCTTGGCGCCGTGGCGGCCCACCTGGCCCGGTTGGCGGGTCAGGCCTTCGCCTTTGACGACGAGGCCGAGGCCCTCTACCAGGTGCGGCCCCCCGTGATGCCGGAGGCCACCTTCGACGCGGCCCTGACCCGCCTGGACCAGCTGCTCGAGGGCTCTGGCACCGTGCAGGAACGCTACCAGCGGGCTCGGGAGCGGGTCATCGTACCCACGGAGCGCGTGGACGCGGTGTTCCAGGCCGCCATCCACGCGGCCCGGGAGCGCACCCGCAAGCACGCCACGCTGCCCGCCTCGGACCACTTCCGCGTGGAGTACGTCCGGGACAAAGCCTGGTCCGGCTACAACTGGTACCAGGGCGGCGGCAGCTCGGTGATCCAGGTGAACCTCGACCTGCCCATCGCCATCGACCGCGCCCTGGACCTGGCCGCCCACGAAGGCTACCCGGGCCACCACGTCTACAACGCCCTGCTGGAGCAGCGCTTCGCGCAGGCGCCGCCGGAGGGCCGCGGCTGGGTGGAGTTCACCGTCTATCCCCTCTTCTCACCCCAGTCCCTCATCGCCGAGGGCACCGCCAACTTCGGCATCGAGGTGGCGTTCCCCGGGGAGGAGCGGCTGGCCTTCGAGCGCGAGGTGCTCTTCCCCCTGGCGGGCCTCGACCCGCAGGACGCAGCCTTCTGGGCGCGGGTGCAGGCGGAGCTAAAGCTGCTGGCCTTCGCCGACAATGAAGCCGCCCGCGGCTACCTGGATGGCCGGCTCGACCGGGCTGCGGCGGAGGCCTACCTCATGCGGTATTCCCTGCGCACGGCGGCCCAGGCTGCCCAGCGTCTGCGCTTCATCGAGACCTATCGCAGCTACGTCATCAACTACAACCTGGGCGAGCAGCGGGTCCGCGACTGGGTGAACCGCCAGGGCGGCACCGCGGACCAGCCGGCCCGGCGCTGGGCGATCTTCCTGGAGCTCATCTCCAGCCCGCGGCTGCCCCGAGCCCTGGGCTTCTAGACCAGCTCAGGACAGCTTCAAGACAAAGGTGGCTGCCACCGGCCGGAGGTTCAGGGGCTCTGGCGCGTGGCCGGGGACCGCGATCAAGCGGCAGATCAATTCTTTCTTTCAATTGAATGATTAAGTATTTTTTCATATTAATGGGTATTTGTTGCTTGATTTTAATTCTTCCGGCGAGAAGAATCGTCCTGCGAACCCATCGGCGCCTTCCGAACCCCCTTCTCCCTCGCTGGTCCAGCCACAGGCAAGGAATTCCTTGGCACCTGGCCTCCAGCCCCTCTCCACGCCAGCCTGCCGTCACCTTCGCTCAAGGTGACCACGTCAAAGGAGGGACGCGGTGCATGTCGTCTTCCTCATCCATGGTATGGGCAAGCACCCTGCCGGTTGGAGTGAACCCATCACGACCTTCCTCAAGGAGCGTTACGCGATCGGTGCCGGGAAACCCCTCAGGGAGGAGGTCGCCCAGTTCGTGGAGATCACCTACGACGACGTCTTCTCCGGGTGGCTGAACCGCTGGGCCAAGGCGGGAAATGACCTAGCCGCTTTCCCCGAGGTGGCCTCGGTGGCGGGCTTCCTCGACGAATTGAATCACGATGACCCGCTGTACACCCATCTTGCCGATGTGGTCTTGTTCACCCTCTTCCCTCAGATCAGCAGGGAAGTGATCACCTCCGTCCGCACCCAGATGCTCAGCGCCTTCGCGGGGAATCGCACCGCGCAGTTCTCGATCCTGGCCCACAGCCTGGGCACTTCCGTTGCCCAGCGAACGGTGGCGACCCTGGATGACGAGGCCCTGGGAGGCAGCTACCCGCCGAGCCTGCTCAGCTTCGCCAACCTCATCATGGTGGCCAATGTCAGCCGGGTCCTCACCCTGCCGCATCACGACTCGCTCTATGACACGCTGGTGCGGCCGAGCGTGGGTTCCTATTGCGCGAACTACTGGTCCATCCGCCACGCGCTGGATGTCCTCACCAGGCCCTGGCCCTTCCACCCTCCCCCCGCAGGCTGGGCCATGGAACCGGCCACCTACAGGGATACGGAGGTGAAGCACTACGATCAGGATCCCAATGTTCACGATCTTCTGAACCACCTCAAGAACCCCAGGGTTCACCTTCCCCTGCTTGCCCGGATCGCGGGTCTGAGGATGCCGGCACCTGACCTTGAGGCGACCATCGCCACTTATGAGCAGGGCCACCAGCTGGACGACCTCGTCCGGGGCCAGTTGGAGCCCTACCTGAAAAAGGCCTCTGACTTGGAGCGGGGAGAGCTCAAGGACGTCCTTGACCTCATGAAGTCGTTCCTTGGGGCCTGCGGGGTGAAGCCATGAAGCGCCGGTCGGAGAGGGACCTCCTCCGAAGCAGCCTCCCGGCACTGGCGATCCTCGGCGTGACCCTGGGCCCACCACCCCTTCACGCCGAGGCTCCCGGCCCCAAGACGGTGCTGGCGGCCCCGTGTCCCGAGCCCAAGGAGGTGACGGGGTACTACGGGCTCCTTGGCATCCAGGGGGATCTGTCGAACCCGGAAGTGGGGCTGCTCGCCCTCCGGCTCATCGCCACCGAATGCCGCCTGGACACCCACAGCAAGAACGAGCCCCTTCAAAAGCTGCTGCGGGAGCTGGGCCCGGCGCTGAGCCATGCCGAGGGTCTTCGGGAGGGCGCCTCCTTTTTCGCGAGCCATCAGGATTGGCCGGACTTCTTCAAGGGGTTTCTTCGGCCACCCCTCGCCACGCCCGATGAGACAGGCGCACCCAGCGATCACTATTTCGCGGGGACGACCAATGAGGTGGTCATCGCGGATCCCTCACTGCCCAGCGCAAGCCAGGCGGTCTTCCTCCTCCGCTGGCAGGCGACCCAGGGCGTGCTCTGTGCCCTGACGAACAGCCGGGTCCAAACCTTGCGCAGCAGTCAGGAGGTCTTCAACTCCCGGCTGACCTTCATCCGTGAAAAGGGCTACCTCCAATACCCCTGGGAAGTGGCCCTCAACCACGGCGGTGACCAGAAGAGCTACCTGGTTCTGACGCATCCCAGCCTGGCGTTCACCCTGGGTCCGGTGGAGGGGAAGACCTTCCGACGGCTCCGAGAAGCCGCCAGCACTTCCATCCAGCCCACCCTGAATGTGGCCCTCTTCGGCTTCATCCGGTACCCCTTGGAAAAGTCGGCGGAGGGGAGCTACACCGATTCCTACACCCGCTATTGGGGGATCACCTTCGGCATCATGACCGGTCCCAGTGCGGCCAGCCACCCCAGGTGGGGCCCCACCGTCGAGCTCCATTACCGGGCCATCTCTTTGGGATTCAGCCGCCATGAGACCCCAGCGGGGCCCAAGCAGAACTACCTGTTCACGACCCTCAACCTGGCCAAGTATTTGAAGCTCCCTCCGCCATGAGCTAGGCCCCATGACCTCTGGGCCGGTCTTCCTCCACCGGCTCGAAGGCCTCCCTCCGCAAGGACTCGATTCCACCTTTTCCCTAGGGGTCGCCCATGAGATACCGCCCGCTCCCACCCGACCGGATGCCTGGCGAGCTTGCACAAAGCGAAGCCGACCTGATCAAGATCCGCCGCGAGGAAGCAGGCATTCCGCCTCATCATCCAAGGGTGGGCCTGGCGTTGTCCGGGGGCGGGATTCGCAGCGCGACGTTCTCCCTGGGGGTCCTGCAGGGGCTGGCCCAGCTGAAGCTCCTGAAAAGCGTCGACTACCTCAGCACGGTCAGCGGAGGCGGCTATACAGGCTCCTTCCTGGGCGGGCTTTTCTGCCGAAAGGGGCCTTCGGAGCCCAGTGCTGCCGAGGTTGAGTCCCAGCTTGGAGCTGCCGACCGGTCGGCGGGTCCCGTCGCCAGCGCCTTTGCCTGGCTGCGAGACAATGGGCGCTATCTGACCCCCGGTGGCAGTGGCGACAGCCTGCTCATGGCGGGCACGGTCCTGCGCAACTGGGTGGCGGTCCAGGTGGTGCTTGGGCTCGTGTTCCTGACGGGATGCATGGCGCTGGATGGCCTGTTCCGGGCCACCACTGGCGGTTTGCCCGAGGGTCTAGGCCAGCAAGGCCTCTATCTCAGTCGGTGGTTCACGCTGGCCCTTGGGGTGCTGGTCTCCGGCGGTCTGGTGATCGGCTGGGCCCACTGGCTGGTGGACCAGAGCCCCGTCCAGGGACGGAAGGGGATGATTGCCCGCCCGAAGTGGGTCCTGGTCCTCACCTTGCTGGGGGCGGCAGTCGTGCTCAGCAGGGGGGTCCCCTATGAAACCCTGGATCCGAAGGAGTGGCGCACGGGCCTCAAGCTGCTACTGGGTGTAGGGGGGCTGGCCCTGCTGCTCTCCTGGGCGGCCTCGCACAAGGGTCCCTCAGAGGCTCGACGGTTGCTGTCTCGAGGCCTCCGGATGGTCCTCCTTGCCTCACTGGCCTTGGCCATCGTGGCCGTGGTGGATAGCGTCGGCTGGGCGCTCTGGAAGTCCTGGTTCAAGGCCAGTGACCCGGGCGTGGCCAGCGGTGGCCTCCTTCATGGCATCTGGCGCTGGTTCGAGCAGACGCTCCAGACCCTTATCAGCCCAAGGGGAATCCCAGTGTTGGTCCTCTCGTTTGCAGTCTCCTTCCAGGAGAAACTCACCAAACTCCTGGGCTCCAAGGGGAGTGATGGCGTGCTCCAAGCCATGAGCAAGGTCCTGGGCAAGGCGCTGGTGGGCCTGCTGGCGATGGGAGTCGCCGTGCTGTGGCTGGGTATCTTCTCAGCCTTGGCGCATCGCTTGACGTTTGGCCCCGCCCCCGCTGCGGATTGGCAAGGGATCGCCCTGCCGGCAGCCCAGGAGTGGCTGCTGGCCTTTGCCGGACTCATCCTCCTGAACGTCCTGCTTGGGAGGGTGATCGGCTTCCTGAACCTCAGCACCCTCGGACCTTTCTATACCGCCGCGATCACGCGGGCCTACCTGGGAGCGAGCAACAAGGAACGACGCGAAGGGGACGTGTCTCCGGACCGGCGCGAAGCCGATGACATCCCCTGGGCCGAGTACAAGCCCTGGTTGCGCGGCGGTCCCCTCCACTTCATCAATGTCACCCTGAATGAAACAACCGGAGGGCGCAGCCAGGTGACCCAGAAGGACCGGAAGGGATTGGGACTTGCGGTGGGACCAGCTGGCATCAGCCTTGGGATTCAGCACCATGCCCTCCAGGAAGTCCAGGAGCCCGCCCACCAGAAGCTTGCTCCTCTGAGCGCCTTCCATGCCTTCTCGGGGTCGATGGAGCGGGACAAACCGCTCTTCAGGCCTGAAGCGCTGACGGTCGGACAATGGGTGGGCGTGAGTGGCGCGGCCTTCACCACCGGGCTGGGCTCCCGCACCAACCTCTCCTTTAGCATCCTGCTGGGTTTCCTGAACGTCAGGCTGGGGTATTGGTGGTGGACGGGGCTGGCCCCTTCCCGGCGAAAGGTGGCCAAGCAGGGGAAGAGGACCCCTGTGGTGTCCGGGCTGGATCGAATCCGTCTGGGTTTCGAGGCCGCAGTCCCCGTGCATGCCCATCTGTTGGGGGAATGGTTCGCACAGTTTCCAGGCACCGCAAGCCGGCACTGGTACCTCTCGGACGGGGGGCACTACGAGAACACTGGCCTCCTCGAGTTGCTCCGCAGGCACCTGCCTCTGATCATTGTCTGCGATAACGGTCAGGACCCGGAGCGCAAACTCCTCGACCTGGCCAACCTGGTGGCCAAAGCCAGGGTGGACCTTGGCGTTGAGGTCACCTACCTCGATCCGGCGGGCTTGGATCGGGTCCTGGGTGAGAAGCGCAGCACCGCCTTCGGCTCGGTCGAAGAGCTGGTGGACCCGAAGGCACCGGCCCTGGCAGCCCTGGCCGAGCTCCACTACCCAGGCCAGGTGAAGCCTGGGCTGCTGGTGGTCCTGAAACCCACCCTGGGGTCAGGCCTGCCGCTGGATCTCCTGGCCTACGCCAAGTCGAATCCGGAATTCCCCCAGCAGACCACCATGGATCAATTCTTCGACGAGACACAGTGGGAGGCCTACCGGGCGCTGGGACAGATCATCGTTCAGCACACCCTGGGCGACCATCCCGAGTTGTTTGCCCCGACGGGACCGGCACAGCCCTAGGTTGAAAGCAGGCCCTAGGCGCGCCGCATCAGGGTACCTGCCAGGGCCTCCATCAGCCGGGCGCTGCGGGACAGGCGACCCGCCTCGTCGGCCAGGGCCCGCGCTGCCGCCTCCTCCAGACGCAGGGGCTCCGGCAGCCCGGCCGCGGCCCAGAATCCGTAGCGGCTGGCCAGCAGCTCGCTGGTCAGGCCCTCCACGAGCTCTGCGGCCAGGCGGTAGTCCGTGCGGGTCACCAGACGGATCCAGTGGGAGGAGAGCTTCGGCGTCACGAAGGGCACGCGCAGGAGGATGGGCCGTCGGCCCATGAGCGCGGCGCTGCGCTGCAGGATCTCCACGCCCGACAGGGCCTCGGGACCGGGCAGGTCCCAGAGGTCACTGCCCGCCAGGGGCAGGCGGGCCGCACGCACCAGGGCGGCCACCACGTCGTCCACGGCGACTGGTTCGCTGCGGTGGTCCAGCCAGGCCGGCAGCACCATGGCCGGCAGCCGCGCGGCCAGGTCCCGCACGATGGTCCAGGAGGCGCTCCCGGCGCCCACGATCATGCCTGCCCGCAGCTCCAGGCAGGACACCTGCCCGGCCCGCAGGGCCTGTCCCGTCTCCAGGCGGGCCCGGAGGTGCGCCGAAGGCGGGCCGGCCGGCGCGACCCCGCCCAGATAGACGATGCGCTCCACCCCGGCGCAGGCCGCGGCCCTGGAGAATCGCTCGGCCGTGGCGAGCTCCCGCTCGACCCAGTCCGGGTGCAGCTCCCCCATGCCGTGAATCAGGTAGAAGGCCACCCGGCAGCCATCCATGGCCCGGGCCAGGGCTTCGCCGTCCTCCGCATCCCCGGCCACCCAGTCCCGGTCTGGCCAGGCCTGCCGCGCCACCTCGGGGCGCCGCGTCAGACACCGCACCCCCCAGCCGTCCGCCCGGAGGGAGGAGAAGACCCGGTTGCCGATGAACCCCGTCGCACCCGTGAGCAGTAGCTGTTCCGTCATAGGCTTCAGGCTGCCCGGATGGCGGGTCCGGCGCCAGGGTTTAAACCTTCACCTTCCAAGCGACCCGGGGCGGCCTGCGGCCCTCCTCACGCTCAATCGAGGATGAACAGTTTGGCGCCCCCAGGCGTGGAGGAGCGGTGCGGCTCAGCGTTGTCCGCGACCTGATAGCTCATGCCTGGCCTAAGCAGGAAGGTGCGGCCGTCTTTGAGTTCCGTGTGCAGCTCACCTTCGAGGCAGAGCAGGATGTGGCCCTTGGTGCACCAGTGATCCGCGACATAGCCTGGGCTGTAGTCCACCATCCGAGCCCGGATCGCACCAAAGTGGCAGGTGCGCCAGGTGGCCACCCCAGTCTCGCCATTGTGGTGCGTGGGTTCGATGGAGGACCAGTCCGTGGTTCCGAAGGGAATGCCCGTCATTTCCACGAAGGCCTCCTTTGGCGGAGGGTGAGGGATTCGAACCCCCGAACGCTTGCACGTCTCCAGTTTTCAAGACTGGCGCCATCAACCACTCGGCCAACCCTCCACGACTACATCTTGAACGGTGGGTGCGCCCTCCGGCAAGAAGCCTTGTGCCGACCCGCCCTGCCCGGTAATCTGGAAGGCCTTGGAGAGATGCCGGAGTGGCCGATCGGGCTCGCCTGCTAAGCGAGTGTATTGGGTAAACCAGTACCGGGGGTTCGAATCCCCCTCTCTCCGCCAACTGAAGCCGCCTTTTGGCGGCTTCTTTCGTTGGCGGAGAGAGGGGGATTCGAAGTCGTAGCAGCACTGGCAGGTAGGGCCCGCTGGAGGCAGTCCAGTGGACTGCCGGAAGCGATCAGGCCCTTGCCAGTGATGCGTGCGGCCGGAGGGGACGCCGCGAAGCGGTGGCCCCGGAGGGAATCCCTCTGCACCGAACAACCACCCTCACTAGCGGAGGCGGGGATTTCGAAGTCACAGAAATGCTGGCAGGTAGCCGGCGCTTCGAAGTCACTCTCCCGCTGGCGGCCAGGCCAGGGCCTGGCCTTCGCGGCGGTGGTCGCTGACGGCCAGGCACTCACCACCCTGGCGGAAGACGCCGTGCACATCGGAGATGAGCTCGTGCTTGTCCTTGAGGGTGTAGCCCAGGGCCGCCAAAGCCGTGAGCAAGTCGGGCCGATCGAAGCCAGGCTCGTGGGAGAGGACGTCGGGCCACCCCTGGTGGTGCAGGCGGCTGGCGGCGATCTGGGCTTCGGGCGCCACGCCGTGAACCAGGGTGGCCAGCAGGGTGTTCGCCAGGGTGGTGGGGATGGTGGGCCCGCCGGGGGTGCCCAGCAGCAGCTCCACGGCCCCGCCGGAGGTCACCAGCACCGGCGCCATGTTGCTGGCGGGGCGCTTGCCCGGCGCGAACAGGTTCGGGGCGCTGCCGATGACGCCGAAGTAGTTCTCGGTGCCCTCGATGAAGGAGAAAGAGTCGATGCTGCCGTTGAGCAGGAAGCCCGCGCCAGCCACGGCCCACTTGGACCCATAGCGCAGGTTCATGGTGTAGGAGTTCGAGACCGCATTGCCCTCGGCGTCGAGGATGGCGAAGTGGGTGGTGTTCTTCCCTGCGTCCTTGGGTGCGCGGGCGCCCCCGGCCAGGGCCGCCGTGGGGGTGTCCCGGTCCGGGTCGATGAGCCCGAAACGCTGGCCCAGCTGCTCCCGGGTCAGGAGGCGCTGATAGGCCTCGCCCGAGGGGACGTCGCCGAGGTAGTCCATGCGGTCGATGAAGGCCAGCTTGCAGGCCTGGGCGATGTGGTGGTGGTAAGCGGGGCTGTCGTAGGCCAGGCTCCGGAAGGCGGCCTGATCGAGGATGCCCAGGATCTCCAGCAGCATGGCGCCGCCGCCTTCAGGGGGCACGGTCCAGACCACCTTGCCGCCGACCTCGGCGTGGAGGGGCTCGCCTTCCCGAATGGCGTAGTTCGCCAGATCAGCCGCGCTCAGGAAGCCGCCGTGGGCCTGGAGGTCCGTGACCATCTGCTCGGCGATGCGGCCCTGGTAGAAGGCCTGCTCGCCCTCCCGGGCCAGCAGGCGCAGGGTCTCGCCCAGGGCGGGGTTCCGCAGGGTGTCGCCGGCCCGATAGAGCTCCGCGCGGACGTAGATGCGCCGGGCCTCCGGGGAGACAGCCAGCTTGGAGGACAGCCGGTTCAGGCAGTCCGCCTCGAACTGGGTGACGAGGGCCCCTTCGTCGGCCTGCCGGGCCACCGCCTGCAGCAGGTCCCCGGCCTGCAGCAGGCCGTGGCGGCCCTGGAGCTCGAAGAAGGCCTTGACGGTGCCCGGTACGCAGACGGAAGCGGGGCCGAAGGCCGTCTTGTCCGGGTCGGGGGAGCCGTCTGCCCTCAGGTAGGCCTCCCGGGTGGCGCCCATGGGCGCCTGCTCCCGGTAGTTGATGAACCTGGGCCGCCCGCCCTGCTCCTGATACAGCAGGTAGCCACCGCCCCCGAGGTTGCCCGCCTGGGGATGGCAGATGGCCAGCGAGAAGGCCATGGCGAAGGCCGCGTCGAAGGCGTTGCCACCGTCCTGCAGCACCGCGATGGCCAGCTCCGAGGCCTGCCGCGAGGCGGAGGCGACCGCCCCCCTGCCCCGGGCCGTGGACACTTGTCCCGGCGTGCCGGCGCTCATGGTGACGCGGAAATCGTTGTAGCTGCTCTTCACCCTGGATCCTTGCGTGCGCCTCTCAGTGTAGAACACCCCACCGCCCCCTCGAGGACGGTGGCTTAGCGCTTGTCCATGAATGAGGCGCTCAGGCCTTGGCGCGCCGGCTCAGGGGCTCGCGCAGAGCTGTGCGGGCCGCGCGGATCATGGTCTCGGTGGTGGCCCAGTCGATGCAGGCGTCGGTCACGGAGCAGCCGTACTTCAGCTGGGTGAGGTCCTGGGGAATCGGCTGGTTGCCCGCTTCCAGGAAGCTCTCGATCATGAGGCCGACGATGGACTGGTTGCCCGAGCCGATCTGGTTCACACAGTCCCGCAGGACCAGGGGCTGCAGCTCCGGCTTCTTATAGCTGTTGGCGTGGGAGCAGTCGACGACGATGCTCTGGGCCAGCTTGGCCTTCGCCAGAGCCTGCTCGGCCATGGCGATGCTGACCGTGTCGTAGTTGGGCCGGTCGCCGCCGCCGCGCAGCACCACGTGGCCGTAGGCATTGCCCCGCGTGCGCACCACGGCGGAGCGGCCCTGGTTGTTGAGCCCCAGGAAGCTGTGGGGACTGGCGGCGGAGAGGATGGCGTTGATGGCCGTCTCCACGGAGCCGTCCGTGCCGTTCTTGAAGCCGACGGGCGTGGACAGGCCCGAGGACATCTCGCGGTGGGTCTGGGACTCGGAAGTGCGGGCGCCGATGGCCGTCCAGGCGATGAGGTCGCCGAGGTACTGGGGGGCGATGGGGTCCAGCGCCTCGGTGGCCGCGGGCATGCCCAGTTCGTTGACCTGCAGCAGGAAGGTCCGCGCCTTGTGGAGCCCTTCCTCGATGTGGAAGGAGTCGTCCATGCGGGGGTCGTTGATGTAGCCCTTCCAGCCCGTGGAGGTGCGGGGCTTCTCGAAGTAGACCCGCATGACGAGAACCAGCGTATCGGCCACTTCGTCGGCCAGGGCCCTCAGACGACGGGCGTACTCCAGGCCAGCCGCGGGGTCGTGGATCGAGCAGGGGCCCACCACCAGGAACAGCCGGTCGTCCTTGCGGTCCAGGATGCGCTCCAGGGTGCGGCGACCCTCCAGGACAGTCTGGGCAGCCGCCTCCGACAGCGGCAGCCGGGCATGGATCTCCTCCGGGGTGGGCAGGGTCTCGAAGGCTTCAATGTTGAGGTTCTCGGTCGGTTGCATGATCGCTTTCCAGAGGGAGGGACCCCTCGCCCGGCGAGCCAGGCGCGGTCCGTGCTGATGAGGGTGCGGGTCAGACGATCTTCTGCATCCAGCCGTGGGTGTCGGGGGCGAGGCCGTGCTGGAGGTCCAGGAGGACCTGGCGGAGCCTGGCAGCCACGGGGCCGGTCTGGCCGCCGTGGATGGTCCACCCGCCGCGGGCGGACTTGACCTCGCCCACGGGCGTGATGACGGCCGCAGTGCCGCAGGCGAAGGCCTCGGTCATGCGGCCCTCGGCGATGGCGGTGCGCCACTCGCTGACGCTGATTCGGCGCTCCTCGGCACGGAAGCCCTGCTCCCGGGCCAGGTGCAGCAGGCTGTCCCGGGTGATGCCCGGCAGCAGGCTGCCTGTCAGCTCCGGTGTGACCATCACGGTCTCGCCGTTCTCCTGGTACACGAAGAAGAGGTTCATGCCGCCCATCTCCTCGATGTACTCGCGGTGGATGGCATCCAACCAGACCACCTGGTCGCAGCCCTCGCCCTTGGCCTGGTGCTGGGCCACGAGGCTGGCCGCGTAGTTGCCCGCGCACTTGGCGAAGCCGGTGCCACCGGGGGCGGCGCGCACATAGTCCTCGGAGATCCACACGGTCACGGGCTTCACGCCCGCCGGGAAGTAGGCGCCACTGGGACTGGCCAGCAGGATGAAGAGGTACTCGTTGCTGGGCTTCACACCCAGGGCGGCCTCGGTGCCGATCATGAGGGGGCGCATGTAGAGACTCTCGCCCACGGCGCCCGGGACCCAGGCCTGGTCTTGCGTGATGAGGGCCTGGGCGGCCGCCAGGAAGAGCTCCTCCGGCAGGTCCGGCATGGCCAGACGGCGGGCCGAGACATTGAAGCGCCGCGCATTGGCGTCGGGACGGAAGCAGGCGATGCTGCCGTCCTGCTGCTTGAAGGCCTTGAAGCCTTCGAAGATGGCCTGGCCGTAGTGCAGCACCGACGCCGCGGGATCCAGCTCGATGGGGCCGTAGGCCTTGAGGACGCCCGGCCCCCAGCCCCTGCCTTCGGTGTAGGGCACCACCACCATGTGGTCCGTGAAGATGCGGCCGAAGCCGGGGTTGGTCATGAGCTCCGCCCGCCGCTCGGGAGAGGCCGGGTGGGTGGAGAGCTGGGTCTCAATCTTGGGCGTGGTCACGAAAACTCCTTCTCGACAGGGTACAACCTCGTCATGCCCGGTGGATCAAGCCACCGAGGCGGGCGATGGCCTCCCGGGTGGTCTTCGGGTCATGGGTGGAGAAGTTCAGGCGCAGGCAGTTGGTGCCCCGGCCATCCACGAAGAAGAGCGGGCCGGGGGCGAAGCCGAGGCCGTGCTGGAGGGCGTCCCGGTGCAGCTCCAGGGCCGAGAACTCCTCGGGCATGACCACCCAGAGGTGCATGCCGCCCTTGGGCTCGGAGACCTGCGTACCCGCGGGGAAGGACTCGGCCAGGGCCTCAACCATGGCGTCGCGGCGTTCCTTAAGGGCCCGGCGGAGGCGGGCCAGGTGGCGCCGGAACCCGCCGTTGTCCAGGAAACGGGCCACCACCGCCTGCAGCAGCGGGGGCTGAGCGATGGTCTGGACCTCCTGGATGGGCGCCATGCGCCGCAGCAGGTCGTCTCGAGCGATGAGGTAGCCCAGGCGCAGCCCGGCGGCCAGGGACTTGGAGAAACTGCCCAGGTGGATGACGTGGTCCGCCCCCTCGAGCCGCCGGTAGGCGGGCATGGAGTTGCCAGAGAACCGCAGGTCGCCGTAGGCCGAGTCCGTCACCAGGATCACGCCGTGGGTGCGCGTCAGCGCCAGCACCCGCTCCCGGCGGGCCTTGGACTGGGTCATCCCCGTGGGGTTGTGGAAGCTTGGCACCGTGAAGAGCATCTTCGCCTCGCTGCGCTGCAGCGCCGACGAAAGGCGGTCGGGGTCCAGGCCCTGACGGTCCACGGGGACAGGCACCGCCTCGCGGCCCAAGGCCTTGATGAGTGCCAGAATGCCGACGTAGCAGGGGCTCTCCACCAGCACCTTGTCGCCGGGCACCGTGAAGGACTCCAGGGCCAAGGCCAGGCCCGACTGGGCGCCGGGCAGCGCGCGGATGCCCCAGCCCTCGTCGATGGGCTCGCCCTCCGAGGCCAGCCAGCGGCCCACGGCCTCCAGATAGGGGCGATGGCCCGCTGGGGCGGAGTAGACCCAGGCCTCGGAGCCGAGGTCCTTGAGCACCTGGGCCGTCAGGCGGCGCAGCTGCTCGCCTGGCAGCAGGTCCGAGGGGATGAAGCCGGCAGAGAAGCTCACCAGTTGGCTGTCCTGCACCCGCTCCAGGGTCTCGCCCAGCCAGGAGCCCAGCTCGCCGTCATGCACCAGTAGGGGCGAGCCCTCGAAGGGGAACTCGCTGCTGGCGCGCAGGCCCGGGGCCTCGGGCAGGCGCGGGGCCACGAAGCTGCCTCGGCCTTGTACTGTCTGGATCCAGCCCGTGCGCTTGAGCCCCGCCAGGGCCTTCAGCACCGTCAGGCGATGGACGCCCCAGCGCTGGGCCAGCTCCGGCACGGCGGGCAGCCGGGTGCCTGGGCGCCACTCGCCCTGCTGGATGAGCCCGCGGAGCCGCCGCTGCAGCTGCAGATAGAGGGGGCTGGAAGCGCCGGGATCGAGGGTGGGGTCGAGGACCATCTCCCTTAGGATCGGTCAGAATGGCTTCAAAATCAAAAAAATGATGTTGAATTCACAGTCCGGAACAGACCAACCACCCTCCTCCCTTGAGATCCGGATTTCCCGGTGACCTGCGATCTCGTGGTGAAGGGCCGCAAAGCGCGCCCTGAAGGAAGGCACCCTCCATGAGGGAATCACAGGCCATAAATAATTTAGTTAAGAATTAACGCGAACCGGCCGAAAGATCTCTCAAGCAGATCCCCTGCCTGTGAATACCCCAGCAGCAAGGATGCTGCCCAGTGCATCAGGGAGGATGCTATGACTTCCATACTGAGTAACATCGCCGCCCAGAGCGCCAGCCGTCAGCTAAGCAGCAAGAGCTCAGGTCTCCAGAAGACCATTCAGCGCCTCACCACCGGCAAATCCATCAACAGCGCCTCTGACGAGGACGCCGACGACGCCACCGGCCTTGCCACCAGCAGCAAGCTGGGTGCAGATGCCCGGATCGCTGCCCAGGGCCGCCGCAATGCCAACGATGGCCTCGCCATCCTTCAGACCGCTGACGGCGTGCTGGACGAGGTCACCAACCTGCTGACGCGGGCTGCGGATCTGGCGAAGCAGGCGACCAGCGACACTTCCGGCGCCGATGGCGGCACCGGCAAGACCGCCCTGGATGCTGAGTTCCAGAAGATCATCACGAACCTGGCTGACCTGGAGGGAAAGACCACCTTCAACTCCGCCAGCGTCTTCGGTGGGGGGACCGTTTCGGTGTCCCTGGGTGGCTTCTCCAGCGTTGACGTCACCGTCGGCACCTTCCACTCCCTGTCGGCGACGACCGACCAGCTGACCACGGCAGCCCTGGCTCGCAGGGCCGCGACCGACATCGCCTCGGCCCTCGACAAGGTCTCCGCCCTGCGCGACGCCATCGGCGCCAACCAGCAGCAGCTGCAGTCCGCCTCGAACTCACTCGGCATCCAGGTGGAAAACATCACCGCCGCGGCCAGCCAGATCACGGATGCCAACGTGGCCAACGAAGTGGTCAACCTGTCCAAGTTCCAGATCCTGAACCAGTCCGGGATCAGCGCCCTGGGTCAGGCCAACACTTCCGCACAGTCGATCCTCGCCCTCCTCAGGTAGCAGGATTCATCGCATCTCCGGGGGGGGGGGCGGGTTGTTTCCGCCCCCCCCCCCGGTTTTATTCAGGCTTTCACCAGCAGCCGGATCAGCAGCGGAGCCAGCAACGTGGTGGTGATGCCCGCCAGGGTCATGGCGAGACCGGCCACGGTGCCCTGCTCCTGGCCTTCCAGGAAGGCCATGGCCGTGCCCTGGCCGTGGGAACCCGTCCCCATGGCCAGCCCCCGGGCGATGGGGTCCTGCACCCCGACCCGGGTCAGCAGCGCCCCTCCGAACACTGAGCCCAGGGTGCCCGTGGCCACCACAAAGGCCGAGGCCAGGGCCTGGCTGCCACCGTGGAGCCGCACGATCTCGAGGGCAAAGGGGATGGTCACACTCTTTGGCAGCAGGGAGAGGACGACCTCGCGCGGCAGCGCGACGAAGGCGGCCAGCCAGGCTACAGAGACCACGGACGTGAGCGTACCGAGCCCAACTCCGGCCAGGATCGCGGGCGCATGGCGGCTCAGCAGCTGCCGGTTCCGATAGAGCGGCACCGCGAGTCCCACCGTGGCCGGGCCCAACAGCGACATCATGAGACTCCGGGCAGGCAGGTAGGCCTGGTAGGGAATCTTCAGCAGGAGCAGAGCGACGGCGACCAGCGTCGCCCCCAGGAGCACGACGTTCAGAAGGGGGTGCCGGAACTTCATGTAGAGGGCCTTGGCGAGGAAGTAAGCCCCGAGGGTCAGGCTGATGCCGAAACCCATCATCAGGAGACGCAAGGGTGGTTCCTCCGCCGCAGCCACTGGCTGACATGCCCCGCCACCCCAAAGGTCAGCAGGGTGCTCCCCGCGATGGCCAGGGCCAGCCGGAACCCATACTGGTAGAAGACCCCGCCCCAGTTCATCAGGTCCACGGCCGCCGGGATGAAGAAGAACACCAGGTGCCTCAGCAGGAAGTCCGCGCCCTCCTGGATGAGCTCCAGCTTCACCAGACCGGTGCTCAGCGCCAGGTAGAGCAGGATCAATCCCACGACATTCCCGGGCAGAGGCAGCCCCGTGAGCGAGGCAAGCCGACCCCCCAGCCACACAAACAGGCTCAGCAGGCCGATCTGGGCGATCACCTTGAGAACTCGGAGCATGGGAGCCCTTGTAAATTCTGAGAAAACAAACCCCAATCAGGCAGGAAGTCGCGGCTCACGCAAGCAGGGAAGCTCAAAGTCTAGCGGTTCTTCGGGTTTCCAGGGCACGAATGGGGAGTTGTAAAATGACCTTGTGGTAGTATTTGCTCGGTCCCCTTCCAGGAGTTCCCATGACCCGTTCCGGCGCGCCTTCCATGGTCCTCCCGCAACCGCTGGGGCTGGCGGACAGCCGGTTCTACCTGGCGACCGGCGCCCTGGTGGTGGGCAACCTCCTGTTCCCCCTCCTGGTCCACCGGATTCCCGATGCAGGCCGGACGCTGCTGCCAATCTTCTTCTTTACCCTGATCGCCGGGTGGCGCTACGGCGTGAAGGTGGGCCTGCTGACCGGCCTGCTCTCGCCCCTGGCGAACCATTTTGTGACCGGGATGCCCCCGGCGGCGCTGCTCCGGGAGCTGCTGCTCCAGTCGGCCCTGCTGGGCGTGCTGGCGTCCCTGGTGGCCTCCCGCGGGCGCCGGGCGTCCCTGGCGCTTCTTGCCCTGGTGGTCGGCATGCACCAGGCGCTGGTGCTCTTCCCGCAGCTGCTTCAGGGCAGCGCCGGGGCCTGCTTCGAGACCTTCAGGCTCCGACTGCCGGGTCTCCTGCTCCAGATCCTCGGCGGCACGGCCCTGCTCCGGCTCCTGCCTACGCCGCCCCGGACCTTGGATGGAAACCGTGAGGGATGAGGTCCGCCGGGCTCCGGAGCTGGGCCTGCCCGCACACCTGACCCTGCAGCTCTTCGAGGGGGATGAGGTCATCTTCTCCAGCGGGAAGCACTGGCTGCTGCCCCTCTTCGACCTGGAGGAGTTCTTCGCCCAGGGCGGCCTCGATCCCGCCCGAACCCTGCTGGTGGACCGGGTCACCGGCCGGGCGGCCGCCCTCATGGTGGCCCGGCTCGGCATCAAGGAGCTCCACACCCTGGTCCTCAGCCGCCGCGCCCTTCCGGTCCTGGAACAACACGGGATCCGCGGCACGTGCCGTGAGCTGGTGGACCACATCCTCTGCACCACCGAGACGCTGTTCGACCAGGACCAGGACCTTGACGCGGTCTGGTCCCACCTTCAGGAACGCAGGCTGCGAGCGGCTTCGGCCGTGGGAGTGGGGAACCAATGAAAACGGTGAAGCTCGCTTACGGGAAGCTCGGCCTGGAGCTGCCGGTCCCCGAGGACGCCCAGGTCATCGAGCCGAAGCACCTGGAGGCCCTGGCGGACGAGGCCGGTGCGGTCTTCGCCGCGCTCCGGAACCCCCTCGGCACGCCGCCCCTGAAGGACATGGTCAAGGCCACGGACACGGTGGCCATCGTCATCTCGGACATCACCCGGCCCACGCCCAACCACAAGCTGGTGCCCTGGCTGCTGCAGGAACTCAGCCACGTGCCGCAGACCCAGTTCGTGATCATCAACGGTCTGGGCAGCCACCGCGCCAACACCCGCGACGAGCTGATCCAGATGCTCGGGCAGGAGATCGTGGACACCATCCGCATCGAGAACCATGACGCCTTCGACGACACCAAGCTGGTTCATGTGGGCCGCAATACCTACGGCTCCGAGGTGTTCTTCAACAAGACCTACGTCGAGTCCACCTTCAAGATCGTGACGGGCTTCATCGAGCCGCACTTCTTCGCGGGCTTCTCCGGCGGCCCCAAGGGCATCCAGCCGGGCATCGCGGGCATCAAGACCATCCTGGACTTTCACAACGCCGAGATGATCGGGCATCCCAACAGCACCTGGGGACTGCTGGAGGGCAACATCCTCCAGGACTCCGCCACCCAGAACTGCCTGATGGCAAAGCCCCACTTTATGCTCAACGTCACGCTGAACGGAGCCAAGGAGATCACCGCCGTGTTCGCGGGCGACGTGATCCAGGCCCACCGCGTGGGCTGCGAGTTCGTCCGGGAGAACGCGATGTACGCGGTGGACGCCGAGTTCGACATCGTCATCACCACCAACTCCGGCTATCCCCTGGACCAGAACCTCTACCAGACCGTGAAGGGCATGAGTGCCGCGGCCCTCATTGTCAAGAAGGGCGGGGCCATCCTGAGCGCCTCCGAGTGCTCGGACGGCGTCCCCAACCATGGCAACTACGCCAAGATCCTCCAGATGCGGGACACACCCGAAGAGCTGCTGGCGATGATCGAAGATCCCACCTTCAGCATGTTCGACCAGTGGCAGGTGCAGGTGCAGTCCATCATCCAGCTCAAGGCGGACTGCTACCTGTTCTCACTGCTGGATGACGAGACCGTGCTCAGGGCCAAGTTCAAGCCCAGCCACGACCTGGTGGCGACCCTCGCGGAGAAACTGACCCAGTACGGACCCCATGCCCGGGTCGCAGTGCTGCCCTATGGCCCCCTGACCATCCCCTACGTCAAGTAGACCTAGCCCTACTCCCCCTGGAAGGGACAGACGTCCAGCCTGCGGTTGCCCTGCCCCGGGATCACCCTGCGCACGCCGCCCCGGGGATCCTCCACGTCACCCCGCCGCCGCGGGATCAGGTGGATGTGGCTGTGGAAGAGGGTCTGCCCAGCCACCTCCCCCACATTCATGCCGATGTTGAAGCCCTCCACAGCGGGATCCTCGGTGAGGATGGCGGCGCGCAGCTGGTGGATCAGCTCCGCGCAGGCCTCGCGCTCCCCTGCGGTGAGACCGAAGTAGTCCGCCACGTGGCGGCGAGGCAGGATCAGGGTGTGCAGGGGTGTCACGGGAAACACGTCCCGGAGGGCGAAGGCGAGGGCGTTGGAAGCGATCCAGAGGGCCGGTCCCACGCTGCAGAAGCGGCAGGGCCTGGCTTCGGTTGGCGGGGCTGGCTGCATGGGGTGGCGCTCCCTCGGCCCCGGCAGGAAGAGCCTGGGACTCCCATCATGCCGCGCGGAGCGGGAGGGCGGGAAGCGAAGTGGCCTGCGCAGGAGACCAGTCCTTGGCACCTGTCCCCGCGACCTATAAAGTTCAAGCTATGTCTGAGTCGCGCGTGGTGCTCCTGAAGATCGTCGGCATGTTCCTGGTCATCCTGGCGGGCTGGCTGGCGCGGCGGCGGAATCTCCTACCGGAGAGCACCAGCACGGTCCTGAGCCGGGTGGTGGTGGACTGGGCCTTCCCAGCCCTGGTCTTCACCCAGATGCTCCGGATGGTGGACGCCCAGGTGCTGCGGCAGGACTGGCTGCTGCCGCTGCTGCCCATCCCCCTCGTGCTCGTGGCCTACCTGGTGGGTCTGGGCGTGGCGCCGCTCTTCGGCCACCGGGAGCACCGCAACACCGTGCTCTTCCTCATCACCAGCCCCAACTGGGTGTTCCTGCCGCTCCCCATCGCCGAGGCCCTCTACGGCGGCGAGGGCGTGCGCATCGTCCTGCTCTGCAACATCGGCGCCCAGCTCACCCTCTGGTCCATCGGGGTCTGGATCCTCCATGGAAAGATCGCCGAGGCCCTCCGCAACCTCAGCACCAACATCGGCCTCTGGGCCACGGCGGGTGGCATCGTGATGGCCCTGGCCTTCCCGGGGCTCCGGAGCCTCGGCAGCCTGCACAGCAGCCCCGCGACCCTGCCCGGCATGGCCGGCGCCGCGGTGTTCGACGCCCTCACCATGGTGGGCAGCCTCACCATCCCCCTGTCCCTCCTGGCCATCGGCGCCCAGCTGGGGAATGTCCCCATCGCCTTCCGCAAGCTGCCCGTCTCGCTGGCTGGGGTCCTCCTCGCCCGGCTCCTGGCAGCCCCCCTCGCCACCGTGGCGCTGGGAATGGCTCTGGCCCGCCTGGGCTTCCACCTGCCGCAGGTCACCCGCATGGTGGTGGTGCTGGTGGCGGCCATGCCCGTCGCCATCGTGTGCAGCGTCATAGCCGAGCGCTACGGCGGCGATACCGGCCTGGCGGCCCAGGCCGTGGCCCTCTCGACCCTGTTCAGCATCCTCACGGTGCCCGCCCTGTTCTTCCTCGTGTCCTGAACGCAGACCGACCGCCCGGCAGCGCAACCCACTTGGGATAAACTGGAGCTTCGCTTCAGGAGCTTCCATGGCCACCGTCACCCTCAAAGGCAACCCCTTCCAGACCGCCGGCGAACTGCCGAAAGTGGGCAGCCACGCCCCTGCCCTCACCCTGGTGCGCACGGATCTGGCGGAAGTGTCCGGCCAGGACTACGCCGGCCAGCGCGTGGTGCTGAACATCTTCCCTAGCCTGGACACGCCCACCTGCGCCGCCAGCGTCCGCAAGTTCAACGCCCGGGCCAATGAGAAACCCAACACCACCATCCTCTGCATCAGTGCCGACCTGCCCTTCGCCCAGAAGCGCTTCTGTGGCGCCGAGGGCCTGGATAACGTCGTGACTGCCTCCACCTTCCGCAGCCCCGACTTCGGCCTGGCCTACGGTTTGACCCTGGTGGACGGCCCCCTGAAGGGCCTCCTCGCCCGCGCCGTGGTGGTGGTGGATGAGACCGGCAAGGTCATCCACACCGAGCTCGTCCCCGAGATCGCCCAGGAACCCGACTACAACGCGGCGCTAGAAGTGCTGTAGGGGCTGTCAGCTGTCGGTGAAAGAAGGGCCGGGATGGCCTTGTGGGGCTGAGCGAAATCCGTTGATAGCTGACAGCTGATAGCCGACAGCTGCTTCACTCGATCTTGTCCATCTTCCGCAGCTCGGGGACTCGCCAGGCGGTGCCGGCCACCACCACCAGGGTCATGCAACCGCCGAAGACGACGGAGGGGACCAGGCCCAGCAGGCGCGCGGCCAGGCCGCTCTCGAAGGCACCGATCTCGTTGCTGGAGCCTATGAAGACCTGGTTCACGGAGGACACTCGGCCCAGCATGTGCTCGGGCGTCACCATCTGCAGCAGGGTGGAGCGCAGCACAACACTCACGTTGTCCACCGCGCCGCTGGCGGCCAGAAGCAGGAGGCTGAGCACGAAGCTGTGGCTGAGGGCGAAGGCGATCATGGCCGCGCCGAAACCCGCCACGCAGAGCAGCAGGGTGCGCCCCGCCCCCCGCATGGGCGGCAGGTGGGCCATGGTGAAGCCCATGAGCACGGACCCCACGGCGGGCGCCGCCCGCAAGGCGCCGAGTCCCTGGGGGCCGGTGTGGAGGATCTCCTTGGCGAAGACGGGCAGCACCGCCACGGCTCCGCCGAAGAGCACCGCGAAGAGATCGAGGCTGATGGCCCCCAGCAGCAATCGCTGGGAGAACACGAAGCGCAGGCCCTCGCCCAGGCTGGCGAAGATGGAGCCGACCCGGGGCTTCGGGGGCCGGGGCGTGTAGCGGATGAAGAGCAGGCCCAGGAAGCCGCTCGTGATGAGGGCCATCACCAGGAAGTGGGCTGCCACGGGACCGCGCCAAGCGTAGACCAGGCCGCCCAGTGCCGGGCCGAGGACCATACCCACGTGGAAGACGGCCACCCGCCAGGTGGAGCCGTTTGCGTAGTGGGCCTTGGGCAGTAGGTCCGTCCCCAGGGCGGTGTTGGCGGGCCGATAGTAGGCCCGCACCACCCCCGTGAGGAAGATGGTCCCGTAGATGGGCCAGACCGCCGAGGCCAGCGGCCCGGTCGGGAAGCGCCAGCTGAAGCCCCAGAGCAGGGCTGAGCAGAGGGCAAGGCTGAGCGTGGTGGCCATGCAGATGCGCAGGCGGTTCACGCGGTCCGCGACGTGCCCGCCGAAGAGCGCCAGCGTGAGGAAGGGCAGCGCCTCGGAGAGTCCCACCAGCCCCAGGGCCAGCGGATCGCCGGTGCGGTTGTAGACTTGCCAGCCCACCACCACGCCCTGCATCTGCATGCCCAGCGTGGCGAGTCCCAGAGAGGCGATGAACCAGCGGTAGTCGCGGCTGCGCAGGGCCGCATAGGGATCGTGGGGCGCGATGGCTTCATCCACCGGAGGCTACTCGTACCTCAGGGCATCAATCACATTCAGCTTCGCGGCCTTCAGCGCGGGCAGAAAGCCCGCGGCCACACCCACCAGGCCCGAGAAGCCCAGCCCCAGGCCCACGGCCCAGGACTCGGTCACGGCAGGCACCTGGAACTTCTGGAGGATGAAGACGGCGCTATAGGCGAAGCCCACGCCGATGATGCCGCCGAGCAGGGAGAGCACGATGGCCTCGATGAGGAACTGCCACAGGATGCTGTGCTGGGTGGCGCCCAGGGCCCGGCGGATGCCGATCTCCCGGGTGCGCTCGGTGACGCTCACCAGCATGATGTTGGAGATGCCGATGCCGCCGACCACCAGAGAGATGCTGGCCGCCACGGCAAGCAGCGCGGTGAGGATGCCGGCCTGAGCGCTCTGCATCTGGACGATGTCGTCCTGCTTCCGGATCTGAAAGGGGTTGTCGTCCTTGGGGGCCGTCTTCATGCGCTGCCGCAGCAGGGCCGTGATCTCCGCCTCGGCCATCTCCGCCTTGCCCTCCTGGGCGCTGACCATGATCTGCTGGATCTTGTCGCGGCCCATGATCTTGCGCATGACCGTCGTGTAGGGGGCGACGATCAGGTCGTCCTGGTCGCCCATGAGCCCGGCGCCCTTCTTCTCGAGCACGCCGATGACCAGAAAGGGCAGCGCGCCCACCCGCACCGTGACGCCCACGGGATCCTCCCCGTTGGGGAAGAGGTTGTCCTTGACGGTCTGCCCTAGCACGCAGACCTTGGCCATGCCGCGCACTTCTCCCTCGGTGAAGAAGCGGCCCGATTCCACGTCCCAGCCGCGGATCTGGAGGAAGTTGGGATTGGAGCCCTGGATCTGGCTCACGTAGTAGCTGTTCTGGTAGATCAGGGGGCGGGAGGTCCGGACCAGCTGGCTGGCGGCCACCACGCTGCTGCCCGCCAGTTCCTGCTCGATGAGCGTGACATCGCTCTCCAGCAGGATGTCGGCACTGCCCATGGCTGAGGGGCCGAAGCGGTTGCTGCCCTGCCCCGGGAAGATCTGCAGCATGTTGGAGCCCATGTTCTGGATCAGGGCGATGGAGGCCCGCTTGGAGCCCTCGCCGATGCCGATCATGGCGATGACCGCTCCGACGCCCACAATGATCCCGAGCATGGTCAGGAAGGCGCGCATCTTGTTCCGCGTGATGGCGAATAGGGCGAGCTTGAGGAACTCCAGGAAGCGCATGAGTCCTCCCGGCTAGCGCCGTCCGCCCTGGCCAGCCGGCGTGCCGCCGAGGGGAGCCGGGCTGCCTGCGCCCGCCTGCTTGGTGTTCTCCACCCCGACCAGGATCTGCATGCCCTCCTGGAGGCCCTCACCCGAGACTTCCGTGAACTGGCCGTCGGTCACGCCAGCCTTGACCACGACGGCCTTGGGCTTGCCATTCTCAAGGATCCAGATGCGATCCTCGCGGCGCGCCACTGTGCCACCCTTGCCGCCGGTGCCAGTCTGGGCGCCGGTACTGGGCCGCTGGGGACCGCCTCCAAAACTCATGGGCTGTCCAAGGCGGGGGGCATCCGTCTTCTTTTCGTCCTTGATGAAGGCGGCGGGGTTGAAGCGCAGGGAGGAGTTGGGCACCCGGAGCACGTCCCGGCGCTGGTTGGTGACGATGGTGACGTTGGCTGTCATGCCGGGCCGCAGGGCGAGGTCGCCCGTGAACTTGGGGCCGCCCAGCTGGCTGGCGCCGCCAGGGATGCGGGCGAGCAGCTTTGGGTCGCCCTGGGGGGCCTGGGAGGTGAAAGACATGACCTTGCCCGCCGGAGCCTGGCCGCGGCCCACCTGGGCCTGGCCTTGGCCCTGCCCGGCCTGGCGCTCCTTGAAGCGCTTCAGGAAGTCAGCCTTGGTGGTGCCAGCGGGGAGTCGGTCCTTCATGCGCTCCCAGGCCTTCTCCGGATCTGGTGCGCCTTCCCGGCCCCCGGGAGCCCCCTGGCCTCGGCCCTCGGGCTTGGCTGGGGCAGCAGCGGCCGGCCCGCCGTGGCGGCCAGGGCCGGCCTCGGCCTTGGCCGGTTCCCCATCCGCATTGGGGAGGGGCTCATTGGGCACGACCATCTCGACCACATAGTTCACGACGTTCTGGGTGGTGATGGGTTCCTGGCGGACCAGGCTCACCATGGCGGCAAACTGCTTGTCCGGCAGGCTGTCCACCGTGAAGAGCGCGCGCTGCCCCACCTTCACGTCATCGATGTCCGATTCACCGATGTTGACCTGGACCTTCATCTGGGAGAGGTCCTGGGCGATCTGGAACAGGTTCGGCGTGCTGAAGCTGGCGGCCACGGTCTGACCCACGTCCGCGAGGCGGGAGATGACGACACCATCCACCGGGGCGGTGATGTTGCAGTAGCCAAGGTTCGCCTTGGCCCGGTCGAGGGAGGCCTTGGCGTTCTCGAAGGTCGTCAGCGAGGTCTGGTAGGTCACCTGCTTGGCTTCGAGGTCCTGGTCCGCCAGCAGCTTCTCAGCCGCCAGGCGCTTGGCCCGCTCGTACTGGCGGCGGGCGTCATCCATGTTCGTCCTGGCCCGATCCAGCCCAGCTTCGGCATCCTTCAGCTGGGTCTCCCAGATGGTCGGGTCGATCTGCGCGATGAGCTGATCTTTCTTCACGATGCTGTTGTAGTCCACATAGAGGGCTGAGATCACACCCGACACCTGGGTGCCCACCGCCACCTGCACCACGGGGCTCACGGCCCCGGTGGCATTGATGCGCTGCGTGACGTTGCCCCGCTCCACCTTGGCCTGCCGCCACTTGATCTCTTCCTTGGGCCGGGTGAGGACGTAGGCCGTCCCTCCCGCCACCAGTGCGACGCCAACCCCAATGCCAATCCAGGTGTTCCGCTTCATGGTGCCGCACTCCGCATATCAAGGGGCCGAACTGAGCCCAGCCTTTAAGCTTCGCATAACGATGTATGGACCACCACTTCAGGATGGAGGTTGATCACGAATTTCCGCAGTCAGCGCAGCAGTCCGAGGCCATCTACCAAAGCCCGGCGAGCGAAGCCATTGGCGAGAAAGGCCTGGAGGAAGCCCCCCGCCATGACGATGGCGGCACAGACTAGGACACTCGCACCTGCCAAGGGGGCATGGACCGCCGGCCGATCCGAAGCCAAGCGCTCGGTTTCGGCCCCGGGAGACTGGAGGAACAGGGCCACCAGGAACCGCAGGTAGTAGTAGGCGCTCACCAGGCTCGCCAGCACGCCGAGGATGGCCATGCCCACATGACCCGTCGCCACGAGCTCGCGGAAGATCATGTACTTGCCGTAGAAGCCGCCCATGGGGGGAATGCCCGCCAAGCTGAGCATGATGATGGCGGCCGAGACACCCATGGCCGGGCGCTTCCAGCCCAGGCCCCGCAGGTCATCAAAGGTGGTCTTCTCGCCCACCAGGCCGAAGGCCGTCAGCAGGCCGAAGGCGCCCATGTTCATGGCCAGGTAGATGACCAGGTAGAAGAGCATGCCGTTGAAGGCAGCAGGCGTGCCCGCCACGAAGCCGAGCATCAGGTAGCCCGCGTGGCTGATGCTGGAGTAGGCCAGCATGCGCTTGACGTTGGTCTGGACCAGGGCGGTGAGGTTTCCGAGGACCAGCGTGGCCACGGCCAGCACGGCCAGCACGGCCTGCATCTTCACACCCACCGCGCCCAGGTCCTTGAAGGCGACCGGGAAGATGCGGAGCAGGGCGATGAACGCCACGCCCTTGGTGGCCACGGACATGAAGCCTGCGATGGGGTGGGGAGAGGCCTCGTAGGCATCCGGCGTCCACTGGTGGAAGGGCACGGCCGAGACCTTGAACAGGAAGCCCAGCAGCAGCAGGGCAGCACCCACCAGCACCAGGGGATCCGTCCCGAGCCCTTTGGCCGCGAGGAGGGGGGCCGCGATGGCCAGGTCCAGGGTGCCGCTGAGGCCGTAGATGAGCACGCCGCCCATGAGGAAGCAGCTGGAGGCCACGGCACCAGTCAGGAAGTACTTCATGCCGCCCTCGGCGCTCTCGGAGCGGGCGCGCACGGTGCCGACCAGGGCGTAGAGCGGGATGCTGAAGAGCTCGAGGCCCAGGAACAGCGCCACGAAGTGGGTCGTGGCGGCAAAGAGCATCATGCCCGACACGGAGAAGAGCAGCAGCGCGAGGGTCTCGCCCTTCACCCAGCCCTCCTGGTGGAAGTGGTCCCAGCCCTGGAGGATGGTCAGGGCCGCGGCCACCACCACGAAGATGCCCGTGAACTGGGCCAGGCGGTCCATGCGCAGCTGGTGGAAGGCAGGCTGGGAGCCCGTGGTCCAGAGGTCTGTCAGGTACCAGAAGGTGGCGCCGACCGCGAGCAGGGCCGTGCCATACATGGCGGCGCGGATCCACTTGGTGGTGGCCTGGTCCTTGTCTAGGGACATGATGGCGACCAGACAGCCACCGACCACTGGGTAGAGCAGCGGCAGAAGGGCCGCCCACTGGCTGGGAGTGAGGTTCATCGGTGACCCCCTTGGGCGGCGGGTTCGGCAGGTTCGGCATGACCGCCAGGTGCCGGG
>Ga0194052_1000239_pt1 | contig 38322 bp, 38 predicted proteins | sample SepL226m_MetaG_FD_160117 | JGI IMG/M metagenome (GOLD analysis project Ga0194052, IMG submission 160117) | Anoxic zone freshwater microbial communities from boreal shield lake in IISD Experimental Lakes Area, Ontario, Canada - Sep2016-L227-6m | ecosystem: Environmental > Aquatic > Freshwater >...
GCGCATTGCTGGTGCTCGGTTTCCTGCGGTTCGGTCTGCCGCCGACAGACCGGGTCAAACTTCAGGATCTGCCCACCGTCAACCTGGCGATCTTCCTCGGCTACCTGGTGCTGTCATTCGTCGTCGGCGCCTCGATCAGCTTCACGCTGTTGCGGCCGGTGTTCCGCTGGCAACGGCGTGACGCGCTGCTGACCGAAGCAGACCCGGCCGCCACCGAGCAGGCGCGGTTGCGGGCGCTGCGGATGCCCGCCTACCGCTCGATGATCAGCATGACCATGTGGCTGCTCGGCGCCGTGGTGTTCATCGGCGCCAGCTGGCCGGTCGCCAGCCACGCGGCACCGGTGCTGGCGGTCGCGACGCTGCTGGGCGCCACCGCGACCGCGATCATCGGCTATCTGCAATCCGAACGGGTGCTCCGCCCGGTGGCGGTGGCCGCGCTTCGCGGCGGGATTCCGGAGAACTTCCGGCGGCCGGGCGTGGTTCTGCGCCTCGTGCTGGCATGGGTGCTGTCCACGGGTGTCCCGCTGCTGATGATCATCCTCTCCATCATGGGCAGCAAGCTCTCGGTGCTCGACTCCTCCCCCGACAGTCTGTTCGCACCCATCCTGCTGATGGCGATCGCGGCGCTTCTGATCGGTCTGGCCGGCAACGTCCTGTCGGCGATGGCGATCTCCGATCCGCTTCGGCAGCTGCGCTGGGCTCTCGGGGAGGTTCAGCGCGGGAACTACAACGCGCACATGCAGATCTATGACGCAAGCGAACTGGGGCTGCTGCAATCCGGCTTCAACGACATGGTGCGCGAGCTCTCCGAGCGTCAGCGCATGCGCGACCTCTTCGGCCGCTACGTCGGCGAGGACGTCGCCCGCCGGGCATTGGAGCGGGGTACCGAACTCGGCGGACAGGAGCGCGACGTCGCCGTGCTCTTCGTCGATCTGGTCGGCTCCACCCAGCTGGCCGCCAGCCGCCCGCCGGCCGAGGTGGTGGGACTGCTCAACGAGTTCTTCCGGGTGGTGGTCGACACCGTTCCGAAGCACGGCGGCTTCGTCAACAAGTTCCAGGGCGATGCGGCTCTCTGCATCTTCGGGGCCCCCATCGAGCATCCGGATGCCTCCGGTGCCGCGCTCGCCGCGTCCCGGGAGTTGCACGACGAGCTCGTATCGGTCCTGGGACAGGTCGAGTTCGGTATCGGTGTGTCATCTGGCCGCGCGATCGCCGGACACATCGGCGCGCAGGCCCGATTCGAGTACACGGTGATCGGCGATCCGGTCAACGAGGCAGCACGGCTCACTGAGTTGGCCAAGCTCGAGGAGGGCCATGTGCTCGCTTCTGCGATCGCCGTCAGCAGCGCACTGGATTCCGAGGCTCTGTGCTGGGACGTTGGCGAGATCGTGGAGTTGCGAGGTCGATCGGCTCCGACCCAACTCGCTCGGCCGGTGAATCTGGCTGTGCCCGAGAAACTTTCGGAGATGTCACAGTGACGCTGGATGCCAACACACGACTGGCAGCCGACCGTAACCGGCTGGCACTGGAGCGCACCCTGATGGCCTGGATCCGCACCTCTACCTCGATGATCGCCTTCGGATTCGGCATCTTCCAGTTCATGGAGTACCTGACCACCGCGTCGCAGTTGCGCGAACCGCTGGTGAGTCCGAAGATTTTCGCTCTCGTGCTCATCGGAGCCGGACTCATCGCCCTGGCCTTGGCGTGGCTGCAGCATCGCCAGGCACTGCGCGAGCTGCGGAAGGAGTTCGACACCACCGCGTCGTATTCCATCTCCGGGGTCATGGCGGTCTTCATCGCCACCCTCGGAGTGGCGGCACTGATCGGGGTGGCGCTGCGGTTCTGACGCCCGGCGCGGAGCCGTCAGACCTTTTTGGCGGCGGCTTTTTTCGCGGCCTTCTTGGCCGGGGCTTTCTTCGCGGTCTTCTTCGCGGCTTTCCGGGCCACCTTCTTGACCGGTCCGCGGGCGCGGCGGTCGGCCAGCAATTCCGAGGCACGCTCGTCGGTGATGCTCATGACGTCATCGCCCTTGCGCAGGCTGGCGTTGGTTTCGCCGTCGGTGACGTAGGGCCCGAACCGCCCGTCCTTGACCACCATCGGCTTGCCCGTGGCCGAATCCGCACCGAGTTCACGAAGCGGCGGCGCAGCCGCACCGGTGCGGCCACGACGCTTGGGCTCGGCGTAGATCCTCAGCGCCTCGTCGAGGGTGATGTCGAAGATCTGATCCTCGGTGGCCAGCGAGCGCGAGTCGGTGCCGCGCTTGAGATAGGGACCGTAGCGACCGTTCTGAGCGGTGATCTCCTCACCGCTGGCCGGATCGACGCCGACGACCCGCGGAAGCGACAGCAGTCGCAGCGCATCCTCCAGTGTCACCGTCCGCAGATCCATCGACTTGAGCAGCGATCCGGTACGCGGCTTCGGCCCGGTCGGCTTCTTGCTCTTCTTGGCGCCCACCCCGTCCTCGTCGTCCGGTGGGGGCGGCAGCGCCTCGGTGACATAGGGGCCGTAACGGCCGTCGCGCGCGATGATCTCGTGCCCGGTCTCCGGGTCGACGCCGAGAACCCTGCCCTCCTGCGGGGTGGCGAAGAGGGTCTCGGCCAATTCCAGAGTCAGTTCGTCGGGTGTGATCTCGTCGCTGAGGTTGGCCCGCTGAGGTGCCGGCTCGCCGTCCTCGCCGGTGACCATCCGCTCGAGGTAGGGCCCGTTCTTGCCGACGCGCACATAAATCGGGCGGCCGTGTTCGTCGTCGAACATGTAGATGGAGTTGACGCCGCGGGCATCGATGCCTTCAAGGTTGATGCCCACGAGTTTCTTCAGTCCGCCGGCGCGAGCGATCGAGTGCGGAACACCGTGCTCGCCACCGAAGTAGAAGTTGTGCAGCCAGTTGGTGCGACGCTCATGCCCGGAGGCGATCTCGTCGAGTTCGTCCTCCATCGCGGCGGTGAAGTCGTAGTCGACCAACCGCGCGAAATGCTGCTCGAGCAAGCCCGTGACGGCGAACGCCACCCAGCACGGCACCAGCGCACTGCCGCGCTTGTGAACATAGCCGCGGTCCTGGATGGTCTTGATGATCGAGGAATACGTTGAGGGGCGGCCGATTCCGAGATCCTCAAGGGCTTTGATCAACGACGCCTCGGTGTAGCGGGCGGGCGGAGTCGTGGCGTGCCCGTCCGGGTTCAGACTGACGGCGTCCACCCGCTGACCCTGGCGAAGCTGCGGAAGCCGGCTCTCGGCATCATCGGCCTCACCGCCTACGAGTTCGTCGACGGTCTCGACGTAGGCCTTCATGAATCCGGGGAAGGTGATGGTCCGGCCGCTGGCGCTGAAGGTGACCTCACGACCGTCCGGCTCGGTTCCGGTGATCCGAAGGCTGAGCGTCGTGCCCCGGGCGTCGGCCATCTGTGAGGCGACGGTGCGCTGCCAGATCAGCTCGTAGAGCCGGTAGCCGTCGGTGTCGAGCTCAGCGCGCAGCGCTCCCGGCGTCGCGAACGTGTCGCCAGCCGGCCGGATCGCCTCATGGGCCTCCTGGGCGTTCTTCACCTTGCGCGTGTACTGGCGCGGTGAGGGATGCAGATACTCCTCGCCGTAGAGCTGGCCGGCCTGGTTGCGCGCCGCGTTGATGGCCGACTGCGACAACGTGGTCGAGTCGGTGCGCATATAGGTGATGTAGCCGTTCTCGTAAAGCTTCTGAGCGACGCTCATGGTGCGCTCGGCGCTGAAACGCAGTTTGCGGCCGGCCTCCTGCTGCAGGGTGGAGGTCATGAACGGCGGATACGGGCGGCGGGTGTAGGGCTTCTCCTCCACCGAGGCCACCGTCAGCGCGGCACCACGCAGGCCTTCGGCAAGGCTGGTGGCGGCGGCCTCGTCGAGCACCAGGACCTCGTCGGGCTTCTTCACCGCGCCGACCGAGTCGAAGTCCCGTCCGGCCGCGACGCGCTTGCCGTCGACGTTGATCAGCCGAGCGGTGAAGCGCGGCGGGCTGGCTCCGGGGTCGGACACGCTCGCATCAAGCTCGGCGAGGATGTCCCAGTAGGCCGCGCTGCGGAAGGCCATGCGCTCGCGTTCGCGCTGAACGATGATCCGGGTCGCCACGGACTGCACCCGGCCGGCGGACAGCCGCGGCCCGACCTTCTTCCACAGCACCGGACTGATCTCGTAGCCGTAGAGACGGTCCAGGATGCGCCGGGTCTCCTGGGCGTCTACCAGGTCGGTGTCGAGTTCGCGCGGGTTGGCCGCGGCCTCGCGGATGGCGGGCTCGGTGATCTCGTGGAACACCATCCGGCGCACCGGCACCGACGGTTTGAGCGTCTCGAGCAGGTGCCAGGCGATCGCCTCGCCCTCGCGGTCACCGTCGGTGGCGAGGTAGAGCTCGTCGACCCCCCTGAGCAGGCTCTTGAGTTCGGCGACGACGGCCTTCTTATCCGGGCTGACCACGTAGAGCGGCTCGAAGTCGTTGTCGACGTCGACCCCGGTGCGCGCCCACTTCTCCTTCTTGTACTTCGCGGGCACATCAGCAGCACCCTTGGGCAGATCCCGGATGTGGCCGCGGGAGGACTCCACGATGTAGCCGGGTCCCAGGTAACCGGCGATTTTACGCGCCTTGGTGGGCGACTCGACGATGACGAGCCGCCGGCCGCCGCCGGGAGAACCGGTTCGATCGTCGCCAGCCACCTGCGCTTACGCTCCACTCTTTCTATGGTTCTACGGGGTTTCCACGGGGTCTTCCGTCCCGGGACTGTTCACAATGTGGCACCACGACAGCCGCCGATGCAAACCGGCTCTCCGCGGCCCGCCGATCAGACCCGCGGCCAGGAGGCCAACGCCTCGGGGTCCTCCGGTGGTTCCCCCACGTTCTCTACCAGGCGCAACAGTCGCCGGCGGCCACTGATGCGCAGAGCCGGGCGGGCGCCTCTGGTCCCGATCAGAGTGGGGGCTATCCCGACCCGCATGAGAGCCGACGCCAGCGGCGAGTGGGTGTCGGGTGCATGCGGGTCCAGACCCAGCAGGTAGCGGTCAGCCTCGGGGTGCCCGGAGGCCAGCGTCCAGGACCTGAGCTCGCGGGGTCCCGGCAGCCACTGCGGCGGTACCGTCTTGACCGCGCCCCGGGTCCACTGTGCGGCCATGGTCAGCAGCGCCGGTTCGACCGCGGTGCGCACCAGCGGGGTGTCCTCCTCGGTCCGGGTGATCTCGGCCTGCAGACCGGCGGCGGTGATCATCTCGGCCAGTGCGGTCGCCCGCCACAGACTCTCCACCACGACAGACAGCCTCGCGCCGGTTCCGACCGTCACCACCTGGCCGGCTGCCGCAAGCACCCCGGTGAGATCGGTGACCGCGGGCGGCACCGACTCGGCGGAGAAGAACGACAGCTGACTCACGGCTTTGACAGTAAGCCAGTCGCGGACCGCCGAGCTCCATCACCGGCCGGTCAGACAGGAACATCCCCGCGAGAACACCCCCACGAGAACACCCCCGCCACTCCCGGGTAACCGGGAGCGCACGGGGGTGTTGTCTCGTTGGAGCGGATTAGACGGCGCGTACGCCGGTGGCCTGCGGGCCCTTGGGGCTCTGGCCTACCTCGAACTCAACCCTCTGGTTCTCTTCCAGGGTGCGGAAGCCCGAACCCTGGATCTCCGTGTAGTGGACGAATACATCGGCGGAGCCGTCCTCCGGGGCGATAAAGCCGAAGCCCTTCTCCGCGTTGAACCACTTCACAGTTCCCTGTGGCATCTTTCGTACTTTCCTTCTCTTACTACGGTGCGGTCCGCCGATGTTTCGGCAGCCGGGCCAGTTGGGACCGCCATCCTTAGAAGAGTTGCCGGATCACTCCGGCACACAGACCCTCGCAGGAACTGCGATCGCAACGTCAAGATCCTGCGATTGTGGAGACACGAACACAGAAGCTGCGACCACCCTCATCCAACCACGTTCGGCGCGGTTAAGACAGTCTGAACCTGGATTAGTCTCCGCGGAGGGGCGAAAGGGAGGGCGATGACGTTCGGCGCCGACCTGCTGGCGGCCGTGTGCGGAGGCGCCGACCCGGGGGCGGCCGCATCGCTGCGCCACGTCACCGAGGTGCCGGCCCGTACGGCCATGCCCGGCAGCTGGCCCGACTGGGTGCATCCCGAGGTGCTTGCCGCGCTCGCCGCACGAGGCATCACGGTGCCGTGGACCCACCAGGTGCTGGCCGCCGATCTTGCACGGCGCGGACATGACGTGGTGGTCAGTACCGGCACGGCCTCGGGCAAGTCGCTGGCATTCCAGCTGCCGGTTCTCGACGCGCTCCTGCGTGACGGACGCGCCCGCGCGCTGTACCTGTCGCCGACTAAGGCGCTCGGCCACGATCAGCTCCGAGCCGCTCACGCGCTGAGCGCCGCCATCCCGGGCCTCGCTGATGCGGCGCCGATGTCCTACGACGGCGACACTGCGACCGAGGCGCGCAAGCTGGCACGGATGCATTCGCGATGGCTGTTCTCCAATCCGGACATGATTCATCTGTCACTGTTGCGCAACCATGCGCGCTGGGCGGTCTTCCTCCGCGGTCTTCGCTACATCGTTGTCGACGAATGTCATTACTACCGTGGTGTTTTCGGCTCAAACGTGGCGATGGTGCTACGTCGCCTGCTTCGGCTCTGCGAGCGTCATGCCGCAGCCGATTCCCCCGGACCCACCGTCGTATTCGCCAGCGCCACCACGGCCTCGCCGGGAGAGAGCGCCGGTGAACTCATCGGCCGGCCCGTCGCCGAGGTGACCGAGGACGGCTCCCCGCACGGCGCGCGAACCATCGCGCTCTGGGAGCCCGAACTGCGCGCGGACATGACGGGAGAGAACGGCGCACCGGTTCGCCGTTCAGCCGGCGCCGACGCCGCGCGGGTGATGGCCGACCTGGTCGCCGAAGGTGCGCGCACCCTGACCTTCGTGCGATCCCGCCGCGGCGCCGAATTGACCGCACTCGGCGCCAGAGCGCGGCTGGGCGACATCGCCCCGGATCTGCCCGACACCATCGCCTCCTATCGCGCCGGATACCTGGCCGAGGACCGCCGCGCCCTCGAGCAGGCACTCGCCGACGGCGGGCTGCGCGGGCTGGCGACCACCAACGCGTTGGAGCTGGGCATCGACATCGCAGGGCTGGACGCGGTGCTGATGGCGGGGTTTCCCGGCACCGTCGCCTCCTTCTGGCAGCAGGCAGGCCGCTCCGGCCGCCGAGGTCAGGGGGCGCTTGTGGTGCTCATCGCCCGTGACGATCCACTGGACACCTACCTGGTGCACCACCCCGAGGCTCTGCTGGGCAAACCGGTGGAGCGGGTGGTGATCGACCCCACCAACCCCTACGTGGTCGGGCCGCAACTGCTCTGCGCGGCCACCGAACTGCCCCTGGAGCCTTCGGAGGTCAGTGCCTGGCACGCCGAGCCGGTCGCCGACGACCTGGTGGCCAAAGGACTGCTGCGCAGGCGCTCGGGGCGCTACTACCCGGCTCCCGGTCTTGATCCGCACCACGACGTCGACATCCGCGGATCCGCCGGCGGAAGCGTGGCGATCATCGAGGCCGACACCGGTCGCATGATCGGCAGCACCGAGGCCGGGCGCGCTCCGGCGACGGTGCATCCGGGGGCGGTCTATCTGCATCAGGGTGAGACCTACATCGTCGATTCCCTCGACCTCGACGCCCGGGTGGCATTCGTGCATCTCGAAGATCCCGGTTACAGCACATTCGCCCGCGAGATCACCGACATCACCGCCACCGGTGAGGGCGAACGCCGCAGCCACGGCGAGATCACCGTGGGACTGGTTCCGGTGTCGGTGACGCATCAGGTAGTCGGCTACCTGCGCCGAAGTCTCTCCGGTGAGGTGATCGACTTCGTCGAACTGGACATGCCGCAGCGCAATCTGCAGACATACGCCTGCATGTACACGATCACGCCGGAGGCCCTGCAGCGCAACGGTATCGAGCCGATCCGGACACCGGGCTCTCTGCACGCCGCCGAGCATGCGGCCATCGGACTGCTGCCGCTGTTCGCCAGTTGCGACCGGGGGGACATCGGCGGACTGTCCACCGCGGTCGGCGAGTCCGGCCTGCCAACCGTCTACGTCTACGACGGCCACCCGGGCGGCGCCGGCTTCGCCGAACGCGGCTTCCAATCGGCGGCGGCATGGCTGCGCGCGACCGCCGAGGCGATCGCGGCGTGCGAATGCCCCAGGGGCTGTCCGTCGTGCGTGCAGTCACCCAAGTGCGGCAACGGCAATGACCCTCTGGACAAGTCCGGGGCCGTCAGCGTGCTTCGCACGGTGGTCGGGGCACTGGAGGACTGAGCGGCGGCCGACCGACCCCTCGAAACGGTCGACAGCCGCTCTCCGCCTTTGGTGAAAAGCATCGACAGTCGGACATCGCGATCCGTCGGCAGGTCCTCGCGTTCAAGACGTAATTGAAAAACTACGGCGCGGCGACGGATCCCGCAACGGAACAGCCGACCGAAGCTCGGTTACGGTCGAATTCGACCGTTTCACCTGCATAATCGGTTGGCCCCCGACGCCGTTGACCGGCGCTTCGCCGATATGCTCGGCGCGTGACCGGGGACTGGCTGCTGGTGGAGACACTGGGCGAGGAACCGGTGGTGGTGGCCCAGGGCCGCCAGATGAAGAACTTCGTCCCGATCGGTTCGTTCCTGCGCCGAAATCCGAATCTGGCCGCCATCCAGACAGCGATCGCCGAGACGGTCGAGTCCGGCAGTGCGCTGGCGAGCATCACGCCGAAGACCAAGCGGGTGATACGAACCGAACCGGTCGCCATGCCCGACGGCCGGATCCACGGCGTGCATGTGTGGTGCGGACCGCCTGATGCCGACCCGGCCGAACGGCCGGCACCCGGCGCCTACAAAGCCGACCTGAACATCGCCGAGGCGAGCGTCACCGAGCAGTTCCTGTCCAACGTGGGCAAGGATCCGGCGGTCGAGTCACTCACCGGCCGGTCCCTGGCCGAGGACATCCCGGATCGGAATCTCAACGAGGGCGAGGCCAAGGCGCTGTCGTGGACGATTGATCTCGTTGCGGGCCGGACCTTCGCGGCCAATTGGGGGTGGATCGATCAGTCCGGCACATTCCGAAGGGTCGGTTTCTGTTTCCGAACCGTTCTGGAGACGGTTGAGAGCGGCGAGGAACACCTGATGGCGCGTTCGATGAACATCGTCGAATCAGTGGGCGCCGCGCCTGCGCCCAGCGATCATCTGGCGCATCGCATCCTCGAGGGTCTGGCGCAGCCGGGCGTCTATCGCGGGATCGTGGATCTGGAGAACTGGACCCTGCTCAAGTGGCTTGACGGACCCTGCCCTTACTACAACTGGCGGGGCCGCGTTCAGATGCACCCCGATGACTACGAGCACTACAAGGCGCGGGTGATCGCCGAACTCGAGACCGGTTCGGCCAGCGCGGTCCTTCGGCTGGGAGGCAATGAAGGCGAGTGGGTGCCGCTCCACATCACCCTGAGTCGGATGGAACTCGACAACGGCGTGTACGGCGGACTGATGTTGCTGCGCCTCCCGAGCTCAGATGAACTCTACGACGCCGGGTTGGACCCAGCCGAGCAGGCGGGGTCCAACTAACCGCCACCGAGTCGGCCCATGGGTCCGGCGCGCGCGACGGCCTTGGTTACACCGCCGAGCCTGCTGCCGGCTCGCACAGCGGTGGAGACCACGACGTCGAGATCGACGGCGGTGCACGACACGAGCCGCGCGCCCATGGCCATCGCGATTTCGCCGGCACGCGCACACGCTGCCGCCGGTCCCGCCGTCAGCACGTTCGCTGCGGCCAGCGCCGCCAGATCGGCAGCGGCCTGCGCACGGTGCCGGGCCACCACTACCGAACCGAGCGTGACCGCCACGATCGCGACGACCGCGAGAGCCGCGATCATCGCGGCTGCGATCACCGTCGCCGCACCGGTCTCATCCCCAGCCCGGTTCGGCCGCAGCGACAGCCTCCGCGGCGATGACCACGCCCGGCAGTACCGGTGAGCTGCCGCTGACCCGCGCGATGACGAAGCCTCCTTCGCGACGGACTTCCATCGCAGCCCCCGGCGGAACCAGGGACGCGGCCAGGGCCGGTCCGGCCGCCGGTCCGTCTGCCCGGGCCGCGAGGCGCGCGGCCTCGCGTGCGGCGTCCACACAGCGGACCTGTAATACAACCGCCATGATGCCGCCCAGGCACAGCACCAGCATGGCGGCCAATGTCGCGATGGCCAGCGCGGCTTCCACCGTGCTGAAACCGCCATCAGCGCTCAGGCCCGGGTGTTCAGCGCGCGGGCGATGATGTTGGTCAGAGCGCCGACGATCGAGTCCCCGGTCACGACGCTGTAGAGCACGGCGCCGAAGGCTGCGGCCGCGATGGTGCCGATCGCGTACTCGACCGTGGACATCCCGGATTCGTCGACCACCAGCATCGCCAACCGTCTCTGCAATCGGTTCCTCATCGCGTGAATCCTGCTGTTGCTCACAGTTGTTCCTTTCTCGTTGCGGGACTCCACCGACTAAATCCGGCCTCATCCGAGAACTCCGGTGAAGACCTCTCCTGCCAAGCCCGCGATGACGGGCATGATGCCCAGGCAGATGAAGGCTGGCAGAAAACACAGTCCCAACGGGCCGGCGATGAGCACTCCGGCCCGTTCGGCGGCGGCAGATGCGGCATCAGCGGTCTGCTGACGAGATTGCTCGGCGAGTTCGGCGACGCCGCGGGCCAGTGCGCTTCCCGAGTCGGCCGATCGCCGGGCCAGCCTCATCAGTGTCTGGCACGCGTCATCGGCGCCCCGGGGCGCCGCCCACGCGGCCTGCGGATCCGCACCGAGGGCAAGCATGTCCGCTGCTCGCTGCAGAACGGAGCTCAGTCCGTCGGGGGCCGATGGCGCAGTTGCGGCGGCGGCAGCGCAGACCGGCATCCCCGCCGCCAGGCATACCGCGAAGACCTCAAACGCGAACGCCGAGGCGAACGGATCCGGCGGCGGGGTGCGCCGACCGTGTCGCGGCCGAAGTCCCGCGTCGAGTCCGATGCGCCGGCGCGGCCGGTGGTGTCCCGCCGCCAGCAGTACCGCGGCGGCGAGCAGCAGTGCGGCGACGCTCACGACACCACCCGGTCGATGATGCGGTCGGACCAGATCATGCCCGCGCACATCAGGGCGATGCCGACCGTCAGGGATACCGCACCTGAGAACCCGTGGAGAAGAAAGGACATCGGATGCGCGCCGATGAGCCCTCCCAGCAGTACGCCCATGACGGGCAGCGCAGCAAGTATCGCGGCGGTGGCGCGCGCGCCGGCCAGCCCGGCGTGAATCGTGTCGCTGAACCGCTGGCGACTGACGATGTCCTGCTGCGCGGCGGCCATGAGGGTTGCGATGGCCAGACCATGTCGAGCGGCCAGATCCCAGCAGACGGCAATCCGTTCCCAGGACTCCGGTGCCGACGATGTCCGCGCGGCCTCCCGCAGACCTGCGCCGACGTCGGCCCCAAGGCGCGCCCGTGAAGCGACCGTCAGCATGGTCCTGGCTACCGTTTCGGCCGACTCGGCTGCTGCCGTCGTGAATGCGCTGACCGGGTGGGCGCCTGCGCGTAACTCCCCGACAAGAACCTCCAGTGCGGCGCCTACGCGACGGCGCTCGCGGCGTCGTCGGACGGCGCGCCGCCGCCGACGGTATCGGCGAGCTCCGGTCGCGCCGACGAGCACCACCGCGATCGCAAGGCCGGGTGACGCGACCGCGGCGCAGACGATCGCGATGGCGCAGGCCACAGCGACGAGAACCGCCTTGGGAATGCGCGCCCGTGATCGGTCCGGCACCAATCGGCCGCGTGGGGGCGGATCAGTCGCCAGTAATGCGGCGGCCAGCAGGACCAACGCGGCGGAGAACGCGTTCACTTCGACGCCGTGAGTCGCGCGAAAACGTCGGCACCCTCAACCAGGCCGCGGTGTTCGTCCCATACCGGTTGCGCCGTCACCAAGCCTGAACCGTCGCGGACCAGCAGGGCGATCTCTGTCAGCCGGCGCCCGTCGTCATCCCGGCGGACGTGCAGCACGACGCGGATTGCCGACGCAAGCTGGCTGTGCAGAGCGGCACGGTCCAGACCGCCGAGCGCTCCGAGCGCCTCCAAGCGGGCGGGCACCTCGGCGGGACTGTTGGCGTGGACCGTTCCAGCGCCGCCGTCGTGACCGGTGTTGAGCGCGGCCAGCAGATCGACCACCTCGGCTCCCCGCACCTCGCCGACGACGATGCGGTCCGGACGCATCCGCAGGGCCTGGCGGACCAGTTGACGCAACGTCACCTCGCCGGCACCCTCAACGTTCGCACCACGGGCCACCAGACGAACGAGATGGGGATGGCGCGGCGCCAACTCCGGCGCGTCCTCGATGCAGACGATCCGTTCCGAACCGGCGACGGCACCGAGTGCAGCCGCCAGCAGCGTGGTCTTCCCAGCGCCGGTTCCACCGGACACCAGAAAGGCGAGCCGCGCAGAGATGACAGCATTCAGCAGTGCGTGCGCCTGCGGTGCGATGGCACCCCTGGCAACCAGCGCCGCCAAGTCATCGGTCGCGGGGCGCAGAACACGCAACGACAGGCAGGTACCCGCGGGGGCGATCGGTGGGAGTACGGCGTGCATCCGCACCGCATAGCCGCCGGAGCGGGCCAGTTGGCCGTCGACCCAGGGCTGTGCGTCGTCGAGCCGGCGGCCGGCGGCATTGGCCAGTCGCTGCGCCAGACGACGGACAGCGGCCTCGTCGTCGAATCGGACGTCGCTGCGACGCAGACCGTTTCCGTCGTCGACCCAGACCTGATCGGGTGCGGTCACCAACACGTCGGTGGTGCCCGGGGCTGCCAGCAGCGGTTCGAGGATCCCCATCCCCGTGAGTTCGGTCTCCAGGATGCGCAGGTTGCCGAGCACCTCGGCGTCACCGAGCACACCCGACGATTCCGCGCGGATGGCTGCGGCCACCGCGTTGGGCCGCAGCGGAACCGACTCGGCGGCCAGTCGCTCGCGGACACGGTCGATCAGGGATTCCGTCATGCAACCGCAGCCCCGGGCTCCAACAGGCGCAGGACCTTCGCGGCAGCCTCGGAAAGCGGAGAACGACTGCGCCGGCCCGGTCGGCCAAGGCCGTGCTGATCCAGGCGTACGGCAAGCAGAGGTTCCGGGCGCATGGTGGCCAGCAAGGGAACCGCGGCGACGTCGGCCGCCTGCGCCGCGTGCAGGCCACCGGGGGCCGGCCCCCGCACCAACAGACCGAGATTCGGGTTGACACCTCTGACCACACCAACCAGTGCGGCTGTCGCTGCGATGGCCCGCACATCGCAGGTCGTGACGACCACCACCAGACTGGCGATCTCCATCGCGCACAACGCCGCCGAAGTGAACTGCCGCGGCATATCGCAGACAACGGTCACCCCGGATCGCTGTCCGGAGTCGATCACGGCGGAGACCAGGTCGGCCTCGATGTCCCGGTGACTCCGGCCTGACGACAGCAGATGGACACCGCGCACACTCGGCAGCGCCGCGCGAAGCGATGACCAGTTGATCCGGCCACCACCAAAGCGGCCGCCGTCGGTATGGATGTCAGGCCAGCGCAGGCCGGGGGCGCGCTCTGCGCCCATAAGCAGGTCGAGTCCCCCGGCGAGGGGATCGAGGTCCATCAGCAGAGCGTCGGCCTGACCGGATCGGGCTGCCGACTGCGCCAGGGTCGCCGCGAAGACCGATGCGCCCGCGCCACCGCGCCCCGGGATCACTGCGACGAGCCGGCCCGCTCGCGCGGTCGCCGTCGGGACCTCGGCTGCGTCGGACAGATGCCGGAGGAGGTCATCCTCGCGGTCGGGAAGCACGCACACGTCGTGCGCACCGGCGGCGACGGCAGCGGCCCACGTCGACGCCGGTGGCTCGCTGCCACTGACGACGATCACCCGCTCCCGACGCGGCAACGCGCTCCTCGCGCAGCGGCGGGCCCCCGCCTCGTCGGCGACGACGGCCGATGCGGTGACCCAGTTCTTGCGTGCCGGTGAGTCCAGCGTGAGCAGGCGGACGCCGGCGGCGGCCGCGACGCGCTCGACGGTCTGGCGCAGGCCGGAGTCGTCGATCACGCACAGGACCGGGGCGGCGGACACCCCACGAAGGGTGGTGCTCGAATCGTCGAACCACCAGTCAGTTTGTGGACCCTGTGGAGAGCTGTGGGCCCTGTGGAGAGCCGCGCACGACGTCGACCCGGCACCAGATAGAGGACGACCCTCGCCAGGGGGGGAGGAGGCGAGGGTCGTCGTGTATCAGCCCCGGGGGGTCGGGCTGATGCACACCCGGCATACGCCGAGTGAGGCAAACTATACACACGATTTCTGCCAGTGGCGCCAGACAAATGAGGACGGTTTTCGACGGACTTCAAGATGGCGGAGGCTGCCATTTTCCCACTCGTCTCGGGTCGATGATCGACACGATTTCCAATTGGTGCGCGACAACTCTTGATGTGACGACGGTCACGGAGTACAAAGGAGTCACGGACATTTGGTGAGGCCAAGGTAGTACCGGAAGAGAAGATACTTCCTCCCGCGCCAAGTGGCCCAGCACGGTTCCGGGCACCCACGCGGAGCACGCCGCGAGTGGCAAAAGTGTTGCGGGCCTGCGTAATTGCGAAGAGCGACTGGACCTACACGACGTCTTGGGTGGCGTCGGCCCACACGCAGCGCATGACCGCCGAGGCCAACCCACGCAACCCACCTAGCACGCCTGGTAACCACGAAACCGTGTTGGCGGGCGGCGAGCCGAGCTTGTATCGGATCGCCGCCCGCTTCATTGTCCGGTCGCCTCAGCGATCGACAGCGCCTCGCGCGCACCGTCCTCCAGGGCGGCGCAACTCATCAGTAACCAGCTGCCGACGGCGTCGGGTGCGCCGCTGGCAAAACCCGCCGCGGTGGCCCGGTACTCCTCGGCCCGCCGCAGCCAGTACACCTCCGGCACGCCGAGGCCATGTGGGTCCAGCCCGCGGGACACGGTCACCAACCGCGACACGGCTCGGGCCAGCACCCCGTCGGCGGACCCGAACGCACCGAGAGCCAGCAGTTCGCCGTGTGCGACCGCCGCCAACACCGGCGCGGGGATGGCCGTCGTCCCGGTGACCAGCTTCGTCATCAGGTCAAGCCGGGCCACCACTTCGGGCTGCTGCCGCGGGCGGCCCAACTCGTCGTCGCTGACCAGATCCGCGGCAGCCAGAGCGTGCAACTTCGCAAGCGCCTGCAGCGGTGCGCGCTGCCATACACCGATCAGGCCGGACGTACCGCCTTCGAGAACCTGGCTCACCCGCAGCGCGCCGGCCAGGACCGGATCCTGCGACCCCGAAGCGGCGTCGAGTTGCGAACCGCCGCCGTCGAGCATCGATGACGAGCGCGCACCTCGCACCGCGGACTCGGCAGCCGAGATCGGCCAGCCGCGCAGATTCGCACGATGCCGGTGCGCCTTCCCCAACGCCGTTCGAGCCGCCTCGGCGGCTTCGGCGACACCGGGAAGATCCAACAGCGGCGCCAGCACGTCACGCACGAACGATCACGTTACCGCCACGTCTTTTCCTGACGCGCGAAGCAGGACCACTGGCTACGCTCGCCCTATGACCGATGTTCGGACTTCCTACCCGCCGTCGCCGGAATTCAGTGCCGACGCCAACGCTTCGGCTGAGCTCTACCGGGAGGCCGAGGCCGACCGCTTGGCCTTTTGGGCTGCGCAGGCGAACAGGCTGACGTGGAACACGCCGTTCACTGAGGTTCTGGACTGGTCGGGGGCCCCGTTCGCGAAGTGGTTCGTCGGCGGGAAACTCAACGTCGCCTACAACTGCGTGGACCGCCACGTCGAGGCAGGCAACGGCGACCGGGTGGCGATTCACTGGGAGGGCGAGCCACTCGGCGATGCGCGCAGCATCACCTATGCCGAGTTGAAGGACGAGGTGTGCAGGTGCGCCAACACCCTCGCGGATCTGGGTCTGGTGGCCGGTGACCGTGTGGCGATCTACATGCCGATGATCCCCGAGGCGATCGTGGCCATGCTGGCCTGCGCGCGGCTGGGAATCATGCATTCGGTGGTGTTCGGCGGGTTCTCGGCATCGGCACTGCGGGCGCGCATCGAGGACGCCGAGGCCAAACTGGTGATCACCACAGACGGACAGTTCCGTCGCGGCACCGCGGTATCCCTCAAGGACGCTGTCGACGAGGCGGTGGCCGGCCAACCGTCGGTGAACAACGTGCTTGTGGTCCGCCGCACCGGGATCGACGTGTCGTGGACCGAAGACCGCGACCTGTGGTGGCACGAAACAGTCGACAAGGCGCCCGCGGAGCACACGCCGGAGGCCTTCGACTCCGAGCAGCCGTTGTTCCTGCTCTACACCTCCGGCACCACCGGTAAGCCGAAAGGCATCATCCACACCTCCGGCGGCTACCTGACCCAGGCCTCCTACACGCACTACTACGTGTTCGACATCAAGCCCGAGACCGACGTCTACTGGTGCACCGCCGATATCGGCTGGGTGACCGGTCACAGCTACATCGTGTACGGACCGTTGTCCAACGGTGCGACCCAGGTGGTGTACGAGGGCACTCCGGCATCACCGGATGAGCATCGTCACTTCCAGGTGATCGAAAAGTACGGCGTCACAATCTATTACACCGCACCGACTCTGATCAGAACCTTCATGAAGTGGGGGCGAGAGCTGGCGCACGCACACGATCTGTCGAGTCTGCGCCTGCTGGGCTCAGTGGGCGAGCCGATCAACCCCGAAGCGTGGCGCTGGTACCGGCTGGTGTTCGGCGCCGACAGGACACCCATCGTGGACACCTGGTGGCAGACCGAGACAGGCGCGGTGATGATCTCGCCGCTGCCGGGGCTCACCGACTGCAAGCCCGGATCGGCCATGCGCCCACTGCCGGGCATCTCGGCCAGGATCGTCGACGACAACGGCCGTGATCTGGCGCCGGCGCCCGAGCACGGCGAGCAAGTGACCGGCTACTTGGTTCTGGACAAGCCCTGGCCGTCGATGCTGCGTGGCATCTGGGGAGATCCCGAACGCTTCGTCGAGACCTACTGGTCGCGGTTCGCCGAGCAGGGCTGGTACTTCGCCGGCGATGGGGCCCGCTACGGCAGCGACGGAGAGGTATGGGTACTCGGTCGAATCGACGACGTGATGAACGTGTCGGGGCACCGGATCTCGACCGCGGAAATCGAATCCGCCCTCGTCGGGCACGCCGGCGTGGCGGAAGCCGCCGTCGTGGGCGCATCCGACGAGCAGACCGGTCAGGCGATCTGTGCCTTCGTCATCCTCAAGGCGCACCACGCGGACATGTCGACCGCCGACATGGTCGACGAGTTACGGGCCGAGGTGGCCAAAGAGATCTCGCCCATCGCCAGGCCGCGGGAGATCCATGTGGTGCCGGAGTTGCCCAAGACCCGAAGCGGCAAGATCATGCGACGCCTGCTGCGCGATGTGGCCGAGGGCCGCGAACTCGGCGACACCTCGACGCTGGTCGATCCGGGAGTGTTCGAGGCGATCCGGGCGAGCAAGGCGAACTAGCCGGCGGCGGAGCTCAGGCGGGTCCCGGGGCGGGGTTGGCCGTCGGCACGAAACCGGCGCCCGGACGGTCCTTGGACGCCAGATCCGCCAGGATCGAATTGATCGACATCGTCACAGCGGGTGTGTGCAACGGAATGAACTTGATGACACACGTCGGCAGACCGTCGGTGAAAGCTCCGTGGATCATGCCGACGAGTTTGTTGTTCACGGTGACCGGCGCCCCGGAGTCACCGGGACGGCCGCACACCTGGTTGACGATGGTGCCGGGACTCTCACCCGGCCCCCAGGTGACGCCGCAGGAGTACCCGGTGGTGCGGCCGAGTTTGCAGGCGACCTGACCGAACGTCGGGTCCGGTCCGATGCCGTCGATGGCGAATCCGTTCCAGTTCGACACCGGCGTCACCTTCGCCGGGTCGAACCGGATAACCGCGTAATCCAGGCCGTCGTTGCCGGCGACCATGGTGCCGATCACGCCGTGGTCCGGCGCGGCCTCCGAAGCGACCTGGGCGCCGGGGCCGCCGCAGTGCGCGGAGGTGAATCCGATCAGCGCCCCGGTCTTGTCGGTGCCGATCGCGGTCAGGGTGCAGAAGGTGTCCTTGTCGACGACGATTCCGGCGCCGCCCCCGATCGGCGTCGTGTCACCGGCGCCGGCGGGCGCGGCGGGCAGTGCGAGAAGGGTGCCGGCCACGAGGACAGCCGCCCCCGCCATCCGCTGCGCGGACAGTGCGGTGATCACTGATACCTCCATCGACGTCGTCAGCGACCAGTCTATCTCCAGCCCCACCAGTAACTTGCGCAACACGGCGACGGGTATCCCCCGGCGAGATCGGCATGGCACCATGAGTCCGACCGCAACCACCGTTGGAGGACAGCCGTGAGCAATCGGGATCGCACAACCGGGGTGCCCGCCAGTGTGACGTCGATTCCGCTGGTAGACCCCAGTGCGGTGTCGCCGGACCCGTCGATCGGCGAGTTGGTGCGCGACGCGACGGCGCAGATGTCGACGCTGGTCCGGGCCGAGGTGGAGCTGGCGAAGTCCGAGATCACCCGGGACGTGAAGAAGGGCCTCACCGGGAGTGTCTTCTTCATCCTCGCCCTGGTGGTGCTGCTCTACTCCACCTTCTTCATGTTCTTCTTCCTGGCCGAACTGCTCGACACGTGGCTGTGGCGCTGGGCCGCATTCCTCATCGTGTTCGTCCTGATGCTGGTCGTCACCGCCGTCTTCGGCCTGCTCGGCTACCGGAAAGTCCGGCGGATCAAGGGTCCCCAGGACACCATTGCGAGTGTGCGCGAGACCACCGCCGCCTTGACACCGGCCGCGCTGAAGAGTGGTTCGCCGCCGGCTGACCAGTCCGGCTGGTGATCCGAGCCAACCCGTCGGTCACGCGGATCCCGGGGCCCTGGCGTCATCACGACATCCACGCCAACGGAATCCGGTTCCAGTGCGTGGAGGCCGTCGCCGAAGCCGACGACGACACCCCGCCGACGGCCAAGCCGCTGGTTCTCCTGCTGCACGGGTTCGCCTCGTTCTGGTGGTCCTGGCGGCATCAGCTTCGCGGTCTGAGCGCCGCACGTGTCGTCGCCGTCGACCTCCGCGGGTACGGCGGCAGCGACAAGCCACCCCGCGGATACGACGGGTGGACGCTGGCCGGCGACACCGCCGGGTTGATCCGGGCGCTGGGCCACTCCTCAGCGGTCCTCGTCGGCCATGCCGACGGCGGTCTGGTGTGCTGGGCTACCGCGGTGCTGCACTCCCGGATGGTGGATGCCATCGGGCTCGTGAGCTCACCGCACCCGGCGGCGCTGAAGAAAGCGGTCATCACAAACCGCGACCAGAGTCGGGCACTGCTGCCCACACTGATCGGCTATCAGGTCCCCCGCTGGCCCGAGCACGTCCTGACCCGCGACGGCGGAGCCGAGGTCGAGGTCCTCGTGCGAAGCCGATCCTCCGCGAAATGGGCTGCATCCCAGGATTTTTCCCAGACCGTCGCCCACCTGCGCCAAGCGATTCAGATCCCAGCGGCCGCACACTCGGCGCTGGAGTACCAGCGATGGGCGGTGCGCAGCCAACTGCGCAGCGAGGGCGCGCGGTTCATGGCACTGATGAGGCGTCCTGTCACGGTCCCGCTGCTGCATCTGCGCGGCACCGAGGATCCCTACGTTCTGCCAGTCGCGGTGGAGGGAAGCCGCCGTTATGCACCCCGAGGTCGCTTCACCACGGTGCCGGGCGCCGGGCACTTCGCGCACGAGGAACAGCCCGAACCGGTCAACGCCGAACTGCAACGGCTCGTCGCCTCGCTCACTCCTTGACGCAGGCCCCCGTCGGCACCTTCGCGGTGTTACCGATCTTGGCCAACTGCCGGGACACCTCGTTGGTGGTCATGACGAAGCCGGTGTCGTTATCGTCGACGGCCGCACCGAACACCACGCCGATCACCTGGCCGGCTCGGTTGATCATCGGACCACCCGAATTGCCTTGACGCACAATGCCTCTGATTGTATAGACTTCGCGGTTGACGGTGGTCGTCTTGTAGATGTCCGGACCGCTCAGTTCGATGATCTCCCGGACCCGGGCCGGGGTCGCGGCGAAATTCCCGCCTCCCGGGTAGCCGAGAACGACGGCGTCGGTGCCGGAGCGGGCCGGCTGGTCGGCGAAGACGAGCGGTTGCTGCGGCAGATTCGGTACATCGAGGATGGAGATGTCGGCGTTGGGGTCATACGACACCACGGTGGCGGTGTAGGTGTTGCCTTCCGCCTCGACGGTCACGTTGTCGGCGCCGGCGACGACGTGCGCGTTGGACATGACCCGGTTGGGTGCGATCACGAAACCGGTGCCCTCGAGGACTTTCTGGCACTCCGGAGCGATGCCCTTGATCTTCACCACCGACGCGCGGGCCTGACCCACCACGAGACTGTCGGCCAGCGAGGCGTCGGGTGCATCGACCGACTGGATCGGGGTGCGTCCGAAGGGTTCCAGGACGTCCGGTAGGCCGGAGGTGCTCAGGAGCGCCGACATCCGCTTGGGCACGGTCCGCAGCCACTCCGGCGCGTACCTGTCCACCTCGGCCACCACTTTGGAACCACTCACGGCCGCTGCGAGATTGGGCTGTCCGGACGAGGTCAGCGGACTGGCCAGCAGCCAGGCTGCGACCAGGACCACCACCAATTGCACGACGACGCCGACGACCGAGTCGAGCGCACGAACCGGTCCGCTGCGGATCGATCCGCGCACTGCACGCCCCAGCACCACGCCGGCGATCTCGCCGACCACGACCAGGGCGAGGATCAAGAACAGCGCGGCGAACAGCTTCGCCCGCGATGAGCTGATATGGCCCACGATGTGCGGGGCGAGCATCACTCCGGCGATCGCTCCGAGGATGACACCGACGAAGGACATCAAAGAACCCAGCGCACCGGAGCGCCAGCCCGAGATGGCCGCGACAAGCGCCACACCGATCACGGCGATGTCCAGCCATTGCGAACCCGTCACAGCGTCCTCACTACCTATCGTCGTCGACGAGCGCCATGGCCTCGTCCAGTTCGCGGACGTCGTCGGTGTTCCATGGTCGGGCCCATCCAGCCACATCGAGCATCGCCGAGATTACGTGACCGGTGAATCCCCAGACCAGCATCTCATTGAGCAGAAAGGCCGGGCCGGCAAACCCCCTGGGGGCGCCGGTGCGGTACACCATCAGACGATTCTCCGGGTTGATGAAGGCGCGCAGCGGCACCCGGGCGACGCGTGCGGTCTCCGCGGAGTCCATGACAGCGACCGGGCCGGGATCCGGCGAGTACGCCAGCACCGGCACCACGTGAAAACCCGATGGCGGGATGAACATTCGATCCAGCGTTGCCAACGGCCGCAGCCGCGACGGGTCAAGGCCGGTCTCCTCGTTCGCTTCACGCAGAGCGGTGTGCACCGGTCCCGCGTCCTGCGGGTCGGCGGCCCCGCCGGGGAAGGCCGCCTGGCCAGCGTGATGGCGCAGGGTGGCGGCCCGGACCGTCAGCAGCAGGTCTGCATCGTCGGGCACCGTTCCGGGAGGATGCTCGCCGTGGGGTCCGGAGAACAGCACCAGCACGGCGGCGTCCCGCGTCGAGCCGGCGGCGTCACGGGCACCGGTCAGGGCAGTCAGCAGTTCCGGCGGTACGCGCCGGCGGTAGGCGTGCGGCACGCGGTCGACGTTGTCGATGAGCTGCGCCAGCCACGGCGGCGAAGCCGAGGGCGTCACAGGATCGGGCTCGCTCACCGGGGGGCTCCGGATCGCCCCAACGCCGAGGACACCGCCGCCTCGATCTGGTCGGCGGTGGTGAACGACTGCGCGAGCACGCCGCCGACACTTCCGTCACGGCGCAGGACAACGGTCGCGGGCATCACGTTGGGGACACCGAGGGCGGCGGCGATACTGCGGCGGCCGTCCTGCAGCACCGGCAACCGCACGCCGAGTTCAGCCATCCGCAGCAGGGCCGCGGTCTCGTTCTCGTCCTGATGGACGGTCACCACCGTCACCGCGTCGCCGGAGCGGCGCTGATAGTCCGCCATCGCCGGCAACTCCTCGGCGCAGGGCGCGCACCAGTACGCCCAGAGGTTGAGTACCACCACACGTCCGGCGAGGGCGGGCGCCACCTCCACCGGCGAACCGTCCGCCGCGCACTCGACGACGATGCCGCGCAACACGTCGGGACCGGCTCCGCCCAGCGCCGTCGGGCACGGCGGCAGATCCGCCTTCCTCCGCGGCCCGGCGAGCGCCTGGGGCGTGTCGGCGTCGCGGTGTTCCCGAGGCTGCTGCGCCGCCGGTCCGGTGGGCGCAGGATCGCCGGCCTGCCGCATTTCGGTGGCCATACCGACACCGAGTGCCGCCAGCACCGCCACGACGGCGAACGTCCACCGGGCCGAGGCGCTCATCTACAACCCCGCGAGGGCCAGCAGGTGCTCGGTCTCGGGACCCTTGACCAACGCGGCGGCCACCGTCGGATCGGTCGGTCCGGTTCCGAAGGCCGGGCAGTCCTTGGCCAGCACGCAGACGCCGCACGCCGGCTTGCGCGCGTGGCACACCCGGCGGCCGTGGAAAATCACGCGGTGGCTCAGCAGCGTCCACTCGCTGCGCTCGATGAGTTCACCGACGGCGTGCTCGACTTTCACCGGATCGGTTTCCGCTGTCCATCGCCAGCGTCGCGTCAGGCGGCCGAAATGTGTATCGACGGTGATCCCCGGGATGCTGAACGCGTTGCCGAGAATCACGTTGGCAGTCTTGCGGCCCACTCCCGGCAACGTCACCAACTCCTCAAGTGTCGCCGGCACCTCGCCGTCGAAGCGCTCGAGGAGCTCCTGCCCGAGGCGGATCAGCGACGTCGTTTTGTTCCGGTAGAAACCGGTCGCCCGGATCAATTCCTCGATCTCCCCGCGATCGGCCTCCGCGTAATCCCGCGCGGTCCGGTACTTCGCGAACAGCGCGGGGGTGGTCAGGTTGACCCGCTTGTCGGTGCTCTGCGCCGACAGGATGGTGGCGACCGCCAGTTCGAGCGGGTTGCTGAAGTCAAGTTCGCAGTAAACATCGGGAAAGGCGACAGCCAGCGTGCGATTCATCCGGCGTGCGCGGCGCACCAGGCCCACATGGGTTTCGGAATCCCATTTCGAGCCCCGCGGGGAGTTCGGCTTCGAATCCCGTTTCGCCACGGCAGCCAGGGTACTGACCGCCGACAGACCGTCGGTATTTCGTGATCCCGATGAGACCTGATGCCGGTTAACTCCCCGCTATGTCCTGGTTGCTCGCGGCGTGCATCCCCACGATGTTGATGCTGTCGACCTACGGCCTGCAGCGTCTCGAGAGTGTGATGAACGGCGATGGTCCGACCGCCACCGAGGTCGTCGCCCACCTTGAGCAGGCCGCGCGAGCGGCACGGGAGAAAGCGGCCCAGCAGACCTTGAGCGAACTGGGTGGGCTGACCGCGGGGGGTCGGTTGGACCCGCTGCTCCTCATCGACGAACCGGGTCTGCCGACCCGACCGAATCCGAAGTTTCAGCCGTCGGGAATCGTCAATCCTGTGTAGCGTTGGCTAGTCCGACGCTGCAGCGATCCTTCTAGGCTTGATCGTGGGCCGGCACACCTCGATGAGCTAGGAGAGACGACGTGGACGAGATCCTGGCGAGGGCCGGAATCTTCCAGGGTGTCGATCCGAGTGCCGTCGCGGCGCTGACCAAGCAGCTGCAACCGGTGGACTTTCCGCGCGGGCACACCGTGTTCTCGGAGGGCGAGCCCGGCGACCGGCTCTACATCATCATCAGCGGCAAGGTGAAGATCGGCCGACGGTCGCCCGACGGCAGGGAGAATCTGCTGACGATCATGGGGCCGTCGGACATGTTCGGCGAGCTGTCGATCTTCGACCCGGGCCCGCGCACGTCGAGCGCCACCACGATCACCGAGGTGCGTGCGGTGTCGATGGACCGCGATGCGCTGAAGGCCTGGATCTCCGACCGTCCCGAGATCTCCGAGCAGCTGCTGCGGGTGCTTGCCCGTCGCCTGCGCCGTACCAACAACAACCTGGCGGACCTGATCTTCACCGACGTACCGGGTCGGGTGGCCAAGCAGCTGTTGCAACTGGCGCAGCGCTTCGGCACCCAGGAGGGCGGCGCCATGCGGGTGACCCACGACCTCACCCAGGAGGAGATCGCCCAGCTGGTCGGCGCATCGCGTGAGACGGTGAACAAAGCCCTCGCCGACTTCGCCCACCGCGGCTGGATCCGGCTTGAGGGCAAGAGTGTCCTGATCTGCGACTCAGAACGGCTCGCCCGCCGCGCGCGCTAGCTAGCTAGGCGCGCAGGAAATCCAACTGCGCGCGCACCGAGGATTCGGCTGCGTCCCAGAGTTTTTCATCCACGTCGGCATAGACGTGCTCGACCACCTGACGCGGGCTGGCATCGTCCCCGAGCGCCAGCAACGCCGCGCGGATCTGACCCAGCCGCTCGTGGCGGTGGTCGGTGTACATCTGCGCGACTGCGGCCAGGTCGGCGAGTTCGGGACCGTGTCCCGGCAGGACTGTGCGCGCACCCAACTCCTGCAGACGCCGCAGCGAGGCGAAGTAGTCCGCCAGGCTGCCGTCCTCGTCGTCGATCACTGTGGTTCCGCGTCCCAGGACGGTGTCGCCGGTGAGCACCGCGTCATCGAGCACGAAGCTCAGCGAGTCGTTGGTATGCCCCGGGGTCGCCATGATCTCGATCCGCAGTCCGGCCGCCTCGACGATCTCGCCGTCGAACAGTGGGCGGCCGAGGCGCCGCAGAAATCCGCTGCCGACCGCGCGGACCGGCGCGCCGGTCGCAGCGACCAGTTTGTCGATGCCGTCGGTGTGGTCGCCGTGGCGGTGCGTGATCAGCACCAGCGCGACCGGTCCCAGCTGTGCCAACCGATTGATGTGAGCGTCGTCGCCGGGTCCCGGATCGACGATCACCACGTCATCGGCGCCGGGTTTGCACAACACCCAGGTGTTGGTGCCGTCCAGGGTCATGACGCCCGGGTTGTCGCACAGCAGCACCGACGCGGTGTCGGTCACCGGTCGCAGCACCCCGTAGGCGGGGTGTGCCGGCGCGCTCACCTCACCTCGACGATGAGCTCCACCTCGACGGGGGCGTCCAGCGGCAGCTCGGCGACGCCGACCGCTGAGCGGGCATGCACGCCGGCGTCACCGAACACCTCACCGAGGAACTCCGAGGCTCCGTTGACCACTCCCGGCTGGCCGCTGAACCCGGGCGCGGAGGCGACGAATCCGACCACCTTCACCACCTGTGTCACGGCGTCCAGGCCGACCAGGGCATCGATCGCGGCCAGTGCGTTCAGCGCACAGATCCGAGCCGCGGTCTTGGCGTCCTCCGGTGTGACGTCGGCGCCCACCTTCCCGGTGCGGACCAGTTCCCCGCCGGCCAGCGGCAACTGACCGGAGGTGTAGACCAGGTTGCCGGTGCGCGCGGCGGGGACATAAGCCGCGAGCGGCTTGGCCACCGCGGGCAGTTCGACGCCGAGTTCGGCCAGCCTCGCGCGAACGCTCACCGATTGCCGCCCAGCGGCCTCTTGAGGTAGGCGACGTGCTGCTCACCGGTCGGTCCCTGAAGCACCGAAACCAGCTCCCAGCCGTCGGCGCCCCACTGGTCGAGTATCTGCTTGGTCGCGTGGGTCAGCAATGGAACGGTCGCGTATTCCCACGTGTTCGTCTGGCTCATAGCGAAAGACTATCCGGCTGCCACCCTTGGATAGAGTGCAGTGGTGGCGAACAAATCCGGGGAGCGAGCCTCGATCGGCTGGTCCTCGCGGCTGACCAAAGCCCGCCTGCACTTCGTCACGGGCAAGGGCGGCACCGGCAAGACGACGGTCGCGGCGGCGCTCGCACTCACCCTGGCAGCCGGCGGGCGCCGGGTTCTGCTCGTGGAAGTCGAAGAGCGCCAGGGCATCGCGCAACTGTTCGACGTCCCACCACTGCCCTACGAGGAGGTCAAGGTGGCCACCGCCGAGGGCGGCGGTCACGTCAACGCCCTGGCCATCGAACTCGAGGCCGCCTTCCTGGAATACCTGGAGATGTTCTACAACCTCGGCCTGGCGGGCCGGGCCATGAAGCGGATCGGTGTGGTGGAGTTCGCCACGACGATCGCACCCGGCCTGCGCGACATCCTGCTCACCGGCAAGATCAAGGAGTCCGTCGTGCGGGTCGACGGCTCGCGGCGTCCCGCCTACGACGCGGTGGTGGTGGACTCTCCACCCACGGGCCGGATCGGTCGCTTCCTGGACGTGACCAAGGCGCTCACCCAGATCGCCAAGGGTGGCCCGGTGCATGGACAGGCCGAGGGCGTGGTGGAACTTCTGCACTCGGAGAACACCGCGATCCACCTGGTGACACTGCTGGAGTCGCTGCCCATCCAGGAGACGATCGAGGCGATCGAGGAACTCGAGAGGCTCGACCTCCCGGTCGGCAGCGTCATCATCAACCGGACCATCCCCTCGTTCCTGCCACCGGAGGATCTGAGCAAGGCGGCCGAAGGTCATATCGACGCCGACGCGGTGCGAGCCGGTCTGAAGAAGGCGGGGATCACCCTGGGCGACAGCGATTTCGCAGGACTGCTCACCGAGACCATCGAGCATGCCACCCGGGTTCGTGCACGTTCGGAGAGCGAAGCGATGCTGGAGAAGTTGCGCGCGCCCCTGCTGGAACTGCCGACCATCGCCGACGGCGTCGATCTCGGCAGCCTCTACGAACTGGCCGAGATCCTCGCCGAGCAGGGCGTCCGATGAGCAGGATCAGCCGATGAGCGGCGCACCCAAGACATTGGACATGAAGGCCATCCTGTCTGACCGGTCCAACCGGGTGGTGGTCTGCTGCGGCGCCGGCGGTGTGGGCAAGACCACCACGGCCGCGGCGATGGCGCTGCGCGCCGCCGAGTACGGCCGGACCGTGGTGGTGCTGACGATCGACCCCGCCAAGCGGTTGGCGCAGGCCTTGGGCATCAAGGAACTCGGCAACACTCCCCAGCAGGTGCCTCTCGGGCCGGAGGTGCCGGGCGAACTGCACGCGATGATGCTCGATATGCGGCGCACCTTCGATGAGATGATCGTCGGGTACTCCGATCCGCAACGGGCACAGGAGATTCTGAACAACCAGGTCTATCAGACCCTGGCCACCTCCCTGGCCGGCACACAGGAGTACATGGCGATGGAGAAGCTCGGCCAGCTGCTCGCCGAGGACCGCTGGGACCTTGTCGTCGTGGACACCCCGCCGTCGCGCAACGCGTTGGACTTCCTCGACGCCCCCAAGCGCCTGGGCAGTTTCATGGACGGCCGGATGTGGCGGCTGCTGCTGAACCCGGGTCGGGGTATCGGCCGTCTGGTCACCGGTGTCATGGGCCTGGCGATGAAGGCGATGTCGGCGATCTTGGGTTCACAGCTGCTCTCCGATGCGTCGTCGTTCATCCAGTCACTGGACAGCACCCTCGGGGGCTTCCGGGAGCGTGCCGACCGGACCTATGAACTCCTCAAGCGGCGCGGTACCCAGTTCGTCGTGGTGTCGGCCGCCGAACCGGACGCGTTGCGGGAGGCGACGTTCTTCGTCGACCGGCTCTCCGCCGAGGGCATGCCACTGGCCGGGCTGGTGCTCAACAGGACCCACCCGATGCTGTCGGCGCTGCCGGTGGAGCGTGCGATCGACGCGGCGGTATCGCTGCGGACCGGCGGCGGGTCCGGCGATGCGTCCTCGGAGCTGACGGCCGGGGTGCTGGAGATCCACGCCGACCGGGGCCAGACCGCCAAACGGGAGATCCGCCTGCTCTCCCGTTTCACCGGCGCCAATCCGCATGTGGCAGTCGTGGGCGTGCCATCGCTGCCGTTCGACGTGTCCGATCTCGACGCGCTGCAGGCGATCGCCGATCAGATCACCGGCGAGACGTAGAACCCGCGCAGGGCGGGGGCAGCGCTAGCTGACGCTGCGGTGCTTGCGCTGGGCGGCGAAGAACTCCGCCCAGGACACGACTTCGGGATGCTGCTTGAGCAGGGCGCGGCGCTGGCGCTCGGTCATGCCACCCCACACTCCGAACTCGACGCGGTTGTCCAGCGCGTCGGCGCCGCACTCGGTGATGACCGGACAGTGCCGGCAGATGACCGCGGCCTTGCGCTGGGCCGCTCCACGGACGAAGAGTTGATCGGGATCGGTCGAGCGGCACAGCGCTTTGGACACCCAGGCGATCCTGGCTTCGCCATTGACTCCCTGCAGCGATGCCTGGGGCACTTGAGCGGTGGTCCTACGGGCTGCGGTCTGAATCCCCGACACAGGTGGTCCCCTTCGTCCAGAGCCGCCCGAGGGCGGCGATTTCGCCGGTCAGGCCGCCTCTGCGACCTGCGCCACATTGCGGACGAAGTGTTACCTGCGTCGCACTGTGTGCTTAAGTTAGGTGGTCAGGTCTCGTTTGCGCAACAGTCGGATCACAGCTTTTTTGGGACGGCTGTGCAAACCCCGCATGAACTGCGGTTTTGTGACTCGCGCATCGGAAATCGCCGTTACCGACCGACCATCTGTGCGACAGCAGAAGCGGCTGGGACTCCCGTGACGTCCGCTCAGTAGTCTGTAGCCCATGCCGGAACGCCCGCCGACGGGCCGCACCCTCATCAAACTGGGCTGGTGCTGCCTGCTGGCCAGCGTGGTGATGGCGGCCCTGCTCTTCCCGGTCGCCGGCGGCCTCGGGCTGATGTCCAACCGCGCCTCCGACATCGTCGCCAACGGCTCCGCCCAGGTGCTCGAGGGCGACGTCCCCGCGGTCACCACGATGGTCGACGCCAAGGGCAACACCATCGCCTGGCTGTACTCCCAGCGCCGCTTCGAGGTGCCCACCGACAAGATCGCCGACACCATGAAACTGGCGATCGTCTCCATCGAGGACAAGCGCTTCACCGAGCACAACGGGGTGGACTGGAAAGGCACTCTCACCGGCCTGGCGGGCTACGCGTCCGGGGACCTGGGCACGCGCGGCGGTTCCACCATCGAGCAGCAGTACGTCAAGAACTACCAGTTGCTCGTGCTTGCGCAGACCGACGCGGAGAAGAGGGCGGCCGTCGCGGCCACGCCGGCGCGCAAGTTGCGGGAGATCCGCATGGCGCTCACCCTGGATCGCACCCTGTCCAAGCCCGAGATCCTGACCCGCTACCTGAACCTGGTGTCCTTCGGCAACGGCGCCTACGGAATCCAGGACGCAGCCCAGACCTACTTCGGGATCGACGCCTCCGAACTGAACTGGCAGCAGTCGGCGCTGCTGGCCGGACTGGTGCAGTCCACCTCCACGCTCAATCCCTACACCAACCCCGACGGCGCACTGGTTCGCCGCAACCTCGTGCTCGACACCATGATCGAGCAACTCCCCGACGAGGCCGACGAACTGCGGGCGGCCAAACAACAGCCGCTCGGCATCCTGGCACGGCCCAACGAGCTGCCGCGCGGCTGCATCGCCGCCGGTGACCGCGCCTTCTTCTGTGACTACGTTCAGGAGTACCTGGCTCGAGCGGGTCTGACCAAGGAGCAGGTCTCCCGTGGTGGCTACCTGATCAAGACCACACTGGATCCGGACGTGCAGGCCGATGCCAAGAGGTCGGTGGACTCCACCGCGGCACCGGATCTCAACGGGATCGCCAGCGTCATGAACATTCTGCTGCCGGGTAAGACCAGCCACCCCCTGATCGCAATGGTCAGCAGCCGCAACTACGGCCTCAACACCGATGCGGGGGAAACCGTTCAGCCCCAACCCTTCTCGTTGGTCGGCGACGGAGCGGGATCGATCTACAAGATCTTCACCACCGCCGCCGCCCTCGACTTGGGCCTGGGGATCAACGCAACGCTGGACGTGCCGGGACGCTTCGAGGCCAGGGGCCTCGGCGAGGGAGGCGCCAAAGGGTGCCCGAAAGAGACGTGGTGCGTCGAGAACTACAAGGACCCGCGCTACCTGACCATGGGTGTCACCGAGGCGCTGGCCAAGTCGCCCAACACCGCCTTCGCCAAGCTCATCTCCCAGGTGGGCGTATCGCGCACCGTCGACATGGCGGTCAAACTGGGTCTGCGCTCCTACGCCGAGCCGGGCACCGCCCGGGCCTACGATCCGGATAACAACGAGAGCCTCGCGGACTTCATCAAGCGTCAGAACATCGGCTCGTTCACCCTCGGCCCGTTCGAGGTCAATCCATTGGAATTGGCCAACGTCGCCACCACGCTGGCCTCCGGCGGCATGTGGTGTCCGCCGAACCCGATCGACAAAGTCTATGACCGTCGCGGCGACGAGGTGTCGATCAACGCCGAAACCTGCGAGCAGGTGGTTCCCGAGGGCTTGGCCAACACATTGTCCAACGCCCTGGGGCGCGACACCCTCAACGGCACGGCGGCCCCCGCGGCGAACTCCGCGGGCTGGACCCTGCCGATGTCGGGCAAGACCGGAACCACCGAAGCCCACCGCTCAGCGGGCTTCCTGGGTTACACCAACCGCTTCGCCGCGGTGAACTACATCTATGACGATTCCCCCGACCCCACCGACATCTGCTCGTTCCCCCTGCGCCAATGCGGCGACGGCGACCTCTTCGGCGGCAAGGAGCCGGCGCAGACGTGGTTCACCACCATGACGCCGATCGCCGAGAAGTTCGGGGACGTGAGCCTTCCGCCGACTGATCCCCGTTACGTCGACGGCGCGCCGAGCTCACGGATACCGAATGTCAACGGCATGGGTCAGGATCGCGCCCGGGAAACATTGCGTGCCTCCGGGTTCCAGGTCGCCGACAACGTCAGCTCGGTCAACAGCACCACCCCGGCCGGCACGGTGGTGGGCACCAGCCCGAGCGGTCAGATCGTGCCCGGAATCATCGTCACCCTAATGGTGAGCAACGGCGTCGCACCGCCTCCACCGCCGCCGCCGTCGCCGCCCCCGGGTGTGCCCCCGCCGCCGCCGGGCATGCCGGAGATCGGTTCGACGGTCGTCGAGATACCCGGATTGCCGCCGATCACCATCCCGGTGCTGGTTCCGCCGGCACCACCACCGCTGGAGGGCCCGCCGCCCCCGTGACGCGCAGTAGGCTGACTTTCATGGCCTCTCCCGCCCTGCGAACCTCCGCCGCCGCGGTGGGTTCGGCCGCACTCGCCATCGGATACGCCACGCTCATCGAACGCAATGCGTTCGTGGTTCGTGAGGTCACGATGCCGGTCCTGACGCCCGGTTCGACACCGCTTCGCGTGTTGCACCTCAGCGACATCCATATGCGGCCGACACAGCGCCACAAGCAGGCTTGGCTGCGGGAGCTGGCCGGATGGCAACCGGATCTGGTGGTCAACACCGGCGATAATCTTTCGCATCCCAGAGCTGTTCCGGCGGTGGTGCAGTCACTCGGCGATCTGCTCTCGGTACCCGGCTTGTTCGTGTTCGGCAGCAACGACTACTTCGCACCGCGGTTGAAGAATCCGGCGAAGTACCTCACCGACCGCGAACACCGGACCCACGGCGATCCGCTGCCCTGGCAGGATCTGCGTGCCGCGTTCACCGAACGCGGCTGGCTCGATCTCACCCACGTCAGGCGCGAGATCGAGGTCTCCGGACTGACCATCGCCGCAGCCGGCGTCGACGATGCCCACCTCGGGCGGGACCGGTACGACGTGATCGCCGGACCGCCCAGCCCGGCCGCCAACCTCAGCCTCGGCGTCACACATGCTCCCTACACCCGGGTGCTCGACCGGTTCGCCGCCGACGGCTATCAGTTGGTGATGGCCGGCCACACCCACGGCGGTCAACTGTGCTTGCCGGGTTACGGAGCGCTGATCACCAACTGCGATATCGACAGGACAAGAGCCAAGGGTGCCTCGAATTGGGGTGCGGGCACCGCTTTGCACGTGTCCGCGGGTATCGGCACGTCGCCCTATGCGCCGTTCCGTTTCTGCTGTCGGCCGGAGGCCACGCTACTGACGCTGGTGGCCTCACCCACCGGCGGGCGCGACACCGGCCGAATCGTCGTGCGCTCCACGCCCACCGCCTCGGTGCACTGAAACGACCGTTTCGCCTGCCGCCGACAACGTGCGATAGGCTGGCGACGCTTCACGCGGGGTGTGGCGCAGCTTGGTAGCGCGCTTCGTTCGGGACGAAGAGGTCGTGGGTTCGAATCCCGCCACCCCGACTGTGTGAGAGAGCGGTCGGCCTCAGCCGACCGAGGATGTGCGCCCCCGCATGACGATCCTCGCTTCGGCGGCCACGAAGATCACCAGTGATGCCACGACCGCCGCGATGATCATCGGGTACCCACCGTTCAATCCGCTCGCAGAGAGCTGCCGCAGCAGGATTCCGGCGAACGCCCAGATGAGCACAAGTCCGTAAGCCACGTCACGATTGCGAACCATGGTCAGCGTTCCGATCGCCATCGCGACGAGAACCATGATCGCCGCCCACGTCGCATCGGAAAGCCCGAAGCCGTCCCAGCGCCATCGGACCAGCAGCACGGTGACATTGGCAACCACCGCAACCGTGGTCCAACCGAAGTACACGCTGAACGGGACACCCACCAACCATCGCTGCCGCCCGACGAGAGCGGCACGCCGAAGCGTGGTCACGATCAACGCCAGACAGACAAGGATCACAGTGATCAGCACTACCGACAGGGGAATGAAGTCGTAATGCCAGGCGAAGATCCAGGCGGTGTTGGCCAACGACGACAGCGCGAAGAGCACTCCGACCCTGTTGAGCAGAGCGGACTGCGCCGGTGTTTCGGGCCCGTCGCGAAACAGTCCGAGTTGATAGAGAACGTGCGCGCCCAACAACAGGTAGATGACGCCCCAGATGGAGAAGGTGATGCCTGCCGGTGTGAACAGGCTCGGGTAGGCGTCGGAGATGTCGCCGGTGCTCCTGCCGTTCAGCGGTAATGCGTTCGCCAGGACGTTCATCGTCACCATCGCCAGATACGTAACGGTCACGAGTGCCTGGACACCGCGGCGGTTCGAGGTGGTCATGATGCCGCTACAGCCGGTCCTTGACCGCCGCCGACAACCTCGAGCCGTCGGCTCGGCCGTCGGCGATCGCCGTCGCCGCCTTCATCACCATGCCCATCTGCTTGACCGACGGGCGCTCGCCGATCTCCTCGGCGACCTGGGCGATGGCGGTGTTCACCACGTCGGCGACTTCGGCGTCGGTCAGCGGGGTGGGCAGATACTCGTCGATGATCCGGCCCTCGGCGTGCTCCTCGGCAGCCAACTCGCCGCGCCCGTTCTGGGTGTAGATCTCGGCCGCCTCGCTGCGCTTGCGCGACTCGCGGGCGAGCACCTTCATCACTTCCGGATCGGTGAGTTCGCGAGCCTGCTTGCCGGACACCTCTTCGGTCTGGATCGCGGCCAGCAGCATCCGCAGCGTTGCGGTGCGCAGCTTGTCCTGGCTTTTCATCGCTGCGGTGAGATCGGCGCGCAACCGGTCCTTGAGTTCACCCATAGTCGGCCAGGCTACTCCTAGCTGTTCGGGATCCAGTTTCCGTGAAAGCCGTAGGGAACTCGCCGCGGCATCTGGATTCGAGCCACTGGCGCGCCGCCGAAGTCCGAGGCGTCAAGGATCACCAAGTCGCTGCTGTCGCGGGCGGCGTCGTAGACGTAGGCGATGTACCAGCCGTTGGCCTCATCGGCCGGACCTGACGGTGAGGGGACGAACACGGCCTCCCCGGGGCCGCCGGAGGACTCGACGGATCCGAACCGATGCTCCACACCCTCGCCGGTGTTCAGGTCATAGCGCACCAGGGACGCGTCGGACACCGAGACCGCGTACCGGGCAGGCAACCCGGCCAGCCGATCGTCGATGCGGGGGAACTCCACTGCGCGGTCGTCGAGTTGACGCTCACTGACCGTGCCGGCGGCCATATCGATCCGCCATTCCCAGAGCGCGGCACTGGCGGCGAATCCCCCGTCGTTGCGCCACAGCTCCGGATAGCGGCACGCCTGCACCACGATGTGAGCACCGTCGACGTAAGCGTTGGCGACGTGGAAGACGTAGCACGGATCGATCTCGAACCAGCGCACCTCGCCGAACGGATCGTCGCGGCGCAGAACCCCCAACCGCGCCCCGTACTCGTCGTTCCACCGGAAGGGCATATCCCCCTTGCCGCTGATGGCGATATCGAGATTGAACACGATCGGCAGATCCATGAAGATGACATGCTCCGACGTCATGGCGAAGTCGTGCATCATCGTCAGCGCGGGGACCTCCACCGGCCGGTTCACGGTCAGCACGCCGTCGGCGTCGACACGGTGATAGCTCACGTGTGGCTGAAAGAGGTTGCCGTAGCCGAAGAAATGGAGCTCGCCCGTGGTGGGGCAGATCTTCGGGTGGGCCGTCATCGAGTCGTTGAGCTTGCCGTCGAAGTCATAACAGCCCACCGTCTCCAGGTCGTTGGTGATCTGGTACGGCAACGACGACTCCACCAGCGCCAGCGTCTTGCCGGCATGGTTGACGACGTGCGTGTTGGCCACCGACGAGCGCAGGTTGCGGGTTCCGTCGGGGTTGTAGACGCCGAAGGGGTGGGAGAAGCTCTCTGTCCGCACCCAGCGGTTGCGGTACCACTTGGCCGCTCCACCTTCGATCCGCACACCGTGGATCATCCCGTCGCCGATGAACCAGTGCCCGGTCGCCGATCGCGGGTTGGACCCGTTGCGCAGGTACCAGCCGTCCAACTCAGGCGGGATTGCGCCCTCCACCGGGAGGTCGTACTCGGTGAGTTCGTCGGGCACCGGCGCATAGTTGCCGCGCATGTGGAAGGGGTTATCGGCTTCACCGGTCAGCCGGTCAGCGATGGGCAGGTTGGCCGAGTCAGCGGCGGTCTGGGTCATGGGACAACTGTCCCAGTTAAACCTCCACCCAGTCCAGGGTTCGCTCGACAGCCTTTTTCCAGCCGGCGTACCCCTTCGCCCGCTGCTCAGCGGTCCACTTCGGCGACCACCGCCGATCTTCCTGCCAGTTTGCCCGCAGATCCTCCGGGTCCGACCAGTAGCCGACAGCCAAACCGGCGGCGTACGCCGCGCCCAGAGCGGTGGTTTCGGGCACCTTCGGCCGCACCACGTCGACCCCGAGCACGTTGGCCTGGATCTGCATGCACAACTCATTGAGCGTGACGCCGCCGTCGACCTTGAGCACCTCCAGCTTGACGCCGGAATCGGCGGCCATGGCGTCCACCACGTCGCGGCTCTGATAGCAGATCGCCTCCAGGGTCGCCCGCGCGATGTGGGCGTTGGAGTTGAACCGGGACAGTCCGACGATCACGCCACGGGCGTCGGAGCGCCAGTAGGGTGCGAACAGCCCGGAGAACGCCGGTACGAAGTAGATGCCGCCGTTGTCCTCGACCTGTGACGCGAGTGCCTCGCTGTCGGCGGCACCGCTGATGATGCCGAGTTGGTCGCGCAACCACTGAACAGCTGATCCCGTCACCGCGATCGAACCCTCGAGCGCATAGACAGGTTTGGCGTCTCCGAACTGGTAGCAGACGGTGGTCAGCAGACCGTTGCGGCTGCGGACGATTTTCTCGCCGGTGTTGAGCAGCAGGAAGTTACCGGTTCCGTAGGTGTTCTTCGCCTCACCCGGTTTCAGACACACCTGCCCCACCATCGCCGCCTGCTGATCACCGAGGCTCGCAGTCAGGGGAACCTCACCGCGCATGGGTCCGTCCAACGTGGTGGTTCCGTACGGATTCGGCGAGGACGACGGTCGGATGGCAGGCAGCATCTGACGCGGAATCCGGAAGAAGGACAACAGCTCCTCGTCCCAGTCGAGGGTTTCCAGATTCATCAGCATGGTGCGACTGGCGTTGGTCGGGTCGGTGACGTGCACGCCGCCGTTGGGGCCGCCCGTCATGTTCCACAGCACCCACACGTCGGGAGTGCCGAACAGTGCGTCGCCTTTTTCGGCATCGGCACGCACGCCGTCGATGTTCTCCAGGATCCACTGCAGCTTGCCGCCGGAGAAGTACGTCGCGGGCGGCAGTCCGGCCTTGCGGCGGATCACATCGCCGCGGCCGTCGCGGTCCAGCGCCGCGGCGATCTGGTCGGTCCGGGTGTCCTGCCAGACGATCGCGTTGTAGTACGGCTGACCGGTCTTGCGATTCCACACGATCGTCGTCTCGCGCTGATTGGTGATGCCGAGCGCAGCGATGTCGGCTGCCGAGAGATTGGTGTTGTTGAGCGCGGATGCGACCACGGTCTGGGTGCGCCCCCAGATCTCGGTCGGGTTGTGCTCGACCCAGCCGGCCCGCGGCAGGATCTGTTCATGCTCAAGTTGGTGACGGCCGACCTCGAGACCGTTGTGATCGAAGATCATGCAACGGGTGCTTGTGGTGCCCTGGTCGATCGCGGCGACGAAGTTTGCCAACGGTGCTCCTTAAGAGGTCGCGACGTCTGACGACACTGCATTGGGCAGTCTGCCACTCCGGTGTCGCGGTTCAGGGCGGAATCGCTTGCGCACCCCCTGCAGGCGGTGTTGCATCGTCTTTTGTGGGAGAAGAAGTCACACACGTCACCTACAGCCGCAAGCACCGCCAGGAGTACCGGCAGAAGGTGCAGCGCTGCCTCGACGTGTTCGAAACCATGCTCGCCGAATCGAGTTTCGACTTCGACCGGCCCCTGACCGGCATGGAGATCGAGTGCAACCTCGTCGACGGCGACTATCAGCCCGCGATGCAGAACACCGAAGTCCTGGCCGCCATTGCCGACCCGGCCTACCAGACCGAGTTGGGTGCTTACAACATCGAATTCAACGTTCCCCCGCGTCCGCTGCCGGGCCGTACCGCTCTCGACCTCGAGAGCGAGATCAGGGCCAGTCTCAACGCGGCCGAACGCAAGGCAGCAACCGACGGCGCGCACATCGTGATGATCGGCATCCTGCCCACCCTCATGCCCGAGGATCTGACCGGCAGCTGGATGAGCCCGTCGATGCGCTACCAGGCACTCAACGATTCGATCTTCACCGCACGCGGTGAGGACATCCTCATCGACATCGCCGGAACCGAGCACCTGAGCCTGCATGCCGAGTCCATAGCGCCGGAGTCGGCGTGCACCAGCATGCAGTTGCACCTTCAGGTCTCACCGGCCGACTTCGCCAACAACTGGAACGCTGCCCAGGTGTTGGCCGGACCCCAACTGGCACTCGGCGCCAACTCGCCGTACTTCTTCGGCCACCAACTGTGGGCCGAGACCCGGATCGAACTCTTCGCCCAGGCCACCGACACCCGACCGGAGGAACTCAAGGCTCAGGGCGTACGCCCTCGGGTGTGGTTCGGCGAGCGCTGGATCACCTCGATCTTCGATCTGTTCGAGGAAAACGTGCGCTACTTCCCGTCCCTGCTACCGGAGATCTCCGATGAGGATCCCGCCGCGGAACTGGCGTCCGGCCACATCCCACAACTCGCCGAACTGCGTCTGCACAACGGCACGGTCTATCGCTGGAACCGGCCGGTCTACGACGTCGTCAACGGGCGCCCGCATCTGCGGGTGGAGAACCGGGTGCTGCCCGCCGGTCCCACGGTCATCGACATGATGGCCAACTCCGCCTTCTACTACGGATTGCTGCGCACGATCGCCGATGACGAACGTCCGCTGTGGACCAAGATGAGTTTCGCCGCTGCACATGACAATTTCCTGGCCGCGGCACGTCACGGACTGACAGCACGCCTGTACTGGCCGGGGATCGGCGAGGTGACCGCCGATGAACTCGTGCTCCGTTTACTGCTCCCCATGGCCGAAGAAGGCCTACGACGCTGGCGGGTGGCAGCCGAAGTGCGCGATCGCTACCTCGGTGTCATCGAGGAACGCGCGAAGACGGGACGCAACGGTTCGGCCTGGCAGGTTCACACCGTGAACCGCCTAGAGGATCGTGGGCTTGACCGCCGCGAGGCCCTCGCCGAGATGCTGCGCGGCTACTGCGAGCTGATGCACTCCAACACACCGGTACACACCTGGCCGTAGACGTGGCTCAGACCTTGGTCACCAGCGTCGTCTCGACGTTGCCGCGCGTGGCTTTGGAGTACGGGCACACCTGGTTGGCCTGTGCCATCAGGTCCTCGGCTTGGCTCTTATCCAGGCCCGGGAGATACCCGATGACCTCAGTGGTCAACCCGTAACTGGTGGCGTCCTTCCCGATCCCCACCCGCACGGTGATGCCCGTCGCGTCGTCGAGTCGTACGCCGGTGTTCTTGGCGACCAGCCTCAACGCGCCGAGAAAACAGGCGGCGTAGCCGGCGGAGAACAGCAGTTCGGGGT
>Ga0194052_1000243_pt1 | contig 38129 bp, 36 predicted proteins | sample SepL226m_MetaG_FD_160117 | JGI IMG/M metagenome (GOLD analysis project Ga0194052, IMG submission 160117) | Anoxic zone freshwater microbial communities from boreal shield lake in IISD Experimental Lakes Area, Ontario, Canada - Sep2016-L227-6m | ecosystem: Environmental > Aquatic > Freshwater >...
ACCACGCCCTGGGTGGCGCGCCAAAGCATGGCCACCAGGCCGGTGGCGATGATGAGCTGTTGCCCGGAGTTGAGTAGCGACAAGGTGGTCTGGCTCTTCAGGCGCGCCTGGCGCAGGCGTTGCAGGCTTTCGTCGTAGCGGCTGGCTTCAAAGGCTTCGTTGTTGAAGTACTTGACGGTTTCGTAGTTCAGCAGCGAGTCCACCGCGCGGGTGTGCGCCGCCGAGTCAAACTCGTTGGCCTGGCGGCGGAACTTGGTCCGCCACTCGGTAATCAGCACGGTGAAAGTGATGTAGGCCAGCAGCGCGGCCAGCGTGATCCAGGCAAACCACAGATCGAACTTGACGCTCAATATGCCCACCACCATCACCACTTCGAGCAACGTGGGCAGCAGGCTGAACAGCAGAAACTGGATCAGCGACTCGATGCCGCGCACGCCACGCTCGATGTCGCGGGTCATGCCTCCGGTCTGGCGCTCCAGGTGAAAGCGCAGGCTTAGCGCGTGCAGGTGTTCAAAGGTCTGCAGGGCAATGCTGCGCGCCGCGCCCTGCGTGGCTTTGGCAAACACCAGTTCGCGCAATTCGTTCAGCACGCTGGCCGACAGGCGCAGCGCCCCGTAGGCAAACAGCAGCGCAACCGGCACCACCACGATGGCAGCAACGTCGCCGGGGCGGTAGCTCATGCTGTCTACCAGGTTCTTGAGCAGCAGCGGCACACCGACGTTGGCCGCCTTGGCACCCACCACAAACAGCAGCGCCAGCATCACACGCCACTTGTACTGCCACAAATAGGGCAGCAGCCGCGCCAGCGTGGCCCAATCGGATTGGGGTGGCGTTGTGCTTGCAGCGTCGTCGGGCGCGGGGGCAGCGGTGCGTACGTGGTGGCCGTGTGAGCGCATGAGGGACAATCGGTTTATTTCATCGGTGGGGGCAAAGCGTCGCGCTCTGTCCCGTCAGAACAGGATTGTGCCTATGTCCAACGAATCAAGCCCGCTCGAGGTGCAATTACCCACCGATGAGGAACTGGTGCTCAAAGTCATTCCCATGCCGGCTGACTGCAACCCCAATGGCGACATTTTTGGCGGCTGGGTAATGGCGCAGGTGGACTTGGCCGGTTCGGTGCTGCCCGCGCGCTACGCGCAAGGGCGCATGGCCACGGTGGCGGTGAACGAGTTTGTGTTCAAGCACCCGGTGCGGGTGGGAGACATCCTGAGTTTCTTCAGCAAAGTCAGCCGCATTGGCCGCACCTCAATCACGGTCAAGGTTGAGGTGTACGCAGAGCGCTACCGCGCGCAAGGCCGGTACGTGAAGGTGACCGAGGCCTCGGTCACCTACGTTGCAATCGACGACCACGGCAAGCCGCGGCCGATCCCGAAGACTTGAGAGGCACCACTCGTCCCGCAGAGATTGGGGCAGGGGCCCGCGCCTCACCTGTCAAACGCCCAGAATATCGGCGCGGACCCCTACCCCAATCTCTGCTACCAATTTTGCGCGAGACAGAGAGCGGTCCGGCGACGCTCAACCCCCGAAGGGGCCTGCGTGGGTTATTGCGCCAGGATCCAGCCGATCAGGTTCTTGATTTCGGCGGCGTCTTTGCTGTCAACTGCTTTGTGGTCTTCCTCGGTTCCGTCTTTGAGTTTGACCTTGGGCGACTTGGTAATGCTGTCCGTCAGTTTGGCTTCGGCATCGGCCTTGCCTTTCCACTTTTCGGAAATCTTCTTGAATGCCGGGCCGGACTTGTCTTTGTCAACGGCGTGGCATTTCAGGCAGCCACTCTTCTTGGCCAGTGCCGTTGCGCCGTCGGCATTGACGGCTGCGTAGGACGCGCCAGAAAAGGCAAGCGCGGCCACGCTGAGCGCGGACAGGGCTATCAACTTCGAGGGGATTGAAAGCTTCATTGCGAGGTTCTCCTTTGCAGATTCGCTATCTTCAGTGTACGGACGACGATCCGTATGAACGCTGACTTGTGGGCCTGGTTCACAGGCTCCGCAGCATTGTGCGCCGCTTGCAGAACAGCCGTAATCGAATCTTGCGCAATGCTGACATTTGTCAAACCGGCCGCCCCGCGCAACCCGTGATGCAGTGCTTTGCTGTACAAAAAAAACATTCCGGCGTGGCGCGAGGTTCTCCCTTGAGGGGCACACAAACAAGGCCGCTGAACACGCCGCAAGTGCATGGAAAAAATGTACTTCACGCACTTTTGCAAGCACAGGAAAACACCGCGTCAAACTCTATCGCAGCGCGTAACTTGTTGATATCAAAAGACAACTTCGGACTTCTGAATTTGTGGCACAACTCCTGCGTTATGCATTGCGTGCAAGACGAAAGAGGTACACAAAATGAATGACAAAGCCAAGATTCTGGTGATCGACGACGAAGAGGTTGTGCGCCTGAGCTATATGCGCACCCTGGCAGGAGAACACTGCAACGTGCAGGTGGTCAAGAGCGGCCCGGAAGCGATTGAATTGATGGGCGAACATTCCTTTGACGTGGTGTTGCTGGACCTGCGCATGCCCGGTATGGACGGCATGTCGGTGCTCAAGGTCATCAAGGAAAGATGGCCCGAGTGCGAGGTGGTGATCATCACCGGCTACCCGGAAGTTGCCTCGGCCAAGCAAGCAGTTTCACTCGGCGCGTACGACTACTTGTCAAAGCCCGCCGGCCCGGACGACGTGATCAACGCTGCCAACGGCGCAATGATGCACAAGCGCTGGGCGCTGCGTTGCGACCAAACCGTGCATGGCGTGGCCTTGCATTAAACACGAGCGGATTTCAGGTTTCATTTTTCGTTGGTTCGATTTTTTAGGAGAAATAGCATGAGTGCATTGCGTAAAGTGTTGGTAGTCGATGACGACCCGGTCGTTGGCAAGAGCTTTAACCGTGTTCTGTCCCAAAAGGGCTACGTGGTGGTGACGGCAGAGAACGCCGCACAAGCGCTGGAGAAGATGCGCGAGCAGGAATACGACGTGGTTTTTTCCGACATCAAGATGCCCGGCATGAGCGGCATTGAATTGGCCGAAGAAATCAAGGCGCGCAAGCCCTGGACTCCGGTGGTAATCGTCACCGGTTACGGCTCCACCGCCAACCAGGAGCGGGCCAAGGCAGCAGGCGTTTCGGCGTTTTTGAACAAGCCACTGTCGCCCGAGATGATTGAAGAAAGCGCCGAGTTTGCAATGCAGCCCGCAGCGCCAGTGCAAGCAGAGCAGGTTGTGGCAGCACCCCCGGTGCAAGCGCAAGCACAACCCGAAGCGGTCAAGCAGCGCGGACGCTTGGCCAATATTGGATTGTTCCTGGCGGCGCCGTTCATTGGTCTGGTGTATGCCGTGGCCCTGCCGTTTGTCGGCATGGGCATGCTGATCTGGACTGCGACCAAAGGCAAGGCCAACAAGCCTGATGCACAATAGGGCATTACTCGGCCTCGTGCCACTTGCAGTACATGCTTGAATCGATCAACGCCATGCGCACCGGGAAAGTTTGCTTTCCCGGTGCGCATGCGCTGGAATGAACTCCACAAGAGGGAAAGTCCCATGAATAGCTCCCACCCATTCACCGGCCTCATGGCCGGATTGCGCCCGAACCGACTCGTGATTGCGGGTTTGATCGGGCTTTTTATTGGCCTGGCCGGACTGAGCGCACAGGCCGAGGAAGTGGAACTGGCCAAGGCAGAAAAAGATTGCCTTGCCTGCCATGACAAGGAAGGCGTCAAGAAGACGCTGCAAAACGGCGAAGTGCTGTCGATGCGCATTTCGACCAAGGCCTATGTGGAGTCGATGCACAAGGAAAACAGTTGCGAAGACTGCCATGCCGATCTGGACGCCAAGACCCACGGCAAGGTCAAGAGCGACATCAAGAGCAAGCGCGACTTCACCGTGAGCCAAGGCGATGTCTGCAAGGAATGCCACAAGAAAAAATATGCCCAATATGATGACAGCGTGCACGCCGCACTGATCAAGGAAGGCAGCAAGAAAGCACCGCTGTGCTCGGACTGCCACAACCCGCATACCGTGCAGTCGGTCAAGCTTGTGCAACCGATTGAAGCCACCCCGTGTGTGAAGTGCCACGAGCCGATTTTCAAGGCCTATTCCAAGGACGTGCACGGACTCGAGCGCGTGGCCAAAGGCAAGTCGGCACCGCTGTGCTCGGACTGCCACCAGGCACACGATGTGAAGGCTGCCTCGCTAGGTGAAGGCGTCAAGGACACCTGCATCGGCTGCCACAAGGAAGCTCTTGCCCAACACGCCGACTGGTTGCCCAATACCGGACGGCACTTTGCAGCCATCTCCTGCCCCGCGTGCCACGCACCCAACGCCCAGCGCCGCGTCAACCTGCGCCTGTTTGACGGCGCCACCAATGCCCAAATCTCCGAGAAGTCAGGCGTGCCTCAGTTTGCGCGGTTGGCCAACGACGCCGATGCCAAGGGCATGGGGCTGGACGAGCGCGCCCTGTGGAGCCTGCTCAAGGAATTCAGCCAGGAAGGCGCTGACAACAAGACCGTGTTGCGCGGCCGCCTGGAAGTGCGCTCGGGCGTGGAAGCGCACCAGCTAAGCGAAAAGTCCAAGGCACTCAAAGACTGCAATGTCTGCCACAAGGAGGGTGCATCGCCCTTCCAGAGCGTGACGCTGACCATTGCCGGCCCGGACGGCAGGCCGCTGCGCCACGGCGTGCAAACGGCGGTGCTGAGCTCGCTCACATCGATGGACTCGGTACGCGGCTTTTACGCCATTGGCAGCACGCGCATCAAGCTGCTCGACATCCTGTTGGTGCTGGTGGTGGCAGGCGCCGTCTGCGTGCCGCTGGGCCACATGACCATCAAGCGCCTGTTCAAGGGCGTACGTGAGCGCCTTGAAGCCGAACGACTGGCAGCCCAACACGCAGCCGCAGCGGGTGCGCCGCAGCCTGACGAAACAGCCCCGAAATAACAGGAAACCGCCATGAAAAAACTTTATATTCATCCGCTTCCGGTACGGATCTGGCACTGGACCAACGCTGTGGGCTTTGTGCTGCTGATCCTCAGTGGCCTGCAAATCCGCTACCTGGATCTGTTTCAGTGGGTCACCTTCCGCACCGCCGTGGTGGCGCACAACTGGATCGGCTTTGTACTGATTGCCAACTTCTTCATCTGGCTGGGCTTTTACCTGTTCAGCGACAAGATCAAGGTCTACCACCCGGAGCTGAGCCCCACCAAGTACTTCCAGGCCAGCTTCAAGCAGATTCAGTTCTACGGCTATGGCATCTTCCGGGGCGAGCCCAATCCGCACCACCCCAGCGCCTACCGCAAGTTCAACCCGCTGCAAAGCATGATGTACCAGATCATCATGATGATGCTGGTGCCAGCCCAGTTCTTCACCGGGCTGCTGCTGTGGGACGTGGCGCGGTTCTCGTCCATCGTCGAAGCGCTTGGCGGCTTGCGCGTGGTGGACACCGTGCACGTGCTGCTGTTCATCGTGTTCTCGGGCTTCATCGTCGTGCACGTCTATCTGGCCAGCCTGGGCCACACCCCTTCAGCGCACTTCAAGGCCATGCTCACGGGCTACGAAGAGATTGAGGACGAAGAAGAGCACCACTGAGCCGCGCAACGCGCTACACAAAGGGGGCATTCATGCTCCCTTTTTTTATGCGCCGGTGGGTTTTGCGCGCTCCGCGGCTGTCCCCCGGCCTGCGGCCTTGCCGCTGCGCCGAGCGCCACGCCGTCCTGAGTCAGCCAGCGGTGTTGGCGTACAAAGGACTCATGCATCGACCACCCGCTTGATATGGACCAGATGATTGAACTGCACTACAGCAATCTGACGGCAACTGTGGCTGTGGCTGTGGACAAGTTGGCGTAATACAACAAATACTTAAAAAGCATTGCCAATTAGGAAATAAAGAGGGGCTATGTTTTGCAAACCACTTACCATACCAGCAATGATAGTTTGCGTGAATATGTTGAGTTTGAAAAGACAAAACACTTATGAGAGAACTTGCAAGGTGGAACGAAAGCGTTAGTGTTGGCAATCTTGACATTGACAAGAGGCACAAACACCTATTCCGACTTTGGCAGGTGACGTTGGATGTATTGGAAAATGAAGTGTTCGAGAAACACAAAACCCGCGAATACCTGCTCGCTATTACGGAGGTTATGAGGCGCTGTTTTGCAACAGAGGAAATACTGATGGCAGACAATAGTTGCCCGTTAAAGAAGCAGCACGCAGCGGAGCACATTGTTTTCTGTAAACAACTGACAGAAGTCATCTCTCAAACTACATGCGACGCTGATGAACTGCACAGGGTCTTGCAGGATTGGACCAGCAGGCACGTGCCACAAATGGATGTGCTGTGCAAAGACTACTTTAAGCCCCCAATGTGACCGAAGCCCTTAGAGTGGGCAATGACAGGCACCGGAGTTTCTGGGTTTTGCCAAGTTAAGGCGGGGCAGAGGGCGCAGCCCTCTGCCCTCGGCCACCCACCAAGCTACCCGTACAAAGTTCGATCCACCCGAGCAGCGAAGCTCAGGTTCCGTTGGCGTCGTCCGGGTCGTACTCGGTGTCGCGCACGCGGATGCTGTACTTCTTCATCAAGGCCTGGAAGTTGGAGCGTTGCATGCCGGTTTCTTCGGCGCTCTTGGTGACGTTGAAGGCGTTGCGTTTGAGCGTTTCCTGGATGAAGAGTTTTTCCACGTCCTCCACCGACTTCTCGCGCACCTGCTTCTTGATGCGCTTGAGGTCTTCACTGTTACGCGGCACTTCAAGATCGGTGCGAGGAAAGTTGTCGATGATGTTGACCAGATGCGCCTGGTGGATCACGTTGTCCGAGGCCAGGATTACGGCGCGCTGAATGGTGCTTTGCAGCTCGCGCACATTGCCCGGCCAGTCGTAGCCGACGAGCATGCTCATGGCGGCCTGCGATATTTCGGAGACCGGGCGCTCCAGTTCGTTGCAAAACAACTTGAGAAAGTGAAACGCCAGGGCCGGTATATCGTCGCGCCGTTCGCGCAGGGGCGGTGCGTGGATGGGAAAGACGTTGATGCGGTAGTACAGGTCTTCGCGGAACGTGCCCTCTGCGACCATCGCCTTGAGGTCCTTGTTGGTGGCGGTAACCAGACGCACATTGGTCTTTTGGCTGACGGTGCTACCAACGGGGCGGAACTCGCGCTCCTGGATCACGCGCAGCAACTTGGCCTGCGTGGTCAGCGGGATGTTGCCAAACTCGTCGAGGAACAGCGTGCCGTTGTTGGCCACGTCAAACATGCCGCGCTTGTTGGCCACCGCGCCGGTGAACGAACCCTTGGTGTGGCCAAACAGCTCACTCTCGAGCAGGTTTTCGCTCAGGGTGTTGCAGTCAACGATGACAAAGGGTTGGTCCTTGCGCAGGCTGTTGTAGTGGATGGCACGCGCGATCACCTCTTTGCCGGTACCGCTCTCGCCGGTGATGAGCACCGTGCTGTTGGTGGGAGCGGCCTTTGCAATCAGGCCAAAGACGGCCTGCATCGCCGCGCTGGAGCCAACAATGTTCTCGAAGTGGTATTTGGAGCTCACTTCGCCATGGACGTCCTGGTTTTCCTGCAGCAAGCGCCGACGCTCCAGCGCGCGATCGACCACACGCTGCAACTCCTCGGGGTCAAACGGTTTGGAGAGGTAGTCAAAGGCGCCAAGCTTCATCGCCTTGACCGCCGTTTGCACCTGGGACAAGCCGGTCATCATGATCACGTCCACATCCGGGTGGCGCTCCTTGATGTGCTGAAGCACCTCCAGCCCATCGACCTTGGGCATCATGATGTCCAAAATGACGATGTCGTACTTGACTTCCTCAACTCGGCGCATCGCCTCCCAGCCGTCCATCAAGGTATCGACCACGTAAGACGGGTCGCTGAGGATGCGCTTGCAGCTGCGGATCAGAATTTCTTCATCGTCAACGATCAGTATCCTGGTACTCATGGGGTACTCTCACCTGCCTTGCGCTGTGTTTCACCGTGGGGGGCTTCCACCGGTAGATAGATACGGAACGTGGTTCCGGTACCAACGACACTTTCCACCTTGATCCCGCCACCGTGGGATTTGATGATGCCATAACTTACCGACAGGCCCAGGCCCGTGCCTTTGCCGACCTCCTTGGAGGTAAAGAAGGGGTCAAAGATGCGCTGCAGGTTGGCTTCGGGGATGCCGCAGCCGGTGTCCTGCACCGCAACTTCCACCATCGGCACCGGGTCCAGACCCGCCACTGCCGGGGCCTTGGAAAGATGGCGACGGCTGCTGATGCGCACCTGACCCTGGCCTTCGATGGCTTGTTCGGCATTGACAATCACGTTGAGCAGCACCTGCTTGATCAGGTCGGCGTCGCCCCAGACTGCGGGCAACTCGGGGTCGAGTTCGGTACTGATGTCCACCTGCTGCAAGGAGGCTGGCCGATCGACAAAATGCACGGTGTCTTCGATCAACTGGTTGAGGTTAAAAAAGCCCTTGACCGGCACCTTCTCGCGCGCAAAGTCGAGCAGCCGTCGGATGATGGCCGCGCAACGCTTGGTCTCGCGAATCACCAGGTCAAGGTCTTCTGCATCGGGTGAGCCGTCAGGCATCTTCTTGCGCAGCAGCGACGTAAAGGTCAGCACCCCTGTCAGCGGGTTGTTCAACTCGTGGGCAATGCCTGAGGCCAGCAGTCCGATGGCGGCGAGCTTTTCGCCTTGCGCCACTTCGGCCTGCGCCACCTGTAGTTCGTGGGTTTTTTCCTGCACCTTGGCTTCCAGCGTGTGCACCAGCTCCTGCGTTTCGGACATGGCGTTCTTGAGCGCCACCGTCATGTGGTTGAAGGACCCGGCAACGTGGCCAAAGTCGTCATCGCTGCGCACCGGAATGTTGTGCTCCAGGTCGCCCAGGGCGATGCGCTTGGCACCGGTCTCCAGGTCTTTGAGCGGCAGGTAAATCAGGCGCTGCATCAGCAAGCCGATGCATACCGCCACCAGCAATATGCCACCGATAGACACCAGCGCCAGGTAGGTGGAGTGCAGTTGCAATTCCTTGTCAACGTCTTCCAGGGAGTAGGCGATATCGACAATACCCAGCACGGCCTGGTTGGCACGGTGCTCGTGGCATGAGGCCGATGAGCAGTTCGCCTCGTTGTTGATCGGGTGCATGGCCTCCAGCACGCGGTGGCCGCTGGCAGCGGTAAACACTTTCCAGCGCTTTTCATCGGGCAATTGGGTCAGCGGCGTGGCCGAGAGGTGGCAGTGGACACAGGGCTCGTCGGACTGCTCCACCGAGTAGCCCACCTCCGACGAATCGCTGGAGTGAATGATGGTGCCATCCTTGCTGATCACCCGCACGCGCTCAATGCCCTTTTGGCGGCCCACGTCCTGGATGATTTTTTCGGTCATGTCCTGCTGGTTGAGCAGCATCGCGTAGCGCGTGCTCTTGACAATGACCTCGGAAAGCTGCACCACGTGGCGCGAAATTTCCTGCTGCAGGTGTTCGCGCTGGTACTGAACAATCATGTAGGGGAACAGCACCATCGCTGGCGCCAGCGCGATGGCCAAAAACAGACTGACTTTGAACTTGATTTGTTTCAAAAACATGTTGCAAACCCGCTCTTAGGGTTTGCACTGATTATGCACCCGCATACAGCGCGCAAGCCCTTTCCACGCAGGGTGCCCCAGCGCAAATTCTTGCGATTAGTCACAACAATGGCAAGGGAATCAGTGACAACCCTATCGGAGATTTCGCTGGCAACCGCTATAAACACCTCACCAAAGGATCGGGAGGCGTCGTGCTGTTTCTTCAACTCGTGATCAGCGGAGTTGCACAGGGGTGCATCTACGGTCTGATTGCCATGGGTTTCGTATTGATTTACAAGGCCACGGAAACCGTGAGCTTTGCCCAGGGCGAGCTGATGATGTTGGGTGCCTTTTGCGGCCTGGTGTGCATGACCTTGCTGGGCTTTCCCTACTGGCTGGCCATACTTTGCGCGATTGTCGGCATGGCGTTGTTCGGCGTGGTCCTTGAGCGCACCGTGATACGCCCCATTCTGGGGCAGCCGGCTTTCTCGGTGGTGATGCTGACCATTGGCGTGGGCTATGTGGCGCGCGGCTTTATCACCATGCTGCCTGGCATGGGCACCGACACCCAGGCGCTGCCCGTGCCCTACAAAGACCAGATCTGGAACGTGGGCGCGCTGGTGCTCAATGTGGAGCACATGGCCGTGATTGCCGCCACCGCTGTGCTGTGCGTTGCGCTGTATGCCCTGTTTCGCTACAGCAAGCTGGGCATTGCCATGCAGGCGGCTTCGCAAAACCAGTTGGCTGCTTACTACATGGGCATTCCGGTGCAGCGACTCAATGGCATCGCCTGGGGCCTGGCCTCGGGCGTGGCGGCGATTGCGGGGCTGCTGCTGGCACCCATCACCTTTGTCCATGCCAACATGGGCTTTATCGGCCTGAAGGCTTTTCCGGCCGCCGTGGTGGGCGGTTTTGGCAGCTTGCCCGGAGCGATTGTGGGCGGACTGGTGATTGGCATTGTGGAGTCGCTCTCGGGCTTCTATTTGCCCGACGGCTTTAAGGACACGGCGGCCTACATCGTGGTGCTGGTGATGCTGATGGTTAAACCCAACGGACTTTTCGGTGAGAAGTTGAGGAAGAAAGTCTGATGCGTTTCATCTTCAAGACCCACTACGCCCAGGACATCGTGCTGGCCAAGCACGGTGGCCATTGGTTCTGGTACGGCGCGCTCATGCTGCTGCTGCTGGCTGCACCCTGGCTGTTTGCCGAATACTGGCTGGCCCAGATGACGCTGGTGCTGATTTACTCCATTGCCGGTCTGGGCATCATGTTGCTGGCGGGCTTTACCGGATTATTTTCCATGGGCCACGCTGCCTTTCTGGGCGTGGGCGCATACACCCACGCGGTGCTGACCAATATGGGGGTGCCCTTTCCGCTGGCACTGGCTTGCGCGGCCGCGCTCTCGGCGCTGGTGGGCGTGGTGGTGGGGTTGCCGGCGTTGCGCGTCAAAGGGATTTATCTGGGAATTGCAACCCTGTCGTTTGGCTTTATCGTTGAAGAAGTGCTGGCGCGCTGGGAGTCGGTCACCGGAGGCAACGCCGGGATCCACATCAAGAAGCCCAACCTGTTTGGCTGGGTGCTCGAAAGCGGCGACCAGTTCTACTACCTGTGTCTGGTGATCACGGTGGCTGCCACACTGGGCATTTTGAACCTGCTGCGCACGCCCACCGGGCGCGCCTTTGTGGCGATTCGCGATTCGGAAATTTCTGCCCAAAGCATGGGCATCCACCTGGCCTACTACAAGACGCTGTCATTCTCGCTATCGGCGGCGCTGGCGGGTGTGGCCGGTGCGCTGTACGCGCACAACCTGCAATTCATCTCGCCCGACCAGTTCAACATCCTCCAGTCAATCGACCTGCTGCTGATGATCGTGATTGGCGGAGTCGGGTCGGTGCACGGCGCTTTCCTGGGTGCCATCTTCCTGATCAGCATGCCGCAACTGATCTCGATGACCAAAGACTATCTACCTGCTGCCGTGGGCCAGGCACCGGGCCTGCAGGCCTTTGTCTATGGCGTGGTGCTGATTGCCTTTGTGCTGTTTGAGCCGATGGGGCTGTACGGGCGCTGGCTCAAGGTGCGCACCTATTTGCAGATGTTCCCGTTCTACCGCAAGGGTATGTTCAAACGGCAGAAGTCGTTTCAGAAATCGGACCGGCTCAAATGAATCCCCCACTCCTTTCTGCCCAACACCTGAGCGTGCGCTTTGGCGGCGTGCTTGCGGTCAATGACGTGAGCTTTGACGTCCAACAAGGCGAAGTCTTCACCCTGATTGGCCCCAATGGCGCAGGCAAGACCACGGTATTCAACCTGATCAGCCGCATCTACACCCCCACCAGCGGCGAGATCGACTACCTCGGACCCCAAGGCATGCTCAAACTGACTGAGCAACCGCCCCAGAACGTGGCCTCGCTGGGCATTGCGCGCACTTTCCAGAACATCGAACTGTTCGAACACGCATCGGTGTTGCACAACCTTTTAATCGGACGCCACACCCACCGCAGCACAGGCTTGTGGCAAGACCTGTTTTTTACGCGCGAAGCGCGTGAGGCAGAACTGGCGTCGCGCGAAAAGGCCGAGGAAGTAATCGACTTTCTGGGCCTGCAGCACCACCGCGACTCGTTTGTCGCGGGCCTGCCCTATGGCGTACGCAAGGTGGTGGAGCTGGCGCGCGCGCTGTGCACCCAGCCCAAGCTGCTGCTGCTCGACGAGCCATCGTCCGGGCTCAATGTCGAAGAAACCGACGACATGGCTTTCTGGATTCAGGACATCAAGAACGACCTGGGCATTACGGTGCTGATGGTCGAGCACGACATGGGCCTGGTGTCCAAAGTGTCTGACCGCGTGCTGGCCATGAACCAGGGCGAGGTGCTGGCCATGGGTAGCCCTAAGGAAGTGCAGAACGACCCCCGGGTGGTGGAAGCCTACCTGGGCACGGTGGACGATGTCGCGTCACTGCGCCGAAACACCCCTGACACTGCGGAGGCCCGATGAGCCTGCAGCCGCCCCCGATCAGCGACCAACCTGTGCTCAAGTTGCTCAACGTGGAGAGCGCCTATGGCCCGATCAAGGCCATCCGCGGCGTGAGCCTGCAGGTGCGACGCAGCGAAATTGCCACCGTGCTGGGCTCCAACGGCGCGGGCAAGACCACCATCCTGAAAACCATCTCGGGCATCATCGATCCGCGCAAGGGCTCGATCGAGTTCAAGGGCGAAGACATTACCGCACAAGACCCTGCCTTCATCGTCCAGCAGGGCTTGAGCCATGTGCCCGAAGGGCGCGAGGTGTTCCCCCTGCTGAGCGTGCACGACAACCTGCTGATGGGTGCCTATACCCGCACCGACCGCGATGGCGTGGCCTTCGACATGGAGGCGGTGTACACCTATTTCCCGATCCTGCGCGAGCGCAGTGCCCAGGATGCAGGGCTGCTCTCGGGCGGCCAGCAACAAATGCTGGCAATCTCGCGCGCGCTCATGGCCAACCCCGACCTGATGCTGCTGGACGAACCCAGCCTGGGCCTGTCGCCCAAGCTCACCAAGGAGATTTTCGAAATCGTGGTGCGCATCAACCGCGAGCGCGGCACCACCATTTTGCTGGTCGAACAAAACGCCAACATGGCACTCAATGCGTCCGACTACGGCTACGTGCTGGAAAACGGCCGCATCGTGATGGAAGACACCTGCGCGCACCTGCGCGACAAGGACGACATCCGCGAGTTCTATCTGGGCCTCAAGGAAGACGGCGTGCGCGGTGAGCGCCGCTGGAAAAAGAAGAAGACGTGGAGATGAGCATGCAAGGCTTGTGGGACACCTCTTCAATCCAACCCTGCCACGACATCGTCATGGAAGGCGAAACCATTCCCGCCATCTTCTGGAACGCGGTGCGCAAGCGCGGGCCTGATGTGTGGATGCGCCAGAAGCACCTGGGCCTGTGGCGTAGCTGGACCTGGAACCAGACCGCGCAGGCCGTGGGCGAAATTGCCGCTGGCCTGATGCGCCTGGGCTTTGCCAAGGGCGAATGCGCCTCCATTCTGGCCAACACCGTGGTCGAATGGGTGTGCGCCGATCTGGCCATTCTGTCGGCAGGCGGCGTCTCCAACGGCATTTACCCCACCGATGCGCCCAGCCAGGTGCAGTACCTGTGCGAAGACTCGCGCAGCGTGGTGCTGTTTGTCGAGGACGACGAGCAGCTCGACAAGGCGCTGGAAGTGCGCCAGCAGTTGCCCCTGCTGCGCAAGATCATCGTCATGGACATGAAGGGCCTGCGCGAGCTCGACGACCCCGGCGTGATGAGCCTGGATGCGCTGCGCCAACTCGGGCGCGACTACCTGCGCGGCGCCGATGGCGCAGCGGAACTGGAGCGCCGCTGGCAGTCGTGCCGCCCTGAAGACCTGGCGATTCTGGTTTACACCTCGGGCACTACCGGCCGACCCAAGGGCGCAATGCACCTGCACCAGGGGCTGGTATATACGGTGCGCGGCTACAACACGTTGGTGGCCCAGGACGCGCGCGACGAACGTATGTGCTTTCTGCCGCTGTGCCACATTGCCGAGCGCATGGGCGGCGAGTACTTTGCGCTCTACACCGGGTCGATCCTCAATTTTGTCGAGAACCCGGAAACCATTCCCGAAAACGTGCGCGAGATCGCGCCCACGGTATTTACCGCCGTTCCCCGGGTGTGGGAGAAGTTTTACTCGGGCGTGATGATTGCCCTCAAGGAAGCCGGTGCCGTGCAGCAGGCCGCCTATGCCTGGGGCATTAGCGTGGGCGGCGCCATTGCCGAGCGTGTGCTGGCGCAGCAGCCAGTTGGCCTGTGGCTCAAGCTCCAGTTCACGCTGGCACGCTGGCTGGTACTCAATAATGTGCGCAAGCTCATCGGCATTCACCGCGCACGTTTTCTGGTAACGGGCGCGGCACCGATCTCGCCCGACCTGGTGCGCTGGTACCTGGCGCTGGGTGTGCCGATGCTCGAAGTCTGGGGCATGACCGAAACCTGCGGCGCCTCCACCGGCGTGCCCATCGACTGCATCAAGCCCGGCTCGATCGGCCCGGCTGCGGCGTTCAACGAAGTGCGGCTCGACCCCGCCACCGGCGAAATTCTGGTGCGCGGCAAGAATGTGTTTGCCGGTTACCTGAACCTGCCGGAGAAAACAGCAGAGACCATCACGCCGGACGGCTGGCTGCACACCGGCGACGTGGGTGTGGTCGATGAACAGGGGTTCTTTCGCATCACCGACCGCATGAAGGACATCATCATCACGGCCGGTGGCAAGAACGTTACCCCCAGCGAGTTGGAAAACGACCTGAAGTTTTCGCCCTACATCACCGATGCGGTGGTGATTGGCGACAAGCGTCCTTACCTCACGGTGATCATCATGATCGACCAGGAAAATGTGGAGAAGTTTGCCCAGGACGCCGACGTGCCTTTTAGCAACTACGCCTCGCTCACGCGCGCGCCGCAGGTGCAGGCGCTGATCCAGGCCGAGATCGAGCGCGTCAACAAGAAGTTTGCGCGGGTCGAGCAGATCAAGAAGTTCTTCCTGCTGGAGACCCAGTTGTCGGCCGAGGACGAAGAACTCACGCCCACCATGAAACTCAAACGCAAGCTGGTAGAGAGCAAGTACGCCCCCCAGATTGAAGCCATGTACCAACCCTTTTCCCACCCACCCCAGGAGACTTGAAATGAAACTAAAAACCACGGTAACCCTCGCAGCACTGGCGCTTGCCGCCACCGCTACCATGGCCGCAGACCAGCAAGGTGTCACCAAGACCGAAATCCTGGTCGGCAGCATTCAGGACTTGTCCGGCCCGCTGGCGGGCTACGGCAAGCAATTGCGCAACGGCATGCAACTGCGCGCCGAAGAGCTCAATGAGCAAGGCGGCGTGCACGGACGCAAGATCCGGTTGGTGATTGAAGACGACGGCTACGACCCCAAGAAGTCGGTGCTTGCGGCGCAGAAGTTGGTGAATCAGGACAAGATCTTCATCATGGCCGGCCATCTGGGCACAGCCCAAAACCTGGCAGCCATGCCGGTCCAGTTCGAGAAGAACGTGGTCAACCTCTTTCCCCTGACGGCTGCGCGCGAAATGTACGAGCCGCTGCACCGCCTGAAGTACTCCTTTGCCGCACCCTACTACGACCAGATCCGCATCAGTCTGCCCAAGATGGTTAAGGACAAGAGCGTGAAAAAGATCTGCTCGATTTACCAGGACGACGACTTCGGGCTGGAAGTGCACCGTGGCGCGGAAGCAGGCTTGAAGGCCATTGGCATGGAACTCGCCGAGAAGACCAGCTTCAAGCGTGGCGCGACCGACTTCTCGTCGCAAGTCGCCAAGATGAAAGCTGCCGGCTGTGAACTGGTGGTGCTGGGAACCATCATCCGCGAAACCATTGGCACCATTGGCGAGTCGCGCAAGACCGGCTTCAACCCGATCTTTCTGGGCTCCAGCGCTGCCTACACCGACCTGATCCACAAGCTCGGCGGCAAGGCCATGGACGGCATGTACGCCACCATGACCGTGGCCAATCCCTATCTGGACGACGCATCACCGGCAATCCGCTTCTGGGCCGCCAAGTACAAGACCAAGTTCAACGAAGACCCGGCCGTGTTCTCGGTCTACGGCTATCTGGTGATGGACACCTTTATCTCGGTGGTTGAAAAAGTGGGCCCCAACCTGACGACCGACAACTTCGTCAAGACCATGGACACCATGAGCTTCACCGACCCGTTGTTTGGCAGCGCGCCTTCCAACTACACACCCACCAAGCGCCTGGGCAGCGAAGTGTCGCGCCTGTCGCAAATCCAGGATGGCAAATGGAAGGTGGTTTCCGACTACATCAGCGACGCTCCGGCAGCGCCTGCGGCCAAGGCCCCTGCAACAACTGCAACCAAGGCGCCCGCCAAGAAGTAGCCATCACGAAATGATGTAAGCCCCCGCGCCGGTGGAGAGCAGCTTTCCATCGGCGCCCAAAAATTCCATACGGGTGGAGCCCACGCGTGAACCCAGGCGCATGACCTCGGCGCGCAGTTCAAAGCGCTCGCCAATACCAGGGCGCAGGTAATCCACACGCAGGTCGATGGTTCCGAGCTTGGAGAACCGGTGCAGGCGCTGCAACGGCGGCTCGTCCATGTGGCGCGCGCCAATCGCCGCCATCACCGCCACGCCGCCCATGGCGTCCAGCCCCGCGCTGATCACGCCGCCGTGCAGCCGGTTGAAGCTGAAATGTCCCACCAGTTCGGGCTTCATGTCGATATGCGCCACCACCTTGCCGGGTGTGATGGACGAAATCTTCAGACCGAGCACCTGGTTGAAGGTGATCAGATCCTCAAAAATGTGTTTCAGTCCCTGAACGAACTCGGGTTCAAACTCGATGGGGGCCGCCTCGGCGGCATGGGCAGATTGTTTTTTGGGCATGGTGCAGTATCACAGGCCCAACTGACGCGAGGCCAACTCTTTCATTATCTCTTCGGTTCCGCCGCCGATCATCATCACCTTGACCTCGCGGTAGATGCGCTCGCAGGCGGTGCCGCGCATATAGCCCATGCCCCCCAGAATCTGCACCCCCTGGTCGGCGCAAAACTGCATGGTCTGGGTGGCGTGGTTCTTGAGCAGACACACCTGTGCCACCCATTCTGCGCCCTTGTCGGCCTTGTTGCCCGAATCGGCCCGCGCCGACACGGCGTTGAGCCAGGCCCGGGTGGACTCGATGCGCATCAACATGTCCATGAACTTGTGGCGCACCACCTGGTGGTCGATGATGGCGCTGCCAAACGTTTTACGCTGCCGCGCCCAGGAAAGGGCCTCGTCGTAACAGCACTGCGCAAAGCCCAGCGCCATCGCCGCCATGGACAACCGCTCGCCGTTGAAATTGGTCAGGATCATCTTGAAGCCCGCGCCCTCTTCGCCCACCAAGTAACGCGCGGGCACACGCACACCGTCAAAGCGCAGTTGCGCAGTGTCCGAGCACAGCCAGCCCATTTTCTTGAGTGGGCTGCGTGACAGACCGCTGGCGTCACCCGGCACCATCAGCATGGAAATGCCCATGGGCCCCTTGTTGCCGGGATCGGTGCGCACCGCCACCGTGAACCAATCGGCGCGCATGCCGGAGGTGATGAAAACCTTTTCGCCGTCGACCACGTAGTCGCCGCCGTCCAGGCGCGCCGTGGTGCGCAGCGCCGACACATCGGTCCCGCCGCCGGGCTCGGTAATGGCCAGTGCGGCAATCTTTTTGCCTGCCAAAACGTCGGGCACAACTTCACGCTGCAACTCAACTGAGCCGTGGCGCACCACCGGTGGCAAGCCGATGTTGTGACTAAACAGGCTTGCCATCAGACCGCCGCTGCCCGCGCTGCGCGCCAGTGCAATCGTCAAGGCATTGCGCAGTGCCCAAGGCGCAGGCGACCCGCCCAATTCCTCGGGATAGCCCAGGGCCAGCCAGCCCATGTCGGCCGCGCGCTGGTAGAGCGCGCGCGGAAAGGTGCCTGCCTCCTCCCACTCGCCCAGGTGGGGTGCCACTTCGGTCTTGACGAAGCGACGCGCCGCGTCTTCAACCTGGGCGATGTCTTCGGCGCTAAGGGTCGGTTGCGTCATGGCATGTCCTCAAAAATCTTCGGAGTGATGGCGCGGTGAAAGCCGTTGAAGGGCTTGACTGCATCGCGCTGCTGGACTTTGCTGTCCGGGATGCGCATTGGCCAGCCGATGCGCGCCTGCGGTCGGGCACCGTCGATGCGCAGCGTGGTGCCGCTGATAAAGGCTGCCGCCGGACTCAACAGGAAAACGATGCCCGCAGCAGTTTCGGCCTCGGTGCCGAAGCGACCGGCGGGAACGGTCTTGACCATTTCACGGATCAGTGGCACAACCGCCGCTGGGTAGTTGTCCATGCCGCTCGAAGCAATGTAGCCCGGCGCCACGGCATTCACGCGCACGCCCTTGGCCGCCCATTCCAGCGCCGCGGTTTCGGTCAAGCTCACCATGCCCGCACGCGCCGCGCCGCTATGGCCCATGCCCGGCATGGAACCCCAGATGTCGGCCACGATGTTGACGATGGCACCTCCGTGCTTGCTCATGGACTGCAGAAAGCATTCGCGTGCCATCAAAAAGCCGCCGGTCAGATTGGTGTTGATCACCGCCTCCCAGCCCTTGGCGCTGATCGCCTCCAGCGGCGTCATGAACTGGCCGCCCGCGTTGTTTACCAGCCCATCGATGCGCCCAAGCCGCGCCACCACCGAAGCCACCACCGCCTTCACCGCCTCCTCCTGGCGGATGTCGCACACCTCCCAACTGGCAAGGCCGCCATCGGCGCTGATTTCTGCCTGCACCTGCTGCAGTTTTTCCGGCTTGCGCCCGAGCAGCACCACGTGCGCTCCCAGTGCCGAGAGTTCATGCGAGACGCAGCGCCCAATGCCCGAGCCACCGCCCGTCACCAGAATTACCTTGTCCTTGAAAATTCCACTGGCAAACACCGAACCGTACAACATAGTCACCCTTCATTCATAAAAACCGGACAGCACGCAACGCAAACCTTGGCCCGCGCGTCAAGGTGGGAGAAACAGGGCCATGGCGGCGTCGCTGAGGTCTTGCACCGAGGCGCTCTTTTTTGGATCGAACCATTGCACCGACCAGTTCAGCGCCCCCAGAATCAGCAGCCGCGCCAGAGCCACGGGCGCGCGCAACTGCTGGCTTGCGTGCAAGGCCGTGAGCACCGGCACCCACAAGCCTTCGTACTCGGCCACCAGCAAGGCCAGCGACTTGCGCTGGCGTGGTTGCAACGAGCGCCACTCGTACAGCATCACCGGAACAAAATCATTACCGGGCCCGAGCAAGACCTCGAAATGCGCCTCTACCAGTTTGCGCAGTTGCGTCTTCGGTGCCAGATCGGCGTGGGCGCTTGCCTGCATGGTGGCGCGCTGGCGCGCCAGTGCCGCACGCATGCCTTCTTCCATCACGGCAAAGAGCAGCACTTGCTTGCTCTTGAAATGGTAGAACGGCGAGCCGCTTTGCATACCCGCTGCGGCGGCGATGTCGCGCGTGGTGGTGGCGGCAAAGCCCTTTTGCCGGAACAATCGCGCAGCAGCCGCCAGCAGCGCCTGGCGGCGGTTGCCGTCGTCGCGCTCGTCTATCGTCTTGCGGGGGCGCCCACGGGGGCGTTTGGCGGTGGCATCTGCCAGGGCAACAGAATCTTGCATGCCCCGACCATACCAAAATCCGCTATTTATGGCAAGCGGTTGCTTGGTGAAAATAGCGGCGCGAATCAGTCGCGCACAAGCTTGCCCGTCAGCCGCGCACGCGAGGCTCAGTCCACAAAGAAGTCGGGCAAGAAGTTCTTGTTGCCAGGTGTGACGGCATAGCAATCCAGATCCACGATGCCGTGGGCAGCCAGAACGTCGTCGTCAATGTAGAAGTTGCCGGTTGCCAAACCGGTTCCGGTGAGGATGAGGTAGGCGGCATCGGCCAGAATCTCGGGCGTGCGGCACAGCGCCACGTCAACCCCCGGAATCATCTGCATGGCCGCCGTGGCGATGGCGGTGCGCGGCCACAGGCTGTTGACGGCGATGCCAAACTTTTTGAACTCGCCTGCGTGCCCCAGGGTGCACATGCTCATACCGTACTTGGCCATGCTGTAGGCGGTGTGCGCAGAAAACCAGTGGGTTTTCATGGACAGCGGCGGCGACATGGTCAACACCTGGGGATTGCGCCCCGCCTTGGCCGACTTCTTTAACTCCGCCAGACAGGCAGCGGTGCACAGATAGGTGCCGCGCGCGTTGATGCCATTCATCAGGTCAAAGCGCTTCATCGGCGTGGCTTCGGTATTGGTGAGGCTAATGGCGCTGGCGTTGTTGATCAGAATGTCGATGCCGCCAAACACTTCCACCGCCTTGGTGACAGCGGCAAAGACGGCATGGTCGTCGCGAATGTCCACAGCCAGGGGTAACGCCTTCCCGCCGCAGGCTTCAATCTCCTTGGCGGCGCTGAAGATCGTGCCGGGCAGCTTGGGATTGGGGTCCGTGGTCTTGGCCAGGATGACGATGTTGGCACCGTCAGCGGCGGCGCGTTTGGCAATTGCCAGGCCGATGCCGCGTGAGGCACCAGTGATCAACAGGGTCTTGTCTTTCAAACCGGCAGTAAGGGGAGGTGTTGAGGTGTTCATACGGTTTTGCTCAAGTCGGGATGGCGTTTGTTCATGAAAGCGGTAAAGGCTTCCTTGGCGGCGGGCTCTTGCAGCAGGCGGGCAAAACTAAGGGCTTCTTCGTCAATGCGCTCGAGCACCTGTGCGAGTTGGCCTTTTTTCAGCAGGTGCTTGGTCTCCACCAGTGCGTTGATTGGCTTGGCGGCCAGTTTGCGTGCTTGCAGGTGGGCAACTGCGTTGGCTTCGGTCGGCGGCACGATGCGGTTGACCAGGCCCACTTCGAGCGCGGCCTCGGCCATGAAGGGTTCGCCCAGCAACAAGGCTTCTGCGGCGCGGTGGTAGCCCATCATCTGCGGCACCAGCAGGCTGCTGCCGGCCTCAGGACACAAACCCAAGTTGACAAAGGGCATGGAAAACGCTGCGTTGTCGCCGGCATAGACCAGATCGCAATGGAACAGCAACGTCGTTCCGATACCGACCGCCGGGCCACACACGGCCGCCACCAGCGGCTTGGGGAACGCCGCCATGCCACGTAAAAAACGGAACACCGGAGCGTTCTCACGCGACGCCGGGGCATTCAAAAAGTCGCCAATGTCGTTACCCGCGCTGAACACCGTGGCGTGTCCCTGGATCACCACCACCCGCAGCGCGGCGTCATCCTTGGCCAGCTCGAGCGCGTCGGCGCAGGCGGCGTACATTGCTGCGGTAAAGGAGTTCTTTTTTTCCGGGCGGTTGAGGGTCAGTGTCATGACCCCTTCGCTGCTGTCAATCAGGATTTCTGGCATGGTTTGCTCGTTTCTTGGCCCAGCCTCTTGGGCCTTACTCTTTGTAGTACACCACCTGGTGGGTTGTCACCAGCAGATCGCCATTGTGACTCCACAACTGGCTGGTCTGGTCAAAAAAACCATTACGAAAGGCTTGCGCACGGGCCTGGCCAAGCAGGTAGCCGTCACCAGTTTTTGCGAGTTGCTCTGCGCCCGCATGGAAATACACCGTCATCGACACCGTACCCACCGGCACGTGGGTTGAGCGCCGGATGAAGACCCGGGGGAAGAAGATGTCGGCAATCGCGCACAGCGAGGCAAAGTCGAGCGCGCGCGGCGGTTGGTCGCGTACCCACAACTGCGACAGGCTGCTGTGGCCGCTGGCGTCCCACACTTCGGGCATGCCGCCCACAATCGGCCGCAGCTCGTAGCGTTTGACAAACTCGATCGGCGCCACACCCTTTTGCAAGGGCACGTCATCGGGCAAGGGGCAGGCCGGCATGGACTCCTCGTCCACGCTCCAGGTCTCGCGCCGCAATGCGGTCACCGCCGTGGCCGTAAGCACGGTTTGCCCGGCCTGCAGCATCTCGATGATCCAGTGCTGGGTGGAACGGTTGGTACGCGCCGCACGCGCCTGGACGCTGAACTCGCCATCGGAGAGTGCAGCGGCAAAGTTGACCGTCAGCGAGACCGGCTCACCCAGCAAGTCGGGGTGGCACAGCACCGCATTGAGCGCCTGCGCAGCGGTAATCCCGCCAAAAGGCCCAACCATGTTTCCGTAGGCTGCGCTGGTGCGCCCCAGCCAGGTGCCGTCGTCCTGGGCGGCAAGCTTGATCGCCTTGTCAAACGGGTGCGTCTTCATCCAACCCGCTCAAAAATGCCGGCTGCGCCCTGGCCCATGCCGACGCACATGGTGACCATGCCGTAACGCAGCTTGTTGCGCTGCAAGGCATGGATCGCGGTGGCGGCGCGCATGGCACCGGTGGCACCCAGTGGGTGGCCAAGTGCAATGGCGCCGCCCATGGGGTTGACCTTGGAAGCGTCGAGCCCCAGGGTGTTGATCACCGCGAGCGATTGCGCTGCGAATGCTTCGTTGAGTTCAAACCAGTCAATATCGTCAAGCTTCAGCCCGGCGCTGCGCAAGGCGGCGGGGATGGCTTCGATCGGGCCGATGCCCATGATTTGCGGAGGCACGCCCCGAGCCGCAAAGCTGACAAAGCGCGCCAGTGGCTTGAGCCCGAATTGCCGGACCGCTTTTTCACTGGCCAAAATCAGTGCCCCCGCCCCGTCCGAAGTTTGCGAACTGTTGCCCGCCGTGACCGAACCGCGTGCCGAAAAAACGGCCCTGAGTTTGGCCAGGCCTTCGAGCGTGGTCTCCGGCCGTGGCCCTTCGTCCAGGCTCACGGTGCGGCGCTTCTCAACTACCTCGCCAGTTTCCAGATTGGCGTTGCGATCGACCACATCTACGGGCGTGATTTCGGCGGCAAAGTCACCGCGCTGCTGGGCGGCAATGGCGCGCCGGTGCGACTCCACCGCAAACGCATCCTGCGCCTCGCGGCTCACCTTCCACTGATTGGCAACTTTCTCGGCGGTCAGGCCCATGCCGTAGGCGATGCCCACGTTCTCGTCGTTTTGGAATATCGTGGGCGAGAGCGAAGGCGCGTTGCCCATCATCGGCACCATGCTCATGCTCTCCACGCCCGCAGCAATCATCACGTCGGCCTCGCCCACACGGATGCGATCCGCCGCCATTTGCACCGCCGACAGGCCCGAGGCGCAGAAGCGGTTGACCGTGATGCCGCCAACGCTGGTGGGCAACCCCGCCAGCACGGCACCGACGCGCGCGACGTTCATGCCCTGCTGGCCTTCGGGGATGGCGCAACCGCAGATCAGGTCTTCAATCGCATTGGGATCCAATCCGGGTGCCTGCGCCAGTGCGGCCTGCAAGGCGCGCACCAGCAAATCATCCGGGCGCGTATTGCGGAAATAGCCGCGATGCGAGCGACCAATGGGAGTGCGGGTGGCCGCAACAATGTAGGCTTCTTGAATTTGTTTCATGACATCTCTTTGCGGGTGATCAGTTTCTGACCGGCTTGCCGGTGGACATCATTCCCATGATGCGTTCCTGGGTCTTGGGGTGGGTGAGCAAGGCGCAGAACGCCTTGCGCTCCAGGGTCATCAGATACTCTTCGCTCACCAGCGTCCCCGCGTCCACGTCGCCGCCGCAGACCACGTTGGCAATCAGGCTGGCGATGTGGAAATCGTGCGCGCTGATGAAACCGCCGTCGCGCATGTTGACCAACGAGCCCTTGATGGTGGCCAGGCCGCTGCGTCCGGCCACGGCAAATTGACGCTTGTGCGGCGCGCGGTAGCCCGACGCAAACATGGCCTTGGCCTCGTTAATCGCCACAAACAGGAGCTCGTCCTTGTGCGGCACGATCAGGTCGCTCTCCAGCAGGTAGCCGAGCTTGCGCGACTCCAGTGCACTGGTGCCGACCTTGGCCATGGCTGCCGCCGTGAAACCTTCGGTGAGAAATGGCAGCAGGTCCTTGCCGGTAGAACTGGCCGCGTTTTCTGCGGCGCGGCGGGCAATATAGGTCAGGCCACCGGCACCGGGCACCAGCCCAACGCCAACTTCAACCAGCCCGATGTAACTCTCCATGGCGGCCACGCGCTTGCTCGAATACACCGCCAACTCGCAGCCGCCGCCCAACGCCAGGCCGCGCACCGCCGACACCACGGGCAGGTCGGAATAGCGCAGGCTCAGCATCAGTTGCTGCATTTGCGCTTCGGCCGCTCCAATGGCGTCTGCGCCGCCTGTCATGAAAGCGGGCAGCATGGACTGCAAATCGGCACCGGCAGAAAACATCTCGTCGGGCGACCAGATCACCAAGCCCTTGAAGTCCTTGGACGCCATTGCGTGCCCTTGCGCCAAGCCTTGCAGGGCACCCGGGCCGAGGGCGTGCATCTTGGTCTTGATACTGGCGATAACCACCTCTTCGTCGAGCGTCCACAGCCGGATGGAATCGTCCTCCAGCAAAGTCCTTCCAGCCTTGGTTGCGCTGGGCGCATTGGCACCCAGAACGCTTTCCGGAAAGTGCTGGCGCGCGTAGACCGGCAGGCTGCGTGGCGGAACAAACGCGCCGGTGGTGGGGTTCCACGAACCTTGCGGCGTATGCACGCCACCCGCATCGGCCACCGGGCCCTTGAACACCCAGTCCGGCAGCGGCGCTTTGCACAAGGCCTTGCCCGCGTCGATGTCTTCTTTCACCATGTGGGCCACTTCCAGCCAACCGGCCTCTTGCCACAACTCGAAGGGGCCTTGCTTCATGCCAAAGCCCCAGCGCATGCAAAAGTCCAGGTCGCGTGCGTTGTCGGCAATTGACGCCAAATGCACCGCTGCGTAGTGGAAGGCGTTACGCAAAATGGCCCACAAAAACTGACCTTGCGCGCCTTCACTGGCACGCAGCAGTTTGAGCCTTTCGGCCGCAGGCTTTTTGAGCATGCGCGCATAGACCTCGTCGGCCTTTTGACCTGCTGGCACATAGTCTTTGCTGGCCAGATCGAAGCGCAAAACGTCGCGCCCGACCTTCTTGAAGAAACCGGCCTTGGTCTTTTGTCCCAGGTGGCCCATTTCGAGCAGCGTCTTGAGCACTTCGGGCGTGGCAAAACTCTCAAAGAACGGATCGGTCTCCAGGCTCAAGGTATCCTGCAGCGTCTTGATCACGTGCGCCATGGTGTCAAGCCCCACCACGTCGGCGGTGCGAAACGTGCCCGAGCTGGCGCGCCCTAATTTCTTGCCGGTAAGGTCGTCCACCACATCAAAACTCAGGCCGTAGTTGGCGACCTCTTTCATGGTGGCCAGCATGCCGGCAATGCCGACCCGGTTGGCGATGAAGTTGGGCGAATCCTTGGCACGCACCACGCTCTTGCCCAGGTTGCTGGTGACAAAGGCCTCCAGGTCATCAAGGATTTGCGCGTTGGTGGTGGGCGTGTTGATCAACTCCACCAGCGCCATGTAACGCGGCGGATTGAAGAAATGGATGCCACAAAAACGTGGCTTGATTTCCTCGGGCAGCGCTTCGCTGAGCTTGCCGATGGACAGGCCCGAGGTGTTGCTTGCCACAATGGCATGCGGCGCGACAAAGGGCGCAATCTTCTTGTACAGGTCGAGCTTCCAGTCCATGCGCTCGGCGATGGCCTCGATGATCAGGTCGCAGTCTTTGAGTTGCTCCAGATGCTCTTCGTAGTTGGCCTGGCCAATCAACGCCGCATCCTCGGCCACCCCCAACGGGGAGGGCTTGAGCTTTTTGAGCCCTTCGACCGCGCGCGTCACGATGCCGTTTTTGGGACCCTCTTTGGCCGCCAGATCAAACAGCACCACCGGCACCTTGACGTTGACCAGATGGGCCGCGATCTGCGCGCCCATCACACCGGCGCCCAGCACCGCCACTTTTCGAACATTGAATCGACTCACAAACTACTCCTGAACAGACGCCGCTACCTGAGGGCAACGGCGTCCAATAAAACCATTACTCAGCACGCAGCCACACTTGGGTACGGTAGAAAAATCCGATGTAGCCACGCATTTCAAGCTTCTTGCCACCATCCACCGGCTTGAGGCGTGCCTTGTAAATCTTGCCGTTGTTCGGATCAAGCACTTCCCCGCCGGTCCACAGCGCCTTGTCATCGGCATCCTGGCGCACGTTGCGCAAGAAGGCCATGCCCAGCACCAACTTGTCCTTGCGGTCATCAGTGCACAGGTCGCACTTGGCATCCTGCTTGGCCGGGTCAAACACTTTCTCTACAACGCCAGTGAGCACGCCCCCACTCTCGCTGATGCGCACCAGCGACTTCTCGGTCTTGCCATCGTCATCGATGGTTTTCCACAGTCCTACCGGTGTCATCTGTGCCATGGCAGAAAACGAAGCCACGCAGACAGCGGCAGCAATCACAGAACGAATCATCATGTTCTCCTCTTTATTGAAATTGAGTTTTGTCAACTCGGGTTACGCGAATACTGCGTCGGTATCCATCAGTACTTTGGCTCCAGAGCGCGCAGTACGCATCAATGTAGCCGTTTCCGGGAACAATTTGGCAAAGTAAAAGCGTGCCGTTTGCAGTTTGGCCACATAAAAGCTGTCGGTATTGCCTGCAGCAATCTCACGCAACGCAACCTGCGCCATGCGCGCCCAGAAGTAGCCAAAGACCAGATGACCGGCCACGCGCAGGTAGTCAACCGCCGCCGCGCCGACCTCATCGGGATTTTGGAAACCCTTGAAGCCGATTTCGGTAGTGAACTTGGTCATTTGCTCGCCTAGAACCGCAATCGGCGTGATGAATTCGGACATCTTTTCGTTGACGCCTTCTTCCTCGACCAACCGGGCAATGAGCTTGCCAAACTTGCGCAGCGTCGCGCCGTTGTTGCCCAGAATCTTGCGCCCCAGCAGGTCCAGCGACTGGATGGTGTTGGTTCCCTCGTAGATCATGTTGATGCGGGCGTCGCGGACAAACTGTTCCATGCCCCACTCCTTGATGTAGCCGTGGCCACCAAACACCTGCATGCAGCCCGAGGTGGCAATCCAGCCGTTGTCGGTGATGAAGGCCTTGACGATGGGCGTGAGCATGGCCAGCATTTCACCGGCGTCCTTGCGCGTCTTTTCGTCGGGGTGGTAGTGCTCCTTTTCCAGCAGCATCGAGCAGTAACTCATCAACGCCCGGCCACCCTCGGCGTAGGCCTTGGCTGTGAGCAGCATCCTGCGAACGTCGGGGTGCACGATGATTGGGTCGGCCGGCTTGTCCTTGGCCTTGGCACCGCTGAGTGAGCGCATCTGGATGCGGTCTTTGGCGTAGGCCAAAGCGTTCTGGTACGCCACCTCCGTCAGGCCAAGCGACTGGTTGCCCACGCCCAGGCGGGCGGCGTTCATCATCACGAACATGCCCTGCATGCCCTTGTTGGGCTGGCCCACCAAAGTGCCCACCGCGTCCTCCAACACCATCTGGGCGGTTGCGCTGCCCTTGATCCCCATTTTGTGTTCCAGCCCACCGCAGTAAATGCCGTTACGCGCACCCAACGAGCCATCCTTGTTGACCATGAACTTGGGCACGATGAACAGGCTCACGCCCTTGATTCCGGGCGGTGCGTCGGGCAGACGGGCCAGTACCAGGTGGATGATGTTGTCGGTCATGTCGTGTTCACCGGCGCTGATGAAGATCTTGTTGCCGGTAATCTTGTAGGTGCCATCCAACTGGGGTTCGGCTTTGGTGCGCATCAGGCCCAGATCGGTTCCGCAATGGGGTTCGGTCAGGCACATGGTTCCGGTCCACTCGCCGCTGGTCATCTTGGGCAGGTAGGTGAGCTTTTGCTCGTCGGTTCCGTGCGACGCCAGCGCAGCGTAGGCGCCGTGCGTCAGTCCAGGGTACATCGTCCACGACTGGTTCGCGCTGTTAAGCATCTCGTAGAACAATTGATTTACCACCAGCGGCAGGCCCTGACCGCCAAACTCCGTGTCGCACGCCAATGCGGCCCAGCCGCCCTCGACGTATTTTTTATACGCCTCTTTGAAGCCTTTGGGCGTGGTCACGGCGTGCGACGCTTGATCAATCTGGCAACCCTCGCCATCTCCGCTGACGTTGAACGGGAACGTTACCTCGGTAGCGAACTTGCCACCCTCTTCCAGGACGGCATTGATGGTGTCGGCATCGAGTTCGGCGTGCTTGGGGATGTGCTTGAAGTCTTCCATGACGTGGAGCACTTCGTGCAGCACAAATTGCATGTCGCGCAGAGGGGGGGTATAGGTGGGCATGCGGGTTAACTCCTTGGGAAATAGTTGTTGGGGATAATTCGTCGGTCAGGACGACGCGGGTTGCGCGCCAAAGCGCGCGAGAATGCTTTCCAGGCCCTGATTGGCGCGCTCAATCGAACCGGGGTTCTTGAGAAATCTCGCTTCGTAATGCAGGGCCAGGATCAGGCCATGGATTTCAAAAGCCACCTGGTGTGCGTCAGCTTCCGCGCGCAAGTGTCCGCACTGCTTGGCCAACTCCACGGCGCGATCCAGCGCTGCAAGCCAGGTTTGCACCGAACTGGCCAGTGCATCGCGCACCGGCCCGGGGCGGTCGTCAAACTCAGCCGCGCCGCTGATGAAAATGCAGCCCGACTGGATTTCAACCGCCACGCGCTTCATCCAGTTATCGAACAGGGCCTTGACCCGTGGCAAACCCCGGGGTTGGGACAGGGCGGGATAGAAGACCTCTTGCTCAAAGCGGGCGAAGTATTCGCGAATCACCGAAATTTGCAGTTCTTCGCGCGAGCCGAAGTGGGCAAACACGCCCGATTTGCTCATCTGCGTGACTTCAGCCAGCACCCCGATGCTCAAACCCTCCAGACCAATCTGGGTGGCCAGCCCCAGCGCGGCATCCACGATCGCATGCTTGGTTTGCTGACCTTTTTGCAATGCGCGACCACTCGACCGCGCGCCAAGCGCGGCCTTGACGAGAGCAACGGCTGGCGTTGACGGTGCTGACTGAATTTTGGAACGTGGTGTTGGCATGGCTGGAAAATAGAACGATCGTGCTATTTTGCAGCAATTATGCCGACAGCCTCCAAAACCCTACGGCTCTAGAGGCGATTTTCTAACGGGTGCTGGGGTTTACCCGAGTAACAGCGCCAGGCTGTCGTTCAGATTTTCAGAAGGCGGGCGCTTGAAGCCCGAACGCACGAAGCGCTGCAGCCGCCCCACGACAAACGCCGCCAGCACTGCCGCGCGGACCTGTGCGCTCAGGGTAGGCGTGTCCGAGTTCAGGACGTTGGACGCGTCGCGCAGGCACTGTTTCAAGCTGGCTTCGACCTTGTCAAAAAACTGGTTCATGCGCTGTTGCAGGCGTTCGTTTTCAAAAACCAGTGCATCTCCCACCATCACACGGGCCATGCCGGGATTTTTCTCGGCAAATTGCATCAGCATCACCACAACCTTGGCAGCCTGGCGCGGGCCCACGTCGGGCGAACCTGCGGATGCGGCCTGCTCATGTTCGACGATCTGGTTGATCAGGGAAAAGACGGTCTGCTCAATGAACTCGATCAGCCCCTCAAACATCTGGGCCTTGCTGGCGAAATGCCGGTACAGGGCCGCTTCGCTGACTTGCAGGCGCGCGGCCAACGCGGCGGTGGTGATGCGCTCGGCACCTGGCTTTTCCAGCATGCTGGCCAGGGTTTGCAAAATTTGCACCCGGCGCTCACCAGGTTTGGGACGCTTGCGCACCGCAGCGCGTGCGGTCTGCTCATCGATTTCCTGGTTTGTCTCTTGGTTATCGTTGGTCATGGGGTCTGGTCTCGCCTGTCCTCAATGGGATCGGATCATGGTACCAAAAGCCTGATCCGTCAAAATCTCCAGCAGCAAGACATGTGGCACCCGGCCATCGATGATGTGCACGGTATTGACGCCGCTTTTGGCCGCTTCCAGCGCCCCTGCGATCTTGGGCAGCATGCCCCCGGAGATGGTGCCGTCGGCAAACAACTCATCAATGCGGCGCGCGGTCAGGTCGGTCAGCAGTTGGCCGGACTTGTCGAGCACGCCGCTGATGTTGGTGAGCATCATCAGCTTTTCGGCCTTGAGCACGGTGGCCAGTTTGGCTGCCACCACGTCGGCATTGATGTTGTAGCTTTCGTTGTTGTCGCCAAAGCCAATCGGGCTGATCACCGGAATAAAGGCGTCGTCCTGTAGCGCCTTGACGACGCTGGGGTCGATGCTGACGATGTCGCCCACCTGGCCCACGTCGTGCTCGATCGAGGGATCGGCGTGGTCCATCATCTTGAGCTTTTGCGCGCGGATCATTCCGCCATCGCGCCCGGTCAAACCCACCGCCTTGCCGCCGGCCTGGTTGATCAGGCCCACGATGTCCTGCTGGACTTCGCCGCCAAGCACCCACTCGACCACTTCCATCGTCTCCGCGTCGGTGACGCGCATGCCTTGAATAAACTCGCCGGTCTTGCCCAGCCGCTTGAGCGCACTCTCGATTTGCGGCCCGCCGCCGTGCACCACCACCGGATTGATACCCACCAGTTTGAGCAGCACCACGTCCTCGGCAAAGTCGGCCTGCAGGCCGGGGTCGGTCATGGCATTGCCGCCGTACTTGATGACCATGGTCTTGCCATGGAATTTGCGGATATAGGGTAGCGCCTGGGCGAGTATCTCGGCCTTGTCGCGCGGAGCGATGGCGGCGGCAGGAGGTGTGGAGGCGGTCATGGTGCAGCAACTCGCAATTCAAGTGACTGCATTGTGCCGCATCCGACAGCCCGTGGCGGGAGCATGCTGGCTAAATGGTCGAAGAAACGTAGCCCTGAACACATTGCCGCAGAACGGCCTTGATAGCATCCACGTCGGATTGCACGACTGCACGCTGCAGTGCATCCAGGCGCGGCTGCAAGGCGGCCCAGTCCAAACCCTCCTCGCGCGCCTTCATGATGCGCGGATGCACGGTGGGGATCGGGTTATCCCCCAGCAACAACTCTTCGTACAGTTTTTCGCCCGGGCGCAATCCGGTGATGACAATCTCAATATCGCCCGCTGGGTGATCCGCGCTGCGCAGTTGCAGGCCCGAGAGTTCGACCATACGGCGCGCCAGATCCAGAATCTTGACGGGTTCTCCCATGTCCAGCACAAACACCTCACCGCCGCCGGCCATGGCGGCTGCCTGCAGCACCAACTGTGCGGCTTCGGAAATGGTCATGAAATACCGCGTCACTTCCGGATGCGTAACGGTGAGCGGCCCGCCCGAGGCAATTTGCTGGCGGAACAGGGGCACGACGCTGCCGCTGGAATCGAGCACATTGCCAAACCGCACCATGCTAAAGCACGTTGTGCCAGCCTGCGCAGCATCAGTCGCCAGTGCCTGCAGCACCAACTCGGCCATGCGCTTGCTCGCCCCCATGACGTTGGTGGGACGCACAGCCTTGTCGGTTGACACCAGCACAAAGTTCGATACACCACTGGCCAAGGCGGCACGCGCCGTGTGCAGGGTGCCAAAGACATTGTTGAAGATGCCCTGCGCCGGGTTGGACTCCACCAGGGGAACATGCTTGTAGGCGGCCGCGTGGTACACGGTGTGCGGCTTGTACCCATGGCAAATTTCTGCCAGCCGGGTCGCGTCGGTTACGCTGCCCAGCAGGGGAACAAGCTCCAACTCCGGCGACCTGGAAGCCGCCAACGCGAGCAACTCCTGGTGAATGGTGTAGAGACCAAACTCACTGTGGTCAAGCAGCAGCAATTGTCTTGGGCGCTCTTGCACGATCTGGCGGCACAACTCGCTGCCTATGCTCCCGGCAGCGCCGGTCACCAGTACCGACTTGCCAACCAGATTGCGTGCCAGCAAGTCCCGGTTGGGTGGCACCGGGTCGCGCCCGAGCAAATCTTCAATATCGAGTTCCTGAAAGTCTTGCGTTGTGACACGTCCGCTGGCCAGATCGGCCCAATCTGGAAGGGTGCGGATATGCACGGGGATGGACCGAAGACTTTCGATGATCTCCTTGCGTCGCGCCCGCGATGCGCTGGGCAAGGCCAGCAAAATGTCGGTCACCAGCCCCCGGTTGACCAGATCAGGAATGCTCTGCGGCGCAAACACCGGCACGCCGTTGATGCTGCGCCCCACCTTGAAGGCATCATCGTCAACAAAGCCCACCAGCTCGAACTGGCCCGATACGGCAAGTGCCGACGCGGTCTGCACACCCGCCGTGCCGGCACCAAAGATGAGAAAACTGCCGCTGGGCAGCGCGCCGCTTAGTGCCAACCCGGCAAGCCAGAACCTGGCAAATGCGCGACTGGCGCCTACCAACAGGAAGAAAATCAGCGGCTGCAAGATGCCCAGGCTGCGCGGCACATCCGGCCAGCGCTGCGTGAACAAAATGACCGACAGAACGGCACCGTATACCGCAACCGCCTTGGCCGTGGCGGTCAGCGCCGCCTGGCCGGTATAGCGGAAAATGGCCCGGTACAGTCCGAAACGGACAAATACCGGGATGAAGAGTACCGGTGCGATGAGGTAAACATACCACTGTTCGGCAATCGGCCAGTGGGGGGTATCCAAGCGCAGCGTATAGGCCAGCCAAGTCGACAGTAGCGCCAGAAAGACATCTGACGCAACCACGACAAGGCGCTTTGCCGCGCGCGGCAAAGCCAGTACCCGGCTTTGCATCTAGGACTTCAGAGGAATATCAAGCCTTGATGGCGAAAGACTCTTTGGGTTGCCCTTGCGCGACCAGCGCTGCCAACCAGCGCGGGGTCAGTCCACGCCCACTCCAGGTTTCGCCGTTGGGGCCATGAAACTTGGCTGCCACCATGCCAACTGCCTTCTTCTTGCCAGATGCCTTCTTGCCAGCGGCTTTGCCCTTGGTTGCAACACGGGGACGGCCCTTGCCACGGCCTGCCGATGCACCTTGCAAATCCTTCACCGTAATGCCGAAAGCCTGCATTTTTGCCAATATCTCGCGCACGGTGGAATCGAACTCACGCGCCTTGATATCTGACGCCTGCTTCTGCAGCTTTTCAATCTGGGTTTGAAGATCAATCAAATTACTCATGCAACACCTTATAAAAAATTAGAAATTGAATGCAATGCTTGCCTGACTCCAACGGAAATAGTCAGTGGGCAACATTATCTCTCCGAATCACCTTGATGAAGGTAAGAAATAGTATTTGAAAATCAAATAAAAGCGATTGCCGACGCATGTATTCCAAATCCAGTGCCACCTTTTGCGGAATAGGTAATTCGTCCCGGCCATTGATTTGGGCCCAGCCCGTCAAACCGGGAACCAAGGCATGCACCCCGTGCCGCGTCCGCAATTCGACCAAGTCGTCCTGATTGAACAAGGCAGGTCGCGGCCCGACAAAACTCATATCCCCCTTGAAAATGCTCCACAGTTGGGGCAGCTCGTCCAAACTCGACTTGCGCAGGACCCCCCCCACCGCAGTGAGGTAGCTGTCCGGATTTTCCAGCAGGTGGGTCGCCACCACCGGAGTTTGGGCCAACATGGTGCGAAATTTCGGCATTTTGAAAATGCGGTTGTTTTGACCCACCCGATCGGCCCAGAAAAGCACCGGGCCGACAGAAGTCAGTTTCACCGCCAGCGCAACGAGCAACAGCGGCAATGCCAGCAGCACAGCGGCAGCAACGCAGAAGATCAAATCAAGTAAGCGTTTCATTTTCAATTCGTTTGCAGCGGTGTTTCATCCAAGCTTTTGATAAGCGCGCCCTGCTGCGACCAACGCCTCTCTGGCAGTCAGTGGCGCGATCCAATCCAGGGCTTGCCGGATGTGGCTGCTGTCAATCTGCAGCGAACATAACAAACGGTTGACGGGTTCGGTCTTTCCAAGCACCCGTGCCAAAACCCTCAGCACCGGCAGGGGCAAGGAAAAGAGACGGTCTGGCTGCCCCATCCCCTGCGCCACGCACGACAGTACCTGGGCGGTAGACAGGGCTTGGCCGTCAGTGACCAAGAACGTCTCGCCAACTGCGCGGGGATGCACAGCGCATTCCAGCAGTGCGCTGCAGAGATTTTCTACGGCAACAAAGTCACGCAGATTGCCAACCGCAGCAAATGGCAGTGGATAACCACTGCGCACGAAGCGCAGCAACTGCGCAAAACTGCCCGTCGCCTTGGCACCATACACCAAAGGCGGGCGCACCACGACGATATCCATCGATGTATCTGCCGCAAGCCCCCTTAGTACCTGCTCACACTCCAGTTTTGACGCCGTGTAGGCATCGTGGGGCTGAACTGACGATGCTTCACTCAATACCTGTCCAGATTGGGTACAAACACCGTGGACTCCGGCCGAGCTGACATACACCAACCTTTTTACTTGGGCATGCAAAGCCGCTTGCACAACGCATTTTGTTATCTCGACATTGCGGTGGGCATATGTCTGCAGGTGATCTTGCTCCTTTTCTTTCCCGAGATGCGCCGCCGCTGCGAGATGAATCAGAACATCATGTCCTGCAAACGCCTGCGCCAATTTCATGGCGTCCGAATAATCGGGCATTACCTGATTTTCAATCCCGGAAGAAAATGCAACCGGACGGCGAGTAATAGCGCGCGCGCTCCAACCGCGCCGCACCGCGCTGAGACACAGTGCTTGCCCAATGAAACCATTTGCGCCGGTTATCACCAACTTCATCGCCAGTTTCCTAGTAAATACCCATGGCTGTGATTATTTTCTTGTTGGCCACCTTCACATCGAAGCGCAAGGCAGCCATTTGCCTGCTAGCCGCTCCCATGGTCACAATCAACTCCGGATGCGCGATAAAGCGCTCCATTGCCTCGGCTAAAGCCAGGGAATCCCTGGGCGCAACCAGGTAACCATTTACTCCATCCAACACTGTATCGCGGCATCCTGGCACATCTGTTGTTATGACGGGCCGTCCCAAAGCCATTGCTTCCTGGGTACTGCGCGGCATCCCTTCGCGATACGACGGAAGCACAAACACGCTGGCCTGCTCCAACCACGGCTTGACCTCCACGTGCCCCGGCCATTCCAGAAACCCTTCGTCAACCCAGGATTGCACTTCAGCACCAGACAGCGCCCCGGGATTGGAGTCCAACCCGCCCAACAGCAAAAACCGAACCGCCGGATGCAATTTCTTGATGCGTCGCGCCGCAGCGGCATACTCACGCACCCCCTTCTCCACCAGCAGTCTTGCCGCCAGTACGAAAGTCACCGGACTGCGTACGCTGGATTCGCAACTCCAGTAGGCCAAGTCCACGCCAATGCCATCGATGATTTCCACCTTGTCAGCGCTGACCAGTCGTCCATCGATCAAAGCGGAGAAGTCGTCCTTGTTCAGTACCATCACACGATGCGCCAGCGTCAGCGCCAAACGAAACAGCAGCGCAACCATGTGTTGCAGGATTCGCCTTTGCGCATTGCCCGCATCGCTGCGTGGCGTAAACGCATAGCCCAACCCCTCGATCAAGGCCACGCGGTGCGGTATGCCCGCCAGCCAGCCGGCAATCGTGCCCAGGATCACCGGCTTGGTGGAATAACACAGAAGCGCTTGCGGCCGAATTCTGCGCAGCGCAACCGCGAGCGCGAGTACGCTGGCACTGTCCGCCAGGGGATTGGTTCCGGTTCTATCGAGTCGGTAATCGACGGCAAGCGCGCCAAGCGCCTGCACCTTGGCGCGCGAGTCGGCGTCAAAATCGGGCGCCAAGGTCACCACCTGCAACCCTTGTGTAACCAGTTCCTTGATGAGTTCCCCGCGAAAGTTCGCCAGCGAAAAAGCTTGGTGCGCGACGATGGCGATCACCTGGGGTTCAGAACGACTCATGGCAGTGCCCCGCGAACAAGTCGTGGGCTGCAGGGCTGCCTATGAACCATGTGACCTCACGCGCGCCTTGGCGATCAGACAGTCGGACCATAGCGGCCGAGTCCCCATCAGAGCCCTCAACCAATGGCCAGCGATAGTTCCCGCCCGGCTCACCGGACACGCAATCACTTCTGTCACCTCCAGACCACCATCCCACAAGGTCTTTTGCAGGGTGTAGGGCGAGTACCAAACGCGGTGGTCGGTGTTGATGCGCTCCACACCGACCAGAGCTGCAAGACCATTACGCAAAGCCAGGGCATTGGGCACCGAGATAACAAACTCTGCGTGCGCAAAGGCACCTGCCAAACGTTGGAGAAACGCTGCTGCGTCCGCAAGATGTTCGATCACATCGGGAACCATGACCAGATCGACAGTACGCGCACTCAACGCCGCCAGCGCGCTATCGTCCATCACATCAAGCACACGCACATCGTCAAACCCCAAGCTTGTTGCCAGAGTCACAGCCTCTTCGTTCACGTCGACACCGCAGCACGATTTGGCAACACCACACAGTTGCATATGCAACCATGTCCCAGCCCTTACCCGATCTGCGATCAACGGCACATGGTCTGCGAACCCGACGTGCAAGACATGTCGCCCCGCAGCGCATTGAACCAGGACTTCGGAACGGGAAATGCTCTGGGCGATAATTTGGGGGGCATAGGCGAAGTCGGCGTCGAATGCGCTGCCGTCCAGATACCGAGTAAGGTCCACCATTGGGCAATTATCATCTACCAACCAAAGGTCCGCGGCGCGTACTCTTACTCACCGAAGGGGGCCCTATGGGCGGTGTCGCAACCATGGTTCGAACGCTCGCATCCGCCTTGGCCCGCCATGGCATTGCCGTCCAGGAACTCAACGTCAGGAACAGCAGCCTGCAGGAACTTCGCTTGGCCGCTCGGCGGTGTGACGGCATCATTGCAAGCAACAACTTTCTGCCGGCCTACATGGGTGCTGTGCTGCGCGCCCTCTGGCATCGGCCACTGATCGTCTGGGTACATGGCCCGTTAACGCAAGTGCTTGAACACGGTGGTGCATCCCGCGTGAAAAAGGCGTTGCTTCACCTGGCCTACCGGCCTGTGGATCGTTTTGTATTTGTGTCGGAAACCGTCAAGCAGTCTTTCCTGGCGTTTGCCAACCGCTACGTTTCCGCACAAGAAGGGGCCGTTATTCACAACGCCGTCCCCACCCCCGGGGTCGAAGTGCGAACACCAACCCAGACAGAACACGTGCGCTTGGTCTACGTCGGAAGACTTTCCTCTGAAAAGAATCCCCTGTTGCTGATTACGGCACTTCGGCTGTTACCGCCATCGTTCATGCTCACCATGGTTGGCGCAGGTCCCCTGGAGCAAAACATCCGCACGGCGGCAAGCGACTTGCTGGCCTCAGGGCGATTGCGCATGGTAGGGCAGCAGCCCTGGACGAGCACGATGTACCGCGAGTTTGATCTAACCGTGCTGAGTTCCTGCTACGAAGGTTGCCCCATGGTGACCTTGGAGTCCTTGTCGGTGGGCGTTCCCTGTGTGGGCGTACCGATACCGGCGTTAAGGGAACTGCTTGGCGAGAACGCGCCCTATTTGCTTGCGGCTGATCACTCCGCCCAGGCGCTGGCGCAAACCCTGCTTGCCGTGGCAGCCATGCCCAGGGAGAAAGTCCAAACCGACCTGGTACGTGTTTCGGAGAAGTTCTCGCTATCGACCTTCTCCAGGCAATGGTTGGAACTGCTCGCAGCATGCTAGTTCACTTCGTTCACCAAGGCACGGCCTACCTGCCAGAGTTGGATGCCTACGCCCGTCACCTCCAGCGACTGGGTTGGGCAAGCCTGGTCCACACTAATGTGGCGACCATTCCAAAAGCTGCACGGGTTATATGGTGGATGTGTGGGCGCGTGACTGCGCCGATGCAGGCAAAGTTTCCCGACGCGTTCCACGTTCATGAATACGCTTCGGCATCGGTCCCTCCGTTCGCATGGGCCAAGGACGTCGCCAAACGCTGGGCCCAGGCCACACCCCATCACCGGGTATTTCAAAGTCCCTGGGTCAGGGAACGACTCTGTTTTGCTGACGCATGTCCGTTTGACTACCGCGACATGGGCGTGCCAGACGATTTTTTTTCTCCGGGAGAACCCCATGCCACAAAGGAGTTTGACTTTGTCTACGCCGGTGACATGACGCGACTCACGGCCTTGGAGCACGCACTCGATGCCATTGAGGCGAGTGGCAAGTCACTGCTGCTGATCGGACAGGTACCGGCATCCTTGCAGACGCGTCTGCGAACGGGGCAGATGGTCACTACGGGCCGCATTCCCCAAAGCCAGGTTCCGGCACAACTGACACGCGCCAGGGTCGGCCTGAACCTGGTTC
>Ga0194052_1000244_pt1 | contig 38072 bp, 37 predicted proteins | sample SepL226m_MetaG_FD_160117 | JGI IMG/M metagenome (GOLD analysis project Ga0194052, IMG submission 160117) | Anoxic zone freshwater microbial communities from boreal shield lake in IISD Experimental Lakes Area, Ontario, Canada - Sep2016-L227-6m | ecosystem: Environmental > Aquatic > Freshwater >...
CCCCATGCCGTTGAGCGAACAGTGCAGCGCGATCGGCGCGATCAGGCTGCCACTGCGGCGACGAAGCCAGGTGAAGACGAAGCCGGCCGCCGCAGTCGCGACCACGGCCAGGGCGATCCCGGCAAGCATGCCGGCCAACCCACCCCCGAGAACCCGGGTGAAGCCGACGTTGCCGGTCGTCAATCCGAACGACGAGGCGATGTGCCACAACCCGAAGAGCAACGAGCCCCCGGCGGCCACCCCGCGGAACCCCCACGCGCGGTCCAGCGCACCGTGCAGCACACCGCGGAATGCCAACTCCTCGGGGATCACCGTCTGCAGCGGGATGATGACCATGGAGGCGACCAGCGCGCCGGACACCGTGGCGTAGCGGTCATTGAGGAACATCGGACGCGTCCAGGGGAGCAGGGCACCGACGGCGATCACGGTAAGGACAAGACCGACCGCGCCCAGTGCATAGACCGCCCCGGAGCGCCAGTGCTCACGCCCGAGTCCCAGTTCCGCCCAGCCCAGTCCGCGCGCCCGCACCAGCAGTACCAGACCGACCGCGACGGCGGGCACCGTCGCGATGTTCGCCAGCGGTGAGGTGAAGTGCGCGATCAGGTTGGCGATGGCCAGCACCACCACCACCACACCGACGTCGATGTAGACCCGCAGGTGGTGCAACGCAGCCAACTGGGCCAGCACAGGGTGGGGTGGCGCGGATGTCGCGCTCATCGCAGTCATTTGAACTCGATTCTACCGGTGGGGAACAACCGCCTGACCTGGCAGTAAGCTCGGCCACGATGTCCGCCAACGAGCCACTCCTGGCCTGTCTGAGGGTGCTGGACCTCTGCGACGGCGCCGGTGACGGCATCACCCGCCTGCTGGCCGACCTCGGCGCCGAGGTCCTCAAGGTGGAGCCACCCCCCGGCAGTCCCGCCCGTGGCGCACGTCCCACCCTCGACGGGGTGAGCATCCCCTTCGCTCTGCACAACGCAAACAAGCGCAGCATCGTCCTGGACCCCGACAGCGACGACGACCGCGACCGGCTGATCGACCTGGCGGCGCAGGCCGACATCGTCGTCGATGGTGGCCGGCCCGGTTTGGCGGCCACCTACGGCACGTCGTGCGAGACCCTCGCCGACCGTTTCACCCACCTGGTGACGATGCTGGTGACTGATTTCGGCAGCACGGGACCCTACGCGGACTGGACCGCCACCGACCCGGTGTTCTACGCGATGTGCACCGCGCTGTCACGCTCCGGCCCGGCGTCAGGTATCCCCGTGCTGCCACCCGAGGGCATCGCCTCGTCGACGGCCGCGGTTCAGGCTGCGTGGGCGCTGCTGGTCGCCTACTTCAACAGGTTGCGCTGCGGCAGCGGGGATTTCATCGACTTCTCCCGGTTCGACGCCGTGGTGCTCGCACTGGATCCGCCATTCGGGACGCAGGGGCAAGCGGCGACGGCGCGCAAGTCCGGTGAGCGATGGCGCGGCCGGCCGCGCAACCAGGATCTTTACCCGATCTTCGCCTGCCGCGACGGCTTCGTCCGGCTCTGCATCATGGCGCCGCGGCAATGGCACGGGCTGCGCGCGTGGCTCGGGGAGCCGGAGCAGTTCGCCGACCCGCGCTTCGACAGTCTGGCGGCCCGGGTCCAGGCGTTCGGCGAACTCGGCGCACTGATCGGCGAGCTGTTCGCCGATCAGACCCGCGACGAGCTCGTCGCGCAGGGCCAGCGTCATGGTGTGCCCATCGCCGCCGTCCTGACTCCTTCAGAGGCGCTGCACTCCGATCACCTCGAAGCGACGGGAGCGCTCGCCGACGTCGAACTCGCATCCGGCGTACGCGCCCGGGTCCCGGTCGGCTACTGGTCGGTGAACGGTGAGCGGGCCGGCTTTCGCACCGCCGCGCCGGCCCCGGGTGCGGACGAACCCGGATGGCGCTCGGAGCGATTCGATCCGCCTCCGACCGTTGCCGGCGGTGGTCTGCCACTGACGGGTGTGCGGATCCTCGACCTGGGTGTGATCGTCGCCGGCGGGGAGCTGAGCAGACTCTTCGGCGATATGGGAGCCGAGGTCATCAAGATCGAGAGTGCGGCCTATCCGGACGGTCTGCGGCAGAAGCGTGAGAACCAGGTGATCGGCGACTCCTTCGCGCGGGCGCACCGCAACCACCTCGCGCTGGGTCTGGACCTCCGCAGTCCCGCAGGAGCCGATATCTTCGGCCGGCTGGTCAAATCCGCGGATGCGGTGTTCGCCAACTTCAAGCCGGGGACGTTGGCCGCTCTTGGTTTCGGCTACGAGCGGTTGTGGGAACTCAACCCGCGAATCGTGCTCGCCGAAAGTAGCGCCTACGGCGACAAGGGTCCTTGGAGTACCCGCATGGGCTATGGCCCATTGGTTCGCGCCGCCACCGGTGTCACGAGCCTGTGGTCTTCCGATCAGCCGAATACCGCAGCGCGCCATCCCTTCTACGACGCGACGACGATTTTTCCCGACCATGTGGTCGGCCGCATCACCGCTATCGGCGCGTTGGCGGCCCTGATCCACCGCATGCGAACCGGCACCGGTTCGCGGATTCACGTCTCGCAGGCCGAGGCCGGCATCAACCAACTCGATGTCCGCTTCGTCATGTTCGCCGCCCAGGCCGACCGGGGTGCCGACACCGGTGCCGTGGTGCCGGACGACACCGAGCACCTCATCGTGCGCTGTGCGGGCGACGATGAATGGTGTGTGGTCTCCCTGCGCTCGGAACGCGACCGCGCCGCCGCTGCGGCGGTGACCGGTTCGGTTTCGCTCGAGAAGTGGGCGGCTGAGCATTCACCGAGCGACGCGACACAACTGCTCCAGGCCGCCGGCATCCCCGCCGGACCGATGCTGCGCCCCGACGACGTCTACGAACATCCCCAACTGCGGTGGCGAACGGTTCTAACCGACATGATCCACCCGCTCTTCGAGGTGCCACTACCCTCGGAGACCGGACCAGCCCCGTTCCGCCGCATCCCGCCGGCTCCGAACCGGCCTGCGCCGCTGCCGGGAGCAGACACCCGCCGCATCTGTCGCGACGTGCTCGGGCTCAGCCCGTCGCAGACCGAACAGCTGATCGCCGACGGTGTTCTCTTCGCCGCCGACGATCCTGCCGAAGCCGACCGAGAGGAAGTCCAGCTATGACGGCCACCGCATCCCCGCAGTTGTTCATCGACGGCGAGTTCCGAATCGCGGACAAGGCCCAGCCGGTGCTCGAGGCCGCGACGGGGGAACTGCTCGGCGACGGTGCGAGCGCCACCGAATCCGACATCGACGCCGCGGTGGCGGCCGCTCGCGCTGCGTTGCCGGAGTGGAGCGGCGCGTCACCGGATCATCGCGCCGCCGCGCTGAAGGCTTTGGCAGCCGCCCTGCACAAACGAGCCGCCGCTACCAGCGAGCTGGTGACGCGGGAGAACGGCATGCCGACGTCGCTGTCCGGCAGCGCCAACGGACTGTTCCCCGCGGCACTGCTGGGTTACTACGCGAAACTGATCACCTCCACACCGCTCGAGGAGGTCCGCCCCAGCGCCACCGGGCACACCATCGTGCGCCGTGAGCCAGTCGGCGTCGTCGCCGCGATTGTGCCGTGGAACTACCCGCAGGCACTCGCCGCTTTCAAACTTGCGCCGGCGCTGGCTGCCGGCTGCACCGTTGTGCTGAAGGCCTCACCCGAGACCGCGCTCGACGCCATGGTGTTCGCCGAGGCCGCGCAGGAGGCGGGCCTGCCTGCCGGGGTGCTCAACGTCGTTCCCGGCGGCGCGGAGGCGGGAGCGCATCTGGTGTCACACCCCGGTGTGGACAAGGTGAGCTTCACCGGATCGACAGCAATCGGCCGGATCATCGGGGAGACCTGCGGACGCCTGCTGCGTCCGGTGACACTGGAACTCGGTGGCAAGTCAGCGGCGATCATCCTCGACGACGCCGACCTCGACGCCACGATGCGCGGCCTCAAATCGGTGTCGTTCGTCAACAACGGTCAGACCTGTTTCCTGGGATCACGGATCCTGGCGCCGCGGTCGCGCTACGACGAGGTGGTCGAGGCGCTGGCCGGTCTGGTCAACGGCTTCACCGTGGGCGACCCTCTCGACACCGCGACCGACATCGGTCCGGTGGTCAGCGCCCGTCAGCGCGATCGCGTGCTCGGTTACATCCAGGCGGGCAGGGACTCCGGCGCGCGGTTGGTGGCCGGCGGCGGCGTGCCGAAGGATCAGCCACGCGGCTGGTTCGTCGACCCGACGGTGTTCGCCGACGTCGACAACGCCGACCGGATCGCTCAGGAGGAGATCTTCGGACCGGTGCTGGCCGTCATCCCGTATGACGGAGACACTGAAGCCATCGCACTGGCCAATGACACCGAGTTCGGGCTGGCCGGCACGGTGTGGTCGACCGACTCCGACCGGGCCACAGAGGTGGCACGCGAACTGCGCACCGGGACGGTGGGCGTCAACGACTACCAACTCGACATCAACGCACCCTTCGGCGGTGTCAAGGCGAGCGGTATCGGCCGCGAGTTGGGTCCGGAGGGCCTCGACGAGTTCTTCGCATGGAAGTCGATCTACCGGATCGGGCCTGCGGAATAGGGCTGTTAGGTTCGTCCGGTGAGCCTGGACCCACGCACACCGGTACTCGTGGCCGTCGGTCAGGTCAATCAGCGCGACGAAAGCCCACACACCGAGCCGGTCGACCTGATGGCCGCCGCGGCACGAGAGGCAGCCGACCCGCGGGTGCTGGCAGCGGTGGACTCGGTCCGAGTGGTGAACCTGCTGTCGTGGCGCTACCGCGACCCCGGACTGCTGGTGGCCCAGCGCATCGGTGCGCAGCGGGCGCGGACCGAATACACCGGTATCGGCGGCAACACCCCGCAATCTCTGGTCAATCGGACCTGTCTGGATATCCAGCGGGGCAGAGCTGAGGTGGTGCTGCTCACCGGCGGGGAGACCTGGCGGACGCGGATGCGTCTGCGCGCCAGAGGAATACGACCGAAGTGGACCCGCCAGGACGACTCGGTACCGGAACCTCCCGGCGGAGGGGACGACGTGCCGATGGCCGGGCCCGGTGAGGAGCGCATCGGCCTGGACCGCCCCTCATTCGTCTACCCGATCTTCGAGCAGGCGCTGCGCATCTCGGCGGGGGAGTCGATTGAGGAGCACCATGCCCGCACCGCCGAACTATGGGCCGGATTCAGCGCCGTGGCGGCCGGCAACCCGCACGCCTGGGTCCGCGAGCGACTGTCGGCCGAGCAGATCGGCCGCCCGGGTCCGGACAACCGGATGATCAGCTGGCCGTACCCGAAGTTGATGAACTCCAACAACATGGTCGACCAAGCCGCGGCGTTGATCCTCTGCTCGGTCGAGAAGGCCGAATATCTCCAGATCCCTCAGGACGCCTGGGTCTTCCCCCACGCCGGGACCGATGCCCATGACACCTACCAGGTGGGCGAACGCGATCGACTCGACCGCTCGCCGGCGATCCGGATCGCCGGTCGCCGGGTGCAGGAACTCTGCGGCGTCGGCATCGACGATCTGGACCATGTCGACCTGTACTCCTGTTTCCCCTCGGCGGTTCAGGTCGCGGCGGGAGAACTCGGGCTGTCAACCGACGACAGCTCCCGGTCGCTGACGGTCACCGGGGGTCTGACATTCGCGGGCGGCCCGTGGAACAACTACGTGATGCACTCCATCGCGACCATGGCCGAACTGCTGCGACGCAAGCCTGGATCGAGGGGACTCATCACCGCCAACGGCGGGTATCTGACCAAGCACAGCTTCGGGATCTACAGCACCACACCGCCGACGGTTGGGTTCCGGTGGGAGGACGTCCAGCGGGAGGTGGACCGTGAGCCGACGCGACGCGCACTGACGCAGTGGGAGGGCACCGGATCTGTCGAGTCCTGGACGGTGCCCTTCGACCGCGACGGCCACCCGCAGAAGGCTTTCCTCGCTGTTCGGACCGCCGACGGGGCCCGCACCTGGGCGCTCATCGACGATCCACAGGCCGCAGCGGCCGCCGTGGCGAACGATATCGCCGGGGCCGCGGTACAGGTTCATCCGGACGGCTGCGCGACGCTGGTCTGAATCAGGCTCGGCAACGCACAGCAGCAGACCTGCCACCCGGGGGATGGGTGGCAGGCCTGCTGATTGGGCGGACTCAGGCGCCGGATGGGGTAGCGCCCAGGACCCGCTGCATATCGGGGATCATCTGCTGCAACTGGGCACCCCAGTAACCCCAGCTGTGTGTGCCGTTCGCGGGGAAGTTGAACACACCGTTCTTCCCGCCTGCGGCCAGGTAGTTGTCCATGAAGGTCTTGTTGGTACGCAACGTGAATCCTTCGAGGAACTGTGCGGCCATCAGATTGCCACCGCCACCGGAGGTGTCAAGGTCCGATGGGGTGCCGGTGCCGCAGTAGATCCAGATGCGGGTGTTGTTGGCGACCAGCTGGTTGATGTTCACCATCGGGTCGTTGCGGCGCCACGCCGGATCCGACGAGGGACCCCACATGCTCTGCGCGTTGTAACCACCGGCGTCATTCATCGCCAGGCCGATCAGCATCGGCCACCAGCCCTCGGACGGGTTGAGGAATCCCGACAGCGATGCCGCATAGGTGTACTTCTGCGGGTAGTAGATCGCATAGGTCAACGCCGAGCTGCCCGCCATCGAGATGCCCACCACCGCGTTACCGTTCGGGTTGATCCCCTGATTGGCCTGCAGGTAGGCCGGCAGCTCCTGGGTCATGAACGTTTCCCACTTGTAGGTGTAGTTCTGACCGTTGCCCTGCGACGGCTGATACCAGTCGGTGTAGAAACTGGACTGCCCACCGACCGGCATGACGGCCGACAGGCCGGAGTTCAGGAACCACTCGAAAGCCGGAGTGTTGATGTCCCAGCCGCTGTAGTCGTCCTGGGCGCGCAGACCGTCCATCAGGAACACGGCATGCTCGCCGCCGCCCTGGAACTGGATACGGATGTTGCGCCCCATCGACGCCGACGGCACATCCAGGTAGAGCACCGGCAGCCCGGGACGCGAAAACGCGTTGGCGGTCGCCGAACCCCCGACAGCCGTGACAGCCGTGACCATTCCCGGAAGCGCTAACGCGGCCGCGGCAGATGCGGCCAGGCGGCGAAACCATGTGCCTCGCAGCTTCTCGACGATTTTCATGAAAACTCCCATCACCTTTCCAAACCAGCGATTCATTGCTGTGCGTGGGAAGTCAAACACCGGAGGCACTCGTCATTCCGAATGCGACCCGGTGCGTCAAGTCGCGGTTGGACAACGATCGGATCACGCGTCGTGATGAGAGCCGTTCACCTGCTTAGCAGCATCCCGCGCACGGGTGCGACGCTCATCGATCGCCCGGCTGAGATCCTGGAGTAACGCCGGCTTGCGAAAGACCAACTGTTCCACAGTGTCCCGGTCCAACTGTAGAACGACGACTTCACCCACCGCGTAGGCGCTGCCGGTCACGGGCTCGCGGGTCAGAGCCGTCTGTCCGATGAAGTCGCCTTCGTGCAGGGTGCTCACCGGCACAACGGCGCCGTCGGCGGCACTGACCACCAGTCTCACCCGGCCCCTCACGATGAAGGACATGTCCGAGGGCACGTCACCGCTCTGCTGCATGACCTCGCCTGCGCCGTAGCGCGTGACAACCACCTGCGGCAGTAACGTCTCGAGTTCGACGGAGTTGGCCCCCAGGACCGGAGCGATCTTGCGCAGGGCGTCGACCCGGCGCTTCACCGTGGAGAAATCGTCGTCGATCCCGTCCAGCCGCAGGCCGGCGCGCCTGGACGCGTACCAGATCCAGCGCTGGAACGTCGATCGTGCCTCGACGTCGTCGGCCGGCGATCGGACCGGGATCGTCACCGTGTACTCGGTGCTGCTGTCGGCGGTCGCTATGGCGGTGCCGTCGGGATGCACGTGCGGAAGGTTCCCGGCCACCGACATCAGCAGCCCGCACACGGCGTCGGGGGCGTCCGAGCCGGAGAACTTGGTCTTGACGGTGATGGTGTGGCCACCGGGTGGGCGGCTGAGATTGACGAAGGCCTGACCGGCCAGCACCGAGTTCGGGATGATCTCCAGGCCGCTCCCGGTGTTGATGTGGGTGGCCCGCCAGTTCACCTCGGCCACCCGGCCGCGTGCCGACGGGGTCTCGACCCAGTCGCCGAGCTGGAATGGCTGTTCGAAGAGGAGCAGCAGGCCGGAGATGATCTGGCCCACCGAGTTCTGCAGCGTCAGACCGAGCACGATGGAGCTGATCCCCAGCGCGGTGAACAGACCACCGACGTTGGCTCCCCAGACGTAGGCGAAGATGATCGCCACGCCAACGGCGATGATGGCGAAGCGGGCGACGTCGATGAAGATCGACGGCATCCGGCGACGCCAGCTTCCGGCCGGTGCGCTCTGGAACACCGTGGCGCTGACGCCGGAGAGCACCATGATCAGAACGAAGAGCCCGAAGACCGTGGCCAGGATCCGGACCCCGTTGGCCTCCACCGAGACATCGGTCGTCTTGATCAGCAGCAACAGCAGTGCGCCCAACGGCACGATGTAGGTGCGCAGCAGACCGACCGGGCGCGCCAGGAAGCTTCCCCTGCCGGACAGGGCGTGTTGCAACTCGGTGAGCAGCACCAGGATTGTCGGTAGTCCGATCGCGATGATCGCCGACCAGTAGAACCACGGTGCGGTGAGAATGCTCATCGGCCGCCGCTCACGTCAGGTCCTCCGCCAGCCGCCAGGTGGTCTCCTGGCGGTCGCCGACGGCGATCGTCCCCGCGGGTTCATAGTGCCGGGTGTCGCGGGTCGCGTCGTAGACGTCTTCGCTGACATAGATTCCCGGCTGGGCCCTCCCGGACTGGGTGTCGCCGCGCCGCATCTTGGATGCGAGCTGGACCGCTCCGCCCCACAGGTCGTAGACCAGACCGGACCGGCCCACCAACCCGCTCGTCACGCCACCGGTGTCGATACCGGCGCGCAGTGCGATGTCGTTGCCGGTCTCCGCATTGAACCGGTTGACGATCCGCTGAAGGTCGATTGCGAAGTCGACGGTCCGGTGGATGTTGTCCAGCCGGGGGACCGTCAGGCCGCAGCTGGCGAGATAGCCGTTGTGGGTGTTGCGGACTCTCTCGACGCCGTGGGTCTCAGCGGCGGCATCGAACTGCTGTGCGAGTTTGTTGATGATCTCCAGTGACTTATCCGCGTCCAGGTCGCGCGACAACTCGTCGAGACCGACGAGGTCGGCGAAGATCACCGTGACGTCCTGGTGTTCCTCTGCAATGGATTCCTCACCACCCCGGTAGCGCTGCACCACGGATTCGGGCATCAGCGACAGCAGTAACCGGTTGTTCTCGTCGCGCTGCTGGGTCAGCAGCTGATCCTTGATCGCGAGATTGCGGCTCATCTCGTTGAAGGCCACCGTCAGGTCGCCGAACTCATCACCGGAATTCACCGGCAGCGCCACGTTGTAGTCACCCGTACTGATCTTCTCCGCGCCCTCTTCGAGTCTCTTGATCGGACGCACGAACAACCGGGACCACAGCATGGCCGCCAGGCAGGCGAGGAAGATGATCAATGCGGTGGATCGGGCCAGTCGATGGGCGAAGTTGCGTTCCGGCGCGAAGGCCTCTTCGGAATCCGCCGACGCCACGATCACCCAGTCCAGACCCTTGAGCCTCACCGGCGAATAGGCCTGCAGCGCGCGGCGGCCGAGATAGTCGGTGGCGATCAGCGTTCCGGTCTCCCCGCGCTGGGCCTCCTCGGTGGCCTTGGTGCCCACCGGTTGCACCAGCACCGTGGTGCCCTGTTTGATGGCGCGCTCAGCGATGTCGGGCGCGGTGCCGGCGGCAATGACATCGCTTTTGTAGGCCTCCGGATCTTCGAGAAACAACCGCGAGTCCGACCGCATCAGATCGTCCTTGCCGACAAGGTACGTCTCGCCGGTCTGTCCCATGCCGGCGCGCTGCCACTGCCGGTCGGCCGTCATGAGCTTGTTGATCACCGAGGCCGGGTACGCGACCGCCATGACGCCGGCCGGCCGGCCCGGTGGCCCGATCGGGACCAGCAACCAGGCGACGGGTTCCCCGGTCGGCAGGTATTCCGCGAAGTCCGTCGTGGCGGAGTAGTCGATGTCATTGGAGGACATCGCCTTGCGGAAGGCATCGGGCAGATTTCCCTCTCCACGGTAAGGCCCGGTGAGGATGTTGGTGCCGAGATCCACACCCTTATAGGCGCTGTACACCACGTCGCCGCGGGGGTTGATCAAGAAGACGTCGCCGAACCCCATGCGGGTCACGATCTCGCGGAAGTACGGGTTGTATCGGGCGTTGGCCGCCGACCACGCGCTGTTGTCCCGAGCGTCGTCGACGCGCAGTGCGGCGGCGCGGTCTGTGAAGGCCGCGGTATAGCGGGACTGCAGATACCGCACCGGATTGGAGGTCGGGAGCAGTGCATTGACATCGAGGCGCGCGTTCTCGGGTTTGGCGAACAGGGCGTTGTAGTGGTCGGCGAGCGACTGGTTCTGCGCGGGTGTGACCGGCGCATCGGCGAGTTGGTCGAAGGCGGAGCTGAACGCGGCGAGCGCACCGGCGACCGTCTCGCCGCGGGAGAAGATGAGTAGCGAGCCGGTGATATCGGACATCCCCAGCTCAAGCACCCGCGCCTGGGCCTCACGGACGCTGGTGAGCCGGTCGAACACGGCGGCCCGTAGCGAGGAGCGGCCGGACTGGAATCCGATGCCGCCCGCGATCGCGGTGGCCAGGACGCTCATCGTCAGCAGCATGAGCATCAGCTTCGACTGGATGCTGACCCGTTCCAGCAGCCTGCGTTTGGACTTGCGCCGGCGCAGCCGCTCAGCCAGAACGGACCGGGGCTCCGGCGGTGCCGACATCGCGTTCCCTTCCTGCGCTGGCCTATCGAGGGCTGATCAGGCCGAGGGTAACTCAGCTCAGGTCTCTCTGAGGATCAGCCAGCCGTGCGGCGCCACCACCGCGGTACCGGTCACCTCGGTCGGGGGCGCGGAGCTGCCCGCCAGAACCTCGGCCGGCCGGCCGGTCAAGTCGGTGACCGGAACCTCCATCGCGGCGCCGTCGAGATTGAGCGCGACGATCAGCGCGTCGTCCCCGCTGCGGCTCTCGTAGACATAGCGGGTGTTGTCCAGCAGCAGCGCGGTTGTCCTGGCTCGATGAAGCCACGGATGCCGACGGCGCAGCCCGATCAGGAACTGGTGCAGCGCGAGGGTGTCGTGGGCGGAGCCGTCGGGATCGACCGGCGCCGGCGGGAACTCCGGACGTACCGCGTCATCGCCGCCCAACCGTTCCTCCTTGACACCGCGGTAGCCAAGTTCGTCGCCGTAGTAGATCGAGGGGACACCACCGGTGGTGAGTAGCAGCACCAGCGCGTGGCTCACGTGTTCCGGGCGGTCCAGTTTGCTGGCGATCCGGGTGACGTCGTGGTTGCCGATGAAGGTCATCGGTGCGAATCGGTCGAGGAAGTCGTTGTGACGTAGCAGTGCCCAGTCCAATTCATGGAAGTTGCCGTCGTTGATGGCGCTCCAGATCGCCTTCCACAACTCGTACTGGGTCACCGAGTCGACGGTTGAGGCGTCGACGAACGCGGTGTAGTCGCCGTGGATCACCTCAGCGACGAACCAGGCCTGCGGATGGGCGTCACGAACGCGGGGGAGAACCTGCGCCCAGAACGTCTCCGGAACCGCGTAGGCGGCGTCGAGACGCCACCCGTCCGCGCCGCGGGACAACCAGTGGTTCATCACGTCGACCGTGTAGTCGATCACCGCGGGGTTGTCGTGATTGAGGGTGATGAGATCGCGGTGTCCCTCAAAGGTGTGGAACCTTCCCGGTCGGCCCCGGAACCAGCCGGCGGACTCGGGATCAGCGCCCGCGACCGCGTCTAGGTGGCGCGGGAATGCCGTGCCGACGTGATTGAACACGCCGTCGAGCAGAACGCGAAGACCTCGGTGGTGAGCTTCGGCGACCAGGCGGTCGAAGTCGGCTTCGTCGCCGAGCCTGGGGTCGATGCGGTAATGGTCGACGGTGTCGTAACCGTGCGTGGCCGAGGCGAACACCGGACCCAGCGCGAGACCGGAGGCGCCCAGTGCCACAGCGTGGTCGAGCCAGTCCACGAGGCGGCCGAGTCGGTGTTCGGCTGGCCCGGGGGGCGAATCAGCAGGGAATGCGCCGGCGAACCCGAGTGGGTAGACGTGCCACCAGATCGCGTGACGCACCCAATCCGGCCCTGCTTGTTGCGGCACCGTCATAGCCCCAGGTTAGACACCGCTGCAGCGGCCGTGTTCTAGTTCATGGGTGCTGGAGTTCACCGTGGAGGACTGGTCGAGTGAGGAACTCGCGCGGCTACGCGGCATCTATGAACCACTGGCGGAGTCAGTACGGGACCTGGTGGATGCGACCATCCGGACCGAGGCCGACCCGCAGATCGTCGCCGAAGTCACACGCGACATCGGTTCGGCAGTGGCTCGACTGCGCAGCCGTCAGATCGAGGGCTCATTCGGAGTGCGGCACACGACCGCCGGGGAGAGTGTCGGATGGGGTAACGCGGTGATCGGCATGCGCAACGCGCTGGCCCCGCCGGTGGTAACCCGCCGTGACGAGTCGGGCACAGTGAGAGCGGATTTCACTCTCGGCGCCGCATACGAGGGTCCGCCCGGTCATGTTCACGGCGGAGTGTCGGCGATGATCCTCGACCACCTGCTCGGTGAAGCCGCGACCGCGGATCGCACGCCGCGGTTCACCGGCAGCATCACGGTGCGCTACCTGCGGGCCACCCGACTGGGACCGCTGCGAGCCGAGGCTGTGCACACCCGGACCGAAGGGGTCAAGACGTTCTGCACCGGTCACATCGCCGACGACGACGGGGTGACCGTCGAAGCCGAGGGCGTCTTCATCACGCCGCGCTGGCTCCGCGACTGAGAGGCTCGACTGCGACATGGAGAAAGTGATCATCGCGCTGCGGGCCGCGAGCACCGACGACGCCTGGGTGCAGCGGATGTGCGGCCCGGTGGCCGCGGGATTGCAGGAACTCGATGTGCCCGGGATCATCCTCAACGTGCGCGACGCGGCGGTCCGTGATTCGCTGATGACGCTCACCACACTGGACCCACCGGTGCAGGGGTTGGTCAGCCTGTGGACCCAGCAGCATTACGGCCACCAGGTCAGTGACGCGCTGGAGATCCTTGCGCCGGAGGCGGAGTCCGTGGCCGCGTACCTCGTCACGGAGTCGACCCCGATGCCACCCCCGCACTCTCCGCCGGGACAGCGGGCACCCGGACTTGCCAACGTCGCACTACTGCGCCGTCCCGCCGATATGGACGAGGTGACCTGGCTGCGGCGCTGGCACCGCGACCACACCCCGGTGGCCATCGCCACCCAGTCCACCTTCGGGTATGTGCAGAACTACGTGGTGCGTGCGCTGACCCCCGATGCGCCACCGCTGTCGGCCATCGTCGAGGAACTCTTCCCGATCGAGGCGGTGGGGAGCCTGCACGCCTTCTTCGGAGCGGCCGACGACGCCGATCTCGCCGACCGGATGGGCAAGATGGTCGCAAGCACGTCGGCCTTCGGCGCCAACGTCGACGTCGACACCGTCCCGACGGGGCGCTATGTGATCCGCGATCCGTTCACCTCCGTAGGGTGACTGGCGTGACTCTGCTCATCAGCGACGAGAACCGGGTTCGCACTTTGACGCTGAACCGGCCGGATGCGCTCAACGCATTCAATGAGGCCCTCTATGACGCCACCGCGGAGGCCCTTGCCGCAGCGGCCGAGGACGACGACGCGGCGGTGGTCGTCATCACCGGAACCGGCCGTGCGTTCAGCGCCGGCCAGGATCTCACCGAGATGCAGGCCCGCATCACCGATCCCGGGTTCACCCCCGGCCGTCACGGATTCCCCGGTCTGATCGACGCGCTGGCCCGGTTTCCCAAACCGCTGATCTGCGCGGTCAACGGTCTCGGGGTAGGACTGGGCACCACGATCCTCGGCTTCGCCGACCTGGTTTTCATGGCCGCCGACGCGCGGCTGAAGTGCCCCTTCACCAGCCTGGGAGTGGCGCCGGAGGCGGCCTCCTCCTACCTGTTGCCCACCCTGATCGGCCGGCAGAACGCCGCGTGGCTGTTGATGTCCTCGGAGTGGGTCGACGCCACCGAGGCTCAGCGGATGGGGCTGGCCTGGCGCATCTGTGAACCGGGTGCGCTCTTGGATGAGACCCGCCGTCACGCGGAAGTGCTCGCTGCAAAACCGCTTGCGAGCCTGATCGCGGTCAAACAGTCGGTGGTGGAACCAACCCGTGCCGAGATCGCCGCGGCCCGCTCCCGCGAGGACGGGTACTTCGCCGAGATGATGGGCGCGGCGGCCAACGCCGAGGCGCTGGCCGACTTCAACCGGCCTCGCGACTAGACCCCGCGACGTACCATCGCTGCCATGAGCCGAATCGGAGACTTCGCCGACGACGACGTCGCCGGCTGGATGGCGCTGTCACCTGGGATCGCGCCGGCGCTCGCCGGTTTCTCCCAGGCGGTCTACAACCACAACCGGCTGCCGATGCGGGTGCGCGAGATCGCCCGCATCGTGATCGCCTACGACAACGAGTGCGTGGTGTGCCAGAACACCCGCGACGCCGACGGACCGGCCGTCGGTGTCGACGAAGAGCTCTACGACCACGCGCTGCAGTGGCGCACCTGGCCAGGATTCAGCGAGCAGGAGCGACTCGCCGCCGAGTTCGCCCACCGGTTCGCCACCGATCACACGGGCCTTCGCGCCGATGATGGTTTCTGGGCACGCTTGCGCGAACACTTCACCGATGAACTCCTCGCCGATCTGACCATGTCGTGCGCGATGTGGCTTGGCATGGGAAGGATGCTGCGAACCCTGGACATGGGGCAGGCGTGCAGCATCACGCTGGCCAGTCGGTCCTGACGCGTCAGATCAGTCCGGTCGCGTCGAACATCCAGCTCATATCCGCCGCCTGCAGTTGCTCCATCCAGTCGGCCGGCGCATGATTCGCCAACCCGCCGAAATCCCAGTAGTCCTTCCAGACGGTGATCTTGCCGTCGACGACCTTGTGCACCGTCACGAACTGCAGTACCGCGCTCTCACCGGTGACCCAGTTCCAAGTCTCGGAATGCTCGTACATGACATCGGTGCCGTTGTGCAGCAGCAGCCCATTGTGGTTCTGGTAGCCCGACAGTGGCGCCAGTCCGACCTTGAGACGTTTGACAATGTCCTCCGGCCCGCGCGCGGCGGCGGTCGGCCCCAGTGGCATGTCGACGTAGATGCAGTCGTCGGCCAGGAACGGCTTCATCGCCTCCCAGTTGCGGTCGGACAGGGCCTTCCACATTCCGAGCACAGTCGCTTCGGCATCAGACATTGACGGCAACCTTTCCATGCCGGCCGGCCCGCAGGAAGCTGCCGGTTTTCTGGGCTCCCAGTGCCTCGGTGGGGACACCGTCGCGCACCACCGTGCGTCCGCCGATCTGGACCAGGGGCACCGCAGCATCGTTGCGGTTGACCATGCGCGGCAGGTTCGCGTACTGCTGCACCGGCTCCTCGGCGTAGTCGTCCAATCGCGCGTCGAGTTTGTCGGGGTCGATGATGACGAGGTCGGCGCGATCGCCCAGGCGCAGGTGTCCGGCGTCGATGTCGTACCAGTCGGCGAGCTCACCGGTGAGCCGGTGCACGACCCTCTCGATCGACATGAACGGGCGCCCTGAGTTCTCGGCGTCGTGGACGTGACGGAGCAGCCGCAACCCGAAGTTGTAGAACGCCATGTTGCGCAGGTGTGCTCCGGCATCGGAGAAGCCGATCTGGATGCCCTCGTCGCGGGCCAGCTTCTTGAGCACTTCCGGACGGTGATTGGAGATCGTCGTCCGCCAGCGCAGCTTGGTGCCGTGTTCGACGACGAGGTCGAGGAAGGCGTCAACCGGGTGCAGACCGCCGCGGTCTACACCGACCTGGCCGAAGGACTTACCGATCACCGACTCGTCGGGGCAGCCGACGATCTCGGCGTCGAAGAAGTCCCGGTGCCACACCCGCATGCCGAACTTGGAGTCGTAGTCCTTGCGGAACCGTCGGCGGTATTGCTCGTCGGCGAGCATCGCGTTGCGCTCCACCGAGTCGCGCAGGTGCAGTGCGGCGGCTCCCGAGCCGAACTCCTCGAACACCACCAGATCGATCCCGTCGGCGTAGACCTCGAAGGGGACCGGCAGATGCTGCCAGCGGAAGTCGGCTCCGAAGCGGTTGACGAAGCGGGCCAGCGGGCCGAGCAGCGCAATGGCGAACGGGTTGGACTTGACGTCGGCAGCCGAGAGCAGGCTGGTCTTGAGCTTGTGGCGCAGCACCGGAAGCGACTGCACCACCTGGGACAGCAGATTGAGCGGATTCTGGATGTCAGGACCGGACTGCAGCACCCGGCCGCGACGCCGCAACTGGGATTTGAGCCGGCGCAGTTCGCGAGGTTTCGCGTAGGTGGACGGCAGCGTCCGCGACCGGCAGGTCTCGCCGTCGATCTTGTCGAACAGCAACTGCTGCGAGGACATGCCGATGAATCCGGCATCGAGCGCCTCGGCGAGCATACGTTCCATCCGCGCCTGCTCCGCGGCGGTCGGCCGGACCTCACCGCGGGTGGCGCGATCGAGTCCCATCGTGGCGGTTCGCATATCGGAGTGGCCGAGGAACGCGGCGACATTGGGTCCCAGTGGGCGCGACTCCAGCGCATGGATGTACTCCGAGGCGCCGGTCCAGGACTTGGCTCTGTCCACCGCAGCGATCACATGCTCGCGGGGAATGGCCTCCACCCGGCCGAACAGATCACCGGCGTCCTCACCGCCGACATGGACGGTGGACAGCGAACACGATCCCAGCAGCACCGTGGTGATGCCGTGACGCACCGACTCGGGCAGGCCGGGCCCCTCAAGCAGTTCGATGTCGTAGTGGGTGTGGATGTCGACCATGCCCGGGATCACCCACTTGCCGGTGGCGTCGATCACCTCGGGGCAGTCGGTGGCGTCGAGATCATCCGGGGTGATCGCGGCGACGCGGCCGTCACGGATCCCGATGGTGCGGACCGCCGACGGTGCCCCCGTTCCGTCGAACCAGCGGCCGTTTCGGATGATCGTGTCATAACCCATCAGGCCATAGAACCGGCCTGCTCAGCCGCTGTCAACGATCCTCAGTTGGTGACGGGGGCCGGCGCGCCCAGGCGCACCGGCAGTTCTGCCCACCCACGGAGCACGCGGGTGTCGCGGCGGGAACCGGCCCCGGCGAGTTCCGCATCGGGGAAGTGACTGAAGAACCGCCGCAGTCCCACCTCACCCTCGGCCCGGGCCAGGGCCGCCCCGAGACAGAAGTGCCGGCCGCCGGAGAATGCGAGGTGCTTGCCGGCGTTGTCCCGACGAACGTCGAATCGGTGTGGATCGGTGAACAGTCCGGGGTCGCGATTGGCCCCGGCGAGATAAATCACTACGATGTGCCCGCGAGGCACCGTCACGCCGGCCACCTCGGTGTCGGCACGGGCCACTCGGGCGGTGAGCTGCACCGGCGAGTCGAACCTCAGGATCTCTTCGACGGCGTTGGGCCAGAGGCTGGGGTCGGCGCGCAGCACCGCGAGTTGGTCGGGATGGCCGAGCAGCAGCCGGATACCGTTGCCGAGCAGGTTGACGGTGGTCTCGAAACCGGCGGCGAGCACCAGCCCGGCGACACCCCGCAACTCGACGTCACTGAGGCGGACTCCGTCCTCGGAAGCCTCGATCAGCTGGCTCATGAGGTCGTCGCCGGGATTGCGCCGGAGCTCACCCAGGTGACGTTGCAGCCATTCGTTGAATCCGACGAGCCCCTGCTGCACCCGCCGGTAATCCGACCAGCTCAGACCGAAATCCAAACTGGGAGCGCCCAGTTCGCCGAATTCGAGGATCCGCGGGCGGTCGGCATCGGGGACACCCAGGATCTCACTGATGATCGTCACCGGCAGTCGCGAGCAGTACCGCTCGACGACGTCGATCACCGGACCCTGGCTGGACAGCCCGTCGAGCAGTTCCGCAGCGGTCTCATCGACCCGGTCCCGAAGCGCTTCCACCCGCCGGCTGGTGAAAACCGAGGACACCGTCTTGCGGTAGCGGGTGTGGTCCGGCGGTTCGACCGCCAGCAGCGACGGTGGCAGCAGCGGGTGCAACAGATCAGAGCGGGTGCGCTTCTCGAGCCGGCGCAATGGCTTGGGAAGGCTGGCGCCCATGGAGATCACCCGGAAATCATCAGAGCGCAGTAACTCGAAGGCGATCCCGTGGTCGACCGTCAGGAAACTGACTCGGGCCGCAACCAGCGGCCCCTGGCGGCGCAACTCGTCGTAGAACGGAATCGGGTCGGCACGCAGCGACGGCTCGATCAGCAGTCGCGCCTGCGGGTCACCCTGACGTGCCGACCACGTGGCGGCGGTGCGGACCACGCCGTGCATGGCCAGCCAGTGCAGACGCTCCTTGATCCCGGTCATTCCTAGGTCGACGGCGTCCAGCTGACCGGAAGTCGCTTGATGCCGTGGATGAAGGCCGAGAGCAGCATGGCCGGTTCCTCGGTCACCGCGATGTCGGGCATGCGGTTGTGCAACTCTTCGAACACCACGGCGATCTCCCGACGGGCGAGGTTGGCACCGAGGCAGAAATGCGCTCCGCCACCCCCGAACCCGACGTGCTGGTTGGGATTGCGGGTGACGTCGAAGAGCCACGGGTTGTCGAACTTGTCCTCGTCGCGGTTGGCCGAGCCGTACCACATGGTGACCTTGTCACCCGCCGCGATGCGCACACCGCTCACGTCGACATCCCGGTTGGCGGTGCGCCGCATATAGACCACCGGTGAGGCCCAGCGCACGATCTCCTCGACGGCGGTCTGGCTGTGCGCGGGGAAGTCGTTCCACCAGATCTCACGCTGCTCGGGGTAGCGGGTCAGGGCGAGCACCCCGTGGCTGATGGCGTTGCGGGTGGTCTCGTTGCCGGCTACCGCGAGCAGGATGAAGAACGAGGCGATCTCGGCCGAGGTGAGTTGCTCGCCGTCGACCTCGGCGGCCACCAGGGCGGTGGTGAGGTCTTCGCGCGGGTTCGACCGGCGGTCCTCGGCCAGCGCGGTGGCGTAGGCGCCGATATCCATCGAGACCTTGATGAACTCCTCGTAATCGGTGGTGAGGTCCGGATCGCCGAAGCCGAGGATGATGTTGGTCCAGTAGAAGATCTGCTTGTGGTCGGACTCGGGGATGCCCATCATGTCGCAGATCACCTGCAGTGGCAGCGGGCCGGACAGTTCGTTGACCAGTTCGGCTTTGCCGTCGGGGTGGTTGGTGATCAGATCGTTCACCAGCCGGCGGGCACGGTCGCGGACCGACTCCTCGGTACGGGCCACCACCTTGGGGGTGAACGCACGCGAGACGATGTTGCGCAGCCGGGCGTGACGGGGATCGTCGAGGGCGATCATCGACCCGAAGTATTCGGCCACCTCCGGCTGCTGGTCGGCAATGGTGATGTTGGGGTAGGAACTGAAGATCTCCGGGTGGCGGCTGGCGTAGTGCACGTCGTCGAACTTGGTGAGCGCCCAGTGGCCGGCGCCGGCCTCGAAGCCCTGGTATTCGATCTCGGTGAAGAAGGTGATCGGCGCCTCCCGGCGCAGTGTCGCGAAGGCCCCGTCCCGCCAGCTGTCGTCGCGGGCCCAGAACTCGACGGTGCCCAGATCGATGTCGGCCAGCGGCACCGGCGGCGGCTGCTGCCCGTTGACGTGCGTTGCGATGGTCTTCATGGCCTCCACCCTAGAGCGAGCCGGCCACGGTGACCCGCTAGCTGTCCTCTTCGACCACTTTCTTGATCCGCTCCAGGGTGGTGCGCATGTCTCGGACGTTGCGGCGGCCGCGCAGGTAGCCGGCGAACATCCAGAACACCTTCGCCAACGGGGAGTTGTTGAGCCGGAAGGACTCGGTCACGTCGGTGCCGTCGCCGCTGGGGGCCAGCCGGTAGTGCCAGTTGTTGAGCGCCTGGTCCCCGGGACCCAGCACGGCGAAACCGAACTCCCGACCGGGCTCGCATGCGGTGACCCGGCAGACGGTCCAGTAGACCGGCCCGATCTCGTTGCGGCGGACGTGGCCGCGGAACTTCGCCCCCCGCGCCGGACCCGTCGCACCGTCGAGCCATTCGGCCTCGAAGACCTCCGGTGAGAAGCGTCCGGTGTTGCGAATGTCGGCGATGAGGTTCCAGATCTTCTCGGCGGGAGCCTTCATGTGCACCGTCACGGATCCGTCCATGAACTAAAAGATAGCCTCTGGCCTGTGCCCGGCGTGGAGAGGTTCATCGCAGCGCCGGCCGCTGAGGTGTGGCGGCTGCTGGTCGACGTCGCAGCGTGGCCGCTGTGGGGTCCGTCGGTGCAACGGGCGCGAGTCGACGGCGGTACTGAATTGAGCGCCGGTGCCCGCGGTGAGGTGTGGACCGTCGTCGGTGTGCGGCTGCCGTTCGCCGTCAGCCGCTGGGAGGACGGGCGGCGGTGGGACTGGACAGTGGCCGGGGTTGCGGCGACCGGACACGAGGTGGTCCCGGAGCCGGGAGGCTGCCGGGTGCGCTTTGAGGTGCCGTGGTGGGCGGTCGGCTACCTACCGGTATGCGCCACTGCGCTGCGGCGCCTGGAGAAGATGGCGACGGGGCCGGATTAACCGCCGCAGTAGGAGCGCGTGGCCGCCTCCAGGGCGCGATCGTAGAGATCGTCGAGTTGACGAGCCGCCACGACGCCGGTGCGCGCCGATTCGATGAGCATCGGGCATTCAGCCGAACGCAGCACCGGCAGTTGCTGTGCGAACTCGGTGACGATCAAAGCGTTGAGCCGATCGATGACATCCCGCGACGCCGACAGGGGCTGTGCCGAGGACGGTGCACCCGCTGGATCGAGCTTCCATCCGGCGAACCGGCTGTACTGGATCGCCTCATTGGCATTGATCTGATCGGTGAATGCCCGGCGCACGAAATCGACCGGTAAGCCTGTTGATTCGGCTGCCGCGCTGATCGCGACCAGCACCTGTTCGGCTCGCGCCGGATCGGTGATGGGACCGCCCGCCACCCACTTGGCCGCTGCCACCGGGTCGGCAGTCTGCAGACGCTGTGCCACCGCGTCGATCAATCCGTAGAGGCCGGTGTCGGCGTCGTCGGCGGCCGCGGATCCGGAAAGCGAGATCGCCGCGACAACTGCGAGCGCGGCCGAGGCCCAACTCCTAGTCATCCGACCGGTCCCTTGGCCAGTACCACCGGGGCGCTGCGGACGTTGCCGAACCGGTCGACCCAGGTCAAGGTGATGGTGTCGCCGGGTCTGCGTTGGTCCATGATGTTGGACAGATCGGCGGCAGAGTTGATCGGCATGCCGTCGACCGCGGTGATGACGTCACCACTGAGCACTCCCGCGAGCCGCGCCGGGGTGTCGGGCAGCACCTGGCGCACCACGGCGCCGGGCGGTCCACCCATCGGGGCGGCGTCGGCGATTCCCACGCCGATGAAGGCCGTGTCACCGAGGTGGATCGCCGGTGACGGAATCCCGGAACGGATCTGGTTGGCCACAGCAACCGCCCGGTCGATCGGGATGGCGAACCCCTCGCCCCCGGTCACCCCGCCCATCCGATAGGTCAGTGTGGCCGCGACTGTGACGCCGATGACTTGGCCGGCGTTGTTGACAAGGGGGCCGCCGGAGTCACCCGGCCGGATGTCGGCGGCAACGCGGATCAGGTCGAAGAGTTCACGCGACCCGCCACCGGATTCGTCGGATGCCCGGACCGCGGCACCGATCTGGGTGATCGCTCCCGGTGCGAAGCTGGGCACACCACCGGGTCCGTTGGAGTTTCCGATCGCCGCGATCGGCTGCCCGACGGTCAGCGTCGAGGACGTCCCCAACGCGGCGGTCGGCAGCCCGCCGGCGCCGCGCAACCGGACGAGGGCGATGTCGGTGGCGCGGTCGAAGCCGATGACGTCCACCGGGTATGAGCGGCTGTTGGCCAGGCTGATCGCGGTGATGTCGGTGGCGCCCTCGATGACGTGGTTGTTGGTGAGCACCTCACCGTCGGGGCTGACGATGATTCCGGTGCCTGCGCCGACGGCGCCCTGGTAACCCAACGTGGTGTTGATGTCGACGAGGCCGGGCACCACCTGGCTGAGCAGTGCGGACTGGTCCAGCGGCAGCTGTGGCGCCGGCGGTGCGGGCGTGGCCGACGACGGGGCGGCGAGCAGCCCGGCGACCAGCAACAGGCCCGACACCAGTGCGGCCAGGCGGCGGGGTGACTCCATGTCTTCCAGGGTGCCTGAAAGTCCGACAAAAAGGCATCAAGGCTGGTCTCCCGGGACGGCGCGCCGTGGATGTCTGGCCGCCGAGTCGAGCGGATGTCTTGTGATCCGGCCTGTTCAGGTCAGGCGAACCCGGGTCGGCCGGGGCGGGGTGAGGGGAGACAGGTGTGACGCAGACAACGGACTAAGCTTTGCTGGAGCAGCCCTGGTGCACACGGGCGCAGGCCTCGGGGAGCGGTATGGAGTCATCGCAACTGCGGTCACGGCCTGCGCGCCTGCTCACTCTCGCCGCGTTGCTGCTGACTCTGGTCCTCGGCGGCACCTTCATCGCCCTGCACCACCTCAAGGATCTGCGCGGGGAGGCCGTCCAATCCCCGGGCGAGCCATTCTCCGACGAACAGTCCAGAAGCCAGGTGGTCGGTTCGGCGCGGCAGTTCGTCACCGCGGCGAAGCTGCGAGACGCCAACGGCACCTACATCCTGGTGTCGTGCAGCCGGGAGGGCAGCGGCCCGCCGTATCAGGGCACCGCCTATGTGACATTCGACGTACCGTCGATCACCAAGACGCCGGCGTACTTCCGCGAGATCGTGCGCGCCATGTCCCGCGGCGGGTGGACCGAGGGCCTGCCACCGAACCATCATCCGGGCGGGAAACTGCTCACCAAGCAGGGCGTCAGCGTCTTCGTCTTCCGCAGTCCGGATCTGACCGACCGCGGTGTGCTGCAGCTCTACGGGCAGTGCCGGAACATGACCGACCACACCGCAGACCCGGCCGGTTTCATCGACATCAGCGACCTCCTCAGCCAGGCGAATTAGGGACTTTGGTCCCCGGCGCGGCGAACCTTCGACCCATGTCTGCGACGGGCCGTCACAGATAGAATCCGTGCCATGACCTACGTGATCACCAGCGCGTGCGTGGATGTCAAACACAAGGCGTGCGCTGCGGAATGCCCCGTCGACTGCATCTACGAGGGCGATCGAACCATGTACATCAACCCCGACGAATGTGTGGAGTGCGGCGCCTGCAGGCTGCTCTGCGAGGTGGATGCGATCTACCACGAGGACGACCTGCCGGACTCGGAGCGCGCGTTCCTCGCCGACAACGCCGCATTCTTCACCCGGGTGCTGCCGGGCCGCGACGCAGCACTTGGCGCCCCGGGTGGCGCGGCCGCGCTGGGCCCGGTCGGTGTCGACACACCGATGGTCGCCGGGTTACCGGTCAGGTAACGAGCGCAGGTCGGCTACTACACTGACCCTTCGCGACGACCACCGGAAGACAGGAAGCCATGGCCAGGGCAGTACGACGGGCGCTTGCCGCCGCGGGCATTGCGGTGCTGGCCATGACGGTCTCAGCCGCCAACGGTGCCGCTTCCGTGGCCCCCGGACTGGTGTATCCCGCCGTCGCCTCGGTCCTTCCCTACAACGGCCAGAAGGTCGGGGTCGCCCATCCGGTCATCGTGACCTTCAGCAGGCCGGTAGCCGACCGGGCCGCGGCCGAACGCTCGATCGTCGTCACCACCGGCCAGACCGCGTCGGGACAACCCCTGTCCGGCCGCTACGAATGGCGCACCGACACCGTGGTGCAGTGGACTCCCGACCAATTCCTCCCGGCGCACTCCCGGATCACCTTGCTCGCCGGTGGCCAGCGTCGCAGCTTCGAGACCGGTGCGACGGTGCTGGGCGTGGCGAGCATCTCCGCGCACACCTTCACCGTGAGCATCGACGGCGTGATCGCGCGCCAGATGCCGGCGTCATTGGGCAAGCCCAAATTCCGCACCCCCATCGGTTCCTTCAGCGTGCTGGAGAAGTACAAGTCGATCGTGATGGACTCCCGCACCATCGGCATTCCACTGGAGGACCCGGAGGGCTACAAGCTGACCGTCGCCGACGCGGTCCGGATCACCTGGGGTGGGGTCTACGTACACTCGGCTCCCTGGTCGGTGGGATCTCAGGGCTACGCCAACGTCAGCCACGGGTGCATCAACCTCAGCCCCGACAACGCGCTCTGGTACTTCAACCAGGTGGGTATCGGCGATCCGGTGGTCGTCAACGGCTGACGGTGCCGTTGAAGCGCACGGTGACCTCGTCGGCCACCTTGAGGGCCCCCATCATCAGCGAGTAGGGCTTCACGCCGAAATCACTCTGCCGCACGGCGACCTCGGTCGCCAACCGTGTGGCGTCGTCCTCGGCGGTGACGTCGACGGTCTGCGGCCGTGATGTCCCGTGGATCTCCAGCATCCCCTCCAGGCGGTAGCCGTCGGCGGTCTTACTGATCTGTTCGGAACTGAACCGGATCGTGGGGAACTTTCTGGCGTCGAGGGATTTCAGCGCATTGGAGCGGGCGACGGCTTTCTCGGGCGCGGTCAGGGGAGTGACGCCGCCCTCGCCGCTGAGGACCTGCAGTGAGTCCACGGCGACCGTGAGTTCGACCGCGGCGGGGGACTTGCCCTTCCACTGCACCGTCGCCTGCCAGGACCGCATGGCCAGTGTCAGCCGGTGCCCCATCTTCGCAGCCGGTCCCGCGGTTCCCGTGATGACCTGTAGATCACCGCTTGCGGCGTCGAGCGTCTGGGTGGTTTGACTCATACCGCGCCGGAATAGTCGACATTCCAGTGCTTGATGCCGTTGAGCCAGCCTGAGCGAAGCCGATCGGGTCGTGCCAGGGGAGTGAGGTCAGGCATATGGTCGGCGATGGCGTTGAACATCACGTCGATGGTCATCCTCGCCAGGTTGGTGCCGATGCAGAAGTGCGCGCCGGTTCCACCGAATCCGACGTGGGGATTGGGGTCGCGCATGATGTTGAACGAGAAGGGGTCCTCGAAGACCTCCTCATCGAAGTTGGCCGAGCGGTAGACCATCAGCACCCGCTGGCCCTTCTTGATGGTCACGCCGCTGAGTTCGTAGTCCTGCAGAGCGGTCCGCTGGAAGGAGGTGACCGGTGTGGCCCACCGCACGATCTCGTCGACCGCGGTGACCGGGCGCAGTTTCTTGTACAACTCCCACTGCTCGGGGAACTCGCTGAAGGCCACCATGCCGTGGGTGATGGAGTTGCGGGTGGTCTCGTTGCCCGCGACGGCGAGCAGGATGACGAAGAACCCGAACTCGTCATCGGAGAGTTTGTGGCCCTCGACGTCGGCCTGCACCAGTTTGGTGACCAGATCGTCACGCGGATTCGCGGTCCGGTCGGCGGCCATCTGCATGCCGTACATGATCAGCTCGACGGACGCCGCCATCGCGTCGTTGTTGACGAACTCCGGATCGAGGTCGCCGACCATCTGGTTGGACCAGTCGAAGAGTTTCTTGCGCTCCTCCTGGGGCACACCCATCAGTCCGGCGATGGCCTGCAGGGGCAGTTCGGCAGAGACCTGCTCGACGAAGTCGCCGGTTCCGTTGGCCGCAGCCTCCTGGGCGATCTCGCCGGCGCGACGGGCCAGGTCCTCGCGCAACACCTCGATGGCCCGTGGCGTGAAGGCCCGCGAGATGATCTTGCGCAGATGCGTGTGATGCGGGGCATCCATGTTCAGCAGCACGAACTTGCCCCGGTCGACCTGCTCGGCGAAAGTGCCGTCCTTGTAGCGCGGGATGGCCGTCTTCTCCTGGCTGGAGAAGACGTCGCTGCGCCTCGAGATCTCCTTGACGTCTTTGTGTTTGGTGATCACCCAGTAGCCGCCGTCCTCGAATCCGAAGTCCGCGGGCTGCGGATTCCACCAGATCGGCGCGCTGCGGCGCAGCTGCGCAAGTTCTTCGACCGGCAGTCGTTCGTGATTGAGGTCGGGATCGGTGAAGTCGAATCCCGGCGGAAAATCAGGGCTGGGCATGACTTTATGCCTACACCGGGCGGCCACCGGCGTGCAGGCGATTCGGCGACTCAGCCACCCGCTCTGGGTGCCATGGTGACGGTGGTGGTGCTCACCGTCGGTGTCCCCGTGGTCGTGGTTGCGGTCGAGCTCGGCGCGGCCGGAACCGACGACTCCGCTGAGGACGCCGCGGAGAACCGGGGCTGGTGGAATTCGGTCCAGGAGTCGCGGTAGAGAACCTCGTCGCCCTGCGACACCAGGAACATCGTCGGTGACACGGCGTAGGTCACCCCGTCATTGGTGGCGACGATGGATCCGTCGGCGGTGCGGCCCGCCGGCATCTTCAGCGACGCGCCGTCACTGAGCCGCTCGCCGCGGTACTGGAGTTCGCCGTCGGGATCCACGCAGATCACCACCAGTGACCGGGTGGTGCGCCCGTAGGCCATCAGAGCCTGGGAGCGGTCGCAGCGGGCCGCGGAGTCGAGGTAGCCGAGTTCATCACTGGCGTAGGACGCCCCTGCCGGCGATGAACTGGCAGACGGCGATGAACTGGCAGACGGCGATGAACTGGCAGACGGCGATGAGCTGGTCGACGGGGCTGTGGTCGACGGGGCTGTGGTCGACGGCGCCGGGGGCGCCGCCGCCGCCGGGGAGTGAACCGTCAGTCCGGCCGCGAGCGCCAGCGCCGCGGCCGACAGCGCCGGGGATGCCGATCGGGCGTTGGTCATACCCCGAGCCAACCACTTCCGAGGGTGAATTCCGCGGTGGCCGCGCGGCGTTTCGCCGGCTGCCGCGATCCGGCCCGGTTTCCAGCGGCCGTAGTCGGACCCCGCCAGGTCGACTCGTGAGCCCACCAGCGCATTCGCGGCGCGCTGAGTCGTTTCACGCAGGCCGGGGCCGCTGGGCGGCTAGGCTCACGCAAAACGTCCCAGCACACCATCGAGGGTGAGATGTTCCGCGAAATCGTCATCGCAGCAGCCGTCAGCGCCGGTGCGCTGACCGTCGCGCCGTCCGCCCTGGCGGACCAGCACCCGTCCTACAACGGCGACGTGCCGGGTATCAACTACGAGGCCGCGCTCAGCGCGCCCTGCTTCCAATGGGAGCGGTTCATCTTCGGCCGCGGCCCCGGTGGTGAGGCCCTGGCCTGTCACTGGATTCCCAACCAGGGGTACCTCGGCTGGGATTCGCCCTCGCCGCCCTACACCGGTTTCTGGGTGATCTCGCCCAAGTTGTACGGCGTGCAGGAGGTCGGCGCGCCCTGCCCGGGTTCGCAGGCTGCCGCACAGTCGCCGGACGGACTGCCGATGGTGTGCGTGGGAGCCCAGGGGTGGCAGACCGGAGTGTTCCGCTCCGGTGACGGCGCCAACGGCCGCTACATCACGCCGCCGCAGACGCCCTAACCTGCGTCGGCTACCCGTTACACCGACGCCGCGGCCTCGTTGATCGCCTCGAGGCGTCCGGTGGCTTCCAGGTACTCGGTGACCCAGCGTTCGATCACCGCCGCGCTCTTCTCGACCTTGGTGAACTGACCCACCACCTGACCGACCGGGTTGAACGCCACGTCGACGGTTTCGTTCGGGTACTTGTTCGTGGCGGCGACCGCCATCCCGGAGACCATGTACTGCAGGGGCATTCCCAACGGCTCGGGGTTACCGGCGGTCTCCCAGGCCTGCGTCCACTCGTTGCGCAGCATGCGGCAGGGCTTACCGGTGAAGGAGCGGCTGCGCACGGTGTCACGGCTGGTGGCCTTGACGTAGGCGGACTGCTGGACCGGGGTGTTGTGCGCCTCCTCGACCATCAGCCACTGCGAGCCGGACCAGGTGCCCTGACAACCCAGCGCCAGGGCAGCGGCGATCTGCTCGCCGCTGCCGATGCCACCGGCAGCCAGCACCGGCCTCGGCGCGACCGCTTTGACCACCTGCGGCCACAGCACGATCGAGCCGACATCACCGCAGTGGCCGCCGCCCTCGCCGCCCTGGGCGATGATGATGTCCACATCGGCCTCGGCGTGTTTGATCGCCTGCGCCGGCGAACCGCACAGCGCGGCGACCTTGCGGCCGGACTCGTGGATGTGCTTGATCATGTCGATGGGCGGGGTGCCGAGCGCATTGGCGATCAGGGTCATCTTGGGGTGCCGCAGCGCCACATCCACCTGCGGTGTGGCGGTCGCCTCGGTCCAGCCGAGAAGTTGCAGCGCGTTGGAGTCCGCATCGGCGGTCGGCACGCCGTGGTCGGCCAGGATCTTCTTGGCGAAGTCGAGGTGCTGCTGCGGAACCATCTTCTTGAGCATCTCAGCGAGTTCATCACCGGACATGTCGCTGTTCATGCCCTCGTACTTGTTGGGGATCACGATGTCCACGCCGTAGGAGTGATCGCCGATGTGCTCGTCGATCCAGGTGCACTCGATCTCCAGCTGTTCGGGAGTGAAGCCGACCGCACCGAGCACACCGAACCCGCCCGCCTTGCTCACCGCGACGACGACGTCACGACAATGGGTGAAAGCGAAGATCGGGAACTCGATGCCGAGTTCGTCGCAGAGGGGAGTATGCACGGGAACTCCTGGGAGTCGGATTGGAACGTGTTCTAGTTCCTCAGCGTAGCCCTGCGAACAGCCACAGCGCCAGGAACGCCGCCATGCCGACCAGGCAGAGTCGATGATCGCGGCGGATACCCCGGGCCAGCCGCAGTTGTTCGGGGAGGTCGTCGCTGCGGTGCCCGAGCCGGACGGCGGCGGGAACCGTTCGCGCGAGAGCCAGCAGGATCGGGATTCCGGCGAGTGCAGCCGAGGCGGCCAGCAGCCAGCCCGGCGAGTGTCCGCGGAACGCCTCCACGCCCAGCGATGCCAGCAGGACGACCATCGCGCCGGCGATCAGCGCGCCGCGGGGCTGACTGGTGGTGGTGGCGCGGTGGTAGTAGGCGGCGGTGGCGGCGATATCGGTGTCGGCGTTGCTGTCGAACATCAGGTCCATCCAGAGCACACCGATGAGAAAGCCCGCGCAGGCGATGAGCACCGGCCCTGTCATGGACATATATCTCCCTTGTGGCGAGGCGTAGAATCGGCCTCAGGGCCAAGATAGTGATTGAGGTGCTCGCAATGCGCACGATGGCCGTGTCGGGATTGATCGCAGCGGTGGTTGCCGCCGCGGTGTTTTCTCTGGGTTCGGCCTCCGTCGCCTCCGCCGACGCCTGCTACAACGGCGTGTTCCCCCTGAATCCGTACGTGGACAACTGCGCCATCACGCCGCGGCCGCCGCGCGTGTTGGGATCAGCCCCGGATCAGACGGCGATCCTCAACTGCAGTGTCGGTAGCGCGGCCTGGCGCGCGCAGTGTCTGTCGCTCTACGTCAACGGCGGCTACGGCTGGGCGCCGGGGGCTGTGCTGGCGCCCGGGTATCACCCCTGAATTGCAGGCGTGCCCAAACTCCCGCCGGAAAACAGATTGACCTCGCTCACCAGCGGCAGGTCCAACGTCGTGCGGATTCCCGGCGGCGCCGCAACGACGGCGGGAATCGCGTTGATGATGCGGCCGGCGGCAGCCGAGATGGCGGCGTGGTTGTGGTCGCCGAGCTCGCTGGTCGGGCAGATGTCGACGACGTAGGACGGCTCGCCGGTGATCTCGACGCGGTAGGAGCCGCCGGGTTGCGCGGGTTGGGCCCAGTCCGGCCGCAGATCTCCCCGAAGTCGAGTGACATGTTCGACGACGATGACCGGCTTGCCGCCGGCCATCCCGATGATCTCGAAACGCACGGCCGCGACACTGCCCTTCGCCACATGCCCGGCAGCGATGTCGAAGGCCTCCGGCGCCGGCTCCCGTTCGTAGTTCTCGGTGACCGTGTCGAGATCGATGTTCAGCCCGGCCGCGAGCTGCCGGATCGCGCAGCCCCAGGCCACCGCGAGCACCCCCGGCTGGAACAGCAGCGGTACCTCGTCGAGCGGCTTGCCGAATCCCATCACGTCGAACATCACGATGGCTCCGTCATAGGTCGCGTAGTCGGCGATCTCCATGCACCGGATCTGCTCGATACCGCGGCAGGTGCTGGCAAAGGCCAGCGGAATCAGATCCGTGACGAAGCCGGGATCCACCCCGTTGATGTACACGCTCGAATTGCCCTGCCGCCCAGCCTCTTGCACCTGCTCGATGTACTTGTCCGGCATGACATGCCAGGGGAACTGGAGGACGCCCGGGGCCGAGCCCACCACGTTCACGCCGGCGGCCAGGATCTGCCGAACGTCGGCCATCGACTCGACCAGCCGGGTGTCGCCCATCGCGCAGTAGACGGCACACTCCGGTTCGCATGCCAGCACCGCCGACAGGTCGTCGGTGGCGATGATTCCCGTGGTGACATCGAGGCCCGCGAGTTCCCCGGCGTCCCTGCCGACCTTCTCCTTGGTGGAGACGCAGAGGCCGACGAGTTCAAAGGCGGGGTTGGCGATGATCTCGGCCAGCGCCAGCCGGCCGACGTTCCCGGTTCCGATGTGGACGACACGAATGGCCATGGCAGTCAGTATGCGCACACCGGGATGAAACTGGAACAGGTTCTAGTAACGTGGCCGACCATGGGACGGGTTGACGGCAAGGTCGCTTTGATCACCGGCGCTTCCAGCGCCAAGGGCATGGGCGGTGCCAGCGCCAAGATGCTGGTGGATGAGGGCGCCAAGGTGGTGATCGGCGACATCCTCGACGAGCAGGGCGCCGAACTGGCCGCCGAACTCGGCGACTCCGCACGCTACGTGCACCTCGACGTCACCAATGCCGATGACTGGGCTGCGGCCGTGGACACCGCCGTCTCGACGTTCGGCAAGCTCAACGTGCTGGTGAACAACGCCGGCATCGTTCAGGTCGCGCCGTTGAAGACGGCCGATATGGCGCGCTGGCAGAAGGTGCTCGACGTCAATCTGACCGGGCCGATGCTGGGCATCAAGGCCGCACTGGAGCCGATGATCGCAGCCGGGGGCGGCTCGATCATCAACATCTCCTCCATCGAGGGCATGCGTGGCGCGGCCTGGGTGCACAGCTACGTGGCTTCCAAGTGGGGGCTGCGAGGGCTCACCAAATCGGTGGCGCTGGAACTCGCACCGGAGAAGATCCGCGTCAACTCCGTCCATCCCGGGTTCATCCGGACCCCGATGACCAAACATCTGCCCGACGACATGGTGACGGCCCCGATGGGCCGCGCCGGCACCCCCGATGAGGTCGCGACCTTCGTGGTCTTCCTCGCCAGCGACGAGTCGTCGTTCTCGACCGGGTCGGAGTACGTCGTCGACGGCGGTCTGATCACCGACGTCCCGCACCGCGCCATGTGACGACACGGCTCCACACGCGCGCGACCGCGGCACGGGCGAGGCCCGGCAGGTGATCCAATGCCGACGCCGCTCCCCGCTGTCCCGGGGCGGTCACCCGCAACACCTGCCAGTCGTGCGACGCGGCCAATGCGGCCAGCCCGGCCCGTGGATTCACCGGCCGCGGATTGCCGACCAGAGCCATCAGTGGCGCATCCTCGTCGCCGTCGGCGTAGAAGTAGCTTCGCGCCAGATCGACACCGTGGTGCCGGCAGAAGTCCTCGACCGCAGTGGCTTTCTGATGCCCCCAGACGATCGGGCGGTTCACCCGGCCGGTCAACAGGCCACGGTCGTCGAGTTCGAAGGTGTTGCAGACCGTGTGCTCGATACCGAGGTCGCGGGCGACCGGGCGGACGTGGATGCTCAGCGCCGACGAACTGAGCACCAGCGTGTGACCACGTTCGCGATGGGCCTCCACGACCTTTCGCATCACGGGGTAGATGCGTGCTGCTGTGTGGTCGACATACAGGCGCTCGCTCACCGCATCGAGTTCCGCCAGCGACTCGCCACGTAGGAACCTCGCAGCCCGCGTGAGCAGGGGGCCGAACTGCATGCGCCCGAGTTTGTAGCGCAGGGACGCTTCCACCACCCCGAGTACCTCACCGATTCGGGCCTGCCCGCGCCGGATCCGGTCGGCCGCGTGCGCGGTCGGCGTGAACCCCGCGACGAGCGTTCCGTCGAGGTCGAAGAACGCGCCCACCGTCGGGCCCGGCGGTGCCGCCGCGATTCCGATGAGCGGATCAGCCTCGGGCGCCACGCGCGGTGGCCTCCAACTCGTCCTCGTAGGCGCCTTCGTCGCGGCCGAGGGCGATGGTGGCGGCGGCCATCGCCGCCATGGCCGCACCCAGGGCCACCGCGCGCAGCGTGCTCACGGCGAGGTGCTCGCCGAGCACCACCTGTCCGATCAGGACGGCCACCAACGGTTCCAGGACCAGCATGGCGGGAACGGAGGCCTGAAGTGAGCCTGCGTGGAAGGCGGATTGCTGCAGCAGAGTCGCGCAGATCGCGACCACGATCAGGGCGTAGGTCGCCGGGTGTTTCAGGGCGTGCGCAACCCCGTCCTGAGTCAGGAGGTGGGTGACGATCTTGGTCAGCACGGCGACCACCCCGAAGAGCACGCCGACCGGCAGGGCCAGCAGAATGGCGCGCCGCCAGTCCGAGAATCGGGAAGCAGCGAGCAGGCAGGCGGCCACGCAACCGATGCTGAGCGCCGCGACCGCGAGGACGGCCTTCTCCGATCCCTCGTAGTCACCCGGGGTGGTGCGGGCAAGTGCGACGAACACCGCGAGGCCAAGGGTCAGCAGTCCGGCCCAGCCCCACGTGGCGCGGCTGACCCGCCGGTGGGAGATCCACGCACTCAGGGGCAGCGCGAAGAGCAACGCCGAGACCATCAGCGGTGCGACGAGCAGCAGCGAGCCGCGGGCGAGTGCGACGGCGTAGAAGGCGTAGCCGACCACCGCGGCGGCGGTTCCCGCCCACCAGATCCGGCGGCCGAGCAGCGTCTTGATCATCAGAGCACTCACGCCCTGATCGGCCGGAACGTCGGTGGTGGCACGCTGGCGCACGACGATCCCGATCGCGGTGAACACCGAGCCGGCCAGAGCCGCAGCCACGACGAGGGCCTTCTCCAGCACTGTGATCCTTCCTGGTCCAGGTGTCCCGAGGGTAGGCGGTCAGCGGATCTCGACGACGACCGGCGCGCCGTTGTAGCCCGTGACACGGACCCGCTGCGGCGTCGGACCGCCCGCCGGAACCCGGCCGTGCACCGTCACGGTCTCTCCGGGGAAGACGGTGACGTAGTTGTCGTCGTAGGCGATCGGCAGTATCTCATCGGCCGCGTCCGCGGGACCGGCCCCGTCGAGCAGTTCGACGCGCTGGAAGAAGGCGATGCGGGTCGACGGGTTGCGCAGTGTGACCGCGACAGCGCCGTCGCCGTCGCGTGTCGCCGAGATGTCCAGCGCGGGTTTGGCCATGGTGTTCAACGCCGTCATATCCGCCCAGCTGACCTGTCTTGAGTCGAATGCGGCGTCGTTGGTGGGTGGTCCCACGTCGTCGAGCTGGCGCGACTGCCAGTAGACGTTGTCGGCGAGCACGTTGCCCCCGGCGTCGAGCAGTTCGCACCGCACGAAGAAGACGGGGGATTCCGCAGGCCCGGGTGGCAGCGACAACGCCGGCACCGCACCGCCGCTGGGCACGCTGATGCCGCCTGCCGAACGGTCCTCGCGTACGGCGCCGCCCAGATCGTAGATCCGTGCCCGCACGCGCAGTCCCTCACGCGCGCCGGGCGTCTGGTTCACCACGGTGAGGGTGGCCTTGCGGTGGTCGCCGGTGGCGTAGGAGTCGAAGACCACCGACAACGGCTGCAGACCCTTCTTGGCGCCGTAGTAGGCCCCACCCGGACGAAGGTAGTAGTCGAAGATGTTGCCGAAGAAGGACGGCCAGTGACTGTTGAGCATCCAGTAGATGGTCATCTTGTGGGTGTCCCAGCCGCCGGCGGCGAAGGACTCGAACTGGGCCCGGGTGGACTCGTAGTGCGCCAGTTGGGCCTTGTCGGCGAACATCTGCGCGCTGGTGGACAGTCCGTAGCGCCGGTCGATGACCCGGCGCACATTGGTCAGCGTGGAGTTCTGCTGGTTGGAACCGGCGTGGAAGTACCACGTGTCGTTGATGGGCCACAACCGGTCGGGTGGGATGAACCGGCGCAGACTGGCGAACGGCGGGATGTGCTCGTTGTCGCCCTGTTCGGCCGACGCGCCGCGGGTGGCGCCGTAGCGGCCGGCGAACCAGTAGGACGGAGGCCGCCAGCTGTAGGGACCCGCCATCTGAATGCCGTCCCACAGTGGCTTTCCGCCGGCGTCGCGGGCGAACGCCGAGACGGTGTCGACAGTCGCGTTCTGCCAGTGCAGGTCGGACAGGATCGCGTGGTAGTCCTCGCGCACGTCGTCGGGCGGGCGGCCGTCGCTGCCGTTGGCCCAGACGAAGACCGACGGGTGTGAGCGCAGGGTGAGGATCTGGGAGCGGAGGCTGGCGCGGGCGACCTGATGGTCCTCGGTGTCCCACTGTGGCCATTTCTCCCACTGGTTGCAGCACATCCAGCCGTACATCAGCGGGATGCCCATCTCGTCGGCCCGGGCGGCGAAATCCGGTGAGACGATCTTCGATTCGAAGCGCAGCATGTTGATACCGAGGTCCTTGGTGTAGCGCAGGATCGCCGCCTCACGGTCGGGGTCGTAGCGATACAGCAGATCCGGTGCATAGGTGGCGCCGCGGACGAGGAAGTCGCGGCCATTGACCTGGAGGTAGAAGTCGCCGCCGCCGGGCGATCCGGGACCGGTGTCCCTGCCCTGGGTGACGGTGCGGATGCCGAACTTCTGGGTGCGCTCGTCGGTGGCGGCGCGGTTTTGCACGAACTGCAGCTTCAGATCGTAGAGTTTCGGCTCGCCGAGGGTGTAGGGCCACCACAGGTCCGGCTCATCGATCGCAAGCTGGCTGAAATCCTGCGGGGTGAAGGCAATCTCGCGTTCCTCGCCGGGTTGCAGGGTGACCGCCTGACCCAGCCGGATGTCACGTTTACCCGATCGACTGATGGTTGCCTGCAGCACACCGCGTTGGGGTGCCGCGCTGAGGTTGCGCACCGTGGCGTACACGGTGAGTTCTGCGCGGCCGGTGTCGGGAAGCGGCAGTGAGGTGTTCACCGTCGCCGAGCCGACGGCCACCGCGCCGGACGCGCGCAGGTAGACGGGTTTGAAGATACCGGCGTTGCGGTCGGCGACGAAGGAGTTGCCGTTGGCCGCGCTCTTACCGGGTCCCTGGTATCCGAGGTAGCGCCAGTTGATCCAGTCATACCAGCTGTCGGCGAGTTCGACGCCGTCGACGTCCTGGATGGAGCGTTCGGGGGTGACCTTCACAGCCAGTGTGTTCTGTGCGCCGGGTGAGATCCAGGGCGTGACGTCGAGGTCGTGGTCGGTGTACATGCCGACGACCTCGTTGTTCCCGGCGACTCGGTGACCGTTAAGCCAGATCTCGGCGCGGTAGTTGATTCCGGGGAAGTTCAGCCGGTAGCCGGTGAAACCGCTCGGCGCGGCGAATGTGCTGCGGTACCACCAGTCCTGTTTGTAAAGGTCCTGGGGCACTTCGGTCAGCAGGTTCCTACCGAAGTAGAGGTTCGGGTACACACCGGCGTCCTGGAGGATCTGCAGCACCGTGCCGGGCATCCGGCGGACACCCACCCACGCGCCGTCGTCGTATCCCGACGTGGAGATCAGCGCACCATCGGCACGGAGACCGGTCGCCGACGTCAGCTTCCAGCCGTCGGCCAGTTCGATGTCCTGGGCCGGCGCCGCCTGCGGTGGAGTGAACGCGCGGTAATCACCCGCTGCGAAGACGAGAAGCACGATGGCGAGGACCGCATACCACCTTCTCGCCACGGTGCACCATCTTGGCAGAGGCGTGCCACGGGGACCTACGATCGGCTGATGACCGATCAAGACCGCGCCGTCACCCGCCGCGCCATCGCCGATGCTCTGCTCACCGCGCTCGAACGCCGCCACGAGGTGCTCGATGCGATCGTGGAGGCTGATGACCGCGAATCAGCGGTCGAGGCCATCACCGCACTGCTCGGAAAATCCCGCCTGGGCGGCGAGGCGGTGATGAGCATGTCCTTCGACCAGCTCACCAAGGATTCGCGCAAGCGGATCGCCGCGGAACTCGACGACCTGAACACCCAACTGAGTTTCACCGTCACCGAGCGACCGGCGAGTGCCGACGAGAGTCTGCGGTTGAGACCGTTCTCGCCGGACGATGACCGCGACATCTTCGCCACCCGCACCACCGATATCGGCGCCGCCGGCGACGGCTCTGGCTCTCCGGCGGGAAGCCTCGACGACGAGATCGGGTCCGCGCGGGAACGGGTGCGCGCAGAGGAGGCGGCCTGGTTCGTCGCTATCACCGCTGAGCAGAAGGTCGGCATGGTGTTCGGTGAGCTGACCGGCGGCGAGGTGAACGTCCGGATCTGGATCCATCCCGAACACCGCAAGAAGGGCTATGGCACTGCGGCACTGCGCCGTTCGCGTGCTGAGATGGCGGCGCAGTTCCCGGCCGTCCCACTGGTGGTGCGGACGCCGCCCGCGACACGATGACCGCACGGGCGGGCATCCTCGTCACCGGAACCGAGGTACTGACCGGCCGGGTGACCGACCGCAACGGACCCTGGGTCGCCGACCGGCTGCTGGAACTCGGCGTGGAGTTGGCGCACATCACCATCTGCGGTGACCGCGCCGCCGACATCGACGCCCAACTACGTTTCCTTCGCGCCGAGGGCGTGGATCTGATCGTCACCACCGGCGGTCTCGGACCCACCGCCGATGACATGACGGTCGAAATCGTGTCCCGGTTCTGCGGGCGCCCGCTGGTGCTCGACGAGGCGATGGAAGCCCGCATCGCCGCGATCGTCGAGAAGTGGATGGCCCGTTTCCCCGATGTGGACCTCGAGGCCGTGAAGGTCGCCAACCGCAAACAGGCGATGACGCCGGAGGGCGCCACCGCACTGGATCCGGTCGGAACCGCCCCCGGCGTGGTGATCCCGGGGCAGCCCGCCATCGTCGTGCTGCCCGGACCGCCCAAGGAGCTGCAGGCGATGTGGCCGGCCGCGATCGCCAGTTCGGCGGTGCAGGACGCCATTGCCGGGCGGACCGAATACCAGCAGCGGATCGTCCGGATGTTCGGGCTGCCCGAGTCCGGCCTGGCCGAGACCCTGCGGGAAGCCGGGGAAATCCCCGGCTTCGATGGGCTGGAGATCACCACCTGCCTGCGCCGCGGGGAGTTGGAGATGGTGACCCGGTACGAGCCCGCCGGTGCCGCCGCCTACGCCGAGTTGATGGATCTGGTGCGTGAGCGCCACGGCGCCACCATCTTCTCCGAGGACGGCTCGAGCATCGACGACCAGATCGCCGCGTTGCTCTGCGGGCGCCGAATCGCCACCGCGGAGTCGTGCACGTCCGGTCTGCTCGCCGCTCGGCTCACCGACCGGCCAGGCTCGTCGGACTATGTCGCCGGCGGCGTGGTGGCCTACGCCAACGAGGCGAAGGCGGCCCTCCTGGGGGTGGACCCCGCGCTGATCGACACCCATGGTGCGGTGTCGTCAGAGGTGGCCGAGGCGATGGTGACCGGCGCGCTGGACCGCTTCGATGCCGACACGGCGGTCGCGATCACCGGCGTGGCCGGTCCGGGCGGGGGCACCGAGGACAAACCGGTGGGAACGGTGTGGTTCGGTATCGGCCTGGCCGGGGGCCCGACGATCACCCGGTGCATCCGGATTCCGGGCGAGCGCCCCGATGTGCGTGACCGGTCGACGACGGTGGCGCTGCATCTGCTGCGCCGTGTGCTGATCGGCGAGACGGCCGGCGGTGGCTTTTAGTCCCGCTGCGTGAGCGGCGGTTCCATCACGTAGCGGGCTTCGTTTCCGCCGGCGCTGCGCGCCTCGCGCATCGCGGTCGTGGCCAGGGCGATGATCTCATCGAGCACCTCGTTTGGCGCGCGCTCGGTCAGCGGCCGCAACGGTGTGCTGACCGCTCCGACGCTGGCGGTGATCCCCACTGGTGTCGCCGCGATCGCGCCAAGCACACGGTCGACC